>Ga0272449_1001674_pt1 | contig 22145 bp, 25 predicted proteins | sample YNPCB0241_FD_198679 | JGI IMG/M metagenome (GOLD analysis project Ga0272449, IMG submission 198679) | Hot spring sediment microbial communities from Yellowstone National Park, WY, United States - YNP-CB-024-1 | ecosystem: Environmental > Aquatic > Thermal springs > Hot (42-90C) > Sediment... | reverse complement strand
GCGAATTTATTATAATTAATACATGTTTTTCAGGATTAGGATTAAAAGTTCAATCTGGTCTTCCTTTTATGCAGAGGTATATACAGCGGATGAAAAGCTGGTCTATATTGTTGAAGAAGAAACAGGTTCTTTGTGGCGTAAAATTGTTAGATTGACTAAGTTTCGAACCGCTCTTGCACTTAAAGTTTTTATAAGAGAAGTTAACTCAAATTGTTTTTATCTTTTTACAAGGGCGTCGGGTTTTTCTTCAAACTATTTTGTTAAAGATGGTTTTGGTAAAACTATATGTGAAATTAAGCCTGTGGGAATGATTATACATAGCCACTACGATATTTTAGATGAATATGGGATGGTTATTGGAAAATATAAATATTATAACCCTTTTGTTTTAGGGCCTCAGAAAGGTGATGTAAAAGATAATGCTGGAAATGTTATATGTGAGTTTGAGTGGGAAAGACCCGGTTTACTGAAAAGCCCTAGAGAGTGTAAAATCAACATAGATAAATATGAAAGGCCTTGGGACATAATATCGATTGTTGTTCCAATTCTTAAAGCTTTTGGGTTTGAAAAAAGGTGAATTTAAAGTAACTTAATGACAAAAAGGGACAGGTCAATAATTAATTCTATGGATTCAAAAAAGGATTTTTATAAAAAAGTGATGGATGATTTACAGAAACAAGGATATCAAATTGAAAGTAAGATAAAAGGCAAATCTAGAAGCCATGCTAAAAAACCAGATTATTTGGCTATTTATGATAATAATATAATCATAGGAGAGATAAAGTCACCTAAAGAAGGTCCTGAAACACCCAGCTGGAGACAAGTACAAAAAAGTGATTCTAATCAACTTCTAGCAGTAAGGGAAAAAGTAAAACAACTTGAACAAGTTGACAGGAATTGTAAAAAAGTTGTTGGACATGTCATTGTCATTCTTGGACAATTACCAGAATATAAAGATTGCATAAATAAAACATTTGAACTTCCTCTTAAATGTCAAAATCTTAATATCCTGTTTGGTTATAGCGTACCAAAAGATCAGGAAGAAAATGTCGAATGCGCTTTTAAACTTTGCAAAATTAAAATACTTAATAAAGTTATGGGATGCAATAACGTAACCTTTATTTATGATGTAGACAATGTGGATGATGTATTAAAGACCTTAAAATGATGTTCAGCAGTCTGTATACTTTCAAAAAGGTAAGTTATTATCTAAAAAATCAGTAATTGACACTATGTTTAGCTGCTTTTATTATTAACTTAACTCCTTTGGAGTGAAAACTAAAAGTCTAAGGAGGTTCAGATGAAAAGACTTATAACAGCATTAATTTTCATTATGACATTCAGTATTGTTGTTTATGCTGGGGATTTTAAGGTGCCTGCTGAGAAATACAGGAACTGGCATCATGTAAAGAGCATGGTGATTTTTGATGAAAAACATCCGCTGTATAACCCGTTTAACGGTATCCACCATGTATATGTTAATAAGAAAGGGCTGGAAACTATTAAAAAACAGACTGATAGAAAATTCCCCGATGGCACAACGATTGCCATAGTATTTTATGAACATAAACTTGCAGATGGTGCCTATGTAGAGGGTTCAAAGAGGATAGAGGCCTTCATGGTAAAGGATTCTAAAAAGTATAAAGCGACTGATGGATGGGGTTACTATGGATACGATGGAAGTGGCAAAAATCTTGTCAAGGATATGGCTAATGACTGCCACTCATGTCATGCCCAAGTGAAGAATAAGGACTTTGTGTTTTCTAATTGGATAGAATAATCTGATAAGCCCTCTTTAACACAGGGAGGACTTTTTTGCCCCCCTGTGTTAATCTATATTTAACTATTACAGGTTTAGAATTATAAATAATCCTTTCTACAAGACAAAGGTTTTCAAGTTCGTTAAGTCTCTGGTATAGCACCTTCTCCCTTAAGTTAGGTATGTTTGATAATATCTCCTTAGGGCTGACCTCCATATACAATCTCTCTAAGATGTCAAAAATCCATTTTTTTGAAATAATAGAAATAAATTGATCAATCGACAAAGGTAACCTGTTGAGATATTTAACTGTTTCTTTTAAAAATTTGCTATTTTGTAATCTGTAATGCACCTCTAATGGAAATGTGTTGTTAGAATATTTCTTAAGAATACCAAGTCCTGTCATAATCTTAAGTCTTTCATAAAGCTGTTTTTCATTAATGCCAGTTATCTCTTTTCTCAGCTCTGATGGTCTTTTGGGTTCTTCTGATAATTTTAAAAGAATCATTAAAGACCATTTACAAAAGAGTAAAGGCCTTTTCATAAACACTCCTTAAATTATTATGTCTTTGCCTTCTTTATCACCTTGATTAACTCTCTCATAAAATAAGGAAGGTCTGATGGCTGTCTTGAGGTTATAAGGTTACCATCAACAACAACTTCTTTGTCTTCATATATAGCACCAGAAGCTTTTAACTCATCAGCAACTGTTTTGTAACAGGTTGCGTGTTTACCCTTTAAAAGGTTAGCAGAAATAAGGGTTTGTGGACCATGACATATGGCAGAAACAGGTTTGTTTTTTTCAAAGAAATGTTTTGCTATATCAAGTGCCTCTTTTTCTTTTCTTATTGTCTGTGGTGCTCTTCCACCGGGAAGAATTAAAATGTCGTATTCATCAGGCTTAACCTCTTTAAGTGTTTTATTTACTTCTACTTCGTAGCCATGTATGCCCTTTATTTTGCCTTTAACGATTGAAGCTATGTCTACAGTTATACCTTCCTCTTTAAGCCTGTAATAGGGGAAGAGTAATTCTGAGTCTTCAAAGTTATCTGCGCTAATGATTAATGCCTTCATAATGATACCTCCTACTGTTTTATTTTTGCTCTGTATATGCCATCTATTGAAGAAAAGTAAAGGTATCCATCGGGGAAGTATTTTACATCTGTTATTCCCTTTGTGTGTTTATATAAAACCTTCTCTTCAATAACATTTTTATTGTTAATCCGTAAAGCTATAATCTCGCCTTTATTCCATGAACCAAAGATAAACCAGTCTTTATAAAATGTAGCATTTGTAGGTGCAATGTTTGGGGTATAAGTTTTTATGGGATTTACAAACCTTTTGTCATCGCTAATGCCGAGAACAACTGGCCAACCATAGTTTTTGCCCTTCTCTATAATGTTTATCTCGTCGTCTCTGTCTGTCCCATTTTCTGTGATATATAAACTACCTTTTTCATCAAAGGCAATACCAAAAACATTTCTATGGCCTAAGCTCCATACAGGGCTACCTTTGAAAGGGTTATCCTCTGGTATAGTACCATCAGGGTTTATCCTTAATACCTTTCCTGCGAGGCTTTGAATGTCCTGTGATAGCTCTTTTTCTCTTGCATCACCTGTTGTTATGTAGAGCTTTCCATCTGGTCCAAAGGTAAGTATTCCACCATTGTGTATAACAGCACCGGGAATTTTATCAATAATGACCTTTTCGGGATTTATTGAGACGACCCTGTTGTATGTTTTTAACCCTTCAGAATATGTATAGTAAACAAAAACTTTCTTATCTTTACAGGCAATGCCAAGAAGACCTCTCTCAAAACCAGTGGTTACATCAAACCTTTTTAAAGGTTCTTTCTGTAAGGTGCCTTCTTTTATTATTTTTATAGCACCATCTTTTTCTGTAAAAAGAATGGTATTTTTAACAAAATAGCATAATGCAACGGGAAAGTTCACATCTTTTACAATTCTCTCTATATATGTAATCTCAATCCCTTTAAGATTAGGGATGAAAAATAAAAACTCAAACATCAATATAATGGTTATATAAAATGCTTTTTTCATTACTATTACCTAATTTAAACATTTAGGTGTATTTGAAAAATTTTTCTAAGACCTATACTCAAGATTACCATAAAAAGTCATGTTCGCAACTGCTAATAGATTGACATTTTAAAAACTTTAAAAGAAGGTTCTTTCTATAAATTTTGTCGCATTTATAGATATTATCTATTTTTAATATAGGAAATTTTTGTTATAAAATTACAAAAAAAGGAGGGTTGTCTATGAGAGAGTTTGTTTTAGTAACTATTTTCTTGATGTTATTTAGTTATGATGCGGTTGCAGATAAGAAAGTAGTATTTCCCACTAAAGAAAACCCAATAATTGTTGATGTTAAGGAAAAAAAGGTTTTGATTTATACAGAAGTTCATGAGATGAATGTACATCAATATAATGTCCATTGGGGTGTAGTTTTTAAAGATGGTAAGTTTCAGGATAGGGCAATTTTAAGAGCCTATGTTCATCATCTTGATTTTCATGATGCATTGTTAAAGATTGGAGCAAAACCTGGCAATAATTTAAATAAAGATACGATAGGTAAATATGTAGAAGGGTCTAAACTTGAAGTAAAAGCAACATGGCCTGGCCTTGGAAAGGAGTTATCCTTAGAGGAAATTTTTGAGGATACTACGGGTCGTGTTTTCGATATTAGGTTTGGTGGTAATAGAAAGGCATCTCAAGAAAATAACACAGGTTGTATAACATGTCTTGAGAGTTGCTGGATATCAATTACAAGCAATGCTAACTATCCACAAACAGGTTCAATCAAGAGGTTTATAAACCCAAACTCACGTTTTAGAGGCAAAGCTAATGTTTTACCGCCCGACGGACATCCTGTAATTCTCATTTATAAACTTGTAGATTAAGTTAATTACTTCCAAATTGCGGCAATTAGAAAAATGCAGATTATTACAACTATTGACAGTATCAACTCTTCTATAAATTTTTTATTTATGTTGTTTTTAAACATTACTTTACCACTCCTTCATGTTTGTCTGGGGAATGTAATATTGCTAATGTCCTTATTATGCCAAGCACAATCAGTAGTGCAGATAAAGACAAAACTTCAGTAAACTCCATTTTGTTTTTATATAAAACAATCATTATTTCCCTAAGAATAAAAACAAGTCCTGCGTCTATTATGAAAGTAATTTTTAATCGCCTAATTTCAAAGCATTCTATAATGCTTCTTAGCAATTCGATAACTACAAACATGGAAAGTATATCTGTAATTAATATATCAAAACCATTTGAGATTGTTGGACTTGAAAAGGCAACGCGTAAATCTAAAACCACCTTAGCAAAACCCATAAAAAGGGCAAGTATTACTAAGGGGATAAGTAACTTAATGATTATATCTGTTATCTTATTAAAAAAGCCAATTACATTTGAATGCTGCTGGTTCATATACAATCCTTGAGTCATTTTAATATGGAAACATGATGAAAGTATAAAAATTATGTTAATTAACTGTAAAAGAGGTATAATAATGTATGCGTTTGTGGTCAATACATCCAATGTATTTAGATGCGAAGGGGCTTTTGGCTCTCTGGCGTGAAGGGTTACTTGCTAAAAAGGTTTTAGAAGGGGCTACAAAGGGCTATAAAAATCATCCCCAACTTCTAAGATTTAAAAATTTCAAAGAGCCACTTTCTGCAATAAATTCTTATCTTTATTATGTCTATCTTGAAGCAGAAAAAAGGGGCTATTGTTTTGACAAAAGCAAATTGAATGTACAAAAACTTATAAAGGAAGCCATTTCAGTAACAAATGGTCAGGTTGAGTATGAGTTTAAACACTTGTGCGAAAAACTTAAGGTAAGGTGCGTAAAACATTTTGAAGAATATTGCAAATGTAAGGAAAAGATAGCTTTAAACCCTCTTTTTTATCTTGTCATTGGTAATGTTGAGATCTGGGAGAAGGTTAAAATTTAGAATACTAATTTTCGTTGTGTATCAAATTGTAAATGTATTTTGAATTAATACTCTTTTTATGTATTGTTAAATCAGCTTGGAAAGAATTAGAAATATTTATTTTTAGGATTTATATGCAAAATTGTATGGCCTTATTGGAAAAAAACTTATTGGCATTTACTATTTTTCGAAAAAATAGAAATTTATTGTTTTGCTAATTTATAATGTTTTTATGGATAATAATGCAATTTGCTTGATTTTTAGGGTGCCTGAAATGGGAAAAGTGAAAACAAGGCTTGCTAAGGAGGTTGGAGAAATAAAGGCATATGAGTACTATAAAATCATGCTGAATGAAACGATAAATAAAGTTTTGAATTTAGGAAGTGCAGCTTTAATCGGTTTTTACAGCGGTAATAAACCAATAAATGGTTATAATTTTCCGCTTTACAAACAAAAGGGAAAAGATTTAGGAGAAATCATTTTAAATGCTGTAAAAAAACTTAAAAGTTTAGGATATAGAAAGATTGTGGTTATAGGGAGTGATTCACCTGATATGCCAAATGAATTTATCAAAAATGCTTTTGAAGCCCTTGATAACACTGATTTTGTCATAGGTCCGACAGAAGATGGAGGCTTTTATCTTCTTGGATTGACCGATATTTACAATTGTATATTTTTTGAAGTTGATTGGGGTTCACAAAATGTGTTTGAATCACTTTTAAAGAATATCACAAAACTTAAAAAAACCTTCCTACTTTTACCAATCTGGTATGATATTGATTCCAAAAAAGAGCTTTTTAGGTGGCTTGAAAAACTAACTTAACAAAAGTTTTTGTTTTTGACACATTTATCTTTTTCTTATATCATGATTTAGGTATGGATTTCAAAGATGTACAAAAATTTATAGAGAAAGACCTTACGGAAGTAAACAGAAAAATAAGATCTTTTCTTGATTCAAAAATTTCTTTTATTGGGCAGGTTGCTTCATACCTGATTGAAAGTGGTGGGAAAAGGTTTAGACCAACTGTTCACATTTTATCTGCTCGGGCTTGCGGGTATGAAGGTGAAAGAATATACACTATTGCGAGTACCCTTGAGTTTATTCATACAGCAACACTCCTCCATGATGATGTTATAGATTATGCAGAACTTAGAAGAGGTCAACCTTCTGCAAATGTTTTATGGGGAAATGAAGCTACAGTTCTTGTTGGTGATTTTTTGCTTGCCCGTTCTTTTTATGCACTTGTGAATGATGGTGATTTGGATATTTTAAGATGTGTGTCCAATGCGACAACAAAGATGGCAGAAGGTGAAATTTTACAGCTTTTGAGAACAAATACCCCAGAAACGTCAAAGGAGGATTATTTAGAAATTGTTAGGTGTAAAACTGCAGTTTTAATTGCTGCTGCATCAGAGGCAGGAGCGATTTTGGGAGCTAAAGAAGAGTGGGTTAGGAAAAGAATGCATGATTATGGGATGAAAATAGGAATTGCTTTCCAAATTACTGATGATACTCTTGATTATATTACTGAGGATAAAACGCTAGGCAAAAGTCAAGGACAGGACTTTTTTGATGGTAAGGTTACAATGCCCTTTATCTATGCCTTCGAAAATGCAAGTAATGAAGAGAGAGATATTTTAAAAGAGTTATTTTTAAAGGAAGAAAAGAGCTTTGAAGATTTCCAAAAGGTTTATAAAATACTTGAAAAAAAAGATGCTTTTAAATATGCCCTTAATGAAGCGAAAAAGTATGTTGAAGATGCGAAGAAAGATATTGAGTTTTTAAAACCACCTTTTAAAGAATATTTAGAAATCGTTGCAGATTACATTGTTGAACGTAAGTTTTAGCTTATGATAAAAAAACTTTTCATCTTTATTCTTTTTCTACTTTTATCTTTATCTCGTTTGTTTGCTTTTGAAAATACCACCGAAGTTTTTGAATTAAAAAATGGTCTTAAAGTTTTGGTCCAGAAAGATAATACTATTCCCCTTTTAGTAATGCAACTATGGGTTAAGCATGGTAGTGTTGATGAAAAAGATAATGAAGCTGGATTTGCTCACTTTCTTGAACATCTTACTTTTAGAAGTAAAGATATAGCAAAAAGAATTGAAGACTTAGGTGGTGATATTAATGCCTATACGTCTTTCGATAGGACGGTTTACTATTTGACTATTCCCAGTGAACATATGGAAGTGGGACTTAAAGTACTTTACGATATTTTTCAAGAAACAAACTTTGATGAAAAGAGCTTTGAAGAAGAAAAAAAAGTAATTCTTGAAGAGATGAAAAGAGGCTACGATAACCCACAAAGGATGTTATACCAAAAGTTTTTTGAAACTGCTTTAGAAAACCATCCTGCAAAAAGGCCTGTTATTGGTTATGAAGAGACAATAAGGCAAGCTAAGGTAAAGGAATTGGAGAATTTTTACAGGTCCTATTATACAACAGCAAGTAGCTTTTTAGTTATCGTTGGTGATTTTGAAATGTCATTACTTGAGCGAAAGGTTGAAGAAGTTTTTGGTAAGGTATCTATACGAGCTAACACTTTTGAAAATAATAAGTTTATAGAAAAAGATTATAACAAACCGAAGATTTCTTATAAGACAATGAATGTTAATTCTTGCTATATAATGATGGGCGTTCCAGCACCTGATATTTATAGTCCCTTTATTCCAGCATTGGATGTTTTATCTTATTTAATTGGAGAGTCTCCAAATTCGCTATTAAATATACGACTTAAAGAAGAGCTTCAACTTGTGAATTATGTGTATTCTTACCAGATGAATTTGCGTGATTTAGGATTTTTTGTAGTGCAGGCGAATATGGGTTGCGAAAATGTAGAAAAAACAACAGAGGAGCTTATAAAAATACTTTTTAAGGAAAGGTTGAATATTGAAAAGGAAAAGTTAAGAAAGGTAATCAGGAATTATGAAAGTAAATACTATTTTTCTAAGGAAAAATTAAGCGATAGAGCATCAGATATCGGCAGTTCTTATCATTTTTTTAGAGATGTGGACTATTCAAGAAAATACATTGAAGCAGTAAATAAAGTTGATATGGAGGCTTTGAAAGAGGTTAAGGAAAGGTTTTTCAAACCTGAAAAGCTTGTATTTACATTAGTTCTGCCTGAAAAAGAGATAGGTATTGCAAAAAAAATATCAATGAACATTGAAAACTTTCTTTTTCAAAAGAAAGAATTCAAATCTTTCAAACTTAGAAATGGTTTGCAAGTTTATGTAAACTACAGAAAACAAGTTCCAACATTTGGGGTTTCTATCATAAGTTTAGCAGGTACAAGGATAGAGGATAAAAATACGGCAGGGCTTTCCTATTTTACAATATCTAATTTACTTAGAGGCACAAAGAAATCTAATTATCGGGAGCTTCAGGAAAGAATTGAACGTATAGGTGGTTCACTTTCAGGTTTTTCTACGAAAAATTTTAGTGGTATTAAAGGTAAATTTCTTTCAAAAGATTTTGAAGAGGCCATAGATATAATTTCTGAAATATTGAATGAGTTTGATCCCCCTGTAGAGGAGATTGAAAAAACAAGAAGGTTAATTATCGCAGATATCAAAAAAAAGAAGGAATCACCAAATAGGGTAGTTAGGGATTTATATTTTAATGCTATGTTTGGTGATGTGCCTCCAGGATTACCAACAGAAGGGTTAGAAGAGACTATTTCAACGTTTAGTAAAGAGGATGTAACGAAACATTTTAGGAAGATCTTCGACCCTACAAATATGGTTTTGACACTGTCAGGAGATTTACCAGAAGATATAGAAACACTTCTTGAAAAAAAGTTTGGTATTCTTAAGACAGATAGCTCAACTTTTTGCAGTATAAGGAAACCAACACCTGCAAAAAATTTTGTTGAAGAAAGACACGAATATAACCAGTCTCATATCATGATTGGTCTATCCGTTCCTGGTATGGGTTCTTTTGAGCATGTAAATTTCCAGGTTTTAGCAACAATTCTATCAAACCAGAGTGGCAGGCTCTTTATAAATTTAAGGGACAAAGAAGGGCTTGCCTATGCACTTGGTGCATTTTTATATGATTTTCCTGAAAGCTCTTTATTTACGTTGTATATGGGCACATCCCCTGAGAAGACAGAAAGGGCAATTAAAGGGATGAAAGAAGAGTTAAAGAAACTTATAAAAGAAGGTTTTGATGATAGTGAGTTAGAAAAGGCAAAAAGAAAGATTCTTACAGACCTGCAAGAATCGATGCAGGATAATTTGGATTATGCCATGACTATTTCCCAAAATGCTTTGATTTATAATAATCCTTTGTATTACATTGAGTTTTCTGAAAGGGTAAAAAAGGTCACAAAAGGGGAAATTTTGAAAACCATTGAAAAATGGATAGATGAAAACAAACTTATTACAGTTGTTGTTCATGGTAAACATTTTAAAGAAAAGGAGAAATAATGTCAAAAAGAGGTCTTATACATGTATACACAGGGGAAGGAAAAGGTAAGTCTACTGCTGCTTTTGGTTTAGTAGTTAGGGCTTTGGGACATGATAAGAAAGTTGCTATTTTCTCTTTTCTTAAGGATAGTAAAACAAAATATGGTGAGATGATGGCTTTTGAAAAACTTTTTCCACAATTAATATATATACGTTTTGAGAATGCCTCACCTTTGTTTGATAAAAATGCTACCTTTGAAACGTTAAAGAAGTCCGTTGAAGAGTCTTTTGATAAAGCAGTTAATATTATAAAAGAGAAAAATATTGAGCTTGCTATTTTTGATGAATTAAATATTTGTATGAGATACGGCTATATTGATACAAAGAAAGTGCTCGATTTCTTAAAGAATAAGCCTGAACATTTAGAAGTGGTAATAACGGGAAGGGATGCTGTTGAAGAACTAATAGAGATTGCTGACTATGTAACTGAGATGAGGATGATTAAACATCCCTTTAATAAAGGGATAAAAGCAAGAAAGGGTATAGAGTTCTGATGTCAGTAATCCTTTTTACCGGTGGGATGAAATCAGGTAAAAGTAGATGCGCAGAAGAAAGGGCTTTGAAATATAGTCCACCAAGACTTTATGTAGCTACAGGTGTTGTTATAGATAAAGATATGGAAGAAAGAGTAAAAAAACACAAAAAAAGACGAATGGGACTTTTTGATACTGTTGAAGAACCTGTAAAATTGTCAACTTTGCTTGATAGAGATTATAATATCATAATGTTTGATTGCCTTACATTTTGGTATAACAACCTTTTATACTATCTTGAGAAAGAAAAGGATAGGCTTTTAGAATTGGAAGCATTTGTAAATAAACTTAGTAAAGTAAAAAAAAATGTAATCCTTGTCACAAATGAGGTAGGATGGGGCATCATACCTGAAAATGCACTAGCAAGAAAATTTATTGATTTTGCAGGTAGGGCTAACCAAAAAATTCAAGCAGTATGCAATGAAGTTTATCTTGTTGTATCAGGAATAGGGGTGAGGATAAAATGAGAAAAGAAGAGCTTTTGGAATATGTTAAAAGTATTGAGCCTATTAACAAAGAGCTAATAACAAAAGCTTTTAAAAGGATTGACAATCTTACCAAACCGATTGGTAGTCTGGGTAGATTAGAAGAGTTTGCTGGAAAACTTTTCGCTATTTACAATGGTGTAATGCCAAAGATGCTAAGAAAGATTGTTTACGTATTTGTAGGGGATCATGGGGTTGCTAACAAGGGAGTTAGTGCATACCCTAAGGATGTAACTTACCAGATGGTTTACAATTTTTTAAATGGTGGTGCTGGGATTTGTGTTTTTGCAAGACATGTTGGTGCAGATGTTAGAGTTGTAGATGTTGGTGTAGATTATGAATTTCCAGCAGGTACGGCATTGATAAATAAAAAAGTTAGAAGAGGTACAAACGATTTTACTGAAGGTCCAGCGATGTCAGTAGAAGAAGCAGTTTCATCAATTTATGTAGGAATTGAATGTGCACAGCAAGCGATTAAAGAAGGTTACAATTTGCTAATTCCAGGTGATATGGGGATTGGCAATACAACTCCGAGTAGTGCGATAATAAAGGTATTCACGGGTGAAGAAACTGCAAAGGTTGTTGGAAGAGGTACAGGAATAAATGATGAGAAATTTAAAAACAAGATGAAGGTTGTTGATAGGGCTATCGAACTAAATAAGCCTGATAAAGATAATGCTATTGATATTCTATATAAAATAGGTGGACTTGAGATTGGAGCAATTTGTGGTTTTATACTTGAAGGTGCTAAAAATAAGGTACCTATTATAATTGATGGGTTTATATCTACAGCAAGTTTTATATTAGCCTTTCTATTAAATAAAAATGTAAAAGATTATGTATTCTTTTCGCATCTTTCTGTGGAGCCAGGGCATAAAAAGTTATTTGATTATATAAATGAAAAACCGGTGCTCGATTTAAATATGAGGCTTGGTGAGGGTACAGGAGCAGCACTCGCTTCAACAATAATAGAGGCTTCTTTGAAGATGTTTAATGAAATGGCAACCTTTGAAGAAGCATCTGTTGCTAGAGAAATTAAATGAAAGATTTTATATTAGCCCTTTCTTTTTTGACTCTTATACCAATAAAAGTTAATAATTATGAAAATGTTCATAGATCTTTTAGATTCTTCCCTTTAGTAGGTGCAATAATAGGAGGCATTAGTTATCTTTTTTATGCGTGTATTTTATATTTTTTACCTAAATACTTGTCAGTGGTTCTTTCAATATTTTTATACCATGTTATTAATGGTGGACTGCATATAGATGGTTTTGCCGACCTTTTTGATGCATTTTTTGGAGCAAAGAAAAACAGGGATAGGTTTAAAGAAATATTGAAGGATAGTAGAGTTGGAGTGATGGGTGTTTTTGGTTTGATTTTTTATTTTTCAGTTATCTTTGCGGCAATTTTAGATGTGGAATTAGATTTAAGCTTTTTTGTTGCTTTTGGACTTTTTGGCAGGCTTGTTATAGTTATTGTTACCTATCTTTCTAAACCACTTTTTGATGATGGATTAGGTAGTTTTTTTATAAAAAGGGTATCTATTTATGAGTTTTCGACAGCGTTGATTAGCGCCTTTATTGTTTTGCTTTTTTTAGGGAAAGTTTATATCTTCTTTTTATTTATTATCCTTTTTTGGGGATATCTATTCAGAAAATTCAGTAATCATTTTTTAGGTGGTGTTTCTGGTGATATACTGGGAGCTGGGTGTATTTTTACAGAAATGCTATTCGTATTATTATGGAGAGCTTTTTTATGATAGGTGAGAAGGTTTTATTTATGGTAAGACATGGTAGTCTAATAAATAGCAACCAGGGCGTTTTAAATGGACAAAGTGATATCCCACTTACAAAGCAAGGGCTTAAAGAGACAATGAAATGGAAAACTTATTTTAAACAAAATGGGGTAGATGTTGTTATTTCTTCAGATTTAAAAAGGTCTTTAATACCTGCAAAAAAATATAGCCAATATTTAAAAAAGCCCCATCTGGTATTTAGAGATTTAAGAGAGATAGATGCAGGTAAGTGGGAGCTAAAAAATGTTAAAGAGGTTATGGAAAAAGAAGGTGAATACTATATGAAAAGGGTAAAAAATCCAGCAAATATACCCTTTCCAAATGGTGAAAGTTTAAAAATGTTAAAAAAGAGGGTAGTTGACTGTATAAAGGAGTTACTGATGTCTGATAAATATAACCGAATTCTTTATGTAGGTCATGCAGGGGTAATAAAGGTTATTATGCTTTCTTATTTAGGATTGTCTTTAAACAATTTTTTTAAATTAGAAGTCGATTTTGGCTCGCTTACAATTTTGAGATTCTTCAAAGATGGGATAGTTACTCTAAAATTGTTCAATTCAAACAATGAAAATGCAGTTTAGTATGAGAAATGTGATGATATTGAAAGAAAAGACATGTGAGAGGTTTTTTAGTGAAGTTAGGAGTAGAGATGGTATTTTTGTATGTACTATAGCTACCACAGAAACAGCCCTGATTCCTGGCATCTCTGCTGCAGGAGCTACTCCTGAATTAAGAAGGTATACTGCACAAGCAGATGTGGAATATCTATATTATGGCAAGGTTTTAACAATAAAGGAAATACCTAAAAATCCCTTAGGTCCCCCTTCACCTGTTATTATTACCAAAGCTGCTTGTAATTTAATGGATATTCCTATTTTGATTATTGATGCGGGATGTGAAGTCAAACCAAAAGTGCCTTCAATTGTGCTACGTAAAGAGGGTTTGAGATGTATTACTACAGGAAAAGCCTTTGGCGGTGGTAAAAGTTTAATTCAAAAAGCTAAGGTTCTTGCAGAAGAGTTTTCTAAACTTGAAAGATATGTAGTACTCGGAGAAAGTGTACCCGGTGGGACTACAACGGCATTATCCCTACTTACTTTTCTTGGAATTGATGCTATGGGAAAGGTCAGCAGTAGTATGGTTGATAATGCTCACGAGTTAAAAGAAAAGATAGTTTTGAAGGCTTATAAAAATGCAAAGCTTGATAGCAAATATATAGTTAAAAATCCAGTGAAAATAGTGGAATCTGTTGGTGATAGTATGCAGCTTGTAAATGCTGTATTAACAATTTATTTAAGCCAAAAAGTGCCAGTAATACTTGCTGGTGGAACTCAAATGCTTGCTGTTGCTGCTTTTATCGATGTCTTAAGCAAATATCTAAAAGAAGATGTAAATTGGAAAAATATTAGTGTTGCTACTACAAGGTGGGTAGCTGTAGATAAAAATGCTGATTTTATAGGTTTAGCTAAGGCAGTTAAGCCATTGAAGTATGTTTTTGCTGCTAATCTAAATTTTTCTGAAAGTAAGTTTGAAGGGTTGAGAGGTTATGAAAAGGGACTTGTAAAAGAAGGTGTTGGGGCCGGCGGTATTGTAACCGCAGGATTTGTAAAACAATTATTTAGTCATGAAGAAATTCTGCATGAAATAGAAAAACTCTTTGCAAGCATGTAGGAAGTTTTTCACAAAGTGATGAGATTTAAAAAAGCTTATAGTTTAATATAGTTTTTGAATGCATCTTTGCTGTTAATCTTCTTTTAACAAGCTTTTCTAACTCAACAGCCCAGAAAACAGTTGTTGAAAGTATTAAAGTAAATAGAAGTTCTTTTAATGTTAACGGTTCAGTTTTAAAAATTTTGTTCATAAAAGGAAGATAGATTGTAGCAAGTTGAAGCATAAAAGTAAGTAAAACAGAAAAAATTAGAAACTTGTTGGTAAATATTCCTTGTCTAAATAAAGATTCTCTATCTGATCGGATTGCAAGAACGTGACCCATCTGGCTTAGGCAAAGTACATTAAATACTATTGTTTGCCAGTGTCCATCTCCTATATATATTAAGTAAGCCTGAGCAAATAGAGACACTCCACCCATAAGCAAGCCAACCCATATAATGTGATAACCTAGTCCTTCAGCGAATATACTCTCTTTTGGATCTCTTGGTGGTCTTTGCATAATATTTTTTTCAGCTGGTTCATAGGCTAAGGCAAGGCCAGGTAGTCCATCAGTTACAAGGTTTATCCATAAAATGTGAATGGGAAGTAAAGGTATGGGTAATCCTAAAAAGGGTGCTAAAAATATTACCCATATTTCTCCAGAATTGCTTGTCATAGTATATTTGATGAATTTCTTTATGTTGTCAAAAATTTTTCTACCTTCCTTGACTGCATTTACGATTGTTGCGAAATTGTCATCAAGTAGTATCATGTCTGCTGATTCTTTAGAAACATCTGTACCAGTGATCCCCATCGCAATACCAATATCGGCCCTTTTCAAAGCTGGAGCATCATTAACACCATCCCCTGTCATAGCAACATACTGACCTTTATCTTGTAATGCTTTTACAATCTTTAACTTTTGTTCTGGTGCAACCCTAGCATATACTCTAATATCGAGAACCCTTTTTTCGAATTCTTCTAAAGATAGCTTTTCAAGCTCCTTACCAGTAATAATTGCATTAACATCAAAATCTTCAATAATTCCTATTCTTTGTGCAATATTTACTGCTGTTAAGGGGTGGTCACCCGTTATCATAACAGGAATAATCCCTGCCTGTTTGCATAAAGATACAGCCTCTTTTACTTCCTCTCTTGGTGGGTCTAAAAGTCCAACAAAACCAAGAATTGTAAGATCTGTTTCTAAATCACTAGATAATAAATTTTCTGGTAGTGTTTCTATAAACTTTATACCTATACCAAGTACTCTCAAACCTTTGAATGCCATTTCATCTGAAACTTTATGTAACTCCTCTTTATCAATTGTTTTTATTTCTCCATTGATAATCATATCTCTTGAGTTTTCCAAAATAACTTCTACTGCACCCTTTGTGATAGATATGTATTTTTCGTTCCATTTATGTATGGTTGTCATGCATTTTCTTTCTGAATCAAAGGGTATTTCTGCTATTCTTTCATGGTTTTTTTCAAGCTTTTCCTTAATATAACCATATTTTGCCGAATACTCATATAATGCTACTTCTGTTGGGTCACCAATGATATTGCCATCAGGAGCTTTTTTTGCATCGTTTGATAATGCTAACGCTTTTAAAAAGAGCTCATCATCTGTAACTTCTAATTGTTTTCCATTTATAAAAACCTTTTCTATGGTCATTTTATTTATTGTGAGGGTTCCCGTTTTATCTGTACAAATATAAGTAACAGAACCAAGTGTTTCAACCGCAGGTAACTTTCTTATTAAAGCATTTTGTTTGACAAGCTTTTTTGCTCCAAGTGCTAATGATATGGTTATGACAGCGGGAAGTGCTTCTGGAATTGCAGCTACTGCAAGGGAAATAGCAGTAAGAAGCATTACCAATGGTTTTTCCCCACGCAATATGCCTACAATGAATATAATTAAACAAATGAAGAGAATAGCGTAGGAAAGCTTTTTGCCGAATTGTTCCAATCTTTTTTGTAGTGGGGTTTTTAAATCTTCTTGCTCCTGAAGAAGTGATGCTATTTTACCTATTTCTGTGCTCATACCTGTTGTTGTAATTACACCTATACCTCTTCCGTAGGTAACGAGGGTACCTTTATAAGCCATATTTTTTCTGTCGGCGATTTGTAAGTCTTCATGAATAGTATTTGTGAATTTTTCTGAAGGTACAGATTCTCCTGTTAATGCAGCCTCTTCGATTTTTAGATTGTATGATTCGATTATTCTTAAATCTGCAGGAACGATATTACCAGCTGTTAAATGTACAATATCGCCGGGAACAAGGTATTTAGTATCTATTGATTGTGTTTTTCCATCTCTAATAACAACCGCGCTTATAGCAGCCATTTTTTTAAGGGCTGACATTGCCTTTTCAGCTCTATACTCCTGAATAAAACCAATGATGGCATTTAATATAACTATTACAATTATTACAATTGTGTCAGAAAGTTCACCAATAACACCTGATATGATAGCAGATGCAATTAAAATTATTATCATTAAGTCTTTGAACTGCTCTAAAAACATCTGTAAAGGAGTTTTTTTCTCTTTTTCAACAAGTTCATTTGGCCCAAACTCCCTAAACCTTTTTTCTGCTTCTTCATTAGAAAGTCCAGAAAGGGATGTGTTAAGTTCTGACAATACTTCATCAATATTTTTCTTGTACCAATTCATTTTCTGTCCTCTATTAATTTAAAACCTTTAGCCACTGGGTCAAGCTCGTAAATCCTTCCTGTTCCAATCTCGTAATACCAGCCGTAAAGCCTAAGCCCCCCTTTTTCAAGCAAGTTTTCAACTATTGGGTAGGTAGTAAGATTTTTTAGCTGGTATAAAATATTTAACTCTTCTGTCTGGCGTTGTAAATCTTTTTTCTTTTGGTCTTTTAGAGCATCTTTCACTGGTAACGAAAAGGCTATCCATTTTTTGAGGTGGGGCATGTTTTCGAAAAAGGCATCCTTTTCATAAAGGGCTTTCATAGCCCCACAGTTTGAATGTCCGCAAATAATAATATCTCTTATCTTAAGACCAACAATAGCAAACTCAATTGCTGCTGCAATGCTATTTTTGTCACTGATGGCATTGTAAGGTGGCACGATGTTGCCCACATTTCTTAAGATAAAAAGTTCTCCTGGCATAGAATTAGTAACTAAGTTTGGATCAACCCTTGAATCAGAACAAGTGATAAATAATGCGGAAGGGTTCTGCCCCTGTTCTAATTTTTCAAAGAATGCTTTTTTCTTCTTATAGTAACTTTCGTAAAATCTATAAATGCCTTTGTATAGTTTTTCCATCACTTTACTTGAAGTTCTGCATCTTTTCTTAGAAGTGCTTCTTTTGTTTTTTCTCTAAACGCTTCAAGTTTCTGAGCAATTTCAGGATATTTGATAGAAAGGATTGAACAGGCTAGGTATGCTGCATTTTTTGCACCGTCTATCGCAACAGTTGCAACAGGAATACCAGGAGGCATCATCACCGTTGAATAAAGGGCGTCAACACCATTTAATGCACCCGATGCAAGAGGTACACCTATCACTGGAAGTGTTGTGTTTGCAGCAACTACGCCTGCTAAATGTGCAGACATACCTGCACCGCAAATGATAACCTCAATCCCCTTTTCTCTCGCCTTTTTTGCTAACTCCATTGTTCTTTCGGGAAGTCTGTGAGCTGAGGATATGTGCATTTCATAGCCAACTCCCATTTCCTTTAAAACCTCACCTGCCTTGCTCATTACAGGCAGATCGCTATCACTACCCATTAAAATTAGCACTTTTGCCTCTTTCATTAACATTCCTCCAAAAGATGTCAATTAATTATAATTTTTGAGTTATTGCTAATCAATAAAAAAATCTTTTACCGTTTCATAAGGAATTTCAGGTGGGTATGGTACAATTGCTATGCTCATTTTTTTCAAATTTTTGGTGGAATGAATTAATCTTTTTATTTCTTTCTCGTCTATAGCTTGGTTTGTTTTCCAATCTTTAATCTGGATTTTAAAAAGAACCCTTTCAGGTTCTTCAGGGAAATATTCAATAGATTTTTCAACCATATTATCGAGATAATCTAAAGTGTCTTCTAAACTTATCTTAAGCTCATCCATAATCTGTCTGTGATAAGCCATGAGTGAAAAATAATCAGATACATTTTTGAACTCATTAATATCATGAGCAAGCCATGCAAGTGCACCTTTTGGATGTGTGATAGACTCATAAGTTAGATTAACGGCAATATTTATTGAAGGATTAATTTTTTTTACTTCTTTACTAAGGTTGCTTACAAATTTTGCAATTTCTTTACTTTTCCATTTTCTCCATTTCCAGAAGTGTTCGTTGTATTTTATACCGTTACCATTTCCGTTTGTATTAAATAGCATTTCTGGAGTTACATCAAGATTAGTTTCTTCCTTGAATCTTAATATTGATTTATGGTCAAAACCTTCGTTGAATCTTAAAAATAAGTCATCCTGTAAAAGTATTCCATCAATTGGATAAGCCGAAAGATCTAGATAAAGTGAAATAATATATTTCTGAACTTCATCGGAAAGGATATTTAATCCCTTTGCAGTGTAATATGTTTTTTTCTCAGGAGAATAGGCAATCACTTTTTCTAATGTACCATTTTTAAAGTCTGCATATCTTGTGGTCATCCAAGCAAAAACTTTAAAACCGTATTTTTTGGCAAGTGGTATAAAGTACGCCAATGCATCAACAATAATAGGAGCTTTGTATGTCTTAAAGTATACCCCTTTTTTTATATCACTATTAAGAAAAAAATGGTATCTGTCACCTTCATTATGAAAAACACGCAAAATAAGCGTATTTATTCCTACTTCTTTCCATATTTTCATTTGAGCTTCTAATTCATCGGGTGTTTTAGGTAGTACAAAAATTTGGACGGCTCTTAATTTTTCATACTTTTTAAAACTAATTTTTTCTACAGGTAGGTTTTGTATGTCTTTCAATATCTCATCGAAATCGAGGGCGTAAGAAGATTTTGTAGGTTGAATAATAGCCAAAAAAGATATTAAAAAGGCTACAATGATCTTCATTAATTTATGCATCTCCTTTTAACCTTTTTAATCTTTCTAAAAGGTTTTTTTCATAACCAATGTTTTTGGGTTTGTAGTACCTTTTATGTTTTAATGCATCTGGTAAATATCGTAAACCTCTCACAATGCCCTCTTCAAAATTATGGGGGTATTGATACCCTTTCCCATAGCCCATTTCTTTCATCAATTTAGTTACTGGATTTAAAATCGATAATGGAGGTGTTAGAGAGCCATGTTTAACAACATCTTCTTTTGCTTCTAAGTATGCTTTATAAGAAGCATTACTTTTCGGTGCTAAAGATAGGTATGTTACTGCCTGAGATAAAGGGATAAAACCTTCTGGCATACCAACGACGGTAAATGCGTAATGGGCAGATGTTGCAACCATAATTGCGTGGGGATCTGCATTTCCTATGTCTTCAGAAGCAAAAATTATCATCCTTCTTAAAATAAAATAGGGGTCTTCTCCAGATTCAAGCATTCTTGCCAAATAATATATCGCAGCATCGGGATCGGAACCTCTCATACTTTTTATAAATGCAGATATAAGGTTATAGTGATAATCACCCTTTTTATCATAAGGCATAGGTGATGTGGAAACTACATTTTGAATTTCTTCAATACTAATATCAGGGTGGAAGTTATGTGAAACCAGTTCTAATAAATTCAAAGATACCCTCGCATCACCTTTTGAATAAGCTGCAATAAATTCAAGAATGTCTTTTCTTGTTATAATTTGTTTGTTTAGTATCGTATCTTTTTCAATAGCTGATATAAGAATGTTTTTAATATTTTCTTCCGTCAATGGTTTTAGATTAACTACTTTAACCCTAGAAAGAAGGGGTGCATTTATATAAAAAGATGGGTTTTCTGTTGTTGTTCCTATAAGTATTATTACCCCCTTTTCCACCCAAGGCAAAAAAGCATCTTGCTGTGCTTTATTAAATCTGTGAATCTCATCTATAAATAGAATTGTTTTATTACCTGTTTTTTTGTATTTTTTGTAAGCATTCTCAATAAACTCTCTAACTTCTTTAATGGTTGAAGTTACAGCAGAAAAGGGTTTATATTCTATCCCTGTTTTTTCTGCGATAAGCAAAGCAAGCGTTGTTTTTCCAACTCCAGGTGGTCCAAATAAAATCATAGATGGTGGGTCTTTTTTGATTATAGAATTTTTAAACCACTGGGCTTTTGTTATATGTTCTTGCCCTATAAAATCTTCAAAATCTTTAGGTCTAATCCTGTATGAAAGCGGTTCCATATGAAATTAATATTATTTCACAAAAAGGTTACAAAAAAAACTTTTTTAATGAGATTTAAAAAAGCAAGCATCCAAAATAAAAATGTTAAAATTTGATAATTTACTCTTGACATTTAATTAAAAATTATGTTAGTTATTTGACGTTTAAATTTTTCAAAACAGGTGGGGATGAATGATTGACATCAATATAAGCTTTTTATATCAGTTAGTGCTCTTCTGGTTAGTGATAATTCTTCTCAATGCATTGTTTTTCAATCCTATGTTAAAATATCTTGATTTTAGAAGAACCCTAATCTTTGGCAGAAAAGAAGAGGCAGAAAAGATACTTAGCGATATAGAAGATAAAGAAAAATATTACAATGAGTCAATTAGAAGGGCGAAAGAAGAAGGGCTTGAGTATAAAAAAAATATTAGAGAAGAAATTGTTAAAAAGCTAAAAGAGATTAATGATGCAAAACAAAGGGAAATAGAAGAGGAGTTTTTAAAACAAAAGAATTTACTTTTAGGTGAGATTGATAAGATAAAACAAGATATGCCTAAGTTAGCCGATGACCTCGGGAAGATGATGGCAATGAAGGTTATTGGGAGGGAATTACAGTGAGAATTCTTTTATTGCTTGTTTCCCTGTTTGCTAATGCTACACTCTATGCAGCTGAAGGGCATGGTGCAAGTCATGAAGCTTCATTATTTAGTCTTGATTTCCTGTTTAGAGTAATAAATTTTGTTATCCTTTTTGGTGGTCTTGGCTACGCAATTTCAAAACCGGTAAAGAATTATTTAAAGGAAAGAAGTAACAAGATTAGAGAGGCAATCCTTGAGGCGAAAAAGGCAAAAGAAGATGCTGAGGCTAAAGCACGTTATTATGAAGAGAAATTGAATAACTTAAAAAATGAGATAGAAGCTATTAAAGCTCAGTATCAAAAGGAAGCTGAAGAAGAAAAAGAAAGAATATCTAAAGAATATCAGGAACAGCTTGAGAAGTTTAAAGAAAGAATGACAAAGACTTTAGAACAGGAAAAATTAAAGTTGAAAGAAGAGTTAATGCTTCAACTTGCTGATATGGCATATGAAATTGCTGAGGAACTAGTAAAAAAGAATTTTACCCCAGAAGATCAAAAACGCTGGGTTAGAGACTATATTACATTAATGGAGAAGGTAAATTGATTAAACTATC
>Ga0272449_1001669_pt1 | contig 22179 bp, 26 predicted proteins | sample YNPCB0241_FD_198679 | JGI IMG/M metagenome (GOLD analysis project Ga0272449, IMG submission 198679) | Hot spring sediment microbial communities from Yellowstone National Park, WY, United States - YNP-CB-024-1 | ecosystem: Environmental > Aquatic > Thermal springs > Hot (42-90C) > Sediment... | reverse complement strand
ATTTCAGGATTAAGAGGTTCTCCAGCTGCAACAAAATGTCTTACAGTTTTAAATTTCAATTCATTAAGGGGATACTCTTTTACAATCATCCTGTATGCAGTAGGTGGTGCACATAGAGTGTTTATTTCGTATTTTTTCAAAGTTTCAACAATAAGGGCTGGAGAAAATTTACCCTTTCTAAAATAGGTAAAAACTGTTGCTCCCATGTTCCATGGTCCAAAAAAACTTGACCACGCAGCCTTTGCCCAACCAGTATCTGATAAATTCCAATGGATATCACCAGGTTTTAAATCAAGCCAGAACTTTCCTGTGATTTTATGGGCAAGGGGATAGCTTACCTGTGTATGAAGTACCATTTTAGGCAAACCTGTTGTTCCTGAAGTGAAAAATATAAAGGCAGGGTCCTTTGATAATGTTCTTTCACCCATAAAAGGTTCACTATTGAATAAATCATTGTATTTTTTCCATCCAGCTTGGTTATCAACATTTATCAATATAATATCTTTTTCATAATTGTTAACCGCTGTTTCAATTTTTGATGCATTTTCAGAATCTGAGATTACTGCTTTAATTTGTGCTGCCTTTAATCTATATTCAATATCTTTTGTTGTTAAAAGGGTTGTCCCAGGGATGGAAACAGCATTAATTCTCATTAAAGCAAGTATAATCACCCACCATTGAGGTATATTTGGTAATAATACTAAAACCTTGTCTCCCTTGTTTATTCCGAGCGTTTTAAACCCACCTGCTAATTTACTTGAAAGGACAGTTAAATCATTAAAACTGAATTTCTCTGTGATTTCTCCATTTGTCCATATAAGAGCTGTAGCATCACCCCATTTATCAAAGACATCAAGGGGAAAAGAAAAAGTCTCTGGTGCTTCGAGTTTGAAATTTTTGACTTCCTCATAATAGGCTTTCATAGATTCTTGCATGGAACCCCTCCCAAAAATTTTTAGAATAATCTTACATCATATAATAAAGAAAAGAATGTTTGCAAGCAGGAAGTTTTATCTGATAGAATAGAACTTGTGATTAATGGAAAGACAAAGATTATAGGCATATTTGGAGACCCGATAGAACATACCCTTTCTCCCCTTATGCACAATGCAGCATTTAAACATCTTAAACTTAACTACTGCTATGTTCCATTTAATGTAAAAAGAGAACAATTAAAAGAAGCTGTTCAGGCAATAAAAGCTTTGAATCTAATTGGTGTAAACATCACAGTTCCCCATAAAGAAGCTGTAATTGAGTATCTTGATCAATTATCAGAAGAGGCAAGATACATTGAAGCAGTCAACACCATTTTAAATGAAAATGGAAAACTTAAAGGATTTAACACAGATTCAATGGGTTTTATCATATCTTTACAGAAAGAGAAAGTTTCAGTAAAAGATAAAAACATTTTAATTTTAGGTGCTGGAGGAGCTGCAAAAGCTATTGCCTATGGAATTTTAAAGGAAGGTGGTAACCTATACATTTTTAATAGAACCCTATCAAAGGCATATAAAATTAGGGATTTTTTTAGTGGAATTGGTAAGATTGAAGTAATTGAAGAGTTAAACAATGAAGTGATGGAGAAAATTCAAATAATAATCAATGCTACTTCCTTAGGTTTAAAAGAAAAGGACCCTATGCCACTTAATCCCTCTTTAATTAAAAAAGAACATGTCTTTTATGATATTGTATATCCAGAAACTTCGATAATGAGAGAAGCAAAAAAAATTGGATGCAAAACTATTGGTGGACTTGGTATGTTACTTTGGCAAGCAGCTTTAGCCTTTGAAATATGGACATCTAAACCCGCTCCAGTAAAAGTTATGAAAAAATTTTTAAAAAATTTTTTAAAAAAATAAAAAAACTATTGACAAAAGTTAAAAAATTTGATACAACTTATACATAACTTATGATGATAGGTATCGAAATAGAACCCTCCGCTATTAAATCTGCTTTAGTCAGAAAAAAGGGTGGATATGAGCTTTTAAATTGGGAGATATTTGAACTTCCAGAGGGAGTTGTAAAAAGTACAGGCATTGCTGATGTTGATACTCTTCTAAAAAATTTAATAAAGATTCCTGCAAAATTTGAGCTAAAAAATCCTCAGGTTGCCTTTTCAATATCTGGTCCAACTAATTCAGCAATTAGAATTCTTGAACTTCCATATATTGATGAAGATGAAATAGAGCTTAACCTTCCAATAGAACTTGACAAATATATACCTTTTAGCGTGAAAGAGGTTTTCTATGATTATCAAATAATAGAAAAATCTAAAAATAAAAATACAAGCAAGGTAATTGTAGCTGTTGCATTAAAAGAACTTGTTAATGACTATGCCAACATATTGGAAAAGTCTGGAATGATACCTCTTGTAGCTGATATTAGTTGCCTAGCCCTTTATAATGTTTATGAAGTTAATTATCAAGAATCCTCTGTTTCTGCTATTGTAAATATTGCTGAAAATGTTATTAATTTTAATATTGTTAAAGGCAGACAGCCATTATATATTAGAGATAGCATCAATGCTTACAATATACCTATTGAAAATGCCAATGAAGATGAAATAAGAAATTACGCTGATGAAGTTTCAGCAGAAATATATAGACAGGTAGAATACTTTAAAACAATAAATCCTGAAAATCCTGTTGAAAAGGTTTATATTACAGGAATACCTACGGTATCTCCTCTGTTCTTGCAGGCTTTACAGGAAAGGCTTGATATTGACATATCACTTTTTAATCCCTTTAAAAATATTAAGATTCACAAAGATATTTCATCAAAAATGCAAAAATACTCTGCAATATCATCAATCTCAATAGGTTTATCTTTAAGGGGTACGGAGAAAATAAAATGATAAAGATAAATCTTTTACCCAAAAGAGAGATAAAGAAGACTGCAAGACCTATAGCTGAGGGAGTATCAAAGGATGTTTTACTTAAACTTGCTTTACCAATTGGAGTAGTTGTCCTGTTAGTATTGGCAGTCTTTGCTTACATGGAAATTACAAAATCAAGCCTTAAAAAGGAAATAGAGGAACAGAAAAAAATACTTGCCCAACTTCAACAAAAAATTGAAGAGGTAAAAAAATTTGAAGCTTTAAATAAGGATATTGAGACGAAGACAAAATTAATAGAAGAATTAAAAAAGAAGCAGTCAGTACCTGTAACAATTTTAAGTTCAATTGCAAAAACACTACCAGAGGGTGTATGGCTTACAGAGGTTAATTATGGAATGCCAGTTAAAAAAGAAGGTGGTCAAACAGCAGACAAAGAAAAAGAAAAAATGGCAGAAAAAACAATTGTGACAAAGGGTTTTGGTTTTTCAAATTTAAACATAGTTGCTTTTGTAGAAGCCTTAAAGAAATCTCCTGATTTTTCCGATATTAATCTTGTGGAAACGCAACAGACCATATATGATAATGTGCCAGTTTATAAATTTATTTTAGAATTCAAATTAAAGGAATAGAAAAATGGATTGGGGAAATATTTCACCAAGAAACAGAATTTTGTTAATGATAGTTTTACCATTAGCAATTCTTATATTATTTTATTCTCTATATTTTACCTCCGGTTTCGAAGAACTGGACAAATTAAAAAAGGAAAATCAGGCATTAAAAGAAGAAATAGCTAATGCACAAAGAATAGCTGCAAAATATGAAGAGCTTAAAAAGATGAATGAGGAACTTACAAAGAAAATGGAATACCTGAAAACTCTTTTACCAAAGGAAGCTGAGGTTTCTGATGTTTTAAAAAGAGTGTCTGAACAGGGAATACAAAAGGGTTTAATTGTTACCCTCTGGAGACCAAAAGGAAAAGAAGTTCACGAATCTAAAGAAATATATAAAATCCCTGTAGAAGTAAAAATAAAAGGTAAATATCATACATTTGGTTTATTCTTTGCTGATATATCAAAAATTGAAAGAATAATAAATGTAAACACTATTGATTTTAAAGCGGGAAATGTTGATGAAAGAGGCGAGATTAAATTAGGTGCTGACCCTACAATGCTCAATGCTAACTTAGTTATTACTACATATTCACTTATTCCCGATGAAGAAAAGAAAAAATTAAAAGAACAACAAAAGAAATAGCTATGGAAAGAAAAAGAATTCTTACAATTATATTGTTGATTTTATTATTAGTGCTAATTGTATATGGAATTTTCCAATATACTACAATAGTACCAAAACCTGAATTACAAAAAGCTCAACCAAAACCCGCTACATTAGCAATAGAGGATAAAAAATCCGATAAAAGTTCTCAGTTAGCATCTTCCTATGATGCTGTAACTTTTAGAGATCCCTTTACTCCTTTAATAGTTAGAAAAGAAAAGGGTACTGGAATTTCAATTCTTCAAAACTATGAAATTGAAGAGCTCAGATTAAGTGGAGTAGTTAAAGATAATGGAGGCTTTAAAGCTTTAATAAAAACTCCTGATGGAAGGCACTTTGTTGTTAAACAAAATGACAAGATAGGATTACATGGCGGCAGAATATCTAAAATTAATAAGGACAGTATCGAGATTAAAGAGACTGCTAAATCCTATACAGGAGAAATTATACAGGTAACAAAAACATTGAAATTAAGAACGGAGGAAGGGCAATGATAAATAGGGGTATTATTTTAATAGCAATATGTTTTTTATTAATTTCTTCTTCTTTATGGGCAGGTGAGATTAATTCTGTAGTTTCTGAGGGCAATAACCTTAGGATACAGCTTTCTGATAAGTCTGATTATAAAATAATTCCATCAGAGGACCCCTTTAAGCTTAAAATAGAGCTTTTATCTGCAAAGCCCGGAATCCTTAGCAAAAAAATCCTTTATCATGAGGGTCTAATAAGTGAAATATCAGCTCAGCCTACCAAAAGAGGAAGCATTGTTGAAATTTTACTGGCTGAACCATCTTCATGGGAGATAAAAAATGATGCAAATATTTTGGTTGTTACTTTTAATCCAGAAACAAAAAAATCTGTTGAATCTAAGGTTTCAAAAATAATAGAGCTTTCAATGGAAAAAACTGAAGATGGATTTGAGATATCCATTCAAGGTGATGGTGAACTTCCTGAACCTAAAATTACAAAGTCTGATGATTATGTTAATTTGGAGTTTTACGGTGTAATATTTGATACAGAACCATCAAAAGACATTCCCTTGTCTGTAAAAAGAGAAGGCGAAACCTTAATATTTAGCTTTGCTTTAGGGAAAAATATAGAAATTGAACCTCTTTATCTTGGTGATGAATTAATTCTTGATATTAAAAAATCCAAGGTAGCAGAGGATTTAAAGGTTGCCAAAACTGCAAAAGAAGATTCCAAGAAAACAGTCAAGAAAGAAAAAATAGATATTTCTGCTCCAGTAATTACCCCTTCTGCAGAGAAAACCATATCCCTTGACCTTCAGGATGCAGATATTGTTGGTGCATTGAGACTTCTTGCTGAGACAGGTGGATACAACTTAGTATTACACCCACGAGTAGGAGGAAAAATTACACTTAACTTAAGAAATGTTCCTTTAATGCAGGCTATTGATATAATCTGCAAAAATTCCAATCTTGTCAAACTCGAGGAAGAAAACAATGTTATAAGAGTTTTACCTATTGAATCATACATGATCGAGCTTGTTTTAGAAAAAAAGGAAACAAGGGTATACAAATTAAAATATGTAAGACCATCAAATGTTTTACAGAGAACAGCAGATTTAAGAACAGCTCTTGCTGATTCAAAAATATTTCAATTTTTTGGAGTTGAAACTATTCAAGTAGAAAAAGATCCGAAAACAGGAATGATTGAATACAAAGTATCAAGCATTCCAGAGAAAAAAGAAACAGAAAAAACAATTAAATATCAAACAGCAACTGAAACAAGAGAAGAAACAACAACTAAAGTAATAGGAATATCTGTTGATGAGCTAACGGGGTCTCTTATTATCAATGCTCCTCTTTCAATTCACAAAGAAATAGAAAAAGTAATAGCCAAGCTTGATGTTCCACAAAAACAAATTCTTATAGAGGCAAGAATCATAGAAATTAGTAGTTCCTTTTCAAAGAGCCTTGGTTTTGAATGGGGAATTAGATGGTCTCCACCCGGTTCAAGGACAACAATTGGTGGTTCCCAATCTGGCGCTAATGTTCCAGGTGGAAGTACTCCAGTAGCAGTTAATCTTCCCGCTGGCACAGGAAGGGTTGCTCAGGGAACATCAGCAATAACAGTGGGTTATCTAAATGCCGCCGGTACTTTTGCCCTTGATTTGAGAATTTCAGCACTTCAGCAGACAGGTAAAGGAAAGGTTATATCAAATCCAAAAATTGTAACCATAGATAATCAAAAGGCATTAATAGTTCAAGGTGAAACAATTCCTTACGGTGAACTTACAACATCAGGTGGCGTAACCAATGTAACAACTAAATTTAAAGATGTAGCAATACAACTTGATGTAACACCAAGATTAACGGAAGATGAAAAGATTAATCTTTATGTAAATTTTTTAAAAGAGGACTTAGTTGAATTTGTTAATATAGGAGGCGTTCTCGCACCGAGAACAATAAAGCTTTCCTCTGCTACAGAAGCAACAATTTTAGACGGGGAAACCCTTGTTCTTGGTGGAATATATAAAAAGACAGACAGAATGTCAAATTCAAAGGTACCCGGTCTTGGTGATATTCCTCTTGTTGGAGAATTATTTACAAGCAGGGGTAGGGATGAGGATATTTACGAAGTTTTAATATTTATCACACCAAGAATTTTAAGAAACTAATGATAAATTTAAATGCGCATTCTCCTCATAGAGGATGACAGAGTTTTAGGTGAAACCTTAAAGGATTACCTCTCCATCCATGAAATAGAGACAATCTGGTTATGGGATGAAAGGGAACTTCCAAAGATAATCAGAAACTACGAATTTGATGTAATAGTAATTGACCTTATTCTTAAATTTTCCTCAGGAGAGGATATAATAGCAGTCCTAAGAAAAGCAGGAATAAAAACTCCCATATTAGTAATAACTGCCAAGAGAGGAATAGAAAACAAAGAAGAATGTTTCCTTAAAGGTGCTGATGATTACCTTACAAAACCCTTTGATTTTAAAGAACTTGTACTCCGTATAAAAGCATTAGGTAAAAGAAGACACATAGAAAGCATAATAAACATTGGTGATATAACAGTAAATCTTGATGCAAAAACAATTCATAGAGGTACTGAAGAAATAAAAATATCAAAAAAGGCATGGCAGGTTCTTGAAATTCTTTTAAGAAAAAGAGGGGAAATCGTTGACACCGATACAATTCTCAATTATGTTTGGTCTGATAAAGATGTAGGAGAGGAGATTGTAAGAGCCTACATAAAAGAGTTAAGAAAGATTCTGCCACCAGAAAGTATTAAAACCTATCTAGGAAGGGGATACAAAATAAGTTGAAGTTTCAGATAAAAATAATTATAGCCTTTTCATTAACTCTTGCAGTAATACTTTTTTATTTAAACACAATGGTAATAAACTTTATAGACTACATGAAAGAAGACCTTATTCTTGAGCTTCAGGATAAAAGGGCTTTTATAAAAAGGGATTTCATAGAGGATAAATTTCAGGAATATGTAAAAAATGTTTTACTTTGGGAGTTTCTGCTTGTCTTAAGCTTGATGCTAATTCTATACAAGGTCATAGAAAGAATTACAAAACAGGAAAGGGATTATAAAGAGCTTCTTGAACTGATTCTTCTTACATTATCTCACAAATTTGGTAATTTTTTGACATCCCATAGAGGTAACATAGAAATTCTTAAACTCAGAAATGATGAAAGGGCATTGCAGAGGCTTGAAAAGAGTTGCACCTTTATGCAGGAAGATTTAAACAAAGTAATAGAAACCATAAATCGCTTTAAAGAAGCATCCTTTGAAAAGGAAAAAATAAACTTAAAGGAGTTAATTGAGAAATTTTTAAGCCTCATTGAAACAGAAAAAAGGATATTAATCACTGCAAAGGATATTAATGTTTATGCAAACAGGCAAAATCTTGAAAACATTGTTTTTCCTCTGCTTGAAAATGCCCTTAGATATTCAAAGGAAAGGATTCACATAAAGGTTTGCAAAAACTATCTTGCCATTAGAAATGATATTTATGAAACTGAAAGAGGCTCAGGCATAGGATTAAAAATAGCCCAAGCCCTTGCAAAAAAAGAAGGCTTTAAAATAAAATATCGTGCAAAGGAAGATAGCTTTATTTTAATCTTAAAATTCACATAATTTTCACAACATTAGGTAGGAAATAGTGTATGATATTAAATATGAAAAACTATAATTCCCATTTATTCCGTCATTCTGCATCTTTTTATTGTCATTCTGCATCTCTTTCTTGTCATTCTGAGCGAAGCGATAGCGAAGCGAAGAATCCCCTCCTCATTAAAAAGAGGAATGAGATCCTTCGCCTTCGGCTCAGGATGACACTTAAAGAAATTAAAACACTCAAGATGACACATAGGGGGATTAAAACACTCAGGATTAAAAAGGGGGAGATTCCTCGGGACATCGAGTCCCTCGGAATGACGAAAGCGGAAAGGATGACGAAAGGAATAACAAATGAAAAAAAGGAAAAGGGGGTGAGAAAAGTTAGTTTAAACAGTGGTTTCCTTTGGAAACCATAAAAATTATTTTGGAGGTTTAAGTATGAAAAAACTATTTATCAGAGACCAGAAAGGTTTTACCCTTGTTGAGTTACTCATTGTTGTTGCAATTATTGCAATCCTTGCAGCAATTGCAATTCCACAGTATCAGAAGTACAGAAAAAATGCAGCTGTCTCATCACTTCAGTCAGATGCAAAGAACTGTCTTAACACGGCAATTGCTGATTATACTGCATCTATTCAGGCAGGATCAACAGCTCCTACTGTTAGTACAGCTAACTGCGTAAGAGGTGCATATACATCATCATGCACATCTTCTGGTAATGTAGGATCCAACTTGACAATTACCTGCACAGGAACAGGAATTGCATCGGGTGTGACTTGTACTGCTACAGAGGGTGGTGTAGCAGGTTGTAGTGGAGTATAAATATAAAAGGGGGCTTTTGCCCCCTTTAAAAATTTTATGAAAAATAAAAAATGTAAAATAAATTCAAAGGGCTTCACACTTTTAGAGTTATTGATTGTTACTGTAATAATTGGTATTCTTGCTTCAATAGCAATTGTTCAGTACAATAAATATCAAGTAAATGCAGTAAAATCCCAACTTCTTTCTGATTTAAGAAACTGTATTGCTGATATTGCAAGAAGCACTCAAACAGGCAATACAGATTTAAATTCTATAGTAGCAAACTGCACAAAATCACCAAATACTGAAAGCATTACTCTTGTAAGTACAGCTCCAATAAAACTTCAGGCAACCTCACCAGTAGGACCCTTTGAATGTGAATACAATGAAACAACAGGCAGAGTCACCTGTAATAATCCCTTTTAGTATAATTGCCTTTATAATTCTCTTTTTGTTCTATCTTTTCTCTTTAAATCCAATTTTGCCAACCGGTGATGCTGGCGGACTCATCACTGCTTCATATCTTCTTGGAACAGCCCATCCACCAGGTTATCCACTTTATTCAGAATTAGGAAAATTATTTACATTTTTACCATTTGGCAACATAGGTTACAGGGTTTCATTACTACCCTGTTTTTTTTCAGTTTTAACACTTTTTTTGGTTTATTTAATTGTAAGAAAACTGACTGAAAAAAACTCTATTTTCCCTATTATTGCAGTACTTTTCCTTGGAGTATCCTATTCCTTTTATTTTCAGACAATAATTGGTAAATTCTATCCAATTAATGCTTTAATTGTTTTACTGCTTGTTTTCATAGGAATAAAGGTTATTGATAGCGGATTTGAAAAGAGATATGCCTATTTGTCCTCATTTTTATTGGGAGTATCAACGGGACTTCATCATACGGCTTTATTTATGACAATCCCATTATTTATTTTAGGGTTGTTTTATTTTAAAGCCTTTGTAAGAAGTCTTCCCCTTTCATTACTTTTTTTCTTCATTGGTTTTTCTGTAAATCTTCATGTTTATATAAGGAATCTGAAAGATGCCTTTTTGGCAGTAAGAAAGGCAGGTGAGACCCCCTCTTTTTTAGATATTCTGTTAAGAAAGTTTTACAAAGAAGGAGAATCCCTTCAGGCTGTAACTACAACTCTTTCAACCTTTGAAGGATTCCATAATGCAATTAAAAATTTCCTATACATGATAGATGCAAATTTTGGCTATGTAACAGCAGTTTTTTTTATTTTGGGATTATTCTATCTTTACAGAAAAAGCAGGCGGGTTTTGCTCTTTCTTTTTGTTTCTTTTTTAATGTTTTCCTTGGTATTGGCAAAAATTACATTCAGCGGCGAAATCAGGGATAATGAAGGAAGTCTTTACATAGTTGGAAATCAGTATTTTATCCCTGCCTTTTGTCTTTATGTAATTTTTATGACAGCGGGGATATACTTTTTTGTAGAAAAAATAAAAAAAATGAAACTTTTTTATAAAACCCTTCCCCTTTTTTTCATTGTTATTCCATTAATTTTTATTCCCATGAGATTTTCCCAAACAGGGCAGTCAAACAACTGGGCGCTTTACTACTACAGCAAAGATGTTCTTTCAACTCTGCCTGTATCATCAGTTTTAAATACCTACGGAGATAACAAATCCTTTGGAATATGGTATACAAAATTAGTTGGCAGATACAGAGACGATGTCTGTCATCTTGTAGTATTCAGATATGAGGCAACTCAATGGAATATGGAAGGATGTAAGCCAGAGACAATATATAAAAATTTTTATCCCGAAGTTTACAGAAATGACATAGTTGAATTAATAAACAAAAGGCTATATTACTCAACTATAGGACTTTCAGAGATTCATCCTTACTTTGAATCCTTTGATACCCTTCCATACAGTCTTGTGTATATTTATTTCCCAAAGGGTAAAATAACAGAAAAAGAGAGAAAATTTGTAAATGGATTAAACATAAATAATGAAAGATTCATAACGCCTTCTTACTGTTTAAATCATGGCACCGATGACCCTTTAACTTTTTCAGTATGCCGATTTGTAAGCATTGCCTATTTAAACATTGCAAGCAGTATTGAACCAGAGAAGAAATTTGGCACTTTTGCTCTTGATACAACTATAAGATACGGCAATACCCATGAACCATTCAGAGTTAAAATTAACATTGGGAAAGAAAATGAATACTATATGGATTTATACGAAAAAATAAGGAGATACAATGCCAGAGAAAAAGCTTTCCTATTACCTTAAACCAATTCTGTTATTGTTAATTTTTGCTGTAACTGCCTTGCTTACAAGACAGTTTTTTTATCAGCTAAAACATATGAATGAGGCAGATGCAAGCTCTGGTATTGAAAAAATAAAAGCCTTTGAAAGAGTAATTTTGAATCACTTTCCTTTAAGTCCCTATACAAAAAATGCGGTTGATAAAATTTTAATAGAATGTGAGGGATTAAGTAAGACCGATGAAAAGCTTTACTGCTATGAAACATTAAGAAGCAGTCTTATACAAATCAAAAGTTTTTATCAACCCTATGAAGATACAATAAAAAAAATAAATCCAAAGATTGCAGAGTTAAGGGCAGAAAGTATGATTTCATGGGAGTATAACAATTTAACTAAGAAAGATTTTGAAAGAATTTATACTGCCCAGCTTGCTCTTTTAAATTATAACAATGCTCCTTCCCAATTATGGAGTGCTGTTACAGTGTTTTCATTAATCGGCTGGATTTCTACAATAATATTTTTGATTATGAAGGGATTTACAAAAAATCAAAATCGCCGATATATAGTAACAGGCATATTGATTTATTTAGTATTTTTTCTACTTTGGTTGTGTGGACTTTATTTTGCATAAATTCTATTGCATAAATTTGTAATATGTGATAAAGTTAGATTAATGATGAAAAAGATTTTGGGAAATAAGGGATTTACTCTTGTTGAATTACTTGTTGTCATTGGAGTGATTACAATTCTTGCTTCAATTGCAGTGCCTTCTGTTATGAAGTATTACAAAACCTATAAATACGGTGATTATATTTACTCAATGGAAAATCTTGTTAGATGGGCAAGGATGACAGCAATGGAAAGAAGCAATAACATAGGATTGTGTGTTGACTCAACAAATAAAACTTTTACAATTGTAAATATGGGAGTAGTTAGAACAGGAATTTGTGTTGGACAAGTATTGCAAACATTGAGAATTGAACATGACTTTGTCTCTATTTCAGGCTCTGGTGCTGCCTTTGACCCAAGAGGTTTTGCCATATTTACAGGGAATGTTTGCATAACCGATGGTGAAAAATATTACAAGGCAGTTATCAGTAGATTCGGAGCAATAAGAATTGAAAAGGGCACAGGTGGATGTACATGAATTATAAATCAGAAGCAGGTTTCACATTGATTGAAGCATTAATTTCTGTATTTCTTGTAGCACTTCTTGTGATTGGTGTTGTAGGGCTTATAACTTCTTTTGGGAAATTTACAAGGCAAGACTTGGTTGGAATGTGCTTGGTGCAAGCTGCTTCTTCTGGTATTGAAGCTAAAAGAGCCAATCCCTCATTAACTTCAGTAGATGTTAGATGCGGAGGATACACAATAAGGGTTAATATTACAGGTAATCCTCCTACAAATCCTCCTGCAATGGGTTCTGGACAGTCTGCCTGCGCAGATGTAGTTGCAACAGCAACTATTGGGGATAGAACTATGGTATTAAGAGATCAAGTTTGTAATTTTCCAGAGGGATAAAAATGAAAGTAAATTTTTATAAGATTTTGGACAATAAAGGATTAACACTTGTTGAACTAATGATGGCGATTGTAATTAGTACCATAGTTCTGGCAGCAATAACCTCTCTTTACATAACTACTGATAAAGTTTTTAAAAAAACAAAAGATGTTTCCGATGTAAAAGAAACTACTAAAGGAGGAATGGCACAACTTGAATGGCTTTTTCAAAGATGGGGAGCTTCTACTCCCTGTCTCAATACAGATCCGACTCAATGTACTCTTGTAGACCTTGCCTGTAATGCTGGCGGGACTTTTACATATCCACCGCAAAGTTCTATGTGTATAACAATCAATGATGCCAATCCCTGTGATGAAGTTTACTTTTATGCAAATCTTTACGGAAATGGCTTTGTTCATATACCTACAATAGAATCACCTATTAAAATGAATATAAAAAGCTGTCGCCTTTCAACGGTATCAAGACATAACTGTTATCACATAAAAAGAGGTGCAAAATTTATAAGAGACAATAATGGAATTCCATATATTTTCTCTCTTTCTGGGCTTAATGATAATAATCTTGTTTGTATTGACGGTACCTTAGACCCAAATGGTCAAATAGATCCAACAGCAACTGCTTACTCTTCAAATCAGGGATATACTTACAATCCAAGCGATTATACCTATGGTTTTGAAGGTGGAGAAATAATTTTGAGAGTGCCCCATAGAATAAGATTATACTGCCAGAATAATTCTCAAGATAATAATACATTATGGCTTTATATGCAGGCTACAGATATGGCTACAAACTGTAATGATAATGAATCTCCTCAACCTTTAATTCCGGTAAATTCCTTTCAGGCTTCCATTGAAGGTCAGGGAATAAGAATAACAATCGATATAAGAGGAAATAATGGAAATAGAATGACTGTTGAAAGAGTCTATGGGAGGTAGAAATGAATAATAGAGGATTTTCTTTAGTAACTGTATTAATTTTATCTTTAATTATTTTCGTAATTGGTGGTACAGGAGCCTACATTGCTACAACTAATTTAAAAACTACACAGGCAGATACAAGATACAATATTGCAGAAAAGGCATCAAATGTAGGATTACTCAGAGCCTTTGATGAGATAAACCAAACAGGCACAGGTGGTAATGATAGAACAATTACAGGAACAGTAGGTAATGCAACATATAATACAAGAATTATGTTTGGTGGTAAAAATATCTGGTTTGTAAGTTCAGAGGGTTTCATCGGAAATTCAAGAGTTATTAAAACAGCCATCTTTCAGGGTTATTATGGTGTTGGGCTATATACAGTGAGAGGAAATGTCAATGCTACATTGGGTAGCGGCGTAAGGCTCACTGGTTGTGATCGCGCTCCTGAACCAGATTGTCTGGTGCCATCCTTTATAGCATCTGGCACAATATCAACACCAGGTATTACTCCACGAACTTGCCCTGCTGATGCAGGAGGTGCAGGTGTTTATGGACAGCCGCCTATTCTTAATTTGAATCAAGGTGATTTGTCAAGAATATTTTTCAAGGTAAAGTGTTTTAATAAGTATGGTGATTCTTCCTGTAATTTAAGCCTCCTTGATTATTTAGAGTATGATTATGGAAGGGATACTGACTTTAATCCTCCACACCAATATATTAATTTTCAACAAAATGTAAATAGATTAGGGATACCTATAGTTACTCTTCATCCTTTTGTTACCACACCTCCTACTGTTGACCCAGATTGTACCTTTAGACGAGATATTCAAAATATTGACTTAGGAAGTTCTCCTTATATTAACTGTACACGGCAAATTTATTTAGAGCCTCAAGATAATAATATTACTATTACAATAACAGGAGATGGAAACAGAGGTGGACAGAGAGTGGCAATCTTTGCCAATTCAGCAAGAATTAATAGTATCACTTTTAATAATGCAAGAAACTTCAGGTTATTTACTAACAGGACTACAACTATTGATAATTCCCAAGACTTCAAATTATACACTTCAGGCACTACAACCTTACAGGGCACCATCAGAAATTTCCGACTTATTAGCACTAACACAGTAACTGCTGCTGCAAACGCTATAATAACAACCTCAGAAGATAATATATTTAATACAATAGTAATTGGTCCTACTACTGCAACTGCTTTAAACACTAATACTTCACCACAAAACTTTGTTTCAAGCGGTGGCATAACCATTAATAATTCAAATATATTTGCAAGAAGTTTAAGATTTGCCAATGGTAGCGCAGTTAGAATCTTAAATAGTCTGGTCTATGTATATGCCTATGCCTGTCCTAACTGCCCAAGAAATACAAGTACATCTTCATTAGATGCTTGTGATAGCAATAACCTTTGGTGTGGGTGGTTTGGAGATGGTATAAGTTTAAATATCGGAAGAGATGGTGCAGGAAATGCCCAGCCTGTCCTTTTTATCTCAAATAATACCACAGTAAGAACAGTCAATCCTTCTAGCACAGCATTTATTTGGGGTGTTTGGTATGGCGAAGATGTTACTTATCTTAGATGGGTTGGCACAGCCACTCAAGACTTAAGAGGTTTTTTAATCAGAAACTTTCCTGAAAATCTTACCTTAACAATAAATATTGGATCAGGATTTACCCTATCATTCAATAAGGCTATAATAGATACCATTACAAACAGGTATAGATTTTTCAGGGAAGTTGAATGCGTCCGTGACCCCCTTACACCAAAAGCACAGATGATTCAAACTCGTATGGTTAATTACTGAATATGAATTAGTTTGCAAAAATATCTCATTGACATAAATAAAGAGTACAATTTTCCTGAGTTTATCAACTTAATTTTGTAACTTATTGAAAATATTGAATTTTATTTTTTAAAAATACAAATTTTTATACAACAGACTTGTAACTTTCTAATTTTTCTTATTTTTTCCGACTTTGAACATTTAATTCACAAATCAACCCATAAAATTTTTAAAGTAAATATATCATATTGAAAAATTCCCCCTGTAATGCCTAATTATAGAAAAGTACAGAGAGGTTAATAAAGTAAAGCAGAGGATTGTCCTTCATTTGGGCACTGCGAGGCTTTCTTTTAAAATTGTGTAAAGCATTATAAAACTCTGCTTTAATTCATAAAAAGCTCCAGCCAACTTAATGTTTGATTAATATAGCCTTCATCATGTAAATAAGATAACTGAATAAACAAATTCGTCTTCAAATCTTATATGAATGAAAATACTTCTTTCTTCTGGATATTTTAAAGAGACTGTCAAAACCCAAATTTTCATAAACCCCTCTTACCCAGTATATGTGTAACTCTTTTAAATCTAATTCTACTGCAGTAAATATTGCCTCAATAAAAACTGCAGAAAACTAAGAAGGTAAATTTTTTTCTTGTTTTAAAATACTGTAGTTGCTGTGAGATTAATTCTTCAATGCTTTACTCTACATTGCAACTTCAGAATAGACAATGCCAAGAGATTTACATATTTCCTGTACAGTATCTTTGCCTTTGTATATTCATTACTAACTTTCCGATCCATTTCAGATTAAATAACACATAAAGCACCTAAGGGAAAACTCAAAAGTGTAGTGCTTAACTATTTTATAAAATCCTTTAATATCAATTACTTAGACAAAAAAATTGGTCAAAGTCGGGGATATAGTTATGTTAAAAGAGACTTTTCATAAGTACCTTTATGAGGATTTAATCCAGAGGGGCTATAAAGTTTTGAATAACAAAGTAATTGGTTTACCGAGATATTATGGAGATTTAGAATTTTTTGAAAAGGTAAATGAGGTTATTCACAAGGGCATTTCATAGGAAAAGTAAATTTTCACTCCCTTTTCTTGAGCATAGGCTCTTACAGGAGGTGATGTTTGATAGGTTACTGAAAGGAGAATTTTTTTTCCTTTGATGAATCTTTCAATTTTTTTACAAATTCAAGAAATTCATCAATATCTCTTTTCTTTTAACTGAGTTTTGCAATCACCAATTATCCAGACTCTCTTGCCATCTTTTTTAGCTTCACCAAATATGTTTATTTCCTCATGTTTCTTTGGTGCGATTTAAATGAAATCTCTTTTAAGATTCAGAGTTTGAACATTTAACAACTCTTCCATTATCGCTTTATGTTTACATAAAATTGCCGATGGAAAAAAATGAATTTACCTTTTCTTATCATTCTGCCCCCTTTTTGTCATCCTATCTCCTTTTTTGTCATCCTGAGGCAAAGCCGAAGGATCTCATCCTTTTTCACCTGAAAGGTTTCTTTAATGAGAGATTCCTCGGGGTATTGAACCCCTCGGAAAGACAATGGAGAAGGAGATTCCTTATCTTTTCTATCGGCAAATTTAGGGTTTATTATTTCCTTTACAGAAAGAAAAAATTATGCTAAATTTTCCTTCTAAGAATGAAATAGACAGACAAGTTGTAAATGAATTAAGGGATATAATTGACAATCAGGGCAAAAATTGATATAGTAAATTAAGAAATCTTAAGGAGTAAAAGATGAAAACCTTAGAACACAGAGTTGAATCCCTTGAAAGTCTTCTTGGTCAGTTTATCATAAACCACGATATTGCATTAAGAAGACTTGAGAATAAAATAGATAGATACATAGAAGAGATGCAGAAGGATAGAAAAGCCTCTGAAGAGAGACTTCAAAGACAAATTGAAGAGATGGAGAAGGATAGAAAAGCCTTTCAGGATGAAATGAAGGCGTTCAAAGATGAAATGAAGGCGTTCAAGGATGAAATGATAGATTTCAAAAGAAGGCAGGAAGAGGAAAACATCAGAAAAAACAAGGAATGGAGTGCCCTTGCAAAAAAGATGGGAACTATTGTTGAAGACCTTATAGCACCTGCATTAAGACCTACTTTAAGCAAATACTTTGGCTGTGAAGTTACTATGGAAGGTCAGAGAATTTTCAGAAGAAAAAACGGTGAAGATTACGAAATAGATGCCATTGCAGGCTGTGAGAATAAAATTTTCATGATAGAGGCTCGTTCAACTCCAAAAGTTGAAGATGTCAAGGAAATTAAGGACAAAGGTAAGAGATTTTTTGAATTTTTCCCTGAACATAAGGATAAAGAATTAATTATAATCTTTGGTAGCATTACCTTTCCAGAGAATGTAATAAAGTACGCAAGCAAAAGAAATGTTTATGTGCTTGCATGGAGAGAATGGCAGTACATGGATATTCTAAATTTTGATGAAGTAAGAAGGTCAGGATAATTCATTCGGCAGGCTCTGAGGCAAAGCTGAAGGAAGCTTTTTTGTCATCATAAAGGGATCAATACTCCGAAGACTCTTTCCATAATTCTTTGTAAATAAAAACGTTGAGATTCTTCACTTTGCTCGGAATGTTCCGTATCCATTTGTCAAGTGGTCAATAAATCTTCTCTAAAGGGTTGACCACTTTTTAATACCCCAAAGGCTTGCCTTATTAACTTATATCCCACTGCAATTAATGCTAACTTCTTTGCTTTACCCCTACTTATCAACCTTTGATAAAATTCCCTACAATATTTATTCGCCCTTATAGCTGAAAGTCCACATAAATAAAGTATTTTCCTTACATATCCACTTCCCCTTTTCTTTATACCTCCTCGCCCCTTAACAGTACTACCACTTTCTGATGGAGAAGGACATATACCTATAAAACTCCCTAATTTCTTCGCAGTGTTGTAGGACTTTTCCAGTAAGAAACAATTCATCAACACAGAAAGCAAATGAAGGTATTAAAAATAATACAACTAAAATTAAAATCTCTCTCACCCTCTACCCTCCTTTTTATGTAATTACATTATAACGCCTGAAATCTTAAAAATCGTGAGGATTGTGTGAGAGGAAAAGTGGGATTTCGAGTTAGGCTATCACTTAAAAAACAATGCTAAAATTGCTACAAGGGTTCCAATCTGACCAACCCAAAAAATAAACATCCATCTTATAAGGTCTGTTTTTGTTTTTTCTATTTTTGCTTCAAGTTCGGAAATTTCTTGCATGGTAGCAGACCTTAACTCAGCGATGTCCTGCTTGGTTGAAAGAATATCCTTTTTTCTTTCAAATTCTTTTTCTACTTTTAAATCAATGAATTCAATAAGGATTTTTGCAGAACTCTCTCCAATTTTCTCTTTCAAAGCTTCATAAATTTCTATTTCAGTTACTGGCATGATTAATTATAACATAAAGTTAAATATGCATTGTAAAAATCGGAATCTTTTCAATAATAAGATTGTTAATACTTTCTTTTTGTTTTTCAAATATTTTCATTAAAATTTTTGCCTCTGAAAGTTTGAATTTCCTGCAACAAGGCATTTTTTTCAAAAGGATACCTGAATCCTTTTTCTTAAGTCTGATATGTTTTAGTAAATTTATTTCCATTTAAATTAAACTTTTTTAGAAGTATACTTCCAATATTTTATAAATTTTTATAAATTTTAGAATTTCAAAGTCAATAAGAAATGTTCCCCCTTTGCTCGATATTTGATAGTATAGCCAGATTTTTTTGCAAGGTAATCCACAATTTGTAATCCTACTCCTGATCCTTTGTCGGACTCGGCAATATCATTTCTTACAGCAAGAAATTTTTTAAAAATCTTTATATGAATTTTACTGTTTGAGTATTTAAAGGCATTATCAATGATTAAAAATAGAATTATTTCAATGGTCTCTTCGTTTGCTTTTGTCAAAGAATCCTTTAAACTTAGTATAATTTTTTTTCTTGTTTCAAATTTTGAGATTATTTTCGTCAATATTTCTTTGAGATTTATTTCCTTGATATCTTTTCTAAAAGCAGGCAATTTTTTTACTGTTTCGATTGTTTTTGTTATTTCTTCATTCAGAATGTTACAACTTGTATGAAGTCTTTCAATTATTCTGTTTTCAGGCTTTATTCTCAATATTTCTAAGTTTGTTTTCATGACTGAAAGAAAATTTCCGATTTTATGAGACATTACAAAAATAAGAAGTTTTAAAAATTCTTCATATTCTATTTCTTTTTTGCTTATTGCAACTAATACTCTATAAAATAGATACATAAGTAGCAAAACAAGTAAAGACTCCCATAGAAGCACTGTTTTTGCATATTTTTTGAATCTATCATCAATGTAATTCTGGTCAATAATGAGCTCTTTGTCATATCTTTTTATATGGAGCGGAAGTGGATAATTTTTATCTTTTTCAAGAATTTTCTGATACAATGCAAGGGTCTCCTCAAAATGTCTTTGTTGTTCTTCATTAAAAAAATAAAGAGTGACAAAATTAATAATAGAAAATATGAGTACTACTATTATTGCAAAAATTATTAACAGCTTTGTCTGAAAGCTCAACTTAATTTGTATCCTCTCCCTTTGTAGTTTTCAATTGCTCCTTCTGGAAGTATCTTTCTTAATTCTTTTATGTATGTCCTTATAACTTCATCTCCTACAGCTTTTCCTGCCCATACATAATTAAGTATTGTCTCATTATCAACAATCTCTCCTCTTCTTTATTATTAATAATGTATGCAAATCCCATGCAGTCTTTGAAAGTTTTAATTCTTCATTGCCTCGCTTGATTGTTTTCGCATCAATATTGATAATTATATCACCTATATTCATTATACTTGGCAATCTTTTTCTTTTGCTTAATGCTTAGATTCTTAGAACCAGCTCTTTAGGTTCAAAGGGTTTTATTAGATAGTCATCAGCTCCTCTGAGAAAACATTCTTCTTTATTAGAGAAATCCTTTTTTGCTGTCAAAATTAGGATTGGTGTTTCTATTCCTTTCTCTCTTATATAAGTTATTAAATCTTCGCCACGAGAAAATTTCAATATTAAATCAAGTACAATAACATCAAAGGAGTAAACATTTAGTACATTAGACAATTTCCTTTCGTCATGGAGCCAGAAGGTTTCTATTTTTTCAAGTTTGAGATATTCTACGAGGCTTTCACCAAGAGCTTTATCATCTTCTATTATGAGAATTTTCATTAATTAAATGTTACAGAAAAAAATTAGAGTTTTCAATATGCACTTAATTTTGGCGATATAAAAGTGCAATCTTTTACGATTTAGTCATCCTGACCCTGAGCATATTCGAAGGGGAAGGATTTCATCTTTTTCACCTTTGAGGTGTCTAATGGGAGATTCTTCGAGGACATAAAGCTCCATAATGATTATATAAAAAAGGAAGGTCATTCCGAAGGAGCGTAAGCGACTGAGGAATCTCCTCCTTTTTCACCAGATAGATTCTTTAATGAGAGATTCCTCGGGGTATATAAACCCTCGGAATGACTGCATAAACGAAAGATTGCTTTTATCTCTATCGGCAATTTCAGGTTCAAACTTAGGGATTGTAATATTTTTTCCTTTTGGGAAGGTAATCTTGCTTAACATATCTTCCATAATCATGGGGATATTTATATCCTTTACCGTGTCCGAGTTTTTTAGCTCCTTGATAATGGGCATCTTTTAAATGTTCGGGTACAGGTAAGGTAGGCTCTTTTTGAATATCCTGCATAGCCTCTTCAATTGCCCTATAGCAGGCATTGCTTTTTGGAGCCTTTGCTACATATATTGCTGCTTGTGCAAGTATTATTCTTGCTTCCGGCATTCCTATTATTTCAACTGCCTGTGCTGCTTGAGTTGCAATAATCAGTGCCATAGGGTCTGCGTTTCCTACATCTTCACTGGCTGCGATAATAATCCGACGAGCAATAAAACGAGGGTCTTCTCCAGCATAAATCATCTTTGCAAGCCAATAGACTGTTGCATCGGGATCACTTCCTCTCATGCTTTTTATAAAAGCAGAAATTGTATTATAATGCTGATCTCCTGCTTTGTCATAGACAATATGTTTTTTTTGAATACTTTCTTCTGCTGTTTTAATGTCAATATTAATAAAACCCCTTTCATCAGGCTTTGTTGTTAAAACAGCAATTTCTAAAGCCGAAAGAGCTTTTCTTGCATCTCCATCAGAGAATTTCGCAATATGATATAAGGCTTCATCGGTAATCTTAATATTTAAATGCCCAAGACCTCTTTCTTTGTCTAAAAGAGCCCTATTAAGAATTTTTATGATTTCTTCTTCTGAGAGGGGTTTGAGTTCAAAAACATGACTTCTTGAAAGTAAAGCAGAATTTATATAAAAGAATGGATTTTCTATTGTAGCACCAATAAGAATTATACTTCCCTCTTCAATGTCAGGAAGTAAAGCATCCTGTGAAACCCTATTGAGTCTATGAATTTCATCAATAAAGAGTATTGTTTTTTCTCCCTTGCTTTTTCTATTTCTTGCAATGGTAAGTTGTCTTCTTATTTCATCAATATTTAATGTAGTGGCGTTTAACCAATGAAAATGAGCCTTTGTTTTTGAAGCAATAATTCTTGCTAAAGCTGTTTTCCCAACCCCAGGAGGACCATACAATATAAGG
>Ga0272449_1001666_pt1 | contig 22194 bp, 26 predicted proteins | sample YNPCB0241_FD_198679 | JGI IMG/M metagenome (GOLD analysis project Ga0272449, IMG submission 198679) | Hot spring sediment microbial communities from Yellowstone National Park, WY, United States - YNP-CB-024-1 | ecosystem: Environmental > Aquatic > Thermal springs > Hot (42-90C) > Sediment... | reverse complement strand
TGGAAGCATTTAATAGGTATTTTATTCAACTTAAAAATGGGTTTATTGTTTTTGGAGAGAAATACATTGAAGAGATAGTGAATAATATAAATGATATTGAAAAAGTAAGAGAAGCAGTGAATAAAATTTGGAAAGAATTGTCTGGAGAATTTTAAATGGTAAGGTTAGGTAAAAGCGCAAATGTGTTTTTGTGGAAAAAATAGGGGGGTTTTGCGGAAAGAGGGATTGATTGAAAGACAAGGGATTTGACAAAGTTGAGGTTTTATGATATAAAAAAATTAAGTTGAAAAATAGGGGATTTGCGGAAACGGTTTCTGGAAGCATTGATACACTTGCTCTTTGACAATACGGAGTCGGAATGACCTGACCCGCTTTTAGGGGATTGCGACAATATCTGGGCTTGTTATTTCAATATAGGCCTTATATTTCGTCGGAATGACCTGACCCGCTTTTAGGGGATTGCGACATTATTGGGAGGGTGATGAATTACGACCGGGTGATAATATCCGAAGCGGGGTATTTAAACATTTTTATCTAAGGAAAGAAGATTATGCAGTATACAGTCAAGCAAGAACATTCAGCCAAATCTTTGAAGAAGTTATAAGAAAAGAATTGAAAATGAGTTGGGGTCAATATGCTTGCGAGATTCTCGAAGGGGCTGAGGACGGAAGCGAAGAGCTTATTGAACTGCATAATCGTCTTGTACGTGAGGCTAAAGGAAAAATTAAGTGTGTCTTAGAGTTTGAATGTGAAGCCCAGTACCCGGAGGGTACTCCGGTCCCTGAAGGGTACGTCGAATTCCCAGGACCGGGGAAACTTTATTTAATAGAGGAGGTGAATAATGAAAACAGATGAAATTCTCAAGAAGTTAGAACAATCATTAGAAAGTCAAGACCGAAAGGAAGAGATTCTAGTCGAAATAAAACGAAACCTGGAGGAAATAAATAAGAGGGAAAAACAAGAAGAAGAATTCAAGGAAAAAGCTGGTTTATTCATCTTTCTTCTCATCATCTTCTTCATAATTATCACTCTAATAAATCTAGCATTAACAGGTTACTAAGGAGGTGCAATGGAAACAAACGTCGGAATGACTTGACCCGCTTTTAGGGGATTGCGACTCTGGGCCTGCTGTTTTTCACTCCTTGGGTTTGCCGGGATGTCGGAATAACTTGACCCGCTTTTAGGGGATTGCGACAATGATAGTGGTATAGAGCTGAAGCGCTGAAGTTCTGAAGTAAAATATATGTTTTTTTTCCTAATACCTTCAGCTCTTCAGTTCTTCAGCTCTAATGTATGGGATTGCGACGATGATAGTGCTATAGAGCTGAAGTGCTGAAGTCCTGAAGTAAAATACATCTTTTTCCCTAATCCCTTCAGCTCTTCAGTTCTTCAGCTTTAATGCTATTGACATAAAATTTTTTGTAAGGTAAAATGTTTCTTGAAGGAAACTAAAAATTAAAAATTTTGTTTCTTTAGAGGAACTATGGAGAAGATAAAGCAGTATTTGATTGATTTTCAGAAAAGAGAATTTGATGTATTTGATAGAGAATTGAAAATAAAGTTTACAAAAGAATTTATCATATCAATAATTGGAGCAAGAAGGGTTGGGAAAACTTATTTTCTTTTTAGTTTGATAAATAAAATTAAAGAAAGAAAAAAAGTTCTTTATGTAGATTTTGATTTACCACAGTTTCTGGACTTTGATGGAAGGGATTTAAAAGGACTTGTTAATCTTCATATTCAGATATTTGGGGAACTTGAATATATTTTTTTTGATGAGATTCAGAATATAAAGAACTGGCAGTATGGTTTGAAGGAAATTTATGAGGAGAAAAAATATTTTATTTTTATTACAGGAAGTTCATCAAAATTACTCAGTAAAGAACTGGCAACACAACTTAGGGGAAGAACAATTACATATATTTTATTTCCTTTATCCTTCAAAGAAATTTTCTCAATAAAAAATATCCCTTTACCTTCAGAATTAATTTCTACATCAGAGAAAAATAAAATACTCTTTGAATTCAATCAATATCTTGAAATAGGAGGTTATCCGCAGATTTTTAAAGAAAAGGGATTAAAAGAAGAAATTGTGAGGGATTATAAGGACCTGGTGTTATTTCGTGATATTGTGGAAAGATACAGTATCAAAAATATATATGTGGTAAAACGACTTTTTGAATATTTTATATCTTCTTTTGCAAAGGAAATCAGTATAGACAAATTTTACAATTATTTAAAGTCCCAGAATGTTTCTGTAAGTAAAAAGACACTTTATAATTATATTGAATATTTTGAAAGTTCAATTTTTTTCCATTTTTTGAGAAGTTATAAGGCAAAGGGCAGATTTAAAAAAGTTTATATAAATGATATTGTTTTTGTTGAGAAAGAATTCGGGAGGAGATTGGAGAATATAGTTTTTATTGAGTTATTGAGGAGAAAAGAAAATGTTTGCTACTTTAAAAATAAATTTGAGTGTGATTTTGTATTACATAAGAAGCAGGCAATTCAGGTTGTCTGGGAACTGAATGAGGAAAATGAGAAAAGGGAGATAAATGGGTTAATAGAGGCGATGAAATATTTTAAAATAGAAACTGGAATAATACTTACTTATAATCAGGAGAGAGAAATCAAACTTGATAAATACAGAATTCAGGTTCTACCGGTTTGGAAATGGCTTTTAGAATAGATGAAAAATTTAAGGTGATAATCTGCCGCAAATGTGTTTTTGTGGAAAAAGTAGGGGGGTTTTGCGGAAAGAGGGATTGATTGAAAGACAAGGGATTTGACAAAGTTGAGGTTTTATGATATAAAAAAATTAAGTTGAAAAATAGGGGATTTGCGGAAACGGTTTGTGGAAGCATTGATACACTTGCTCTTTGACAATACGGAGTTGGAATGACTTGACCCGCTTTTAGGGGATTGCGACAATGATAGTGGTATAGAGCTGAAGCGCTGAAGTTCTGAAGTAAAATATATGTTTTTTTTCCTAATACCTTCAGCTCTTCAGTTCTTCAGCTCTAATGTAGTGGATTGCGACGCGAATAGTGCTATAGAGCTGAAGCGCTGAAGTTCTGAAGTAAATATAGAGCTGAAGCGCTAAAGTTCTGAAGTAAAATCAATGTTTTTTCTACCCACTTCAGCTCTTCAGTTCTTCAGCTCTAATGTAGTGGATTGCGACGGGAATACGATGTGATTTTTTTAAAGGAAGCAGTTTTTAATTTTTATTACAAGTCAAGTTGGTTTGAAATTTCCTGCATAGATTTTAAAACAATTTCAACAAATTTTTCAAGAGGAAGTCCTAAATATTCTTCACATTTTTTAATTATTTCTCTATTTGCACCTTTCGCAAAGGACTTTTCCTTAAATCTATTTAAAACATTCTCTACTTTCAAATCATTTAATTTTTTTGATGGTAAGACAAGGGTTGAAGCGATTATTAAACCAGAGAGAGGGTCTAAACAAAAAAGTGACTTTGCCATTTTTGTTGATGGTAAAATTCCATGAACTTCATTATGAGTTAAAATTGCATCACAGATTTCGTTTTCAAAACCCATTTCTTTTAAAATTTGATAACCTACTTTTGAGTGTAAATTTGGGTCTCCTTTTGTTTTCTCATAATCTATATCATGCAATAAACCAGCAATTGCCCATTTTTCTTCATCTTCTCCAAAATATACTGCCAGAGCCCTCATTCCTGCTTCAACTGCTAAAGAATGTTTTATTAAATTCTTGTTTTTTAGATTTTCTTTCAGGATGTTTAATAGTTTTTCTCTTTCCATATTTTCAATTTTAATTTAATAGATAACCGCTGTCAATGGTGTTTTTATGGCGAAATTTTTCAGATTTTTGATTTATTTTGAATTTGAAAGTATAATTTAATCAAAAGAAGGAGGGGAAATTATGAAAAAGGCAGATATTGGAGTAATTGGAATGGAAGTTATGGGAAGAAATCTATCATTAAATTTTGAAAGGAATGGTTATAAAGTTTGTGTATTTAATAGAACTGGAGAAAAAACAAAGGCATTTGTAGAAACACAGGGAAAGGGAAAAAACATAATACCTACATATGAAATTTCTGATTTTGTAGCAAACCTTGAAAAGCCAAGAAAAATTATGTTAATGGTAAAGGAAGGTAGCCCAGTTGATGATTTCATTTCAAAACTTACTCCCTTACTTGATAAAGGAGACCTTATAATTGATGGTGGCAACTCATTTTTTAAGGATACAATAAGGAGAAATAAGGAATTGTCTGAAAAAGGGATTTTATTTATAGGGACAGGTGTTTCAGGAGGAGAGGAAGGGGCTTTAAAGGGTCCTGCTATTATGCCAGGCGGTCAATATGAAGCATATAAACTTATAGAAGAAATGTTTCAAAAAATATCAGCAAAGGCATATGATGGAACTCCCTGTGTGACTTATGTTGGTCCAGATGGTGCAGGTCATTATGTAAAAATGGTTCATAATGGAATTGAATATGGAGATATGCAGTTAATTGGTGAATGTTGCTGGTTTTTAAAGAATGGATTTGGAATGAATTCTGGAGAAATTGGAGATATCATGACTCAGTGGAATGGAGAAAATGATATTTTGAGAAGTTATTTAATTCAGATTACAGGTGATTTAATGAAGGAAAAACATAAATTAAATGAAAATGAATATCTTGTTGATATAGTTGCGGATATTACAAGGATGAAGGGAACAGGGACATGGACTGTTCAGAGTGCTCTTGAATTGCTTGTTCCAGTTCCAACAATTGCTTCTGCTGTTTTTTCAAGAGAAATGTCTCAGGATAAGGATATAAGATTGAAAGTTTCTTCACTTTTAAAACTTGATGTTAAAGAGAAATTTGAGGGTTCAAAAAATGAAATAATAAAAATTGCTCATGATGCATTATATATAGCAAAAATTTCTTCTTATGCGCAGGGGTTTGCTCTTTTAAAAGCAGCGAGTAATTTCTATAACTGGAACTTAAATCTTGGAGAAATTGCAAAAATCTGGAGAGCAGGTTGTATTATAAGAGCACAATTCCTTGATGAGATTACAAAGGCATATAAAGAAAATCCAGAATTACCGAATTTACTTGTTGATAAGAATTTCTCAGAATTTATTAAAAAGAATGTTAAAAAACTTGCAAAATTCATTGAAATTGCACATAAAGCAGGGGTTCCAGTTCCCGCATTTTCAAATTCTTATGATTATATTTTACAGATAACAAGTCCTGTTATGTTTTCTGCTTCTGTAAGTGCATTACAGAGAGATTATTTTGGTGCTCACGGATATTTTAAATTAAAAGGAATTAATAATCCTGAAATTTTAAAGACACCAGAAGGAAAGGAGAGAGAATTTCATACTGAATGGCTTGTTGAAGGAAGACCTGAAAAGGAAGTTACAAAATAAAAAATTAAGGAGGTAGATATGGAATATTCCTATCATTCAATTTGTAGATGGACATTTAATCCTGGTAAAGGTGGTTTTGTTCCATCTGATATAAGACCTTCATGGAAATCAGATAGATTTTCTTCAGTTGATTTTATTAAATTGGTATCAGAGAAAATAAAACCGAGATTACCTGAAAATATTATTCTTGGCGTTGAATTCCATTATGATACTGAAATAAATGAAGAAAATGTTGATGAAGTTGTTGATATAATGAAAGAAAACAATATTTATCTTGGATTAATAACACCAGGTGCTCATTCTCATTTTGCTTATGGTGGAATTGCTTCACTTGACCCTGAAGAAAGGAAAAAGGCAGAGGAATTCGGAATTAAAACAGTTGATATAACTTATGAAAAGATGGAAAGCGTATTTTTAAAAGATAAAGAGCCAACTTTTGTTCTATGGAATGGTTCATGGGGATATGATATTGCAAATCCTTTTATTAAAAAAATGTATGAAAATTTGAAAGAAAGTATTGCAAATTTATGTAAATATGAGGAGAAAAAAGGAGGTAAATTATATTTTGCAATTGAACCAAAACCAAATGAAGGTCATCCTGCAATGCTTATTCCAACAGTTGCAAGTGCTATTTTATTATGGAAACGATTAAAAGAAGAATATGGGATTAAAATTGAAAAGAAAGGAGTTAATAAGGAATTTGGACATTCAGAAATGATTGGACTTGACCATATATATGATACAGTTGAAGAAATAGATAATAAAATGCTTATTCATATGCACATAAACAGTCAGGGATATAATGATGGAATAATACTTGGTGGACCCGGGAAATTTGATATTGACCATGGTGCAAGAATAAATGGGATGAATATAGTTATAGCAAAATTAATTCAGGATGCAGGTTTTAATAGATGGAAAGGACATGATATGCAGGCAAGACCATATGATAATGAGGAAAAAGCAATTGAAAGGGTTATAAGGAGTATATTATCATGGGAGGCATGTGAAATTGTTTCTAAAAAATTGGATGGGAATGAGATTTTAAAGTATTTATCAAATAGAGAAACAGATAAAGTTGAGGATTTAATTAAGGAACTTGTTGCTGAGGCCTTTAAAGTTTTTAAATCACTCTATGAATGAAATTGATGAATTTTTAAATCTTATAAAAAAATCAAAATATATAGTTGCTTTTACAGGAGCAGGAATATCAGTAGAAAGCGGAATACCTCAATTCAGGGGAAGTGAAGGATTATGGACAAAGTATAACCCTGAAATTTATGGAACTTTTTCTGGAATTATTTCCAAATTTTTAATTTCGCCATCAAAGGTTGTTAATTTTATTTATGATTTTATTTCACCTGTTTTAATTGCAAAACCAAATATTTCTCATATAACTTTATCTGAACTTGAGAAAAAGGGATATTTAAAATCTCTTATAACTCAGAATATTGATAACCTTCATCAGGAATCGGGTAGTAAAAATGTTATTGAATTACATGGTAATATTTACAGATGGAGATGCAAAAAATGTAAAAAGCAAGAATTTATTGGAAAAGAAGTTCTGGAAAGATTTATTGAGAGTTTAAAGAATATTAAAGGAAGAAAAAATTTAATCAAATATATTCTGAATTTTATAAAATGTGATTGTGGCGGCAGGAAAAGACCTGATATTGTATTTTTTGGAGAATTATTACCGGAAAAAGAATTTAAAAAAGCAGAAGTTGAAAGCAAAAAAGCAGATTTATTTATAATTATAGGAACTTCAGGAATTGTTAGACCCGCTTCTGACCTGCCTTATATTGCAAAAGAGAGTGGAGCAAAGATTGTTGAAATCAATCCTGAAAAAAGTTATTTTGAAAATATTTCGGATATAAAAATTTATCAAACATCAACTGAAATTTTCAAATATATTATTGGAGCAATTTAAATGAGGAGAATATATATAGGTATAGATTGTATAAAAATTAAAGATAGTGTATTAATAAAGGATGAGACCCTACATTATTTAAAAAATGTTTTGAGATTTAAAGAGGGAGACAGATTTATTGGTTTTGATGGTAGCGGAAAAGAATATGAAATAGAAATCTTAAAAATAGAAAAAAATGAAATTATGGGGAAAATTGTTGAAGAAAAAGAGGTCTTTAATCCTGAACTTCCTTTTGATTTGCGACTTTTTCAGTGTATTCCTAAAGGTGAAAAATTTGATTTTATAATAAGAGAAGTAACTCAACTCGGAGTTAAAAAAATAATCCCTGTTATAAGCAAAAGGACAATTGTAAAAATTCCAGAAGAAAAAAAGGCAAATAAAGTAAAAAGATGGAAAAAAATCGCAGAAGAAGCATCAAAAATTTCAGGAAGAATCTTTGTTCCTGAAATTGAAAATCCTGTGAAATTTGAGAAATGTCTTGATGAAGAAAAAGATTTTGGAGTTATTTTCTGGGAAGGTGAAAGAGAATTTACAATAAAAGATTTTATTAAGAAAATTAAAGGCAAAGAAATTAATGATAAAAAAATAAATATTTTTATAGGGCCTGAAGGTGGATTTGATGAAGAAGAAATTGAACTTGCGAAAAAAAATAATTTTTTTACTCTTTCTCTCGGTAAAAGAATTTTAAAAGTTGAAACAGCAAGTGTTGTAAGTATTGCTATCTTAACATATGAACTGGAGAATTTATAAAAATGCCATTATATTTAATTTTTTTAACATCTTTTTTAATTGGTTTTTCTGGTGCTGTAAGTCCAGGACCACTTCTTGCTGTTACTGTTGAAGAGACAATAAGAAAAGATTTTAAAGCAGGACCATTAATTATAATTGGTCATTCAATTCTTGAATTTTTAATGGTTTTATTATTAGTTTTTGGTTTTGGTGACTTTTTGAAAAAGGAGATTATTCAGAGATATTTAAGTATTTTTGGAGGTTCTTTTTTGATTTATACAGGAATTTCAATATTTTTTTCTGATAAAAAAATAAAAAATGAAAAGTATGAAAGTATTCCCTGTAAAAAAAATCATTTTTTTATTTTGAAAGGTTTTTTTGTCAGTTTAAGCAACCCTTACTGGAGTATATGGTGGATTACAATAGGACTTGTTTATCTTTCTTTTGCATTTCCTTATGGATTTAAAGGTATTTTTCTGTTTTTTACCGGTCACATTCTTTCTGATTTTTTATGGTATTCACTGGTTTCATATTTTGTATTTAAAAGTAAAAAAGTAATTAATGAGAAATATCTAAAAACACTTTCTTATTTCTTTTGCATTTTTCTTATTTTTTTTGGCATGTTTTTAATTGTAAGAAAATTTATTTAGAATTTCCACACCTTGAGCAATATTTAACACCAGTAGAATCTATTACAAAAGTTGACATTTTTCCTTCACAATGAGGGCATTTATCTTTCCAGACAAAATCAATTGGAGGTAAGCATTTTATTTCATTTCCACAGTAGATGCATTTTATACTGTTTTCATAAATTTTGAAAACCGCAATATCTCCCTTAGTGCATTTACAGTAAAGTCCTTCAATTCTATCTTTATATATTGTTGCCATTCAATTTTATTATACCATATTTTTTTAAATTTTGTGAAGATGAAAAAAAATAATCTATAATATTTTGACTGAACCAAAAAGGGGTGATAAATGAAAATAAGTATGATGAGTTACACAATGTACAGAGGCAAATGGAAAGATGAATTTAATATTAAAAAATTATGTGAGTTTGCAAAAAATCTTGGACTTGAGGGAATTGACTGGGTGACAACTTATGGAAATAAACCTGAAGAAATAAGAAAAATTATGGATGATTATGGAATTAAGACAATCTGTTATACCTTTTTCGCTGACATAAATTTTAAAGAAAAAAATTTGAGACAGAAAGGAATTGATGAGATAAAAAAAGGGCTTGAAATTGCTTTAATTTTGGGGACAGATAAAATAATGCTACCAATCCCCGGGAAAAAAGAATATACAAGAGAAGAATCAAGAAGAAATGTAATTGAAGGATTAAAAGAAGCAATGAAAGAAGGTGAAAAATACAATATAAAAATCACTGTTGAACATTTTCCTGATATAAACGGTCCTTTTCTTGTTTCTGACGATATAAATTTTGCAATAAAGGAAATCCCTGAATTAAGGGTAACTTTTGATTCTGGCAATGTAATTTTTGGAGGAGAAAGACCTGAAGATGCTTTTATTAACAATCAGAAATATATAATACACTGTCATTTTAAGGACTGGATAATTTCTGAAGATGGTAGAGTGGGAATAGATGGAAGGAAATATAAACCTGCTCTTGTGGGAGAAGGAGTTATTGATTATATAAAACTGGTTGAGGTTATGAAAAAATATAATTATGATGGTTATATAAATCTTGAATATGAAGGGAATGAATATGAACCTGATGTAGCAATGAAAAAAGGACTTGAATTTTTAAAATCAATAACAGGAGGAAAAAATGAATAAAAAACTTGCAATTTTTGGGGGAGAAAAATTAATACCTGATGGGACCATTAAAAATTGGCCTCCAATTGATAAAATAGATGAAGAATATGTTTTATCCTCTTTGAGGGGAGAAATTTATAGTTTTGGACCAAATTGTAAGGAGTTTGAGAAAGAATTTGCTGAATGGAATGGAAATAAGTTTGCTATAACAACAAATAGTGGAACTGCTGCTTTACATATGGGAATTGCTGGATGTGGTTTTGGTTGTGGAGATGAAATTATTGTTCCTGCCTATTCCTGGAGTTCTTCAGCAACATGTGTTTTACATCATAATTGTATTCCTGTTTTTGTTGATATTGAATTTAAAACAATGAATATAGATGTGGATAAAATAGAAGAAAAAATCACAGAAAAGACAAAAGGGATAATTGTTGTTCATTTACACGGGCTACCTGTCCAGATGGATAAAGTTCTGGATTTAGCAAGAAAATATAATTTAAAAGTAATTGAGGATTCCTGTCAAGCACATGGAGCAAAATATAAGGGTAAAAAAGTTGGAAATTTTGGAGATTGTTCTGCTTTCAGTTTTAATCAGAATAAATGTTTGTGTTCAGGTGAAGGAGGTATGTTTGTAACTGATAATGAAGAAATATATGAGAAGGCAAAGATGTTATGGAGTTTTGGAGAGACAAGAAGGCCATTTGAAGACAGGGATTATCATGCTTATGCTTTAGGGTGGATGTATAGAAATAATGATTTAACCGCTTCTTTTGGAAGGGCACAACTTAAAAAACTTGACCAGTATCTTAATATTCAGAAAAAAAATGCAAGTGTCTTAACAAATATTTTAAAAGAAGTTGATGGTTTAATTCTTCCTTATGTTCCTGAAAATTGTGAGCATAACTGGTATAATTATACAATCAGATTGGATATGGAATATTTTGGAATAAAGAAAGATGTGAGAAAATTCAGGGATTATGTTTTGAAAGCAATTCAGGCAGAAGGAGTAAAATGCGGTATATGGCAGAGTTTTATTCTTCCAGCAATGACTGTCTTTCAAGCAAAAAATGCTTATGGTAAAGGATGTCCTTGGAGTTGTCAGTATTATGGAAGGAAAATTGAATACAATCCTGAAGAATATCCGGTTGCTCAGAAACACTGTGATACACATTTTGGAATGACAAAACCATTAAGAGCACCAAATGATGAAAAAGTTGCTGAACTTGTTGGTTTTGCGATAAAAAAGGTAATTGATGATATTGAAGAAAAAGGTGCAGAAAAATGGTTAAATAAAGTTGAGGAAATATTAAAATAAAAAAGAAGAAAAGATGGGAAAATTATTGATTGGATGGGAAGAAGTTGATATAACTCCCCAGAAGTTAGTTTGTCTATGCGGTCAATTTCATGCAAGAGTTTCAGAAGGTATAAAAGACCCGATAAAATCTACCATACTTGTTTTAGAGTCCATTAAAGAAAATGAAAATTCTGAATATGTAATAATGATAAGTTGTGATTTGGTTGCTATTCCTTCTATTTTTAAAAATGCAGTTATAGAAAAAGTTAAAAAATTTTTACCTGATGTAGAGAATAAAATAATAATAAATGCAACTCATACACATACAGCACCTGAACCAGGAGGAGATTTATTCAGAGGAAAAGATAGAAATACAATTGAAGGATGTTATGGAATAGAATTACCTGTTATGGAACCGATAGAATATATAAATTTTGCTTCAGAAAAAATAGCAGAAGGAATAAAAAAGGCATGGGAAAAAAGAAAAGAAGGGGGAATAGGTTATGGACTTGGATTTGCAGTTGTTGGACATAATAGAAGGATTTCCTATTATGATGGACATTCTCAAATGTATGGCAAAACAGATGACCCAAATTTCAGTCATGTTGAGGGATATGAAGACCATTCAATAAATTTAATGACAACCTATGATAAAAATAAAAATTTAACAGGTATGATTGTAAATATTGCATGTCCATCCCAGGTAAGTGAAGGTGAATTTTTAATAAGTGCTGATTTCTGGCATGAGATAAGAGAAGAGTTAAGAAAAAGATTTGGGAATAATATTTATATTCTTGCTCAGTGCAGTTCAGCAGGAGACCAGTCACCCCATATACTTATCAATAGAAAAACAGAAGAAAGAATGTGGAATTTATCGGGAAGAAATCAAAGACAGGAAATTGCAGTAAGAGTTGCCAATGGTATAGAGGAAATTTTGCCGTTTATAGAAAAGGAAATAAATTATAATCCTGTGTTCTCTCATATATGTAGAAAAGTTTCCCTTACAAGATATAAAATTTCAGAAGAGGAACTCGATTTTTGTTTAAAGGAGGCGGAGAAACATTATAAAGAATATGAAAGGTTGAAAAAAGAAATTGAAGAAAATCCAGAGAAAAAGAAAGAAAATAGATGGTATGTAGGAATTACTTTCAATTATAGAAGAAGCCAGTGGTTTTTAAGTGTTAAGGATAGATTTGAAATTCAAAAAGTAAATCCAAAAATAGAAATTGAAATCCATGTTTTAAGAATTGGAGATATTGTTTTTGCTACAAATCCTTTTGAATGTTATCTTGATTATGGAATGAGAATTAAAGCAAGAAGTAAAGCAATTCAGACATTTGTTGTTCAACTTACTGGTAGCGGGACATATCTTCCAGCAGAAAGGTCTGTAAAAGGAGGAAGTTACGGAGCAATCGCTTCTTCATGTGTTGTTGGGCCTGAAGGCGGAAAAGAACTTGTTGAAGAAACTTTAAAGTGTATTGATGAATTATTTAAATGATTTTTCCCATTCAAGAAGAAATTTTTTGAAATCTTTTCCCAGTTTATAATTTCCTGTTTTTCCATTTTTGTAAATTACTCTATGGCATGGTATTGAAACTGGATATTGATTTTCTTTAAGAAGTGTTGCGATGTATCTTGTTTTTTCTTGCATTTTTAATTCTCTACTTATCTCACTGTAACTTTTCGTTTCTCCAATCGGAATTTTCAATAAAATTTGCCACAATTTTTTCTTTATGTTATCCTTATCTTTCATTTTTACTTTGCATTGTTTTTAAAAATATTATAAAATCTAAAAATAAAATGGAAAAGATTTTGAATTCAATAAAATTGAATGAGCAGGGTTTGATTGTGAGTGTTGTTCAGGATATGGATGGAAATGTTTTGATGGTTGCATATATGAATAGAGAAGCAATTGAAAAAACATTAAAAACAGGTAAAATGCATTATTACAGTAGAAGTAGAAAAAAATTATGGCTTAAAGGCGAAGAATCAGGGAACTTTCAATTTGTTAAAGAAATATATATTGATTGTGATGGAGATGTATTACTTTTTAAAGTTGAACAAAAAGGTGGTGCATGTCATGAAGGATATTACACCTGCTTTTTCAGAAAATTTGAGAATAATGAATTTAAAATTGTGGGTAAAAAGATTTTTGAACCAAAAGAGGTGTATAAATGAAAACACAATTTTACATTAAGTTCGCTGTTATTATTGCGGTTATAGGTTTTTGTTTTTATTTATTTTATCCACCAGAAAAAAAATTAAAAAAGGGGCTTGATTTACAGGGAGGGATTCATGTAGTTTTTGAAGTTGAAAAAGAAGGTGTTGAAGAAAAATCCCTTTCTGATTTAACTGATAGGGCGCTTGAAATTATACGAAATAGAATAGATGCACTTGGAGTAACAGAGCCAGTAATCCAGAAGGAAGGGTTGGATAGAATAATAGTTGACCTTCCAGGTGTAAAAGACCCGGAAAAGGCAATTGAGATAATAGGAAAAACTGCTTTACTTGAATTTAAACTTGTTATAGATGATGAAAATCTTTTAAGGCAGGCATTAAATGGTAATGTCCCTGAAGGTTTTGAATTATTATATTTAAAGGAAAAAGATGAGAGAGGGATTTACAGAGAAACACAGCCATTATTATTAAAGAAAGAACCTGAATTAACCGGTAAATATATAGTTGATGCTTATGTTGGTTATGATAGAACTGGTTTTCCTGATGTAAATTTAGTTCTTGATAAAGAGGGAGCAAAAATTTTTGAAGAAGTAACAGGGAAAAATATAGGAAAGCGGCTTGCAATTGTTCTTGATGGTGTTATAAAAAGTGCTCCTCAAATAAGAGAAAGAATTCCAGAAGGTAAAGCAGTCATAACAGGGAAATTTAATATGGAAGAAGCGAGAGAACTTGCTCTTGTTTTAAGGTCAGGGGCCTTACCTGCGAAGATGAATATTATTTATCAGGAAGTAATTGGACCTACCCTTGGAAAGGAATATATACAGAAAGGATTCAAAGCGTCACTTTATGGAGCAATAATAGTGGTAATATTTATGATGGTCTATTATCTTCATTTTGGTCTTCTTGCTGATTTTGCTCTTACTCTTAATATTTTAATTTTGCTTGGAATAATGGCTGGAATAAAAGGAGTTTTGACCTTACCTGGTATTGCTGGAATTGCCTTAACATGTGGTATGGCTGTTGATGCAAATGTCTTGATTTTTGAAAGAATAAGAGAAGAATTAAGAGCAGGAAAATCACCAAAAGCAAGTGTAGATGCAGGTTATCATAGAGCATGGACAGCAATAATTGATTCAAATATAACCACTTTAATTACAGGACTTGTTCTTTTTATACTTGGAGAAGGTTCAATAAAAGGTTTTGGTTTAACGTTGAGTATAGGAATTATAGCAAATTTATTTACAGCAGTTTATGTTACAAAAACAATAGTTGACTGGGTAATAATAAATAGAAAAATAGAAAAACTGAGGATATAAAAATGGAAATTATAAAAAATCCAAATTTTGATTTTATGGGAAAAAGAAAGATATGCTATATTTTTTCAAGTTTAATAATAATTGCTGGTTTAATTATGCTTTTTATAAGAGGAGAAAAAAATTTTGGGGTTGATTTTGTAGGAGGTGATTTAATTAATATTGAATTTTCTCAAAAAGTGGATGTGGTTAATTTAAGAAATGTTATTGGAGAAGTAAAAATTGGCTCATTTACAGTTCAGGAACTTGGAACAGAAGGTAAAAATTTTATAATTAGATTGCCTCAGAAAACAGGTGATATTGTAATAGAAAAATTGAAGGAAAAATTTGGTGATTCATTTACAATAAAAGGAAAATCAATTATTTCTCCCTCAATGAGTATAAGTTTAAGAAAAAAAGCAATAAAGGCATTTTTAATTGGGCTAATAGGAATTTTAATATACCTTACTTTTAGATTTGAATTCAAATTTGCTGTTGGTGCAACAATTGCTGTTTTTCATGATATTCTTATAGTTCTCTCAATTCTGGCATTAACTGGAAAACAGATTGATGGAATGGTTATTGCAGCATTACTTACAATTGCAGGTTATTCAGTAAATGATACAGTGATAATATTTGACAGGATAAGAGAGAATATAAGAAAAACCAGAAGCACAGATTATACAGGAATTTTTAATAAAAGTATAAATGAGACATTAAGTAGAACCATTTTAACTGTATTAACCACCCTGTTTGTGGTTATAACTATTTTTCTTTTTGGAGGAGAGACATTACATACATTTTCTTTCTGTCTTTTGATAGGGTTTATTTTTGGAACATATTCTTCCGTTTATATTGCCTCTGCTATTGTTATTGACTGGGTAAAAAAAAGTTCTTCCCGGCTTAAATTATGAAAATTATAAGTGGTATCTACAAAGGTAGAAAATTAAAATTTATTAAGGATAAAGAAATTAGACCAACAAAGGATATTGTTAGAGAAGCGATTTTTGATACTTTGAGAGAGTGGATAGTTAATAAAAAAGTGCTTGAAATATTTGCAGGAAGTGGAATACTTGGAATGGAAGCAATAAGTCATGGAGCAAAAAAAATTACATTTATTGAAAAGGACAAAAAATGTATTAAAGTGATAAAAGAAAATATTGAAAATCTAGGTGTTGAGAAATACTGTGAGTTAATAAAAGGTGATTGTGAATATGAGATAGAAAAACTTGAAAATATGAAATTTGATTTGATTATTGGAGATCCGCCTTATGAATTTCCTATTTCAAAACTTGAAAGGATTATGCAGAAAATAATTGAATTAAATATACTGAAAAAAAGAGGAATTATGGTAATAGAGCATCAGTTTAAAAGAGAATTACCGTTTGTTGAAGGTTTAGAAATTATAAAGAAGAGAAAATATGGAAGGGCATGTTTAACTTATTTCAGGAGGATTAAATGAAAAAAATAGGCGTCTATCCAGGTACTTTTGACCCGATAACTTACGGACACATAGATGTTGTTGAGAGGAGTTTGAAAATTGTTGATGGGGTTATAATTGCTGTTAGTGGATATCCAAGAAAAGATTTTCTTTTTACAGTTGAAGAAAGAATTCAGTTGATTGAAGAAATTTTTAAAGATAACAGTTCAGTAAAAGTTGAAAGTTTTGATGGTCTTTTTGTAGATTATTTAAAAGAGAAAAAAATTAATATAGTTATAAGAGGGCTCAGAGCAATAAGTGATTTTGATTATGAATTTCAGATGGTTCTGATTAATAGAAAATTGAATAAAGATTTAGAAACAATATTTTTAATGCCAAGAGAAGAGTATTTTTATATAAGTTCTTCAATTGTAAAAGAAATAGCAAAACTCGGTGGCAGTGTATCCTGTTTTGTTCCGAAAAATGTTGAAATTGCATTGAAGAAAAAATTTAAAGGAGGATAAAATGCCAAATCCAAAAAGAAAACATTCAAAAAGTAGAACAGGTAAGAGAAGAAGCAGTAAAAAGGTTAGAAGTGTTTCACTGGCTAAATGTCCTAATTGTGGTGCGATAAAATTACCTCATTTTGTATGTAAAGTTTGCGGATATTATAAAGGTGTTCAGGTTATTAAAGTAGAAACACCAAAATGAGACAGATAAATATTGCCCTTGATGCTATGGGTGGTGATAATGCTCCTTTATCACCTGTTAAAAGTTGTGAATTTATAAAGGAAGAAAATTTAAGAATTTATCTTTTGGGTAAAGAGGAAAAGATAAGACAGGTCTTAAAAAAAAATTCTGAAAAGATTGAAATTATTGATTGTCCAGATTATGTTGAAATGGATGAAAAGGTTACATCTTCTCTTTTAAAAAGAAATACAAGCATGAAGATGGTAATTCAAATGCAAAAAGATGGCAGGGCTGATGTTTCTCTCAGTGCTGGAAATACCGCTGCTTTTGTTGCATTTGCTATTTCAGAACTGGGTATGATAAAAGGTATTGAAAGACCATCAATTGCCGTTTTATTTCCTAATATTACAGGAGGAGTCACTATTTTTATGGATGCAGGAGCAAATGTTAGTCCAAAACCCTTACATTTATTTCAGTCAGCAATGATGGGTTCTTTATATTCAAAAATTGTATTTAAAATAGATAAACCAAAAGTTGCACTTTTGAACGTTGGAGAGGAGGAAACAAAGGGTGATGAATTGAGAAAGCAGGCATATAAACTTTTGAAGGAAAATTCAGAGATTAATTTTATAGGTAATATAGAGGGGCATGAAATATTTACAGGTAAAGCAGATGTAATTGTAACTGATGGATTCACAGGAAATATAGTTTTGAAAACATCTGAAGGTATAACAAGGTCATTTAGAACTATTTTAATGAAGGAAATTATGAAAAACTTATCAGGGAAAATAGGGTTATTTTTAATGAGTAAAAATTTAAGGGATTTTGCAAGGAAAGCGGATTATGCAGAATATGGAGGTGGAGTACTTCTTGGAGTTAATGGAAATATTATTATAAGTCACGGAAGGAGTTCTCCGAGAGCAATTTATAGTGCAATTAAACTTGGAGAAAAAATTGTTATTTCAAAATTACTTGAAGAAATGAAAGGGATGAAATGGGAGTTGCAATAATTGGCACCGGGTCATATCTTCCTGAATTAAAATTAACAAATAAGGATATGGAGATGATGGTGGATACAAGTGATGAGTGGATAATTACAAGAACTGGTATTAAAGAAAGAAGAATATGTCCAAAAGGAAAAGGTTCTTCAGATTTAGGTTATGAAGCATCAATAAGAGCAATTGAAGATGCAAAAATAAAAAAAGAAGAAATTGAGTTCATTATCTGTGCGACAATAACGCCTGATATGCATTTTCCTTCAACTGCCTGTCTTATTCAGAAAAAACTTGGTCTTGAAAATATACCTTCTTTTGATTTTCAGGCAGCATGTTCTGGATTTATTTATGGAATTGAAATTGCAAAAGGTTTAATAGAAGGATGTGGTTATAAAAAGGGACTTGTGATAGCATCAGAATGTATGAGCAGATTGACTGATTATACAGATAGAAGTACCTGTGTTTTACTCGGAGATGGTTCAGGAGCAGTGGTTGTTAGTAAAACAGAAGAAGAAGGAATAATTGATTCATATCTTGCTTCAAATGGCAAATACGAAGAACTTCTTTTTACGCCAGCAGGGGGTTCTTTAATTCCATCAAGTTTTGAAACAATTGAAAAAAGAGAAAATTTTATGAAAATGGAAGGTTCCACTCTTTTTAAAATTGCTATATATTCAATGACAGAGGCGGTTGAAAAAATTCTGGATAGAAATAATTTAAAAAAGGAAGATGTATCAATTGTTATTCCTCATCAGGCAAATTTTAGAATTATAGCAGGTGTTGCTAAAAATCTTGAAATTCCACTTGAGAAATTTTTTATTAATATTGAAAAATATGGGAATATGTCCGCCTCATGTGTTCCAATTGCTCTTGATGAAGCGGCAAAAGAAGGAAGAATAAAAAAAGGAGATCTGATAGTTACTGTTGCATTTGGTGCAGGACTTACATGGGCATCAAATTTAATAAGGTGGGTTAAATGAAGATAGGTATTGTTTTTCCGGGACAGGCATCTCAATATATAGGAATGGGAAAAGAAATTCTGGAGGAAGATAATAGATATAAAGAAATACTTGAAATTGGCGAAAGAATAACAAATTTACCTATTATGGAAAAAATATTTAATGGTCCTATAGAAGAACTTACAAGAACATTATACTGTCAGCCATCTGTTTTTGGGGTAAGTTTAATATGCTGGAATTATTTTAAGGATAAGACGGGAATAACTCCTTTCTGTTTTGCAGGACATAGTTTAGGTGAATACACTGCTTTATGTGCGGCTGGTGTTTTTTCTATTGAAGAAGGTTTTTATCTTGTTAAGAAAAGAGCAGAAATAATGGATGAAGTTTCTAAAAAAGTTAATGGTTCATTACTTGCAATTTTAGGTATTTCTTTGAAAGAAGTGGAGGAGATTATTAAAAATTTTAAGGACATTGAAGTTTCCAATATAAATTCCTATACTCAAATTGTTGTTGGAGGGAAAAAAGATGAACTTGAGAAACTTGAAAGATATTTAAAGGATAAGAGAATAAAAGGAATTTTTCTGAAAGTTAGTGGTCCATTCCATACAAAATTTATGAAAGAGGCATCTGAAAAAATGGAAAAAGAATTGGAGAAGATAAATTTTAATGACGCTATGGTTCCCGTATATCTTAATTTTTCAGCAAAGAAAACCACTGATAAGGAAGAGATAAAATATGAACTTTTGAAACAACTTTACAGTCCAGTAAGATGGGTTGAAATAATTGAAAATATTGCAAATGATGGAGTTGATTGTTTTGTTGAAATAGGACCTAAAAATGTTTTAAAAAAATTAATTGAGTCAATAGTTAAAGAAATTCCGGTTTTTAATATTGAAAATCCCGAAACATTTAAAGAATTTCATTCTTTTTTCACAGGAGGAGAAAATGTTTAAGGATAAAGTTGTTTTGATAACAGGAGCGTTTGGAGGAATTGGAAAATCTCTTGCAAAAAAGTTTGGTGAGGATAGTGCAAAACTTGTTCTCTGGGATATTTTCATAGATGAAGAGTTTGAAAGGTATTTAAATGGAAAAGGAATAGAAACGATTTCAAAAAGAATAGATATAACAAAAGAACAGGAGATAGAACAGGGTTGTAAAGAAATTCTTGATAAGTGGACAAGGGTGGATGTCCTTATAAATAATGCAGGTATTACAAGAGATAAAATTATTTTCAGGATGAGCGAAAATGACTGGGATGATGTTTTAAATGTAAACTTGAAAGGTGCCTTTTTATGTAGTAAAATAATAGGTCAAATTATGTTTAAGCAAAGGAGTGGAAAAATAGTGAATATAGCATCAATTATAGGAGAAATTGGGAATATAGGGCAGGCAAATTATTCTGCTTCAAAAGCAGGACTTATTTCATTAACAAAAACATGTGCTAAAGAATTTGCAAGAGCAGGGATAAATGTTAATGCGGTTGCTCCAGGATATATAATTACTAAAATGACAGAAAATTTACCCGAAAAGGTAAAAGAAGAAATGTTAAAATCAATACCTCTTGGAAGATTTGGAAAACCAGAAGAAGTAGCAGAACTTGTATATTTTCTTGCATCAGAAAAAGCAAATTATATAACAGGACAGGTTTTTAGAATAGATGGTGGACTTGTAATGTAAAGGTTATATAAAAACAAATAAAAAAAAGGAGGTAATTATGAATAGAGAAGAAATAGCAAAAACAATAAAGGAGATTATAGTTGAAAAGTTAGGAGTTAGTCCTTCAGAAGTTACTGAAGAAGCAGCATTTGTGGAAGACCTTGGAGCGGATTCTCTTGATACTGTTGAACTTGTTATGGATTTTGAGGAAAAATTTGGACTTGAGATTCCCGATGAAGATGCAGAAAAAATAAAAACAGTAAAAGATGCAATTGATTACATAGAAAAGAAAAAAGCACAATGAAAAGAGTAGTTGTTACCGGAGTTGGTCTTGTTACACCTGTTGGAAATGATACTAAAACCACATGGGAAAATCTTTTAAAAGGAGTTTCTGGAGTTGATAAAATTTCCTCCTTTGATGTTTCTTCCTATGATACAAAGATAGGTGCAGAAGTCAAAAATTTTAATCTTGAAAATGTTCATCCAAAAGAAAAAAGAAAAATGGATACTTTTGTTCAGTTTGCTATCAAAGCAACCGATGAAGCAATTAAGGATAGTGGAATTGAATTTACAGATGAAGAAAAAGAAAAAGTAGGAGTTATAGTTGGAGCAGGAATAGGTGGATTAAGAGTAATTGAACAGCAACATAAAATTTTACTTGAAAATGGTCCTAACAGGGTATCTCCTTTTCTAATCCCCATGTTAATTCCAGATATAGCATCAGGTCATATAGCAATTCTTTATGGTTTTAAAGGAGTAAATTTTTGCACCGTAAGTGCTTGTGCTTCAGGAGCCCATGCCCTTGCAATTTCTTTAAATCTAATAAGAAGAGGAATTTGTGATATTATAATTGCTGGAGGAACTGAATCATGTATTACACCACTTGGGCTCGCAGGTTTCTGCTCAATGAAAGCACTCTCTACAAGAAATGAACAGCCAGAAAAAGCATCAAGACCATTTGATAAAGAAAGGGATGGTTTTGTAATGGGTGAAGGAGCAGGAATAGTTATACTTGAATCACTTGAACATGCTGAAAAAAGAGGAGCAAAAATTTACTGTGAATTTATTGGTGCTGGAATGAGTTGTGATGCATACCATATAACTGCTCCTGACCCTGATGGTTATGGTGCCTATCTATCAATGAAATATGCACTCCAGGATGCAAAAATAAATCCAGAAGAAGTTGATTATATAAATGCTCATGGAACAAGCACTCCTTTAAATGATAAAAGTGAAACACTTGCAATAAAAAAATTACTTGGAGAAAAGGCATATAAAATACCTGTAAGTTCAATAAAATCAATGATAGGACATCTACTTGGTGCAGCAGGAGCAGTGGAATTTATTTCAACATGTCTTACAATAAAGGAAGGAATAATACCACCAACTATAAATTATGAATATCCGGACCCTGAATGTGATTTAGATTATGTTCCAAATGAAGCAAGAGAAGCAAATGTAAAAGTTGCAATGTCTAATTCTTTTGGTTTCGGTGGTCATAATGTCTGTCTTGTCTTAAAAAAATTTGAGTAAATTTATAAAAAATGGGGACAAAAAACAAAAATAAAATAAGTGAAAACCTCTCAATTTTTGTAAAAAATGAAAATTATGAGAAAACAAATTCAGTTATAGAGGACAAGGAAGAAGTAAAAAAATATTCAATTCAAGAAATTAAAAATAAAGTAATACATGGAGATGCTTTTAATGTTCTTCCTAAAATTGAAAATGAAGTTTTTGATATGGTATTTATTGACCCTCCATATTTTTTACAATTGCCAAACAAAGAATTAAGACGATGGACAGTGAAAACTGTTGTTGAGGGTGTAAATGATGAATGGGATAAATTTTCTTCCTTTCAAGAATATGATAATT
>Ga0272449_1001665_pt1 | contig 22204 bp, 10 predicted proteins | sample YNPCB0241_FD_198679 | JGI IMG/M metagenome (GOLD analysis project Ga0272449, IMG submission 198679) | Hot spring sediment microbial communities from Yellowstone National Park, WY, United States - YNP-CB-024-1 | ecosystem: Environmental > Aquatic > Thermal springs > Hot (42-90C) > Sediment... | reverse complement strand
CAGAAGACGAAAAACCAATTTGTAAAGAAAATCGGGGCGCTATACCATAATATCCATTAAAATCAGCTAAAAATGTATCCTCATCAGGATTTTGAATTGAATTAAAAGAATATTCTCCTAAGGTTTCAAAAACAAATTTTTTATATGGATAAACCATTGACCCCCTGTTAATAAAAAGATAAGTATCAAAACAACCTAAAATCTCTCCAACTATAAATAATAAAATTGTTAAAACTAATGTTAATCTCTTTCTCATATTTTCATACCTCCTTCGTAATTTTATTATAAAATATATAACTACAAATTTTAAAAGTCAAATCAAATTAAAAAATTTTTATAAACTAATTGACAATGAGAATTAAAAATTGTAAAATTTAGGTATGCAAACATTGTTAGGCCTTGTTATTACTATAATAGTAATTTTAATCTTTAGAAGATTAGATAAAGAAAATCTTAGAATAAATAAAATCAAAAGATATGCTGATAAAGTAAAAAATGACTTAGAAAAATTATTTATTCAAAAAAGACAGGAAGTAAATGATTTAACAATTGACCTTGACATACTGGTAAAACGTGCAATAGGAATTATTCAAGACCTTGAAAAAAAATGGGAAAATGCAGTTGCAAGTCAAAATGAATTAATTAAAGAATCTGAAAAACTAAAAGAAATTGAAGAAAATTTAAAAATCCTTTCACAACTGGCTCTAAAAACAAATGAAAATATTGAATTTTTAAAAGAAGAAAACAAAATTATAGGACAAACACAAAGACAAATTTCAGAAATCTCTGAATCTGTCTCATCACTTGAAAAAAGAATCGCTCAAAAAGAAGAAAAATTGGTTAAATATTTTGAAACCAAAATAAAAGAAGTTGAAAATAATATACTCGCAAATTATTCAAAATTTGAAAATTCATTAAATAATAAAATAACAAATTTTGATAAACAAGTAAATGAAAAACAAAAAAATCTGTTATCTCTTATAGATGAGAGTAATAAAAAATTTCAACTAATCGCTTCAAATTTTAAAACAAAATCAGAAGAAATTGAAAAAGAATTAAAAGCCTCTATAGAAAAAGAAAGCAATGAATTCAAAAATATTTACCTCTCTAAAATAAAAGAAGCAAATGAAAAAATAAATGAATTACTCAAAAATATTGAAATTAGAGAAAAAGAACTTTTAAAAACATTAGAAGAAAATGTCGTTAAATCAAAAAATGAAATTAACGAAAAATTTATAAAATTTAAAGAAGAACTTGAAAAAATAGTTAATATTTATAAAAACCGCGAAGTTAAACTATTAGAGGAGAGTGAATTAAAATTAGATAGGTTAAAAGAATATTTTAACAAACAAAAAGAATTATTAAAAAGTGAATATGATAAAGTTTTAGTAGATATAAGAAAAGAAGTGAGAGGAATTTTAGAAAATTATAAATCACAATTTAACAGAGTTCAGGATAACATTGAAGAAGAGATTAAAAAAATAAAAGAAGAATTAAATTTAAATAAAGATACTAAATATCAGGCTATAAAAAATGAAATAGATTTATTAAATGATAGAGTAAAAGAATTTAATAATATAATTGAAGCACACATAAAAGATATTGATAGGCAATACAAATCAATAAGTGAAGATTTAGAGAACAGGAGAGAAGATTTAATAAAAGTAATAGATGAGAAGTTAAAAGATATAGATAAACAATATGAGGAAGCAGGGAAGAATTTATTTATAAAAGTTGATGACGCTACGAAGTTAATAGAAGAAAAAGCAAAAGGTATAGGATTAAGTGTAAAAGAGGAGATAGATAAAGTTATAGGCGAGAAGAAAACAGGGTTAATAAAGGATTTAGAAGTTATAATAAAGGATAGGCGTAAGGAGATAGAAGTTATAAGAGATGAGATAAATGATAAAGCAAAGAAAATAGTTTTAGGAGAAAGCAAATATATTGAGGAGTTAAAGAAGATAGAAGGTGAAGTTAAATTAACATACAAAGGTATAAAAGAAGAGAGCGAAAAGAATATAAAGATATACAGGGATAATATAGCGAATTTAGAAAGTAAGTTAGAAGGCATAAAGAAAAAGCAATTAGAAGAGATAAGCAAAGAGATAGAGGCATTTAAAAAAGATGTAGAAAAGATAAAAGAGAGATATCAGGAATTAGAGAAAGGTTTAATGGCAAAAGGGAGTGAAAGATTTATCCTGCTTGAAAGAAGATTAGACGAAATGGAAAATATTATAAATGAAAAAGAAAATAAGCTATTAGAAGAATACAAAACGAAATTATCACAGATAGAAGGCTCATTTAATGATATTAAAAATTTAATAAAACGAAATGAAGATAGTTTATTTGAAAAATTAAAAGAAAGAATGACAAGTTTTACAAAAGAAATTGATAACAAATTAAACAATGTAGATAAGCGAATAACAGATTTTGAAAATAAAATGTTTGCTCATATTACAGGTGAAATTAAAAAATTTGAAAATAGGCTAAATATTTTAACAAATAATGTGGGAGAAAAGGAACGTATTCTTATTCAAAATACAAAAATAAAATCTGCAGAAATAATCTCGCAAATGGAAAATTTCATTAAAAATTTCCAAAATGAAAAAGAAAAAATCTTACAAGATATTGATATCAAAATAAAAGAATTAAATTCATCAATTTACAATTTAAACAATAAACTTTCTATAATGGATGAACAAATTGCCGAAAAATCTAAACTCAAAATTGAAGCCTACGATAAAGCAGTTTCTAATAGATTGAAAGATATTGAAGAATATGTAAAATCAGTTGAAAATAAATTATTAAAAAATTTAAAAGACGATGTTAGTAAAGTTTCTGAAAATTTAAAAACATTTGAGACTCAATTACAAAAAAAAGAAAGTAATATAATGTTAAATTTTAATAACAACTTAAATGAAATAAATAACATATTTAAAGACCTAAATAGAAAAATTGCAAGCCTTGAAAGTGAAGCCGGAAAAAATATTGAAAAAAAGTTAAAAGATATAAACGGCGAAATTGAAAAAGTTCATTCCCTTGTAAGTAAAAAAATAAATGCATTGGCTAACGAATATGAAGAAATTTTTAAAGAAAAAACTAAACTTTTAAATCCAATAATTGATAAAATAAAAAAAGATTGTGAATTAACAGAAAAAAAGTTGATTTCACAGTTCAATAACAAAATAGCTAATTTAGAATCTTACATAAACAAATTAGACGTCCGCTTTAAACAAGAAGAAGAGAAAAATTTTGAGGTTTTAAAAGATAATATAAACAAATTTAATATTGAATTTAATAATAAAATTAAAAATTTTGAAAAAATTTTAACTCAAAAAAGTGAATCTTATTCAAAAAATATTGAAGCAAAATTTAGCAAATTTTTAGAAAATGTATCTCTTACTGAAAAAAGAATTTCTGAAAGTAGTGAAAAAATAATTCAACAACAATATGCTAAAGTGGATGAACTTAATAATAGACTGGAAAAAATAGAAAAACAAGTGGAAGATTTTATTGAACAAACTAAAATTTTTGCTGAAATAGAAAAAATCAGAAGCGAAATAAATATTGATTTAAAAAATCTTGAAAATGGTTTAAACAAAATAAGAAAAGAAAAATCTTATGTAGATAAAGTTGAAAAAGATATTATAAATTTAATTAATCTATCAAATAACATTAAAAATTCAATAAATGAACTTAAAAGTAGAGAAAAATCTATTGAGAAAATTATTTCAAACCTTGATGCAATAGAAAAATCTTCAAAAGAATTTGATATTAAATTTGAAGAATTAACTAAATCTAAAGAATCTTTAAAATCAGTTGAAGAACGTTTGGCATTATTACAACAAACTAATAAAAAATTAGATGAACAAATTTCACAACTTTTAAAAAGAGAAAATGAGGTTAAAAAAATTTCTAATTTAATAAATATCTCAAATGTTAATATAGAAGAAATAAATAAAAAATTTAAATTATTTGATGATGAGTTTAAAAAATTAGAAAAACGCAATACTAAAATGGAAGAGTATATAAAAGAAGTTGAAAATAGAGTTTTAGAAGTTTCAAGACATGAAGATAAAATAGAAGAGGCTTTATCCAAGTTTGAAGAACTTGACGAGTTAAGATTAGATATAGAAACAAGAACAAAACAATTACAAAAAATAAGAAAAGTTTTACTTGATGAACAATCTAATTTAGAAAAACTTTTAAAAGAAGCAGATGATAAAATTAATAAATATATTTCTATAATTGAAAATATTAAAGTTGCTGCCACAAAAGTTGAAGGCGAACTTTTTGAAAAATCAGAATCACCACAGGATAAAAAAACTCGTTCAATTTTAAAACTTTACAATGAGGGCTGGTCAGTTTCTGAAATCGCTAAAGCAATGAATATGTCGGAAGCAGAAGTTGAATTTATAATTGAATTACATAAATAAATCGGAGGTGTATATATGTTAAGAATTTTATTAATTTCTCTAATAATACTACTATTTAATGCTAAATTCTCCTCTGCCAACAACCAAGATTTTTTAAAACATTTTAGACTTGGAAAAAATTTATGCACCCAAGGTGATTATCTATTGGGAATTCTGGAATATTTAAAGGCTTTAGAATTATCTCCAGATTCAGCAGAAGTCCATAATAATCTCGCCGTGGCTTATCTTAATAACAGCTTTTTTAATAATAATATTGATGAACTAAAAGAAGGTTATCCTTATTTAAGTGAAATTGAAGAAGTTAAGATTTTTATTGATACTTTAACAATAATCTCAAGAGAGCGAAAAATAGAAGCAAAAAATTGTTTGCCTTGTTTTGCTGATTTTAACTCAGTTATAAAAGATGCAATTTCCCATTTAGAAAAGGCTAAAAATTTAAATCCAAATCTACATCAAGCTTATTATAACCTGGGAATAATTTATCAAAAAAAAGAAGATTACAAAAATTCTCTTGAAAATTTTTTAAAAGTCCTTGAAAAATATGAAAATGACCCATATTTTAATTATTTTGTCGCAGTAGATTATGCTGCACTGGAAGATAAAACAAATCTTATCTATTTCCTAAATAAAGCAATAAATCTCGGGTTTAATAACAAAATTATGATTAAAAACGAAAAAAACTTTAAACCATTTATAAATGATAAAGATTTTAAAAAAATAATGTCAATACTGGATGATAAAATTTTTTAAAATTATTCTTTTTGGTATTTCAATTTTTTGGGGCATAAATTCTTTAGAAAGCCAAACAAATACTAAAATTATAAAATATTATGTAAAAAATGGTGACTCTTTATACAAAATTTCAAAAAAATTTTATAAAACAGGTAAAAAATGGGAGAAAATCTTCAAAAATAATATTGAAACAATAAAAGACCCTAATTTAATTTTCCCAAGACAGTTAATTTATATAAATTTAACAGAACTCACTAAATACTCAAATCTTATCAAATTTACAAATATTTTAACACAAACTAATATTATTAGCGAAAGTAACAAATTTTATGATTATTTATCAGGTTTAAGTCATATACCTAAAGTTGAAAATTATGAAATTACAAAATTTTCTTATACTAAAAAATCAAATGAAGTGCTGGATTCAATCCCTACTAATATTCTAAAACCTGACTTTTCAAAAGTTGAATCATTTACTAAAGCCGAGTTAACAGAAAAAGAAAATCCCCAGCAAAAAATTTATATCGCTGTATGTAAATTTAATAAATTAGAAAAATTAGAAAAATTCTGGGAAGATATTGAAAATCAAGCAAAATCTATATCAAATTTAAATTATATTAAAAATTCAAATTGGCTGGCCATTAATTTCCCATTAACTAATAAAGCATATTCCATAATAAAAGAAGAAATCCCTTTAACTGTCTCTTTTTTAAAATCTGAATTAAAATATACAAATGAACTATTAACCTTTACAAGATTATTAACTCATTCAAAAACAAATATAATATCCGAAAAGCAAAATTCTCCAAAAGAAATATATATACTACCTGATGAATTATTCCCAAATATTATACTAAATGAACTCTATATTGAAAAAATTACAGAACAATATTTAAAAGAAAAAGGGCAAACAGAATGGGCAAAAATGATGCTCGAAAAATTAAATATCTGTGCAATATATTTAGATGACCAAAAACTTTACTGGAATATAAATCTTTTTAATCTTGAAACTGAAGAAAATGCCAAGAAAATGTATAATGAGTTATATTCTAATCCTAAAGAAAAATTGTTAAAATATAAAAACGAAAAAAATTTTATAAAATTGTATGGCGCTATAGAAAAAATAACTATTAAAGGTTATAACGGTTGGCTAATTGAAAATAAAATAAAAAATCTTTCCGAAATTAATTTCAGAGTCAAAAATTATATAATAACTGTTTCAGTTAATAAAATAGAAATAAAAGAAAAATTATTAGATTTCGCAAATTTGCTTAATCTTGAAAAAATAGAATAAATGATTAAATTTTTTTACTTGATTTTTTACAAATTTTAATTATTTTAATTTTATATGTTCTTAATTATCTTTTTGTTAGGCTTTCTTGTTAACTATTGCACGGCTGAAAATGAATTCCAAATTCTACCAATTGTAAAATTTTATATATCTCCGCCTAAAATTTGTAACGAAAATTCTACAACATGGCAAACAATTGAATCTAAAATCATATTTGAAATGAAAAAAATTAAATATTTTAAAGTTTTTCATTATAAATTTGATTCTGAAAATATAACAGATTTGAAAAAAATATCCTTTGAAATAAAAAATTGCGAAAGTAATAAAAAATTTATAATACAAGTTAATATATTAGATAACAAAAAAAAATATAGCCGCGAATTTAAAATAGAAAATGATTATAATTTATCAAATTTTCCATATATTTTTATAGAATATTTAACATCTATATTCCCTTTAACAGGAGTAGTTTTAAGTTTAAAAGATAAAAATTTTATAACTATAAATCTTGGTAAAAATTATGATATAAATAATAACGACGAATTTTTAATATTGAATGATAATGATAAAGTAATAGCTGCTGGAATCGCAACTGAAACATTTGAAAATTTTTCAGTTGTTAAAATAGTTAAAAATATAACCCCAATAAATAGATTTTATAAAGTGCGAAAATATGATTTTAATCTCGTAAATAAATTAAATTCAAAAAGTTTTAAATTTATAAAAAATAATCCCCATTTCCCTTACGAAATTGAAAAATTTAATTCTAAAAAATTTAAATTGTTCAATTCTGAAAACACAAATTTTTCTTTAATCACAGGCACAAGTAATACAATATTTCTTAATTTAAATAATCTATATATTGAAACGCTTGAATATATCGGCTTGAATAATATATTAGATTCTAAATTCTCCTATTATAATAAATTTTGCGGTTATATTCTTAACAACCAAAATGCAAAAATACTAAGAGTTTACAATTTAAAAAATTTAAATAAATATACAATTTTTAAAGAAAAAGAAACTGGCAATTTTTCACTTCTACCATATAATTCCAATTTTACGCCAGCTGAAATCAGCGCATTCACATTTAATAAATATGAAAATTTTATTTACTTTGTTAGCGAAAATAAACTTTTTCAATATGACATTGAAAATAAAAGTTTCAAAGAAATTCAAATTGAAAGTAGAATTAACGAAATAAAAAATATTTTCCTTTCCCCAAATGACGAAAAAATTATAATTGAAACAATTAATAAAGAAATTCTTATAAAAGATTTATTAGATAATACTGAATATTTAATAGATTCAATAAAATGGTGGAATTTTGATAAAACAGGATTTAGAATATTCTATTCAACTGATAAAAATAATTTAAATATTTATAACATTTATAGCAAAAATTTGTCAAATATATACATAGAAAATTTAGAAAATGTTACTAAAGCAAAAGTTTCTTATTCAGAAGAATTTTTGGCTTTACTTAATAATGGGTTAGTTGATATTTATAGCTTAAAACATAAAATTTATGTAAAAGATATTTTTGAAAGCGGAAATATCAAACTTGTAAAAGATTTTGATTGGGTTCCAGGATATAATTTTTTAATTATCTATGGACAACTCTATGATGAAAATAAAAATAATAAAATTGATTACATTGACAGAAATTTTATTGTTTTGTTTGATATAGAAGAAAGAAAATCTTATAAACTTCTTGAAAATATAGAAGACTTTAATGGCATAAGTGCTGACGGAAATTTTATATTCATAACAAAAAATAATAAGTTAAACATTTATCAAATCCCTTATGAAAAATTACTTACAGAAGAATAAAATAGAGTTAATTTTAATTTATGTTGCTTTGGTTACTACTATTTATCCTATTTTTCTTATTCCCCAGAAGATTGAAAAATATTTTAGACTGAACGATTTTATCTCTACTATTATTCATTACTTGGCAGTATTCTTTCTATTTTTCGTTATACCATCGTTAATTATTAAATTTAAATTTAAAGAAAATTTAAAATGCTATGGATTTACATTTGAAAATTTTTTAAAATTTTTAAAAATAATTTTAATTTTTTTGCCATTTCTTATTTTTTTAATATGGCTCTCTTCATTTCAAAAAGATTTTCAAACTGAATACCCATTAGCAAAGTCTATTATTTCTCAAAAATCAAAAATATTTGTGATTGAATTATTTTATTTGCTTTATTATATAGGTTGGGAATTTTTATTTCGTGGTTTTTTGCTTTTTGGCTTAGAAAAAAAATTTGGCGAAAAAAATGCAATATTTATTCAAACTATAATTTCTGTTTTGCTTCATTATACAAAACCAGCAGGCGAAATTCTGCTCGCTTTAATCGCAGGAATTTTACTCGGTTATTTTGTTAGAAAATATAAAACAATATTCCCAGCAATTTTAATTCACTTTATTGCAGGTATCTCAATGGATATTTTTGTAATTTTTAATAGATAAATTTTATGAAATTTTATAAAATTTTTATTTATATAATTATATTTGAATTACTTTATTTTGCATGCGCAACAAGTAATAAAAAAATTTTAAATGAGAATTATCTTGAAGATGCAAGAGAATATTTTAAATTTAAAGAGTATAAAAAAGCTATAGAATCCGCCAATAAAGTTTTAGACTTAAACTTCCCAAACGATGCTAAAGAAGAAGCATTATTTATAATAAATGAATCAGCTGAGGAAATTGTTCTACAATTAAAAAATTTTTTATATTCTACAAATGAAAATTTAATTGCAAAAGAAATAAAAACTTTAAAAGAAAAATATAATATAAAAATAATTTATGATAAAATTTGTTATGAACCAATTATTTATTATGATAAATCAGCTTATCTGCAATTAAAAAAGAAATACCCAAATAGTCGTTTTATTAAACTAATTGAAGATAGAAATTTAAGCAGAGTTGTAAGATTTGTAACTGACCAATCTTATAGATATAATCAAATTTTAAAAGCTATTGAAAATTATAAAAATTTATATGAGCGAAGAAAAAAAGAAATATATGCACCCGCTCTTTTGCTTAGAATTGCTGATTTATATTTTTATCTTTATGAAAATGGTGTTAGTGTAAAAAAAGAATTAAATCTTTCAGATAAAGATATTCAAAAATTTTATAATAATTCACTTGAATTTTACAAAAAATTAAAAAAAGAATATCCTAATTCTGATGAAGCGCAGGAAATTGCTTATGTAATTGACAATGTAAAATTAAGAGACAAACCTTCAACAAAAGCAAAAATTATTAAAAGATTACAGGCAAAAACATTGGTTAGAATAATTGAAAGAAGTGAAAAAAGAGAAGCTATATCTAATATGTATGATTTTTGGTATAAAGTTAAACTAATAGATGGAACAGAAGGATGGATTTACGGATTTTATTTGAGAAATACTTTTGTAGAGTAAAATTAAAAAAAATAGACTCAAACTTAAAATATTTTGCTCTTATAATTTTTAGTGCAGTTATCTCCAATTTATCTTATCCTGAATTTAATATTTTTTTTATCCAATTTTTTTCACTTGCTCCTTTATTTTATGTTCTTTACAAAGAAAGAAGTTTATTAAAAACAACTATTTGGGGAAGTTTATGGGGAATAACTTTTTATACAATATTGTTATTTTGGCTTAAAATATTTCATCCTTTAAGCATACCAGGAATTATGATAGGCTTTAGTATATACTTCGGAATAAATTTTTTGCTTTCAAAATTTTTTTTAAATCTTTTTCCAAAATTTAGATTATTTTTAATTCCTGCTGTATGGACAATAATAGAATATATAAGGTCAATAGGTTTTTTAGGATTTCCTTGGGGACTTACTGCACATTCACAGGTTAATTTTTTGGCTTTTATTCAAATTGCAGAAATATTTGGAATGTGGATTGTTTCTTTTTTAGTTGTTTTTATTAATCTTTTAATCTTAGAATTTTTTTTAAACAAAGATATAAAATATATTTTAATTCTTTTTTTTATAATATTATTCTGCACAATTTTTGGAGCTATCCGAATAAAACAGGTAAAAAATCAAATTTCTAAAATGGAAAAAATTCGCATTGCACTTATTCAAGTCAACTTTGACCCAAGAAAATCATGGGAAGATAACAAATATCAAGTTTTGTCTGATTTAACTATTTTATCAATGAAATCTGCATTATACAAGCCAGATTTAATTGTATGGTCAGAAAGCGCTATACTTGATTATTTAAAATATTATCTGGATAATGAAGAACGAATTTCAACATATACAAATCTAAAAAATAGAATTGAGTATCTCAAAAATGTTGTTAGACTTTCAAAAGATTTAGAAATACCAATATTTACAGGAATACTTGACTTTGAAAGAAAATTAACACAAAATGGATTAATTTACAATGATTACAATGCAGCAGTTTTAATTTCAACTAATGGTAAAATAGTAGATGTTTACAGAAAGAATCATCTTGTTCCATTTGGGGAACATTTTCCTTATGGGAAATATTTCCCATTTATAAAAAAAATTCTGGAACAAACTTGGGCGGGTAATTTTACTCCTTCTGATAGAAAAACTGTTTTCCCTTTAAAAAAATTTAAATTTAGTTGCTTAATATGTTATGAAGGTGTATTCGGTTATCTTGTTAGGCTTTTCATTTTAAATGATGCAGATTTTTTAATAAATATAACAAATGATATGTGGTCATATAGTAGAAGAGCTGAATTTCAACATTTAATTGCTGATATTTATAGATGTATAGAAAATAGAGTTCCGTATGTTAGAGCAGGAAATAGTGGAGTAACTTGCTATATAAACCAATATGGCAAAATTGAAAAAATTGCACCACTTTTTACAAAAACTTATTTAATAGCTGATGTTCCTGTTGAAAATTTAAAAAATAAAACTTTTTATACAAAATATGGAGATTTCTTTCCGAAATTTTTAATATTATTTTTGATTGCAATTTTAATATTTAAAATATTAAATGAATATTTGGAGAAAAGATAAGAAAGTTAAAATAATTGGACACAGAGGAGCAAAAGGCTTGGCACCGGAAAATACTTTGGCTGGTATTAAAAAAGCAATTGAATATAATGTTGATATAATTGAAATAGATGTTCATATTTCAAAAGATAATGTCCCTGTTGTTATTCACGATGAAACAGTTAATAGAACAACAAATGGTTCCGGTTATGTTTTTCAATTGACATTGAAAGAATTAAAGAAATTAGATGCTGGAATTAAATTTAGTGCAGAGTTTAGAGGAGAAAAAATACCAACGCTTGAAGAAGTCCTATTATTTTTAAAAGATTATCCTAATGTAAGTTTAAATATTGAAATAAAAAATGGTCCAATATTTTACACTGGCATAGAAGAAAAGATATTGAATCTTTTAGAAAAATATAATTTTGACAAAAGAGTCATTATTTCTTCATTTGACCATAATTCATTAAAGAAAATTAAAGAAATTAATTCAAAAGTTTGCACAGCAATACTTTATGCCTGTGTTTTATATGATTTGGGAAGTTATATTGAAAAGATAAAAGTTGATGCCATTCATCCTCATTTTAATTATATAACTTCTGATGTAATAAATACAGCACATAGTTTAGATATTGCTGTTAATACTTGGATTGTAAATGATATAGAGAAATTTAATAAACTTGTTGAATTAGGAATTGACGGCGTTGGAACAGATTATCCAAATTTAATAAAAGTTTAATTATAAAAAATTTCCTAAAAAGTTTTATTGAAATAAAAATTAATATATGTTATTTTTTTATTAAAATGAAAATATCTGTTTTTATTAATTTTTTAAAATTTAACTCTGTTTTTCTCTCTTCTTCTCTCTTTTTTAATATTAAAAATTGGGAGGGTTTAAATTATGGATAAGTATATATAATAAAGAATTAAATTTGTTTAAAAATTTCTTAAACTTTGCTTTTCAATTTTATCACTTAAATGAATATTTTTTATTAGTTAAGGATCCCAGGATTAAATTTCAAATACCTTTAAATGACATTTTCTCTGTTCTCTTTTTAACCCCTGTTTTTGACCTCTACGCCTTCCTACAAATTGACCAATTCTTAAATTTAAATATCAATAGAAAATTTAAAACTACTATCTCTGATTCTCATATCATTTGGGTTTTATCTAAAATCAAATCAAAAGAATTAGAAAAAATATTATTTAAAGTTTTTAAACAAATTGATAAATCATTATGTCCATTCAAAGGTTTAAAACTTGGAGCAATTGATGGAACTTTAATGTCAGGATATTATGTTAGTGCTTTTCAATTTCTTTCAGAGGAGAAAAAGATAGCGAAAAGGCGATGGGGGGTTGAGAATAATGGATTTAAAGGATTGAATGAATTTGGTAAAATTAATGTGAGCTAAAAAATATTAAAAATTTTTTATTAAAAACCACATTTATTTTATTATAACGGCAAAAGAAAAAATGCCTACTTCACCAACATTCACGGACACCTTTTTCCATCTAATCCATTTTATTTTATCACATGATGGATGAATATTAGTATAATCACTGCTTATATAAGACTGATTCGGATTTTCATTGGTTGACCATTCTATTGTCCAACCAGATGATGAAGTAGCACTATTAGTTTTGTAAGTAACATATTTAGAAATTCTATCATATATAATAATATTATTCCCACTACTTATTCCAGCATTAGAACATTTTATTTTGTAAATGAGAGTTGCTCCAGGTATTGCTGATGAACTATTACCACCTAATTTTATATTTGATATAGATTTTGATATTGTAAAAATTGTTGATGCAGCACCTCCTTTATCAGGAATTTCATCACTATTATTATCAGGGTCAATTGTAATCCAGTTTGTCCAATACGCAGATAATTCAGGACAGTAATCAAAAGGTAAAATAGATGACACATTTGATATAACACTTGCCGAGATAGCAAGTCTATTAGGGACATGGCCAAATATACTCCAAGGAATCCTTACTTCTAAAAATCTATCATCAATATTATCCCAATCAACTCCTAAATTAGTCATAGGTATTGCTTTTGCACTCCATGCGCTATTTGTATATTTATATATTAATCTATTATTAGTATTTATAAAGGAGTTGGCATACCAGTCATTATGTATAAAATATAATATATATTCAGGGAGTCGATTTTTATAATAATTTCTTTTTGATGCTGCTGAATAATTAGCTGCTATGTTTTTGTTATCTCTCGTTATATCAATTGATATGGAATCTATAAAATTATCACTACCACTAATATGTCCTGCTTTTTCTATTCCAATATATAAATAATTAGCATCCCAAGTGGCCCATAATTTATCAGAATGAACTGGAATGATATCAGGGTCATTGGCTATATTTTCATTTAAACTACTATTATAAGTTACAGGATTAGAATTATTCCAATCACCATTATTGGTGCCATCCAGAATTATTGAATTATATAAATGTGGTGTTTCTACGCCATAAGTAGTATAAAAATAAATATTTGTCGGTTGGGAAAGATTATTTGTATAAATTCCATAGACATTTGTAGTAACAAGAATAGTATAAAACTCATTTGGTAATAAAGAAGCTATTGGCGTCATTCTTAAACTATTTGTAGTATTTGATACAATATTAACATTTACAAATTTTAACTCACTGTCCAATAATACAACATTAGTTTTACCTATTATCGTATTAAATTTTAATGGATGGCTAAAACTCAAAGTAATAGTGGTAGTTAATGAAATATTAATAGCATTAGTTTTGGGATACGAATTTATTACTCTTAAGTCTGATGCTTTCACTATTAATAAAGGGTCTGTATTGTCATCTACATAAATTCCACTTTTTGCTTCAATGTCGTAAGAACCAGGTGTATCAATTTTTATCCCTAAAATCACTTGCCCTAAATCAGCTGGTATAAAAGTATATTTTGCGTAAGTAGAAGATGGTCCAAAGTCAGAAAAGGAAGTTATATTATTACCACTAATATTGGTCCATTTTATAGGCTGAGTGCCAGGGCCGGTAACATATACCGTTATTACTCCTGAATAATTCTGAACGATATTCCCATTTTTGTCTCTTGCAGTAAAAGTAATATATTCCCAAGCACCTTGAATTGCAATACCATCGTGTTGAATTTTAAAATTTGTAAAATTACCCCATATTGGGGCCCTGTCAGGAATATCATCACCATTATTATCAGGGTCAATAGTTATCCAATTTGTTGCCAATTGTGAGTTTTTCGGGGTGAAATCAATAGGATTAAGAGAGGTTGTATTTGTCGCAAAATATGCAACTGACATACGATTAGGAATTCCATAACCAGCATCACGAAAAATTTGCCACGGCAGTCTCAATTCCAAAACTTGGTCTGATACATATACAGTATATCCGCGGTCCCCCCTGGGTATTTTACTTGCCAACCAACTTGTCCCTGTCCATTTATATAAAAGACAACTATCATTAGTTACACTTGTATTAACCTCAAACTCGTCATAATACCAATCTCCATGTCTAACAAATATAATAAATTCAGGAAATCTATATGGTGCATATTTTCGGTATTTATAATTTCGTGGAGGATTATTTGTGCAAAATTGGTCCTTGTCATCTCTTGTAACATCAATGGCAAAAAAATCATACCATAAATCTGAACTATTTATTGTTCCATTTCTACGCCACGCTATATAGAGATAATTAGTATCCCAAGTAGTCCATAATTCATCTGCTGTTACATCTACACCATCATTGCCATCATTAACTATTTGTTCATGTAATGTGCAATTATAAGTTACCCAGTTTGTCACATTATCCCACTCACCTGCCGACATTTGTCCATTTAAAGTTATTGTGCGATATTTATGCGGTGTTTCGTTTCCAACAGCTGTTTTAAAATAAAGGTATCTTTTATTTCCTGGTAACTGCCCATTATTTATTGACCTTACATTTGTAACTAAAATAACATAAAATTCATTGGGTTTAAAATTGCTCACCGGAACCATAGTAATTTTGTTACTAATGCCACTTACATTCCATTTTTCTCTACCTTTAACCGGCCCTTCACTATTAAATAACCGAATATTATTAGTTGTCACAGTGCTAAGATTTAAATTTGATGAAAACCAAATATTCAAAGGAGAAAAATTTAGTGGCACATTAATTGCTCCATTTGCAGGTGAACTGTCTATAATATCAAATGGTCCTGGCCGAAAAATTAATGGGTCCCAAAAATCATCATAATCGTATTTACCATCACCTACAACTTCTATATCAAGTGTGCACGAAGTTGTGCTTCTTATTTCTACTGTTAATACACCAGAATCTGCAAGACAAAATTTATATACTGCTTTATCAGAAGTGCTTCCTAAATCAATAAATGAATTAGTGTTTTTACCACTAAAATTTCGCCAAGAAATAAAAGAACCTAAATCGGGTCTACTTGTGTATAAAGTTATAACCCCTGTATAAGAGGTAACAGTTATACCTAAAGAATCTTTTGCGGTTATTACAACTTTTTCCCAAGAATAAACATCCGCTACTCCATCATGCTGAACAAAAAATCTATCAAGCGGGCCGGAAGGTGGCGGACCTGAACGTTTATCAGGAATTTCATCACCATTATTATCTGGGTCAATTATTACCCAATTAGTAAAATAAGCAGAGGTTTCTGGACAATAATCATAAGGTGTAGTACTTGTTGTTCTAAATATTACATCCGCTGATATTGCAATGCGATTAGGCACCCCACCAAACTTACTCCACGGAATTCTAATTTCTAAATATTGGTCTGACACCCAAGAAGTATAACCTAAATCTGTTGCTGGTATATCTGAATCTTTATTAAAATTACCATTTATATCCGCTTTATATAATTCTCTTGAATTAGGAACTGTTAGTATATTATCTATATACCAGTTTGCTGTTTCATGGTCAAAATGTAATATATATTCTGGCAATCTGTTTGCATAAAATTTTCTTTTCCCAAAACTAAAATTAGTTGCTTTAGAATTTTTATTGTCTCTTGTTGTATCAAGACAAACGAACAAATGCCAATCCTTCCCATTTAAAGGTGAACCGGCCATACCTACTGCTATATATAAATAATTAGTATCCCATGTTGCATATAACTCTTTTATATCAGTTGAGGCAGTATCACTATCTAATGCTATTCTCTCCCCAAGTGCATCATTATAAGTAACATTATTTCCTAAATTCCAATCACCTATTGTTCCATCTAATGTAATTGTATGATAATTATGCCTTGTCTCAATACCCGGAGGAGTGTAATATCCTAAATTTGTGATTTTCACTAAATTTTCACCATATATATCATAAACATTTGTAGTTATTGTAATAGTATAATATTCATTTGGAGCCAACATTACTTTAGGGTCTATTAATATTGAATTACTTGACAAAATTATGCGGTTACACGGAACTTTTCGTTTTTCACTATCACTTAAATAAATATTATTTGAATTTTTAGCTGTATTTGTTTGAAGAGCGTTATTAAAAAATAATGTAATAGAGGTAAAAGGTGAAATCAGTGTAGAACCTGCTGATGGACATGTATTTACAACTTTTAAAGGTCCCCTGCTAAAAATTAATAAACCTTCTCTATCATTATCTGTTGCTGATGTAGTGGATTTTATTTCAACATCTATTGTAGCAGCTCTATCTGATTTAATAAAAAGTTGCACAACTCCGTTATCTATATTTGTAAAAATATACACTGCCTTTTCAGAACCCAACCCTAAATTTGTAAACCAACCATTTCCTGTCCCATTAGCCCATTCTATTTCAGATGCCTTGTGATTTTTGCAATATACTGTAACTATGCCTGTATAATCATAAACTGTATCCCCATATATATCTTTTGCTATAAAAGTTATCGGGGCCCAATCTCCAATGTAAGCATTAGTATTATGAACAATCTGAAAATATTTCAATGTTCCGCCGGCTATTCTACCACTATGCAAATAATCAAAATAAACTGTCACAGAAGTGGTATTGCCATTATTTTCAACTCCAATTGCATATCTGGTAATACTATCTAATTGCATTATTTTATCACCTGTAGTGTTTCTTGGAGAAAAATTTGAAATACCTAAAGGAATACATAACCTTGCCCATTGTGAATATTGATTGTCATATTGATTTAAGATATATCTCACAGAAGCAACCCACAAATCATCGGTTCCATCCAAAATTCCATTTTTATTTGCATCTTCCCATAAAGAAATTCGGATGTTTACATCTTGTGTAACTGACCTTTTTATCCATAATCCTATATGTTTTGCACCAGTTAAATTTAAATATTTACCATTTTGATATAACCTATTTTCAAGTTGAGCATAATTACCACTGCCACCAGTAAAATTATAATCCAATTTTAATGCCTTTGTACCATGTTTAAAATCATTACTAATAAGCGTGCAAGTAATAGTTCCAGCAGTGTTTGTAGCTATATAACTATTTGTCCATTTATCAAAGCTATCTAAAACCTGCCAATTTGGTTCGGGGTTAAATCTCCTCTCAAATGCATACCCACAATAATCATAATATAATTTTGTCCGCCTATCTATAGACTTTCCGCCATCGATTCCGCTTCCTTTCCAGTAAGGGCTCATATATGTCTGATATTCAAATCCAACAATCTTTTCGGCAATATCACTTTCACCTTCAAATTGTTTTCTAAACTGTGTATAATGAGCCGGTTCGGCATTAAAAGGTGCTGCACTTGTTTGGTCAAATATTTCCAAATCACTCCAAAATTTTTTTCCTCTGTTTGAACAAGCTGTTTTCACTGCTTGAAAATAATCACGAATTTGAGAAATAGTATTTCTATGACAACCATAACCATCCTGAAGTATAATTAAATCCAACTCATTTTTATTAAGCACATCATTCCACCAAGATTGCCATACAGCGGAGCTCATTAAACCGGCGCCTGAACCAAAATAAGGTGCAGTGGAAACAATTAAATTTGAACTGCATTTTTTATGGGCATAATAGGCTACATTACTATAATAGGTCCTAATTCTACGTTTATTATCAGCGCTTGTCCAATTATTATTATTATCAATTTCTTGTGGTATATAGAAACCCTTTAATGCCGGCGAATTGGAATATTTTGACCATAAATATCTAATGCAGTTTGTCTGGAGTTGATATAATTGATTCATTTCAGCATCTGTAGAATAAGCTGCGGAATAAGGCCAATCTCCAGTTTGATGAAGTCCTAAAAAAACATCCATTCCTAAGGATTCCGCTATTTTCATTGTATTTGTAAGGCAATTATTATAATACGTAATTGCTCCCCCTAAAGTATCTGATTTTCGTGTCCATTGCATTATTATAAGATTTTGACCGGAATTTTTCATAACTTGGTAATCAGCATAATATTGCTGATATGTATAAGATTCCTGAGAACCCCAAGGTTGAATGAAATTACCCACCAAAATTTGATATTCCTCTCGTGGTGGAATAGGCGGGGGTGGTGGACCCGGTACACCATCAGGAACTTCATTCCCATCATTATCAGGGTCAATTGTTACCCAATTAGTATTAAATGTTGATGTTTCCGGACAATAATCAATTATTGCACCACTATTTAAATTTGTTCTCACAAAAGCAGAAAGTGAAATTCTATTCGGAATATTACCAAATGTTTTCCAAGGTATTCTAATTTCCAAATCTCTATCTCCTGTACCTGTACTGATAAATCCAAAATTCCCTGCAAAATTATTTGTTCTCCATGATTTGGTGCTTTCATTATATTGTAAAAGCCAACCTTTCAAGTTAAAGCCAATTTCATTTAAATAATTTGCATTTGACGCTATTGGTCCGTTATTATGAGAAGCATATATTATATATTCAGGAAGTCTATTGGCTTTATAACTTCTTTTGCTTATAGGATCATTTGTCGCTCCTTTATTATCTCTTGTTATATCTATAGCAATAAAATCTTCCCAATCCTCTCCATTTGTAACAGGTTTCTGAATTGCTAAATATAAATTATCATTATCCCATGTAACCCACAAAGTTTTTGTATGCCTGTTCAATGTATCTCCTGTATCCACTACTACTTTTTCCTTCAATGTATTATTATAAGTAACATTATTATTTGTGCTCCACTCCCCAATTATTACACCATTTGGATAAATATAATGCAATGTATGCGAAGTTTGATTTCCTACAGTTGTATAAAATCCCCAATTTGTTTGGGGTTTTAACCTTTCCCCTGAAATTGCTCTTACATTTGTTGTAACTACAATTGTATAATAATTATTCGGTTCTAAAGTTGCGGAAGGATGCAATTTTAATACATATTTATCAATGACAGAATTTATAGATGGTAACTTTTTTAATTCATTATTAAGAATATAAACATTAAGACTGTTAGTCGCTGAATTTGTATTAAATGGTTTATTAAAAGTAATATATACATCAGCATTAAGACTAACAAATGTGCTACCATCCGAAGGAGAGGTAGATATTATTTTAAATACTTGGCTTGAAAATACAATATTTCCTTCGGCATCATTATTAGTAAAACTTCCGCATCTTGCATCAACATCCAGTGTACACGCACCATTTACAGTTATAGATGCTATTAATACTCCTTTGTCATTTGTACTAAATATATATCTGGCCCGGCTGTCACCTGTTCCAAAATCAAAAAATGTACCTCCATTTTCTCCGGAAATATTTGCCCATGCTATCTCTCGTCCTTTTGGGTCTGCTACATATAAAGTTATTGGACCACTATATCTTGTCAAAGTGGCTCCATCCTCATTTTTTGCGATGAATTTAATATTTTCTGGAACATTAACTTCACCTGCACCATCATGCACAATCTGAAAATATGCAAGATTAGTATCAACCCTACCATTGTGTAAAAAATCAAAATAAACTGTATGCGAATTCGCCCCTGTGCTTCCTATTGCTATTTTAAACTTTCTTATTACACTTAACTGTAACTTCCCATCTCCACCAACATTATTATCTTTAAAATTAGGAAATTTTAATGGAATAGCATATCTTCTCCAACCTGTTCTACAATCTGTTAAGCAAGTCCTATTTTGATAAATCCACTCATCATCTGTAGGTGAATCAAAACTTCCATCACCATCAGAATCTTCATATAATACTAATCGGAATACATTTGTATTTGGTGTGCCGGGAGCGTATATCCAAATTGTAATATGGTCAGAATTTGTTAAATTATATCTTAGTCCTGGAGATGCGGTGCTAACAAATTGCGCTTCATAATTTGCGCCGGTAAAATTATACCACATCTTTAAAACTTTATTGCCATGAGGTGCTGACGCTATATTAGTGTTTGTGCATCTAATAATTCCACCACCTGTGATACCTTGCCAGTAATTTGCCGACCGCCATATTTCAAAATCATCTATTATTTCCCATTTGGGTTCAGGGTTAAATCTTGTTTCAAAATAGTAACTTGCATAATCATAATATAACTTACGTTTTTGCCCAGAATCTTTACCCCAAGGAAAAATCCCTAGGACTCATATAAAATGGAAATTCAAATGAAACATTTGTAGAAACTATAGTAGATGTTGTGTCAATTTGAGAAGATATTGTAATCATATTTCCCGGAATTGCATTAAATGGTGTCTCTGGGGGAATTTGTTTAAAAATTTCAATATCGTCCCATAATTTTTTACCGCTTATAAGACATGCCTCTTTTACTTTTGTAAAATAATCTTTAATATGAGTAAAAGTTAAATTTCTAAGACATCCATATCCGTCCTGCATCATTATTAAATCTAACTGATTATTTTTTAATACATCAAGCCACCAATCTCGCCATCTATCAGAAACCATATAGCTTGATTCTATTGCAAAATACGGTGCAATTGAAACTATTTTGGTGGGCGACTTGGTCTTCGCAAATTTTGAAACATTTGACCAATAGGTTTTAATTTTTCTCATATTAGATTCAACTGTCCATGTATTATTATTTGCTACTTCTTGAGGAATATAATAGCCCCAAAATGCAGGGTTGTTTCCAAACTTGCTATTTAACCAATTTATAACATTTGTCTGAGCATAATACATCTGATTATAATAGATCTGACTCTGAGCTACAGTTCCATTATAATCATCAAATTCACGCAATCCTACTATTACTTTCATATTATAATTACTCGCAGCTGTTAATATTCTTCTTACACTATTAGAATAATAGGTTGCACCTCCTGTTGGTGATGGACTGGTTACCGAATATTGTATTAATACAAATTTCATACCTATATTTTCCATGTATCCTATTTCTTCATTCCATTCTCCTTGTGTCCATAATTCTTGGTTAGGATAAAGCTGTATAAAGGAACCGTTTATAATTCCTCCTGAAGTTGTAATTGTATCTAACATCGCCTCAACTTGAACTTTCGCCATAATTTTTCTATAAATTCTGTAATATAATGGATTTCTTATTTCTGTAAGGGATGTGTCCCTATCAACATCAAATCCACCAAGTCCATAATTATTTGAAACAGCAAATGATAATTTCATAATTTCATTTGTAGGATTTCCAATGTAGGAAAGTGGTATTTTAATTTCTAAATATTTATTATCATTTTCCGCAACTGTAGCAAGATTACCTGTATTAACCCATGTCGCTCCATTCCATTGTTGAATATCTCTTGAAATAAAAATTCCAGGGGAGCCTTTTTTAGTATCAAATACAATCCTTACCCTGTAGTCCGCAT
>Ga0272449_1001664_pt1 | contig 22213 bp, 26 predicted proteins | sample YNPCB0241_FD_198679 | JGI IMG/M metagenome (GOLD analysis project Ga0272449, IMG submission 198679) | Hot spring sediment microbial communities from Yellowstone National Park, WY, United States - YNP-CB-024-1 | ecosystem: Environmental > Aquatic > Thermal springs > Hot (42-90C) > Sediment... | reverse complement strand
ATTCTCTGGCGAAGCCAGCTTTATTGTTAAAGATTCTATTTCTTTTATTTTTTCCATGGTTTATTTAACTTTTTTAATTTTCTCTTTTAATTTTTCTGCAACTTTAACTTCTTTATTTATTTCTATTTCAAATTTTTAAATTTTTATTTTTAATCCCTAAAAGCGTAGCGAGCGGTTATAAAAAAATTTTGATTAAAATTTTCACGCCCGCTGCCTAGTTTATCTATTTAATTTTTTTAATTTTCTCTTTTAATTTTTCTGCAACTTTAACTTCTTTATTTATTTCTATCTCAAAACCTAATCCTCTTAACTCTTGGAAAAGAACATTAAATGCTTCTGGAATTGATGGAGTTTTTATTTTCTCTCCTTTTATAATACTTGCATAAGCCTGATTTCTTCCAGCAACATCATCAGATTTTATTGTTAACATCTCTTGTAAGGCATAACTAGCACCATAAGCTTCAAGTGCCCAAACTTCCATTTCTCCTAATCTTTGCCCACCCATTCTTGCTCTTCCTCCAAGTGGTTGTTGAGTAATTAAGCTATATGGACCAGTTGATCTTGCATGAATTTTATCTTCTACCATATGAATCAATCTATACATATACATATAACCAACTGTAACTTTTTCCTGATACTTTTCTCCAGTTTTACCATCATATAAAACAAATTTTCCATCCTCAGAAAAACCAGCTTTTTTAAGCTCTTCTTTTATAATTTCTTCGCTTAATCTTGACATTACTGGAACAATTGCTTGATAACCTAATTTTTTAGCAGCCATACCAAGATGAGTTTCAAAAAGTTGTCCTAAATTCATTCTGCTAATTATTCCAAGAGGATTTAAAATAATTTCAACAGGAGTTCCATCTTCTAAAAATGGCATATCTTCTTCTGGAAGGATTCTTGAAATAACACCCTTATTTCCGTGCCTACCACAAAGCTTATCTCCAATTTGAAGTTTTCTTAATTTAGCAATTCTAACTCTTATTCTTTTAATAACATCTGGATCTAAAGGATCATGATGTTCTCTAGATAGTGTATAAACATCTATCACTCTTCCTTCTTTACCATGCTCTAGTACAAGTGGTGTTGGTTTTACGTCAGAAATTTTTTCTCCAAAAATTGCCTTAAGCAATCTTTCTTCAGGAGAAAGTTCTAATTCTTTTTTAGGAGTAACTTTACCGACTAAAATATCACCAGATTTTACAAAAGTACCAATTCTTACAATCCCATTTTCATCTAAATTTAAAAGTTTTGCCTCTGGAACTCCTGGAATATCAGCTGTAATTTCTTCAGGGCCTATTTTTGTTTCTTTAACATCACAATAAAAGTCTTCAACAGAAATAGTAGTAAAATAATCCTCTTTTACCAATTTTTCAGAAACTATAATTGCATCTTCAAAGTTTAAACCACCCCAAGACATAAAAGCAACAAGAACATTTCTACCTAAAGCAACTTTTCCATCCTTTGTTCCAATTGCATCAGCAAGAACATCTCCTTTTTTAACAACATCTCCTTTTTTAACAATTGGTTTTTGATAAAAAGCTAAATATTGATTTGTTTTAGTGTATTTTTTAAGTTGAAATTGAATTGTTTTATTTTTTGTTTTAAGAACAATTTTTGAAGCATCAACATATTCAATTATTCCATCGTCAGGAGCTATAATCAACCAACGAGAGTCTTTTGCAACTTTTTCTTCTAAACCAGTTGAAACTAAAGGCGGCTCTGGTCTTATTAATCCAACTGCTTGTCTTTGCATATTAGCGCCCATTAAAGCTCTATTTGCATCATCTTTTTCAAGAAATGGAATTAAAAATGTTGAAACAGAAAAAGGTTGATAAGCTGAAACATCTATTAATGTAACTTTTTCTGCTTCTACTGTTTTTGGCTCTCCATAATATCTTGCAGAAACAAAATCATCAACAATGTATCCATTTTTAATATTTATTCCAGTATGAGTAATAACCTCTTTAAATTCTTCTTCTGGTTTTAACCAAACAATTTCATCAGTAATTTTTCTATTTTTAACTCTAAAATAAGGAGTTAATATAAATCCTAATTTTTCCTCTGGTTTTGCGTATAAAGACAAGTAAGAAATAACACCAACATTTGGACCTTCTGGAGTTTGAATTGGACAAAGTCTTCCATAATAGGTTGGGTGAACATCTCTAATTTCAAAACCAGCTCTTTCTTTTGAAATCCCCCCAGGACCAGCAGTTGTAATTCTTCTTTTATGTTCCAGTTCAGCTAAAATATTTGTTTGATCCAAAAATTGAGACAAAGGAGAAAGAAGGAAAAATTCTAAAATAGAGTTTGAAAGATCCTTTGGATAAAGAATTTTAGCTGGACTTATAGCTTCCTGGCCCAATACACTTATTTTATCTTTCATTCTTTTAACTAACCTTGTCATTCCAATTCTAAATCTATTTTGAACCAATTCTCCAACACATCTTAATCTTTTGTTTTCAAGAGAATCTATATCATCAGGTTTTGAATTTGGATTATTATTTAAATTAATTATTTCCTTTACAGTTAAAATTATATCCTCTAACTCTAAAATTAAAGATTTACTTTCTCTATTTAATCTTTGATTTATTTTATATCTCCCTGGCCATGAAAGATCATACCTAGATTTTTCTTTAAAAAGACTTTCAAAAAACTTAATAGCATTATCTAATGTTGAAATTTCTAATGGTTTTAATCTACTATGAATCTCTATTAAAGCTTCTTGTGGTGTTTGAGTTTCGTCTTTTTTAAGTGTTGTCTCAATATAGCTTATATCAGAAATATCTACATCTTCAAAAATTTTAACAAGTTCTTCATTATTTTCTATACCAAAAGCCTTTAAAAGTACTGTAGCAGGAACTTTTTTGCGTCTATCAATTTTAACTGTAATTACATTGTTTATTTCAGTCTGGAATTCTAACCAAGCACCTCTAAATGGAATAATACTTGCGCCGAAAAAGTTTCTACCACCATAAGGCAAGGAAGTAAAATAAACTCCAGGAGATCTTACTAATTGATTAATTATAATTCTTTCAACTCCATTTAAAATAAAACTACCACGAGATGTCATTATTGGAATTTCCCCAAAATAAATATCTTGAGTTTCACTTTCTTGAGTTTTAAGATTTGTTACTCTTACTTTAATTCTTAAAGGCACTGTATAAGAAACTTCTTTTTCTATTGCTTCTTCTTCAGTTCTAAAAGGAGCACCAATTTCATGAGAAATAAATTCAACTTTAAACTCCTCTCCTGAATAATCATAAGTAGGAGAGAATTCTTCCAGAATTTCTTTAATTCCCTCAGTTAAAAACCAGTTATAGCTTTGAAATTGAATTTCAAGTAAATCCTCGGGCAAAAAAATAGGTAATTCTTTAAATTTTTTTTGAACTAAAGACATATAGATAAGGCCTTTTCTTTATTTTGGCCCTATTTTAAATTCCACATTAAAATTATAACTTTTAAAGATAATTAATAATATTATATTCAGGAAAATTTTATTGTCAAGAGGCAAAATAAAAAGGGGAGCTAAAGCTCCCCAAAAAAGTAATATTATAATCCTAAACTAAAATAAATTTAAACTAGTTATTTTGTACCCAAAATAAATAAACTCTATCAAAAAGAAGGGAAAATATAATATCATAATATTATCAAGAAAATTTACAACGATCTTATCTCTTTTTTCGAATCTATATTTTTCGTCTAAGCGGTTAATTATTACAAGAGGTAAAACAAGAAATAAAGCAATGTAAAACGAGGATAGAAGAGCGAAAAACACTTTACTTAGAAATTCTGAAATTTTTAAATATTCGTTCAGAAAAAACCATAGACCGTTTTTATCAGCTATAAAATTGTGAAAAAAAATGTTTCCTAGTGCAAGAAAAACCCCTATCCCTATTGTTATTTTAACAATTCTAAATAATGAAATTATAACCCCTTTAAATTCTTCATTGTTCCTCATAGCTACCCTCCTTTTTGTTTTAGTATTTTTTTGTTATTTATCTACTTATATTCTATCATACAAATAAAAATTTGTCAAGAAATAACTAGAGTACAATTCCTCGCTATCAATTTCATTTTACCCTTCTAATATTTTACCCTTTTGAGAATATAAAGAATAAAGTTCTGGAAATGAAGTTAGGTTTGGATCTTTTTCAAGAATCATTTCTGCTGCTTTTTTTGATTGTTCAATTAAATTTAAATCTTTTAATCCTTCAATTACAAGATCAGGAATTCCAGATTGCTCTTTTCCAAAAAATTCTCCTGGCCCCCTTAATTTTAAATCTATTTCTGCAAGCTCGAGCGCATTCTTTTTTTCTTTTAATGCTTTTAGTCTTAAATATCCATTTTTTGTAAATTTATTTAAAAATAAGAAAGCATAACTTTCTTTACCATATCTTGATAATCTACCTATCATTTGATAAAGCTGCGCTAAACCAAATCTTTCAGCATTTTCTATAATCATAAGATCTAAATTTTGCAAATTTAAACCAACCTCGATAACTGAAGAAGTTACTAAAATATTTATTTTATTTTTATTTAAATCTTCAATAATTCTATTTTTCTCTTCTGATTTCATTTTTGCATATAACATTGCTATTTGAAAATCGCTAAAATATTCTTTTATTTTTTTATATTCAGCCTTAACATTTTTAATTTCGTCATTTTTCTCTTCTACTCTTGGACAAACAATAATAAGCTGAGATCCTTTTTTAATTTTATTTTTCAAAAATTCATAAACTTTTTTTCTTTTGTTCTCTGAGACAATGTATGTTTTAACTAAAAATGGAAATGGTCTTTCTTTTATAGTTGAGATATCTAAATCACCATATAAAACAAGAGCTAATGTTCTTGGTATTGGAGTTGCTGTCATAGATATAAAATGTGGTATCAAATTACTTTTTGATTTTTCTATTAATTTTGCCCTCTGTTCAACTCCAAACCTTTGTTGTTCATCTATTATTACAATTCCAACTTTTTGAAATACTATTTTTTCTCCTAAAAGCGAGTGTGTGCCAATAACTATATCTACTTTACCTTGAAAAATATTATTCTTCATCTTTTCTTTAGATATTTTTACAAAATAACCGCCATGACCAAAAAGGCATTCATTTGATGAAATATAACCTAAACTTATGTTTTTTTTAGAGAAAAAACTTAAAAAATCATCAAAATGTTGTCTTGCTAAAACTTCTGTTGGTGCCATTAAAACAGCCTGAAAATTATTTAGAACAACATTAAAAACAGCCATTTTAGCTAAAACTGTTTTTCCACTTCCAACATCTCCTTGTAAAAGTCTATTTGATGGTTTTTGATTTTGTAAATCTTTTTTAATCTCTTCCCAAACTCTTTTTTGCTCTTCAGTAAGTTTAAATGGTAAAATTTCTTCAGTTTCTTTTTCATAAATTTTTATTTGGGGGGCTTTTTTTTCTAAAAGCAGTTTTCTTTCTTTTAAAATTTTTAGTTGAAAAATTAAAAGATCTTCAAATATAAATCTTTTTTTACTTTCTTTTGCAATAAAAATATCTTTTGGGAAATGAACATTTAAAATAGCTTCATCTATTTTTTTAAGATTAAATTCTTTTAAAATAAAATCTGGTAAAGGGTCTTTTAGAGTTTTAAGATCTAAATTTTGGAAAATATTAAAAATTATTTTTCTAATTTGTTTCGAATTTATACTACCTATTTTTCTATATACAGGCACTACTCTTGCAAGATGGATTGTCTTTTGTTCTTCTGTAGCTACTTCTAATGGACTAAAATAAGTACCAAATTTATTTTTCACAAGTTTTCCAGCTATATAAATTTCTTTTCCTTTAAATTTAATTGGATGTCTTTGTCCAAACCAAAGAACCCTTAAAGAAGCAGTATCGTCTGTTAAAATTCCTTCTGTAATTAAAAGTTTTCTTTTCCCTATTCTATATTGCCTCAAAGAACCTAATTTACCATAAATTGTTACAGCTTGATCAAATTTTAAATCCTTTATTTTTACTATCTTGCTAAAATCATCATACCTAAAAGGGAAGTAAAAAATTAAATCTTTAACTATGTTAAATCCATTTTCTTTTAATATACTAGAAATTTTAGGCCCTACTCCTTTTACATATCTTAAATCATCAGTTAACTTCATAGATTAGCTTCTTTAAGATTTTTTATAAAGTCATCTGCAATTTTTTTAAGTTCTTCTTCAATAATTTTTAAAGCTTTTTCATTTTTAAAATAAAATGATCTTTGTAATATAATGTTTGCAATTATCTTTATCTTTGAATCTTTGCTAAGATAATTTTTTAAATTTTCATTTTTCTCCAACTCTAAAAATTCATCTAATAATGATTTAAATTCATCTTCAACTTCTTTTTCTATTCCCTCTTTTTTAAATCTTTCAAAAACTCTATCGCTAAACACTTCTAAAAATTCCATCTTTTCTTCATCATTAAGTTGATCAAAAAATAATTTTAAAATTTCAATATACTCCTTTTCCATAAATTTCTATTATTTAAAGCTTCCGACAATGTTTTCCAAAGAATCCATAATTTTTTCAGCTAACCAATTACAAAATTTCACCCATCCTAAAATGCCCATAGGTATAAGACTTAGAAGAATTATTCCTATCCTTTTTAATTTACTTTCTTTTGTTTTTTTCTCTTTCTCTTCTTTTTTTTCTTTTGCTAATTCCTCTACCTTTTTTTCTACATTCTCTACTTTTTTTTCACCTTCTTTTTTAAATTTTTCTTCAATAATTTTTTTTGCAGAACCCCTAATTTTTTCCTTATCTTCTTTTTCTAATCCTTTCATAATTTCTTTTACATCATGACCTTCTTTTATTTTCTTTATAATTTCTTCTATAGCATTTTTTCTTGTTGTGTATATTTTTTCTTCTAAAGTGCTTGCTTCTTTTTTTAATTTTTCTATTCCTATTTCTTTTTTATCTTCGCCTTTTTTTATAATTTTTTCTAAATCTCCATTCATAAAATTTGTGGAGGTGACGGGAATTGAACCCGCGTCCAAGAAGGTCTTGTTAAAAACTCTACGGGGGTAGGGGGTTTAATTATTCTTTTAGGGTTTAAAACCCCCAAAATCCCTAAAAGAAGCTACAGTTAAAATTCGCTGAATTAAAAGCTGTAGCACCTTTTAATTCAGCTAGTAGAGCTTGATTTTGGAAATAGCACCGCTCTACAAAATGCTATTTCCAAAAATTTCTTTAAAAAATTAAGCTACGGCAGTTTTTTAGCCGCTTTTAAGGTTGCGGCGAACCTCCCCGCATTTTTAACTTGACCTTCTTGTCGAATCCTTTCACCCCCTATTTAAAATTTATTTACTTTGGAAAGTAACCAATAAGCCGGCTTCTGTCAAAGACCATTAATCTTGGTTAAGAATTACTTCTTAACTCAAGCGGCTCTCCCAAAATGGGAACGGCCTTGCACCCAGGAGGCAAAGACCATTTTTCGGGGTCACCCCCGAAAAAGAATTAAGATCCTTTTAAATGGTTTTAAAAGGATCTTAATTCCGTTTCACATTACTTCGTCTCTGTGGTCTTTGCAAAAGATTGCTCTTTTCTGCGTTTCCGCAGCTCCTTTTTTGGGTGGCCGGACTTTCCTCCCTAAAAGGGCGGTCTTTTTGGTTACTTTCCTTATAAATTATAAAATAAAATTTAAATTTTGCAAATTAGAGTTATAACTTTTCTAAAAATTTTCTAATTTTTTTCTCATCAATTTCACCAATTAAAGATATAGCAGCATTATTTTTATTTATAATTTTTCTTGCAATATCTTCTACTTGTTGAATTTTTATTTCTTTAATTTTTTTAATTATTTCTTTAGGATCTTCTATTTTTCCTTTTAATATTTTATCTATACCAAAAAACCAAGCATAATCAGTAGACATTTCAAGGCTCATTATAAATTTTGCAATCATATTTTCTTTTGCTTTCTCAAACTCATCTTTTTCTATCTTATCTCTAATACTTTTATAAACAGAAACCATAGAATCTAATGCTTCATAAATAAGTTCTTTTTTAATTCCTGCAAAAGTAGCTAAATAACCATGATCAATAAATCCATCATTTTCTGTTCTAATATAATAAGCTGCTCCTAATTTTTCTCTAATTTCTAAAAACATTCTAGAACTCATCATTCCTCCTATTATTTTAGATAATAATGATGCAACAATATAATTTTTATCTTTAATTGAAAAACTCAAAAAACCAAAACCTAAATGAAATTGATTTATTTCTTTTTTTTCTATTTTAATTTTAGGAAGTTTTGGCTTATTGAACTCAGGCTTTAGAGATCTTTCTCCTTCTTTAATATTTGAAAATTTTTCGAATATTTTTTTAATATCTTTATCTTTTAAGTTTCCAGCAACAATAACAACTATGTTTTTTGAATTATAAAACTTATTATAATAATTTAAAATATCTTGCTTTTTAGTTTTTTTAATATTTTTTTCTAAACCTATTATTGGCCATCCAGCTGGTTGATCTCCATAAAGAGTGTTTAAAAACAAATCCCAAATATATCTTGCAGGGGTATCTTTATAAAGATTCATCTCTTCAATAATTACTCCTTTTTCTTTTTCTATTTCTTCTTCTGGAAAAATTGAATTTACTAAGATATCATTAACTAAAAATAAAATATTATCTAAATTATCATAACTACCTCTAGCCCAATATCCTATATATTCATAAGAAGTAAAAGCATTATATTCAATCCCATGTCTATCAAATTCGCTTAAAAGATCTTTATAGTTTGGAAAAGTTTTTGTTCCTTTAAAGCATAAATGTTCTATAAAGTGAGATATTCCATTATTCTTTTTTTCCTCATACTCAGAGCCTGATCTAACTAAAACCAAAACAGTAACTGAGGGAAAATCTTTTTTAACAAAAATAAAATCTGTTCCTTTTTTATTTTTTTTGGAAATTACTTTCATTTTTTATAAATTCCGTAAATTTCCCCTGATTTTAAAATCTTGCCTTTTAATAATGGTAAAAGTTCTTCTTTTTTTGAACCACTAGGTAAATTTAAAATAGAATTTAATGCATAAACCCTGAAAAAATAACGATGCTCTTTACCTGGTGGCGGACAAGGGCCACCATAATTAATTTTACCAAAATCATTAATACCCTCATTGGGTGGTTGGTAACCTTCTGGAATTTCTTTAATTGGTGGTATATTCCAAGCGAGCCAATGTACAAAAACTCCACTTGGTGCATCAATATCTTCAACTATAATAACAATTGTTTTTGTATCTTCTGGAAGATTTTTTATAAATATTGGTGGATTAATATCTTGACCATCGCAGGTGTATTTTTGGGGAATAAAATTATCTTCAAAGATAGAGCTTAAAATTAGTTCATTTTTTTTTAACGACTTACTTTCCTTTTTAAAAATAAATAATTTAAAGAAGAAATACAAAACTATTAAAATTAAAAGCAAAATAAAAATTTTTTTAAAATTAAAAAATCCTCTCATAGAAAATTATTTAAAATTTAACTTCAACTCTTTTTGACTCTTCTTGAGATTCAAGATCAAAAAATTCTTCCTCTTTAAATCTAAATATTAAATTCAATAAATTGTTTGGAAAAATTTTTAAAAAAGTATTATAATCCATCACAACTTGATTATAAAATCTCCTTGCAGCCTGAATTTTATTTTCTGTGTCAGAAAGTTCCATTTGAAGCTCTTTAAAATTCTCGTTTGCTTTTAACTGTGGGTAATTTTCAACTATAACAAAAAGATTTCTTATTAAATCGTTCATTTGCTTTTGGTTTAAATCTATATCTTTTACATCATTTAAGTTATAAAAATTAGATCTTAATTCTGTTATTTTTGTTAAAACTTCTTTCTCATGAATAGCATATCCTTTTACTGTATTTACTAAATTTCCAATTAAATCATATCTTCTTTTAAGCTGAACTTCTATATCTGACCAGGCTTCTTTAACTCGATACTTTCTTTTAACAAAGCCGTTATAAGCAAAAATCACATAAAAAATTAAAACAATAATTATTAAAAATATAATTTTTTCTATCGTTATTTCCATATGTTAAATTTTAAATCTTTTTTCTAAAATTTCAATACCACAGAGATCCAAAAAAAGATATTTATGATTTAAAAGATCCTTCAGATTTAAATTTCTCACTTCTGTAGCAAAAACCCCCTCAATATTCCTACAGCTTTTTATAAGATCTCTACTACATAAAGCAATTGTAACACTTTTTTTCTTTCTTTTGCCTAAAATATTTTCTAAAAAGTTATTAATTTCTTTTGTTTTCTTACCCAAAGAATTTAAATCATCAAATACCATTACTTCATTATCTTTTATTTTTTTAAACAATAAAGAACGTAAAGCATTAATTCTCATTTTTTTAGGAATTTTAAATTCATATTTTTTTTCATTTCTAGGACCAAAAGTTACACCACCACCTTTCCATAAAGGAGAACGAATAGAGCCATGCCTTGCCCTACCTGTTCCTTTTTGTGGCCATGGCTTTCTCCCACCACCTCTTACTTCTGCTCTTGTTTTTGTATGAGCAAAGCTATAATGAGTTTTATTTAAATGCCATCTTAAAACTTGATGCACTAATGGTTCATTAAATTTATAAACAAAAACCTCAGGAAGCTCAATTTCTTTTACTTTTTCTCCTTTTAAATTATAAACAGGTAACTTCATTTTTATAAATTTTATTTTTTAATTAATACTCCTTTTCTAGTTAAAAAATAAGGTCTAATTTCTAAAAGGCCACCTTTTTGACCCGGAACAGAACCCTTTAATGCTAAAAGATTATTTTCTGGATCAATATCTACAATTTCAAGATTTTTAACTGTAACTCTTTTATTTCCCATTCTTCCGGCCATCTTTCTTCCTTTAAAAACTCTCTGAGGATAAGATGGTCCAATAGAACCAGGGTGTCTTAATCTATCTTGCTGACCATGAGACTTTGGTCCACCAGAGAATCCATGTCTTTTTACAACCCCTTGAAAACCTTTTCCTTTTGAAATACCACTAATATTTACTTTATCACCTTCTTTAAAAAACGAAACATTAATTTTATCTCCTACTTTTATATCTTTTATTAATTCTTCTTGAACTCTAAATTCTCTTATATATTTAAATGGCGGTTTTGTTTTTTTTATTTTTTTTGCTTTTTTAATCTCTTCAAAACCAAGAACTAATCTTAAGGGATTTTTTTTAATATCTAAAACAACACAGGGTCCAGCTTCTATAATAGTCACTGGAATAACTTTTCCATCTTTAAAAATTTGACTCATTCCTATTTTTTTACCAAGTAACATGTTTTTTTAAATTATTTTAATTTCTATCTCAACTCCAGCAGGTATTGAAATATCTTTTAGGGCAGAGAAAATTTGAGGAGTTGTTTTCATTACATCTATAATTCTTTTATGAATTCTAATCTCAAATTGTTCTCTTGAATCTTTATAAATAAATGGAGCTCTATTTACTGTGATTTTTTTGATTTCAGTTGGAAGTGGAATTGGTCCTTTATAATCTGCGTCAAATCTTTTTAAAATATCAATAATCTCTCGACAAGAAGTGTCGATTAATTTATTATCGTAAGATTTAAGCTTAATTCTAATCATAACTCAAAATTTTGAATTTTGTTTTTTAATTTACTTATTTTATTATTTTTGTAACAACTCCAGCGCCAACAGTTTTACCACCTTCTCTTATAGCAAATCTTTGTCCAACTTCTAATGCAACTGGATATATTAAAGTAACCTTCAAATTAACATTATCACCTGGCATGACCATTTCAATACCTTCTGGAAGTTTAATTTCTCCAGTAACATCTGTTGTTCTAATATAAAATTGTGGCCTATACCCACTAAAAAATGGAGTATGTCTTCCACCCTCTTCTTTTGTCAAAACATAAACTTCTGCCTCAAATTCTTGATGTGGAGTAACAGTACCTGGTTTTGCAACAACCTGACCTCTTTCTACTTCTTCTTTTTTAATTCCTCTTAAAAGCAATCCAACGTTATCTCCTGCTTTAGCTTCATCCAATGTTTTATTAAACATTTCAATACCTGTTACAACTGTTTTTTGTGTTGGTCTTAAACCTACAATTTCAACTTCTTCATTTAATTTTAAAACCCCTCTTTCAACTCTACCAGTAACAACAGTACCTCTACCTTCAATTGAGAAAATATCTTCTATTGGCATTAAAAATGGTTTTTCAGTGTCTCTAACTGGTTCTGGGAAATAATTATCTATAGCATCTAAAAGCTCTAAAATACCTTTTGCATAAGGATCATCTAATGATTTTGCTTCAAGTGCTTTTAATGCTGATCCTCTTATAACTGGGACTTCATCTCCTGGAAAACCATATTTTTTCAAAAGTTCTCTTACTTCACTTTCAACTAAATCAACAATTTCAGGATCTTCAACCATATCTATTTTATTTAAGAAAACAACAATAGCAGGGACTCCAACTTGTCTTGCAAGTAAAATATGTTCTCTTGTTTGTGGCATTGCACCATCTGGAGCAGAAACAACCAAAATAGCGCCATCCATTTGAGCAGCGCCTGTTATCATATTCTTTATATAATCTGCGTGGCCAGGACAATCAATGTGTGCATAGTGCCTTTTTTCTGTCTCATATTCTGAATGGTGAATATTTATAGTAATTCCTCTTGCTTTTTCTTCTGGAGCATTATCAATTTCATCAACAGTTTCAGCCTTTTCTATTAATCCTTTAAGTTTTAACACATATTGAATTGCTGCAGTTAAGGTTGTTTTTCCATGATCTACGTGGCCAATTGTTCCAACGTTAAGGTGTGGTTTTTTTCTTTCAAATTTTTGTTTTTCTGCCATAGTAAGAAAACTTAGACCATCTTTAAAGATAGCCTAAGTTTTAAAATTTTATTAATAATAATTAAATTATAACATAAAAATTTAAAAGGCAACATATAAGGTTGATTTTAAAAATTTTTGAGTTAAAATATAAAATATGAGCAATTTAAATCTTTATGAAATAGCATTTTGGACAAAAAGCGAGGATTTAAATTTTGTAAATGAGATCAAAAATTTTTTAGAGCAAAAGGAAGATGAAAAAATTTTAAAAGAGCATCCAAAATTTGGTAAATTATATTGGATTTTAGGTTATATTCAAAAAACAGAATTACCAAAATTAGAAAAGTTTTTAAGATCTTCGAAAAATATTAATCAATTTATTATAATAAAAGTAAAAAAGAAAAAGGTTGAAAAAGAAACTAAAGAAAATAATTTAGAAAAAGATTTAGACAAGAAATTAGAAGAAATTTTAAATTATGAACATCAATAAAGTAATTTTAATAGGAAATTTAACACAAAATGTAGATTATAGAGTTTTAAATAATGGTCAAAGTGTTGCGAAATTAACTTTAGCAACAAATAGAGTTTTTACAGATAAATCTGGAGAGAAAAGAGAAGAAACAGAATATCATTCTGTAATTGCTTGGGGGAAATTAGCAGAGCTTTGTAATAAATTTTTAGAAAAGGGTAGAATGATTTATGTTGAAGGAAGACTTAAGACAAGAACTTATGAGAATGCTCAGGGACAAAAAGTTAGTAAAACAGAAATAATTGCTGAAGTTATAAAATTTGGTCCAAAGCCAAAAGAAAAAGAAAATGCTGAAAAAGAATTAGAAGAAATTGATTTTATAGAGCCCGAGCGTGAAAATTTTGACATCTCGGACTTTGCATTTTAAAATGGCAGGCTGCGATATTTGTAAAACTAAATATTTAAAAGCGGTCAAAAGAAAAAAAATAAGAAGTAAATACAATCCTGTTAATGTTTATCGTCAGAAAGTAAATGTTCAAAAAGTAAGAGTTAATGGAAAAGTATTAAAGCTTTGCCGTTCTTGTAGAAGAAAAGTTTTAAAAATTAAAGGTTAAAATTTTATTAAAAGTTAATTAAAATCTAATTAAAATAGAAAGGGGGCTTGATCTTTTGTTAAAAATTTTGCAGTTTTATTAGAAAATTATCGTTCTTGTAGAAGAAAAGTTTTAAAAATTAAAGGTTAAAATTTTAAAATATCTTTTATTTTTTTAAGGTGCAATTTTAACATAGCACAATATCCCCATTCATTATCATACCAGGAAAATATTTTAACAAGATCACCATCAACTACTCTTGTTAATGTAAGATCAACTATAGCTCCATAAGGTTCTTTTAATATATCGCTAGATACAACTTGTTCCTCAACAACTTTTATTATATCTTTCCATTCATCTTTTTTAGCCTCATTTTTAATTATTTCATTTATTTCAGAAACTGTAGTTTTTTTCTCTAAAAGTATTGTTAAATCAGATAAAGAACCAGAAATTACAGGAACTCTTATAGAAATTCCATCAAATTTATTTTTTAAAAATGGTAAAACTTTTACAGTTGCTTCAGCTGCACCAGTTGTAGAAGGAACAATATTAAAAGCAGCAGCCCTTCCTCTTCTAAAATCATTTCCTTTAGAAATACTATCAACTAATGATTGGGTATTTGTGTAAGCATGAATTGTAGTTAAAACTGCTTTTTTGATTCCAAAATATTTTTGAATTATAGCTAAAACAGGATTAATAGAATTTGTAGTACAAGACGCATTAGAAGTTATTGATCCTTCATTAAATTCAATTATTTTATCCCAATCTCCAAGATTAGGAGTTAAAGTTAAAATATCATCTTTTGGTGGTGCAGTTAAAACAACAAATTTTGCACCAGCCTTTATATGTTTTAAAGCTTTCTCTCTTTCTGTAAAAACACCACTAGCTTCAACAACTATATCTATTTTAAGATCTTTCCATGGCAAATTTTCTGGCTCTTTTTCGTTTAAAATCAAAATTTCTTTATCTTTTACTTTAAACTTATTTCCTTCTAAAACAAAATCATCAAATCTACCATAAACAGAATCATATTTTAAAAGATAAGCTAAATTTTCTGGACTTGAAAGATCATTTATAGCGACAATATCAAAATCTTTATCATCAATTATTTGTCTAAAAAATATTCTACCTATTCTTCCAAATCCATTTATTGCTATTTTCATGTTAATATTTTTTCTTTTATCTTATCTTCTATTTTTTCTTCTTTTTTAATTAATGACCTAAAATTAAATATAAATCTATTTAAAATTCTCTCAAACTCTTGAATATTCGAAAAACTATATCTTAATTGATTATAAGACTTTTCAAATTGATTTGCAAGCTCAACTAAATCTTTTTCCAGCTGATGTAAATTATTTAATATTTGATTAATGTTCTCACTAATTTGCTTTCGCGAAGAAAGTAAAAGCAAAGAAGAACACATAACTTCAAAATTTTTTGGAGATGTTATAAAAACAGATTTTTCTCTTGCATATTCCCAAACTTCATCAAAATCTTTATCAGTTAAAAGCTCATAATAAATACTTTCATTTGCTAAATACATTAAAGCAAATTCTACCGTACCTTTTGATGGCAAAATATATTTTTTAGAAATACTTTCTATTTGTGCTTTCAATTTTTTTATTAATTCTTTTTTTGTATTTTGTCTTTCATCTTTTGAAAAAATTCCAGCAAAATTAGAAACTGGAAACTTTGAATCAATAGGAATTAAAATATCATTAATTTTAATAACAAAATCTACCTTATCAGTACCTATAGGATATTGTTTTTCATAAAGATTTGATGGTAATCTTTTTAAAATTTCTTCAAGCATTCGCTCTCCCAAAAATCCTCTTTCTTTAGGGCCTGAGAGAATTTCTTTTAAAGTTTTCATTTCTTCAGTGCTTAGCTTAATATCTCTTGTTAATTCTTCTATTTTAAATGTGTACTCCATTATCTTTTCCTGCTTTTTTAATGTACTATCTAAATGCTCTTCTACTTCTTTTTTTAAAAGAGAAAAATTTTCTGTAATTTTATTTTGAAGATCCAAAAATTTTTGAAAATCAATATCTTTGTTTTTAATTATAAAATTTTCTAGGTCTTTTTTTAAAAGAAAGTATAATACAGCTACTGCAATTAGAATTATTAAAATATTTAAAAATAATGTCATACCAATGCTTGAGCTAAAGAAACTATTCTATCATAGCCCCAATCTTTAAATTCTCTTGGAATTGGTCCAAAAATTCTAGTTCCTTTTATATCTTTTTCTTTATCTAAAATAACAGCTGCATTTTCAAAAAATCTAATATAACTACCGTCTTTCCTTCTCCATGGTTTTTTCTGTCTAACAATTACAGCCCTAACTACTGTACCCTTTTTAATTTCACTAGTTGGTAATGCTTCTTTTACAGTACATACAATAACCTCTCCTATTTCCGCGTATCTTTTTTTAGAATATCCTGGAATTCCAATACACTGGAGTTTTTTAACTCCAGTATTATCAGCTACATTTAAAATTGTTCTATGTTGAATCATATTTTTTCTCCCTTATAAAGCCAAACTTTTATTCCAACAACACCATAAGTACAATAAGCTCTATTTTCAGCATAATCAATAATACTTCTAAAAGTAGAAAGAGGAACTTTACCTTTTGGATCAGTTAACCATTCTGATCTTGCAATTTCAGCACCATTTAATCTACCTGAAATTTTTACTTTAACGCCTAAAATTTCCTTATGTTGAAGAGCTCTTTGAATTAATCTTTTCATAACTTTTCTAACAGGCATTCTTTTTTCTATCTCAATGGCAGCAAGTTCAGCCAATATAGCAGCCGAAGCATATGGTTTTTTAACTTCAATAACTTCTATACCTAACATTGGCATTTGTTTTTCTTTATAAATTTCATTTAATTTTTCTAAAATACTTTCTTTAAGCTCTTTTAATTTTTTACCCTCAGAACCAATAATTAAACCAGGCCTTGCTGTTTTTATAATTACGTTTAGTTTTTCATTGCTTGGTCTTTCTATTTCTATTTTCTCAATACCAGCTCTTTTAAATTTTTTATTTATTAAATTTCTAATAACAAAATCAACAAATAAATTAAACTTCAAATTAGAAGAAGAAGGAAACCACCTTGATCGCCAATATTCATTTATTCCTATTCTCAAACCTATTGGATTTGTTTTGTGCCCCATAATAAATTATTAATTATTTATCAATTGATTTTCTTCTAAATATCTTTGGAATAATTATATCAAATTTTGACTTTTGCTCCTTTTGTTCAACTTCTCTAATTTGCTTTTCTTCTTTTTGTTCTTTTTCAGATTTTTCTTTCTTCTTATTCTTTTTAATTAATTCCTCTATTTCTTTATCAGTTAATTCTTTATAACCATCCAATGATTCTAAGACTAATTTTATATGAGAACTTCTTTTTAAAATTAAGCTTGCCCTACCATAAGCTCTTGGCAAATATCTTTTCAATCTTGGCCCCTCATTTACTTGAATCTCCTTAATAACTAAATATTCTTTTGGAACTCTTTTTTCTATTGCAAAGCTAGTAATTCCAGATTTAATTAACTTCATTAAATCTTTTGCTGCTCTTTTTTTAACATAATTTAAAATAGATATCGCATCAACAGCTTTTTTTCCTCTAATTAAATCAGCAACTAATCTTACTTTTCTTGGTGCAATTCTTAAATAATTTAAATAAAATGTTTTTTGCATTATTTATTAAGTGCAGCCTGGGCTGCTTTTAATTTTTGCTCTAATTCTCTTTGTTTTTTACCACCATGCTTTATAAACTTTCTTGTAGGAGCAAATTCTCCCAATCTATGACCAACCATATCTTCTACTACCTTAACTTCTATAAAATTCTTTCCATTATGAACAGCAAATGTTAAACCAACCATCTCTGGTGTTATCATTGCTGCTCTATACCAAGTCTTAATTACAGCCTTTTCCCTTTCTTTTTCTGGTAAACTTTTTACTTTTTCTACCTTTTTTAATAATTTTTCTGGTACATAAAATCCTTTTTTAAGACTTCTTCCCATATTTTGCTTTTTGAATTAATTAGATTTATAATTAATTATAACATAAAAATAAAGATGGAATTTTTAAGAGGAATTTTTAAAAATATTAATAGCGAGAAATTTTTAAATTTAGCTATTTTAATTTTACTTTTAATTTTTGTTTTTAATTTAGGATTTATTTTTGGTGCTAAAATATTTAAACAAAGTCCAATAATTATAAACTGCCCAGAATATGGAAATAATTGATATTTTAGGAGTAACAATATTTTTTCTTTTCTTTTTATTAATTTTATTTTTTAAATTTTTGGATCTTTATGAAAAATATTGGGAAACTTAATCTTCTTTTGGTTTTACAATTACATTTATTTCTGCCTCAATACCATAAGGAAAAATAACTTTTACTTTATGCTCTCCAGTATTTTTAATTTTATTTATATCAACATCAAAATTATCATAAATTAAATTCTTTTCCTTTAAAAATTCTTTTATTTTTGAAATTATATCTTTTTTAGAAACTGAGCCAAATATTACTTTATCTTTTTCTTTAAGTAAAAATTCAAAACTTGTATTATTCAAAATATTACAAATTTCTTTTACTTTCTCTTTTTCTTTTTCTTGATCTTTTTGTTCTTTTTTAATTTTTTTCTCTAAATTTTCATCAAATAAAACAGCATAGTTATTTGGCTTTAAAAAATTAAAAAAATAACCAGGTTTAACATCTTTAATTTCTCCTTTTTTTGCAACTCCAGGTAGTTCTTTTATAAAATAAACCTTCATAAATATAATTTTAATATATTTGGCAAATTGGGCAAAAGTAGCTTGATCTTTGCTTTATTTTTATAACTTTAATTTCACTATTACATCTTTTGCATTTTTTCATTTTATAAACTCTTCTATAAAAACCATAAAGACCAATCTTACCATCTAAAAGCCTGTAGTCTGAAATTGAAATTCCTTTTAATTTTATTGCTTCTTTTAAAATTTTTTTAATATTTTCAAATAAAACTTTAGCTAATTTTTCATTTAAATTTATACCAAGCGTATTTGGATTTATTTTGCTTTCCCAAAGTACTTCATCGCTATAAATATTTCCTACACCAGAAAAACAACTTTGTTCCATTAAAATTTCTTTTATTCTTTTCTTTTTCAAAATACATTTATAAAAATAATCAAAATCAATACTTAAAACATCTGGTCCAATATCCTCTTTTATCTTTTTTAAAATATCTTCCTTTCCAATTAAATTTTTTGAAAATTTTCTAACATCACAAAGACCCAAATCTAGGGGAAAATCCAAAAAGAAAATAGCTCTTATAAATAAATTTTTAGGATCATCCTTAATTGGACCATTAATTAATGGAAAAATTTTACCATTTTCTATTTTCCATTTTCCTAAAAGAAGATGCCCTGTTAATTTTTGATGCAAAATCCAAAAAAATCCCTCAGAAAGCTTAAAAATTATATATTTGCCTCTATTAAAAACATCTAAAATTTTTTTATTTTTAATATTTTCTCTAAAATAATCAAAATTTTTAAAAATATCAAAAGTATCTGTAAAAACGTCTTTTATAATAACTCCTTTTATTTTTTTTAAAGATTTTACAGTTGTAATTACTTCTGGCAATTCTGGCATAAATTATTCATTTAAATTTTTCTCATTTAAAATTTCTAAAAAATTCCAAAGATCTTTTGTGCTGAAAAATTTAACGGAAACTTTTATTTTACCATCTTCTGACTTTTGAATATCAACCTTTGACTGTAAAATTTCTTCAAGTTTTCTTTTTAAAAAAGCAATTTCAGGATCTAATTCTTTTTGCTCCTTTTTATTTTCTTTCAGTTTTTGTGTCTCTTGCAATGTTAAACCTTCATTTATTATTTTAAGAAAAATTTTTTTCTGAAGCTCAACATTTTCTATTGAAAGAAGTATCCTTGCATGAGCTTCTGAAATTTTGCCACTTTTTAGCGCTTCTTGAATTTCCTCTGGAAGTTTTAAAAGTCTTATTGTATTTGCAACATAAGCTCTTGATTTTCCTATTCTCGAAGCTATCTCGATCTGCGTCATACCAAATTCTTCCATTAATCTTGCAAAAGCCTTTGCTCTTTCTATTGGATTTAAATCTTCTCTTTGAATATTTTCAATTAAAGCAACCTCAAGTTTTGCTTTATCTGATAACTCTTTTATAATTGCAGGAACTGTTTTTAATCCTATAAGTTTTGCAGCTTGTAACCTTCTTTCTCCAGCAACAAGTTCATACCAAACATCAATCCCATTTTCTGTTTGAATTTCTTTTCTCGTAACAATTAAAGGCTCTAAAATCCCAAATTCTTTTATAGACTCAGCTAATTCTTGTAAACTTTCAGGGCTAAATAATTTTCTTGGTTGATAAGGATTTGGTAAAATTTTTTCTACTTCAATAAAATATATTTGCTCCATGTTTTAATTATACAATATTTTTTAAAAAAATAAAATTTATTAAAAGATTTTATAATAATCTTATGATAGAGAAAATAAGAAATTTTTGCATCATTGCCCATATTGATCATGGAAAATCAACTTTAGCTGATAGATTTTTAGAAATTACTGGAGTTATTGAAAAAGAAAAAAATATAGAGCAATTTTTAGATCAATTAACTGTTGAAAGAAAGCATGGAGTAACTGTTAAAATGCAACCTGTAAGATTAAACTATAAAGGTTTTATATTAAATCTAATTGATACTCCTGGCCACAGTGATTTTTCTTATGAAGTAAAAAGAGCATTAAGTGCAGTAGAGGGAGCAATATTGCTTGTAGATGCAACTCAAGGAATTCAGGCGCAAACAATTTTTCATTTTAATGAAGCAAAAAAGCAAAATAAAATAATTATACCTGTAATTAATAAAATTGATCTAAAAGACCCATCATCTAACTTAATAGAAGAACTAAAAAATATGACAGGATTATCACCAATATTAGTATCAGCAAAACTAGGTTATGGCGTAGAAGAAGTCTTAGAAAAAATAATTGAATTAATTCCTTACCCAAAAATAGAAAAAGAAAAATTAGCCCTTATTTTCGATAGTCATTATGAAAAATATAAAGGGGTAGTTTTTCATATAAGAGTTTTTGGTGGTGAATTTAAAGAGGGTGATGAAGTAATTTTGCCTAATATAAATCAAAAAGTTAAGATAATTGAAGTTGGTTATTTTTTGCCACAAATGGAAAAAACAGAAAAAATTCTATCTGGCGAAATTGGATATTTAATTAGCAATTTGAAAAAATCAAATATTTTTTTAGTTGGGGAAAGTATTACAGAAGGAGGTAAAAGTCAGTTTAAATTTGAGAAGCCACAAAGTTTTATCTATGCCTCATTTTTCCCTCAAGAAGAAAAAGACTTTTTAAAATTTAAAGAAGTTATAGAAAAAATTTGGTTAAATGATCCTTCTTTAAGCGTAGAAGAAATTTATCTTAAAAATTTTGGAAGAGGTTTTAAAATAGGATTTTTAGGCCTTTTTCATCTTGAAATAATAAAAGAAAGAATTGAAGAAGAATTTGGTACAAAAGTTATTATAACTTTCCCATTAATTAACTACAAAGTAATCTTAAAAGACGGAAAAGAAATATTAATTACAGAAAATTTACCTCCAGAAAATCAAATAAAAGAAATTCAAGAACCATGGGTTGAAGGATTTATTATTGTTCCAAAAGAATATTCTTCTTTTGTTTTCGAATTAATAAAACAAAAAAGAGGAGAAATTGTACAAAAAACAGATTTTGAAGATAATTTAGAAATATTCTTTAATATGCCCCTAGAGGAATTAGTTACAAATTTTTATGATATTTTAAAATCAAGAACATCTGGTTATGCCTCTTTTTGGTGGAAATTTAAAGAATACAGAAAAAATGAAATAGGAGAATTAGATATTTTAATTAATGAGACAAAAACATTTTCATTTTTAGTAGTAAAAGAAAAAGCAGAAAAAATTGGAAGGAATATTCTTTTAAAATTAAAAGAATATCTTCCAAGAGAAAATTTTGCAATAAAACTTCAAGCTGCTTATAATAAAAAAATAATTGCAAGAGAAACAATACCTGCAATAGCAAAAAATCCTGCTGAATGGCTTTATGGTGGGGATAGAACAAGAAAAATGAAACTTTGGAAAAAACAAAAAGAAGGGAAAAAGAAACTTCAACAACTATCTAAAGGGAAAGCTAAAGTTCCATCAGAAGTTTTAATTAAAATTTTTAAAGAGTTATAATATTATAGATTTTCTTATAACGCGAGGTTGAAGCTTGATTCGGGAAAATTTCCAATTTCAGTCTTTAAAAGAATGTACCCTAAAAAGTTTTA
>Ga0272449_1001663_pt1 | contig 22216 bp, 13 predicted proteins | sample YNPCB0241_FD_198679 | JGI IMG/M metagenome (GOLD analysis project Ga0272449, IMG submission 198679) | Hot spring sediment microbial communities from Yellowstone National Park, WY, United States - YNP-CB-024-1 | ecosystem: Environmental > Aquatic > Thermal springs > Hot (42-90C) > Sediment... | reverse complement strand
CTGTCTAAATGCCCTCAAGGGTCAGTCATTGAGGGGCAAAATTCTCACCCAATTCCGCCCCAAAGACTTACCGCTTTGCCCCTTTTTAATTTCGGCTTTTTCGCCTTTCCGAAAAATTGCCGAGTTCCCGCAACTCCCAAGCGACCGAGCTCGGAACGAGCGACACCGCGAAACTTCTCCAGCGGCCACGGCCAAGCCCGTATGCCAACGAATGCATAACGCACCACCCCGCTTTAACGGAACCCTGCGGGGGTGGTGATCCCCAAAGGGCTACCCCCTCGGTGCACACTCGGGCATCAACTTCCGGATCTTTCTTTCAGGAGCTCTTCTAGAATCTCGGCAGCAGCTCGGACAAAATTAGGGCAAACGGTTCGAAAAAGGTTGGCCTGTCGGACTGCCGCAAACGCTTCGGGACTGCAGATATCCCGACCCAGAAGAGTGCGACAATCGAGGGCTCCACACCGAGCAGCAAATCGCCGGCAAAAATCGTGGACTGCAAGATAAACTCCCTCTCGGTTGCCTACGTCCGAGCCCACCCCGGAGCTGAGGGCTAGTCCGAGGACGGCAACTGCTCCGCTGACGGCACCGCAGATATACCCAAGTCGGCCGAAACCTCCCCCAAAACCCGCCCCTAGCCGGCAAGCCAGGCTTTCTTCCAATCCCAAGTCCGGTGCGAAAGCAGCTAAGATCGCTTGGGAGCAGGCGTAGCCCCCCAAAAACTTCTCCACTGCAGAAGTAGCACGATCCTTTCCCGCCTCCACAGTGAGACACTCCTTTTGTGGGACCTTGTTGCCACAACACCCATTGAACTCACATCGCCCATTCTACACTATTTCTCCGAATCGGGGAAACCCACTTTGCCTGCTGGCAGCGGAGGAGGGGGCCCAGGGGAAAGCTCCTTCCCGTGCGATGCCCGGTGCGTTTGGGATGAGAAATTTCCGAGATTTTCACGAAATCAAAGAATCTTGGGAGCCCGAGGGCGGATCCGAAACATCGGGGTTGCTTGAGAGACCGCCTCCCAAAATACCCAGAATCTGCTGGCTCGAAGTTGCTAGCCGTTCTCTAAAGGGGCTTTGGGTAGATCGGCAGTTACAGATTCACATCGGTGACAGAAAACCCGCGTCAACCAGCTGTGCCCCAAGTTTCCAGGCCGCCACAATTTACCGATGATCAATTTTCTTTTGGTGTGCAACAGAACTCGCAACTCACGACGGTCTCGTAAGCCCTGGCAAACCATCCCGGAAAGTTTTTTCGACTACTGAACAGGTGCCGTTTTCCTAATTCGGGCACAGCCTGTTAGTACGACGAGGGAACGCGGGGCCCTTCGCCGAGATCCACCCTCTCCCAACCCCTTCCCGAGGGGTGGTCCCAAGGCAAGACTTTAACGGCCTGATGGGGCGGTATCTGAACTGAAGATTGAAGTCCACTTTATTGGTACCGGACGCTAGTTTCGCGGTGAGTTGGCTTGTATCTTGCGACTTCTATTACCGAGGGATGGAGAGCGGGGAACGCTCTACGCTTGGGTTTGTCTCATCCGGCCCTGGAAAAACCGTGCCAGTAGTGCACCGCGGAGAGTTAGCTCGCATTCCGAAGGAGACTTTTTGAAGCTCTCCCCCTCGTGGCGACACCGCCGGGTTACTGAGACTTTTGCTGGCTGGTGGAGGCACGGCGGCCAAGCTGCTCGCGGAGGAATTTGGCTCGCTCCAAATTGCGATCATCCCCATCGAGTTCAACCCCCACCAGCTTCTGCAAGTGGGCCGGCTGCATGTGCAGGAAAAGATCGTTGAGGAAAGGAATGTCCAAATCTTCAATCAGTCCCAAGGTCACCCCCATGCGGACGCTGCTTAGCAGGTGCATCGCTTCCTCGGAACTGATCATTTGCGCCGTCCGAAGGATGCCATATGCCCGGCTAATCCGGTCATGGAGTTGGTCGTGGCTTTCCTTGAGCAGGAAGTTTCGTGCCTGCCGTTCGTAGTTGAGAATGGTAGGAATGATATCCCCGATGTTCTTTAGGATTTCCGCTTCACTCCGGCCTAGGGTGATTTGGTTGCTGATTTGATAGAAATCACCCATAGCCTGAGAACCTTCCCCATATAGCCCACGGACAGCCAAACTGAGCTTTTGGAGGCTGCGGAAGACTTTATCAATTTGCCGGGTGATTCCCAAAGCGGGCAAATGCAGCATCACACTCACCCGCATCCCGGTACCCACATTGGTAGGACAAGCCGTCAAATACCCGAACTTTTCGTCAAATGCATAAACCACATGTTTTTCGATTTCGTCGTCGACCTGATTGACAAGCTCCCAACACGCCTGAAGGTTAAAGCCGCTTTGTACCGCCTGGATCCGGAGATGGTCCTCCTCGTTAATCATGAGGCTATACTTCTCGGTAGGATGGATGACCAAGGCTCGCGGGTGGGAAGCCTCGGCGTGTTCGCGGCTCATGAGTTGCCGCTCTACAAGGAAGAGGCGGTCCAAATCGGAAAGTTTGTCCACCTCCAGGAACAACGTTTCCTCAAACAGAGGCGATTCGGCGATCACCTGCCTCAACACTTCCTCAATCCGCTCGCGGTCTTGCTGGCTGGCCCGTGGACCAAAAGGAAACTCCGCGAGGTTCCGTGCCAGCCGGATTCTTGTGGAGACGACAATATCCGATTCGGGGCCTTCGCCCCGGAGCCATTCACCACGTTTTTGAAGCAGGTCGTCGAGTGTCACAACCGGATACCTCTTGAACCTACCGCTGTTGAATGAGAAATCTTTTGCTGAATTGGTAACTATCGGGGACGTTAATTATTGCGAAAGAGGGACCGACCCCGGAAAGGTGTCCAAGGTTTTTTTAAGACTTTTGCGACTTCACCTCAGCCTCGATCTGGCGGATGGAATCGCGGATTTGGCCAGCCCGTTCGTAATTTTCGGCCGCTATAGCCTCCTGCATCTCCCGCCGAAGCCGGATCAAGCTAGTCAAAAGCTCGCTGTGCCGGGCCGGCCGCGATGGTCGCTTGCCACAATGCTGACTCTCCCCGTGAATGTGCATTAACAGATTCTCCAATTCCTTTCGGAATGCAGTGTAGTCGTAAGCACACCCCAGTCTCCCTTGGGTCCGAAACTGGTAGTATGTGATCCCACACACCGGGCAACTGAGCTTGTCGAGCTTTTCCAGCTCCTCGGCCGTTTGGGTCACAGCCATCTGCTGGATCATATGCTGGGCCAAGGAGGCCGCGGCCCCCGCGGCAGCGACCGCTTCGTTGGGGCTTTCGCTCAGATAGTCACGCACGCAGTCCTGACACAAATGTATCTCCACCGGCTTCGGGCCAGTCAGCTCGGTGATATGAAAATGAGCTTCTTTATCGCATCGCTGGCATTTCATAGCGATAGCTTCCCATTCTTACAAGACCACCGCGGAGGAATGTTGAAATTCGGGAATTACGATAGCCTCTCTGTGGGATTCTAGCCAGGCCGGTGTGCCTGTCAAGCTAACTGAGTTATGCGGCCCACCTTATCCCTTTCGATTCTTTGCTTGTATCTTTTGTGAGAATTTTTGGGGCGGTAACTCAGAGCTGGAGGGAGACAAATCCACCAGGCCGCTTGAGAACCCTTCGGAATACTTCGAAGCCGGAGGACCGTAACCAGGCCAGATTCCTCACACCCTTTGGCCAGTTGACCAGGGACTGGCTAACGTCTTCCAAATCCACATTTGATCGGAGACAGTTCGCCTCTGTCAAAAATCCGGAGTCGCGGCCAGCCATCTCTTTCCAGGTTACCAAGGGACTAACGGGTTGAGGCAGAGCGAAGGCAACAGCCGAATTCAGCAACACCGGACGGCGGAGGAGCAATCACCCCCACCATCGGGACTGATCGAGAATGCAAGAAACAAACCCGATCTCGGTAGTCTGTGGGAAAATGAATTTCGGGGAACCCGGTCCTCTAGAGTGAGGTTTTTACATCCCTAACGGGGGAAAGCCGACCGGCCTGCTTCATACGGCGGTGCTCCTCTCCTCAACATCTACTTTTAGGATCCACAACATTTACTCTAGGATCCACCGCCGGCAGTTCCAGCTTCGGAGCAGTGCCTGGGTGTCACAATCTCAAAGCGTTTAATCGTTTCCGGGGTTGGCCCCCTTTCCGAGGGTTGTCGGAACGTGGAACCACGGGAGAGGCCGCGGGAAAGCCCATTTCCCCACGGTGGCTTGTAAAGTGCGAAGTCCCGGCGGTATCCTTGCCAGCTGCGAGATTAGGTCGACAGTTACAAAGAGTTTCTCTTTAGGAGCCACCTCTTCCGAAGAATGACCTCTGCCGAAATGCAGGGACAACTTAGGATTGACGGGGTGCATCAAGTCCGCGGCACCTGTCGGCGGTCGAGCTAAGCGGTTGAGTTACCCACGGTAGGGACAGGCTAACCGCACTTTTATAGGACCGGGGCCCTTGCTTACCCCTCGTTAGGTGGGAGGCCTAAGAACAAGGTTCACCAGTCAGTTTGGCCGACAAAGTTTTTGCGGAAATAAGGGATCGGAGCGAGACTGCAAAACGAAAAGCATGCCGCAAAGGAATAATAGCGATATCGGATAGGTGAGGCCGCCGGGGGATCCGGCGGCACCCCTCGCGAAACTTCGGCAAGGAGAAGGTAAACTAACTTGCGAGGTATCGCAGGAGCCGAAACCGACCACTCCATCCGGGAGGATTTCTTTAACAATAACATCGAATTGTTTATCATTTTAATTATGATCGGCAATTTTCAACTCCGACATCCTGCGGAGACTGCCGTCCAGGCGGCTGCAAGTCTGCCAGTTCAAAAGCTTTGAAGTGGTGAGCATGTCAGTGAAAAAGCAAAAAAAGCAACAGGAAATCATAAAAAGCAGTGAAATAGTAATGTTCGCCGAGAAAAGTCCCCACTATCCCGACTTCGAAACCTTTTCGCGGGTTGCGGAAACCGGTGTGGACCTAGTGCCGGTTTATCGCCGCCTCCTCAGCGACTCCCTGACACCGGTGTCAGCTTTCTACAAAATTGACGCAGGGCGTTGTGCCTTCCTAGGGGAAAGTGTTATTGGGGGGGAGAAAGTCGGGCGGTATAGCTTTCTTGCAGTGGATCCCTTTTTCGAGGTCGAGGCTTACAAAAATAGGGTGACGCTTAACTCGCTCTCGGGGGTCTCCGCGGCAGGATTCCCCATCTTGGAGTCACGGCATTTCGACAGTCCGAATCCCCTCCGGGAGCTGCGTCGGCGGGTGGAAGGAATCCGGGCGGCTCGGTTACCTGGCCTTCCGCCCTTCTGCAGTGGGGCGGTAGGGTACGCTGGCTACGATGTGGTACGGTACTGGGAAGATCTTCCCAATGCCCCGCCAGATGACCGGAACGTCCCCGACTTAGCGTTCGCCTTTTACGATCATATGGTGGTGTTCGACCATGTGGCCAAGACTATTATTGTGGTGGCAATGGCCCGGGTGGAACGCTCCGGAGGTCAAGTAGTGGGGTTGCGGCGGGCCTACGAGAAGGCAGCTCAAAAGGTTGATGCCCTTGTGGAGCAGCTGGCAGAGCGGCCGTGTGAGCTAGCTCCGATTGATGTTCGCTTGGAAGGACCGGCCACAATACCCTACCGCTCCAATTTCACGAAAGAAGACTTCGAGACCGCCGTTCGAAAATGTGTGGAATACATCCGTGCAGGGGATATCTTCCAAGTGGTGATCAGTCAGCGGCTAGAAGTGTCGATTCGTGCTCATCCCTTCCAGATATACCGGATGCTTCGGGTGATCAACCCCAGCCCCTTCATGTTCTACTTACGCACTCCGAGTGTGATCCTGGTGGGGAGTTCTCCGGAGATTTTGGTGCGAGTGGTAGGTGGTCAGGTAATCACTAGGCCGCTAGCAGGAACCCGGCCACGGGGAGCTACGGAAGAAGAGGACCGGCAGCTCGAGCAGGAACTGCTAGCCGACCCGAAGGAGCGGGCAGAGCACGTGATGCTTGTGGATTTGGGCCGGAATGATGTGGGCAAGGTCGCCCGGTACGGGTCCATTCGGCTTAGCGACGTCATGACTGTGGAACGGTACAGTCACGTGATGCACATTACCTCCAATGTGTCTGGGGAACTGGCCCCGGGCAAAACCGCCTTCGATGCCCTGGAGGCTTGTCTGCCGGCCGGCACAGTGTCCGGAGCCCCTAAAGTTCGGGCCATGCAGATTATCGACGAAATCGAACCTCACCGTCGTGGCCCATATGCGGGGGCTGTGGGATACTTCGACTTTAACGGCAATATGGACACATGTATCGCCCTGCGGACTATTGTGATTCAAGGAAATAAAGCGTACATCCAAGCCGGGGCAGGTATTGTGGCCGATAGCGTTCCAGAGCGTGAGTGGCAGGAAACCCTCAATAAGGCACAAGGAATGCTCAAAGCGATCGAGCTGGCCGAGGCTCAAGCCTCAGGCAGCTTTTCTTCGCAGGCCCTACCGGCGGTGAGTGCCTAAGGGATAGTTCTTCTGAACAAACGTGCAGTGAAGTCTGAACCATCTTGCCTTTGGGTGAACCGGCAGGAATGAGAATCGACTGTATCGAAGTATATCACCTGGAACTTCCCCTATCTCGGCCAATCGAGACACGATTAGGAACGTGGGAGAAGTGGGAAACAGTATTGGTGCGAATGCTTTCCGGGGATGTGGAAGGATGGGGAGAAGCCTCCCCCGGCAACGCCCCAGCGATTTATCCCGAGACAGCGGCCACGGTTTTTCATGTTCTTCGGTGCCACCTGGCACCGCGGGTGGTGGGGAAATACGTTCAAACGCCGGAGCAGCTGCAGGAATTGCTTGAGCCGGTCGTGGGCAATCAGCATGCCCGGGCAGCTTTGGACTGTGCTTGGTGGGACCTTTTTGCCCGCCGGCAGAATCGTCCCCTCCATCTTCTGCTTGATGGGAAGCATGAGGAAATCCAGTTGGGAGTCAGCTTCGACCGAATGCCCACCATCGAGGACCTTCTTCGCTCGATTGGCGAGGCATTCGAAGCCGGCTTTAGCCGGGTGGAACTGAAATTGCGACCGGGGTGGGAGGCCTCCATGCTCAACCTCGTTCGCCGAGAATTTCCCACCGAGCACATCCACGGCGATGTCGAAGGGGCGTTGGGGCTACAACACATGGAGCTTCTATGCCGGCTGGATGACTTTTTCCTTACAATGCTCGAGCAACCGCTACCTGCAGAAGACCTTGTGGGTATGGCGATGGTGCAAGATACCATTCGGACACCGCTCGGGTTGGATGAAGCAATATTCTCGTTACGGCAGGCAGAGTTGGCTCTGGAGCTGAAAAGTGGCCGGTACGTCCAGTTGAAGCTAGGTCAACTGGGAGGGATTACCACGGCCGTGAAAGTCCACGATGCCTGTCAAGAAGCAGCCACTCCGTGTTGGGTCGGAACGGTCCCGGACAGCGGTGTGGGCACCCGGGCAGCCTTGGCGGTAGCGGCATTGGAAAACTGTGCGTTTCCCGCTGGGTATTTGCTTCCAGAGCAACGCCCTGCCGTGAGTTTGGTACCGATTCCGGAACCAACTCGTGCGGGCTCGAATGAACCGGTCACCATCCGACTTTGGCAGGAGCCAGGAATCGGGGCCTCACCGGATCTTCGCGAAGTTTATCGCTACTGTATTGCGGAAGCGTCCATTCGGCCGTAGCTTGTAGCTTTGTTTTGGGCATCTTTTCCCTTTGAGGTCAATTTCAGATCTGGGGGAGGAAGGGGTAAATTCGGTCTCGCCAACCGGACAGACCCAGCTCCTGCCATCGATCGCCCTGTTGGGTCGAAGCACCTACCCAGGGGAAACTGGGCCTTTAACCCCGCGAAATGTCACTACACTTTGAAGACTTTGGGAGATAAAGCTCAGCAGGAGCTAGGTGGGGAGAGGGCTCCCCGAGGCGGGAAAGGTAACTTACAGCTCAGTTCACACGGCAGTCGCAACCTATGAGATTAGTAGTGCTAGGAAGTGGTGGCTATCACCCGAGTGAAACTCGCCACACGGCATGCTACTTTCTACCTGAGGCGGGTGTGCTGTTGGACTGCGGAACCGGGGCTTTTCGGCTCGAGCGTTTTCTTCCCCGCGAGCGGCTGTCGGTCTTTCTTAGTCATGGCCATTTGGACCATGTGGTGGGGTTGACCTATTTGTTGGGTTTCCAATCGAGGGGACTTTTAGGAAGGGTCGAGCTTTACGCTTTGCCCGAGGTGCTCGACGGCCTCCGACAGCATCTTTTTTCCGAAGTTTTGTTCCCGGTCCTTCCGGAGCTAGTATGGAAAAATGTTCATGTGGGCGAAGATATAGCCCTACCGGAAGGAGGAAAAATGCTGGTATTGCCGGTACAACATCGTGGCCCCACGGTGGGGTATCTCCTCCGGTTGCCCACGACGACCGTGGCATATCTTACCGACACCACTGTGGCTGGTTCTCGACAGCATGTCGCATCTCTTCATGGAATTGATCTTCTTATGCATGAGTGGTATTTCCCGGACGGCTACGAAAGCATGGCCCAGGAAACTGGCCATAGCTGCCTCGGCCAGGTGCTTCGACTGGGTAGAGAGGTCCAACCAAAGCGGCTACTCCTAATTCACTTGAATCCCCTCATGAATTCGGCAAAGTCTTGGGGCCTGGAGGAAGGAACGGTCGGGGAGCCACCGACCCTTGTGGCTGAAGACCTCCTCGAACTTCAAATTGACTGAGGACCGATTTCGAGCCTGCTTTGCGAGCAAAATTGCCTCTGGATGTGGTGGGCCCAACTAGGCTCTCCGTCCCCGGATAACTTTTGTCAGAAACAAATCAGAAACAAAAAGATGGTGTGCCTTCGGGCTTAAAAAGAGTTTGGTAATTCGTTCCTGGTTTAGTCCGGCTTAAATAGGCACCTGACTCCGAACCTGAGCAAGAGTCGAAAGGAGTTGGTCTAACACTTCCGGGGTATGGCAGAGGTTGAGGCTAATCCGGAGGCAGGAACGGCCTTTCGGCACAGTTGGCGGTCGCATAGCCGGGCAGAAAACCCCTCTTTCCAGCAGGGCGGCGGATAGCCGGACCGCTTTCTCCGGCTCGCCCACGATTACCGATAAGATTTGGCTTTGGCTAGGACCCACCTGCCAGCCTTGCCGGCGAAGTTCCTCTCGAAGCCAAGCTGCCCGTAACAGAAGTTCACTTCCTGGAAAAGACATTTCCCGCAAAAGGGAAAGTGCCTCCAAAGCAGCAGCCACCGCAGGTGGTGGCAGAGCCGTCGAAAAAATATACGACCGGGCTTTACTGACAATAAGCTCGATAACGGGCTGAGGCCCGGCTACAAAGCCCCCCAAACTCCCTAACGCTTTACTTAAGGTACCCACACGCACGGGAACCGCTTGTAAAAGCTCGGTATGCTCCACCAAACCTCGACCTTGGCTTCCGAAAACCCCGAGGGCGTGGGCTTCGTCCACAAGCAGCATGCCATCGTATTTTTCTACAAGATCCACAAGCTCCACAAGCCGAGCCAGGTCCCCATCGATACTAAAAACTGTGTCCGTAACGATTAAAGCCCGCCGGTACCTCCCCCGCCGTTCCAATTGATCTCTCAAATGTTCTACATCCCCGTGCCGAAAGAACCGAATATCTGCCCGCGATAAGCGACAGCCATCCCATATGGAAGCATGGTTGGCTTCGTCGCAATACACTACATCCCCAGGCCCCACAAGTGAGCTGATTGCTCCCACGTTGGCGGCATAGCCGGAAGAAAAGACAATAGCTGCCTCTGTCTCCTGAAAGTCGGCCAAGGCTTGCTCGAGCTGCTGATGGAGAGAAGTATAACCACAGACCAAAGGACTGCCCCCGGCACCCCACCCAAATTCGTAAGCTGCCCGGCAGGCGGCGGCCACCACTCGCGGGTGCCCAGCTAGTCCCAGGTAATCGTTAGAACCAAAGTGGAGGACCTCCCTACCTTCCAGGAAAAACCCACCGGCCTGCCCGCGTTTGCGGACCCTCCGAAACCGCCGCAGCCCCAGGCGGTCAAGTTCCTTCAACTCCTCAGGGATCCAATCGAACGCTCTATGTTCCACCAATCCCCCGCTGTTTGTGCCCAACAAAACTCTGGTCAGACAATGCCTGCGAAGAAATGATGCCTTCCAACCTCGAAACTTATCTAGACGGTCAATCCTCGAGGCTCACACCCATCAAGGCATTCGGGGATTCCCCAGCGGCTATCCCCCCGGCCTGCTGAACCGTTGGGAAGTCCGAGGAAAGACACCAGCCAGGTGGGACAACCAGCTGACCTTTTCCCCGGAAAAGGCAAGGGTGAACTTGGGCCCCATCAATTGGTCAAATCGTGAATTTCTACTAAAGTCCGTCGGACGGCCAAGTTCGGAGTTTCCACCGAATATTCCACCGTTATACCTCGGAGGCATCTCAAGATAGTTACTAACGACTTAATTTCGCCGCGAAATTCCTCCACAGATTCTCGGTATTCTTCCGGGATCTCCCCAGCGGACTCCAACGCATTGGCGGTCAAATGTTCAACCCAAGGCTGGACCACATCCCAGAGCTTTTCCAAATTTATCCAGGCCGCCGCAATTCGGGGTTTCCCCATATCTTCAATCAGGCCCACCGGCTGTAGGGGTTTGGGCTCCAAAAGTCGTTTCGCATGTTCTTCCGAAATGGATACTGTCAACGCTTTTTTGCCCAGGGCCAAGGTTGGCCGGATCCGGGCATCCAAGGATTCCTGCGGCACCTCCAGTTGATAAATATCTGCCCACTCCTCCCGGCGATGGCTTACCGGCGGCAAACTGGACCCGATTTCTTCCAATCCCTCTGCCAGCCCTGCATCTTCCAAGAGTTCCCTCAACTGAGGCCAAAGGTTACGGAATTCGCGGCAGGCGGTCAGGAGTTTTTCCCGGTCGGCCACCCCTACAACCAACGCAGGTTCCGGAACAGGCAAAGGTCTTTCCGAATAAGGCACGGCCGCGTGCACCTGCCGACTTCGTAGTTTTGCATCCAACACGAAGGCAAACTCTCCCTCTCCCAAAGCCGGAAGAAGGTGGCTACGGATGATCCTATCGGCCCGCCCGGCGGCCAACCGCAACCGTCCAGAAATATTCCGCGACCGACGAACCTCCTCCCCTGCCTCCCGATGACGAACAAAGTAGTCTAAGTACTCCCATCCCCTGGAGACACCCCAAGCCACGAACTCGTAAGCTTCGGCCAACGGAACCTCCGAAATAGCGAAAGCCCCCAGCGGATCTCCTCCCACATGCAAAAGCATTTGGAGGCGGGAGGAAGCTCTGAGCGGCTTCTCCGCCCAGAAAAGTGTCATCTCTTCCAATCCGCGAGAGCTCAGCCAGGTGGCACTAACCATCGGCCCCGGAGATAGCTCCATTTTTGCCAGCCAGCCGGCCAACTCTCGAACGTCCCGGGACAACTGCTCACGAAGATCGGGAGGTAAATTCTCCTGCTTGGCAATCCACTCAGAAATTGCCTCCATCTCAACCGGCGTGGTACCAATGCCGAGGGTCTTCCGCAACTTCCCACTTTGATAGCTCAAGAAAAGCGGTTGATCTTCCACTCGGCCGAGTATCTCCTCTATTTCCTGCACATCTGCCAGCCGACGCTCTTCCCCAGGCCGATGCAAAAGTCGGGTATCAGCTCCAAACCCAAAAAGGATCCAGTCTTCTCGCATACCAAAAGCCAGGACGAACCGTTGCTTTCGGAGTTGTTCGAAAAATGCACGGGGAAGAGCAGGTTCTCCAACTTTCATGCTGAGAGGCCGCCTCTCTGCGTCTGCCTCGTCCTCATCTGGCGACAAGATTGGCGGTGACTCCTCCGGCCGAGGCAACAATAATTCTTCCCAAGGGATGTCCTCGCCGGAGATTACTACTATCGTGAAGTCTCCGGCATCGATCGTCTCGCTTTGAACCTTTCCCGCCAATTGAGGCAAAGAAAGTGAGCCAACCAGGACTAACCCCCGGAGCATGTTAACCAAGGAGGTCGCCCGATCAACATCTTTAACCCGCCACCCGACAAGGAGCGAGGGAACTCGAAGCTCTCCCACGTTTTCGGTCACTACCGACTGCCAAAGTTGCTCGGCGATTTCTCGGGCACTTTGCGGCGGTTCATCGCGGAGAAACCCCTGAAGGAGGAGTTGCAGCACACCGCTCGAACTCAAAAGAGAATCCACAGAATTGACCCAGGCCAAGAATTGAACCCACTCCTCAGTCCCAGCAACAAAAAATTCCTGGCTGTGCATGTCGCCCAAAAGGCCTAATACGTCCTGCACGAGCGGGTTCTCGAATTGCTCCCTGAGAGCTCTATCCAATCCCTCCGGAAGCCCATCCGATCTTTGTTCTAGGAGAACTTGGAAGAGTTTCCGAAACGATCCGAGTTGCTTTAACCGGGTGAGTGCCCGACTTTGGGCCACCCGCTCCCAGGCATCTTCCAGGTTGTAACAACCGACGTAAAAAGCAGCGTTGGCCGGTACCAGTTCCAGGGACCTTATCTCCGCACCAACGGACGGGTGCTCCAAGCCCAGAACTACAGAAAAAGCGGTGACGCAGAAAATCACCACTCTTAGCGAGTGTTGAGCCAGCACCCGAAGCGGGAAATGAAATTTCGACATTGAGGTTTACTCCGGTACTTTTTTCGTTGGCCGGTTCCGGAATCACCCGAACTTACGGGCTCGCTCCTCCCGTGCTTTCTTCACGCAAGAGTGACCCGCCGCCCATACTGGGAGGGTTGTGCCCGCAACCTCCCCGCACCCGCCAAGATTATACCCCGGGCTATCGGCGGTTCCAGGTAATCCGTCGAGTAAGCCCCTGCCAAAAGAAAACCCGACCAGAAAGTCTGGGAACTTCCGGACGTATCAGAGATATTGGCCCGATTCCTCCAGAATTTCGTCTCTTGTCCGGAACACTCAATGCAGGTATTCGGGGGTTGCCACCGTCGAAGCGAACTCTTCAGGCTTCCAACTATCTCCGGAATTAACCAGAAGCATTTGAAATTATTTGGCAGATTAGAGCAGTCCCCGGCCCTTTCGTCCAAACTATCCTAATCGTCACAAGTACGACTCGTGCTAGCAAAATCCGGCACAGGGGAACATGGTTTTGTAACTCCCTAGTTTCGAACGAGTTATGACAGATCTGTTACGATCCGATTAGGTTTCCAGTTAGCCTTTTGTCATAACCACTGAAATGCTCGCAGGTTGCGAGTCTCACTACCTGCCAATTAGCGGAGGGAGGCAGAAAGCTCGAAGGGAGTTTGAGGTAGTCCCAGAGCCGACCGCTAGGCTACTTTCTGTCCCACGCGGAGTGTCCAAGGTCCAATTGGGAGACTCCGCCTATCAAACCACTTCTTAACATCCACCGTATCACACCTAGCGAGAGAGCAAACTTTCTCCAGGAATCAGCTACTAAGGCGTTTCCAAGTGAGCAAACAGAACTCAACGAGCCCAAGGCACAGGGGAACACCACAGGAAAGTGTCGATCAACTGGGCCCCATCCCCGACGGGTTGAAGGGGTCAAAGTTTCCGTTTAAAATTCCATAGTCTCGTGACCGACTTCAAGGATAGTCGATGTGACCTAACACCGGCGAAGACCACGGAACTAATTCTTGGAGGGTTTGTTGGCTGCACATTTCAACCAGCCCCCTTAGCTCAGCTGGTAGAGCAACTGACTCTTAATCAGTGGGTCGGAGGTTCGAATCCTCCAGGGGGCACTAGCAGAAAAGTCCGCAAAGTCGGTTCTTTGCCTTCCGCAAAAATCCTACCTAAAGGTTGAACTTGGTTTTTGCTGGTCAGCCGGCGATTAAAAATCACATTCCCTGTCGCGATACTTTTGATTATCACTCGGGTGGATTTGCTTTCCTTATCTGGATGGCGTTTTTACCCGAGCCCCACAGCCTTGCCACAACCCTTCAAACGCAAAGAACTCACGGCTTGTGAACTTTTTGCTTTTTGCCAGGAAAATTTCTAACTCACGAGCCTGCGTGGCTTGCGGCAAACGATCGGTGGGATTGGTTGATATGCCTAACATGTTACTTTCTTGCCGACCGTCTGCCGGAAGGGAAGAATTCCGTCTGGCTTTTGCCACAACCATTCAGGATAGTCCCAAATTAGGATTCCTGTTAGCATAGTCACCACCAAAAGGGGCGGGAGTCAGCAGCTCCCTATTTACAACCGAGTTAAGGCAAATTTGGTCCTACCAATATTGCTTCGGAAGCTTCTCTTGGCCCCCGGGGTGAAGGGTAACAAACCATTAGGCGGCTCTTCCATGGATCCGTCTATGCTCCCAGTTGGAGGGGGAGGCGAAGGAGTGCCAGCTCGGTAGTGGCACCAAATTTGCAGTAGCAGCTAGCTGTTATGTGGCCTCGAAATTGCGTGCCTTTTCCTCAAGCTATTGGGGTTGCCGTCGCTTTTCCGGCGGGCTCGAGAGAATGGAGTACAGGCCTCCTCTAAACCCAAGATGCCGAGGTTGTTGGAACGACATTGGCCGGAGATAGTAAGAGGCCTAGGTTTTTGGCCTAATTTTTGTCATCGAAGTGGCTTAGGACAGAGCACTGGAGACTTCTACGGCGGGTGGGCTTTCCACAGGATTTTCTACTAGCCATCCCTTGAACCGAGAAATGTTCGATTTTGGAGCCTTATCACCCACACATCCTCCGCGGTCGTCATTCTGGTGTTGCGGGGCTTCGAGGAGGACGTTTCGAAACAGGTTTGAAGGGTAAGCAAGGGAGATAACGGGTGCCGTGGCCGGACCTAGTGTTTCTGGCAATTTTACAGGGCCTTACTGAATTCCTGCCAATTAGCTCTTCGGGCCATTTGATCATTGCAATGGCCATCTTAGAACGATTGGGCCGCCAGGTGGCGGCACCAATTTCGGTCAATGTGGCCCTGCATTTGGGAACTCTCGGGGCCACTGTGGGATACTTTCGGCGAGAATTAAGGGAGCTTGTTCACAAAGATTGGCGGACGTTAGGCCTAGTGGTCTGGGCAACCATTCCGGCAGTGGGAGTGGGGCTTCCTGTGAGAAGGTGGGCTGAGGAGGTTTTGGAGAGTCCGTGGGTAGCCGCCGGGGGACTTTTGATCACCGGAGCCCTGCTCGTTCTTTCCTACCGCTTTGGCAGAGGTGCCAAACGTTTCACCGATCTGACGTGGCGAGAGGCCCTAGTGATCGGATGCTTTCAAGCTTTTGCCCTTTTGCCGGGAGTTTCCCGAAGCGGCAGTACCATCGTGGGGGGCATCCTGTGCGGGCTGTCACCGGCAGAGGCAGCCGTGTTTGCCTTCTTACTGGCCGTGCCAGTGATGCTCGGTGCCGGGTGTCTTGAGGCACTGGAACTTGCTAGCCATGCGAATACTTCCTTGCATTTACCCCAGTTGCTCCTTGGGGTAGCCATTGCCGGAATTGTCGGGTGGCTTGCGATCGCATGGCTTATGCGGTGGGTTCGGACCGGTCGTCTTCTGCTTTTCGCCTACTGGGTATTCGCTGTGGGAGGAGGTACCTTCCTTTGGCTTCTCTTGGAGGCAGGAACCGTTGGCGGGCTTTAATTGCACTGGGCGCTCTGGCCATAAGTTGGCTTGATGAAACGCTTATTCCTTTCGCAGGATTGCACCGTGGTTCCCTATCCCAAGAGGTGGGTATCCGCCCCTGGTATCCGCAGTGATATGCTCTCCGATTGGCAGATCGGGGGCCTTTATGGTTTTAGGGCGGGTTTTTTGAAGAATCGCAGGGCATCATTCTTGAGCTTGGCCAAACGAATTCACGGGGTCCTGAGGTAAAAGCTTGGATTCCCGAGGGGAAACCGAGCAGGCTTTGGGTACTTCGACAACCGTAAACTGGAGCTTTAGTGAACACATGCGAACTTTAGATGATTCGAGCCTTGAAGCCGAGGCCCACATGGAGCCACTATTTGTCTGTCTTGCTAGCCCCACGTTTTGGATGTGGGATACTTCCCCAGACGTTCACAAAGAATCCTTCAGACCTTGGACGGGCAATCGTTGGCCCAGATTGACGAAAGGGTCCTGGAACCGAAAGGGTTATTTGTTGAAATCGGCATTTTTTCGGCTGCTCTCCGTGGCCGCAAATCGCCCCACAGGGGCACTACTGGGAGATTCTAGTACTACGACGTCTCCCGAGGTAACCTGAAGTGGGCAGAATCCTCAGGCGTCACATTTTGCCGGGTAGAGGGGGTAATGCCGGGGGGATCTAAACATGGTCCGACCCTCAAAGTGGATCCCGAGATAGCCGGACACAGATCGAAGGTGCAAAGAATTTGCGAAAAGTGCAAGGAAGCAAAAAGATGCTCTCCTCGGTGGCCGGAATTACGGAAACTCGGCGGATAACTCAGCCAACTGGGGAAACATGATCCCCCCTCGTGGGGGCAAATCCCCCAGATTTACACGGGTGAATGGGAAGCCCCGGGGTTAGTCGAGCATCTAACCCAGAGGCTAGTGGTTCATGCTGGCCGGTCTTCGTTTTAACGGAAGAGGCCAACCTGGCACAAAAGTTGCTACACAGTCCACGGACCTCGCCCAGCAACCACCTCTTTAGGAAGTTCCCGAGAGCGGACCACCCAAGCGGGGCAGACGGCCTCTGGAATAGGTTTTCACAGGAGGGGAAATGTATATAGTGTGGCGTACATCCTCTGACGGTCTGCCGGTCTCGGATCAATTTTGCAAGGCAAAAAGCCGAAACCACTCCCATTTAACCCTTTGGGAAAGTCGGCCATAGGAAAACTAGGAAAAAGGGGAGACCAATAAGGGCAACCCCGTTTGCCTGCGGCAGCCAGAGAGGTCTTCCCAGAGCTTAGCCAGGAGGGAATAGCTTTCCGAATACCCTGTGCTTTTTGGGAGGGCTTGCGGTCATGCAGCTTCTGGCTTTTGGAAAGTATCCCCTGCCGGGTTGGTGGCTAATTGCTGGCCTTTTGCGGTACCAAATCATTGTGGCTGCGGTTCTGAGTGGGCCGGCATTGGGACTTTGCGGGGGAATTATGCTGGCTCAGCCGATGGTGGTCTCTGCCACCCAAGCCACTTCGGCTTCCGGCGGAGTAGAAGAGATGCCAATCGATCGGCAGTCAGCCGAAGTTGCGGAACCGATGGACGCCCGTTCTGTCAAGGACGACCAACCCAAGGAGTTGGACCAAACACCTGGCTCAACCCCTGAGGCAGAAACAGCCTCAAAGGGAGAAGTATTACCCCCGGGAGGGCTGGGGCCGGAGTCTGCCTCTGTCCCTGGCGAAGCTCCTACGGGCAACCGCCGGCTGCCAGTGCCCTCGGCAGGCGAACTCCGCATGGGAGAAAATCTAGTGCGGGAGGTCTTAGCCTCGGAATTTGCTGCGGCGAAAACGCCCCCTCAAAAGTCGGCTCTGGCTGGGAAATTGCTGGCCCTGGCTCTTGATACCGAGGACGATCCGCTGGCCCGATTTGCATTATGCACTCTTGCCCGCGATCTGGCTTTGGAAGCGGTCGACTTGAGCCGGGCTTGGGAAGCGGTGCAGCTTCTCGGGCGGCACTATGCGGTGGATGAAAGCAAGTTGAAAGCCGAAGTTTTTGAACGGTTGGTAAAAGAAATCCGGGGGACGGTGTCGGCCGAGGCTAATTTGATGCTCATCGAAGGAGCGATCGTGGCGGCTCGGGAAGCAGCACTCGCCGGCAAGAGTGACTCGGTTTCTCGGTTGGTGACAGTGGCCCAAACCGTAGCCCGCAGATTCGAAAATCCAGCCATTCGGCAGGAGGTAATTCAGCACACCAAGGTGGTTGAATCCCTCTTGGCCCGATGGAACACCTTTTCGCAAGCATTAAAGACATTGGAGGTGAACCCCTCCGACCCGGCAGCTCGCACGGCGGTGGGATTGTGGAAATGTATGATCGAAGGTAATTGGGATGCCGGACTTCCTTGCTTGGTTGGTGGCAATCAGCCCACATTGGCAGCGGTAGCGGCCCTCGATTTGAAAGCCCGTCAAAGTGCTGTAGATCCCCTAGCTTTAGCGGAAAGATGGTTCGAAGAAGCAGAAAAATTGGAAATTCCCTACCGTTACCGGGCACTCCTCCGTGCCAAGGAGTGGTTCGAAGCAGGGCAGGAAAACGATCCGGAAGTCCAAAAACGTTGGCAATCCCGACTTGAAGCTGCACTCCTCGCCGAATTGGCACTTTATCCGTTGCAGTACGGAGCGGTAGCGGAAGGAAATGTTGCCCTGGCTCGGGCAGGGGCCCAGGTGGTGGGCTCCACTTCCGCTGCGGGGCTAATCGACGGAGTAATTCCGCCTGTGGTAGGCCCCCAAGGAATGGCCATTGCTCCGTATCCTTGTGAGTGGACGGTTGTACTCCAGGACGTTTATCGGTTAAGGGAGATCCGGGTGAAACTGCCCGATCCGGGAAAATCGGTGCAATTCTTCGTGCTGAGTGTCTCCCCTGACGGCAAGAATTTTCAGGTGCTTGCCGACCACAGCAAAGTCCCGTCGGCAGGCTGGCAGCGATTTATTTTTCTTGCTCGGCCGGTCAAAGCAATTCGCCTTCAGGGCGTCTCCCACACAGGAGACAAGAATTTTTATGTGAGCGAATTGGAAGCATACACCACGGCCCCGGCTCCGTGGATTGTAAAGACGGCCCCGGCGGCACTCCGTGCGGCAGGCGGTCGTCGCGGAAGGGTCCTCGATACCAGCGAACAGCCCGGCGTTCGCTCTCGCCGAGTTCCGGCGGTCGGGCCTTCTCCTTAATCCCGTAACTTAAAAAGCCTCGCCAGCTTCCCTATGTGTGAGAACAAGGGGCAGGCCCCCTCGACAGGCTCTGTCCGAGAGCTGGTCTCGGCTATTTCCCAAGCATACCCCAGCGGGGCAGCCAAACGTGAAAGCTCGTAAAAATGCCTTCAATGCGACTCTACAAGACGGGCTTTGGAACTTCCGAATAGATGCCTTTCAACCCCTGCCAACCCTCACTAACAACGAATCATGGGGCAGCATGCGACCAAAGAGTTACCATTTGGGACACGGCCTTTTACGGGTTCCAGCCTTTCAGAGCTCCTCCCACCTGTGTGACCATTACCAGGAGACCGCAATACGTGGCCAAGCAAGCAGGGAAGGTCCCCCCACATTGGGCTTTGGCCTTCGAGAGGCTGGAATTATTCAAAGTTTCCGGTGGGGTTACTCGCATCTTTTTCCCTTTAACGAAGCAGGGACGGGCAGATAGGTTCACGTAAAGGGCGAAAGACCGCTTTCATGCTCCTTGGTGGTCCACCCCTTCCGCCAAGTAGCTCTGCCGAGTGGACCCCAAAGCTCAACCCCCATGGCAAAGGAGACCCGAATCGCTCAAGGCCAGCTCCGAAACAGGATACCTCCCCAGCAAGAAACAGGATAGCTCTTCCCCCCCTAGTTAGGCCGCCGAAATTGGCTACGGCTCGAGCAGCCTCTGAATAGCCTGCTTGAAGATCATCTCGGCATGAGGAGCCAAGGCACTTGCGGTGGGTTCATATCCGCCCTCGCTATAAGCAACTTCGGTACAAATGTATCCTGGACCAAGATCCCCATAGGCGGCTACGGCCACAAACTTGTCCGGCCGAAGGGATTGGGCAAACAACTGATATTCGACAAATGTCTCGCCGGGTAGATGGAGGACGACGGCTTCGTTAAGGAAAAGTGCTTGCAAGAACAGTGGGCGATCTGCTCGACGGTGAAAAGCCAACCGGCAAGCAGCCCGTACCCGCTGCACAGGATCCTCGTTGGGATTTTTCACTCGGGCCTCTAGTTCCTCCGCTGTATAACCGGGATCACTGCGGACAGGGAGAAAAGCCTCTGTTACTTTCCAAGTGATCTGCCGTAACGGCTCCCACCGGGTATTTCGCGTTGCCTCCTGCATTGCCCTAAAGAGTCGCTCTGTCAGTTGGTCTCTTGCCTCACGCGAGCCGTCGTTATATTTCCCCATGGTGATATTGCCGGCACAACCGGTGAAGTAGATTTGGCAAACACCCTCTTCTTTCTCCAATCGTTCCCGGGCAAATCCCGGCACATCGTAAGAAGCCCGGGGATCCCCGTAAAAGCTTTGGGGATGTGTCGTGTAGTAATGCAGACGAACCAAAGGTTTTCCATCTTGGGCAAAACTCACCGTTCGCAGATAGGGATCGATCAACCCCTCCGGCATAGCTCGCAAAACGGGGTCTTTGCAAGAACTATACCTGACTAAGATTTTTCCCTCGGGAGTTTTTACCCTTCGGTTGGAAGCAACCTCCTCGACTTTGACGGCTGCAAAACCCACCTGGTTGACCGGCTGCAATTCTCCCAGGGCCTCACGCACGGCTTGAGCTAGGCGGTCGGTCACTTCCTCCATAAACTTATGGTCCACATACAAAGGTTCAAAGCCAATTGCAGAGAGAATCCGTTGAGCATCCCCATCCGTATACGGTGCGGTGTGCTGATGCACACAGTGAACGGCAACACACTTGGGTTTGGTATTCGCCGCTCTTGCGATCTTGTCCACAAATAGCTCCTGAGATCCATTGGCAAGTCCACACCAGTCCACCGCACAAAGCACATAGCGACACGAACCATCATCAAGCACAATTCCCTTGGCCAACAACGGAGTTTCCACTTCTTTAACGGGGATGAGCCAAATAAGCGGGTGACCGTTCGGCGGGGGTGTGACATCTGCTACAAAAGTAGCCACCCGATACTCGCCGGCTAACCCGTAGGTTCCGAAAAGCCAAATCAAGCACACAGCTGCCGAAAAACCGCCCAATACTGTCGCGTGCTGGACTCTGCGGAAAAATCCCTTGATCATCGCCCGCCTCCAAGAAGCCAAGTTGCACCTACACATGGGCTCCCAATCGCAAGATTCCCCACACCCATCCGAGGGAAACAATGCCAACCTCAAGAAAGGTCGTCCTATCAAGCGACCGTGGGACTAAGACACTGTCTTCAAATTACCCAGGATCTACTGGCGTGAAGTTGCTGGCCTTTCTTCCCAGGGTCTTTGGGTAGATTGGCAGTACAAATTCACATCGGTGACAGAAAAACCGCGTGAACCAGCTGTCCCCTAAGTTTCCAGGCCACGACTTCCGGATGATTTACTCTTTTGGTGTGAAACAGCACTCGCAACTTACCACGGTCTCGTAAGCCCTGGCAAACCATCCCGGAAAATTTTTTCGACTACTGAACAGGTGCCGTTTTCCTAATTCGGACACAGCCTGTTAGTACGACAAGCCAACGCAGCGTCCCTTCGCCGAGATCGACCCTCTCCGAACCCCGTCCCGGGCGTTTGGCCCCAAGCCAAAATTCCGTCAGCCTAACGGGGGCATTCCCTACTGAAGATTGAAATCCACTTTATTCGTCCCGGACGTTAGTTTCGCGGTGAGTTGGCTTGTATCTTGCGATTTGTATTGCTGAGGGATGGGGAGGGGCGAACGCTCTACGCTTGGGCTCGTCTCATCCGGCCCCGGCGGCGGTGGGTCGCCGAAATAGACCTTGTATTCGCCCACCGGAATTTCTGGCAGGCGGTAGCGGCCGTCACTTTCAAGCTGGGCACTTTGGACAATGCCTGCCTCCAAGTTGGAAAACACGATAAACCCCCCGCTTACGGGTTTCCCTTGGTACGTAACCGTGCCTTCAACACTGCACATTTCTCTCACGGTTCTCTTTGTACAACCTCCCCAGAACGCGAGGCTCACAAGGGCCAACACGACTATTTTTGTCGAGAAGCAAGGGTACCTCATATGACCACTCCCTCATTCAGGAAACCCTATAGCGGTCTTTGTCTTATGCTTCATTACTACTACCCCGGGGGAATCTGAAGCCATGGCTTCCTATTACGCTCGCTTAGAAAGAACTGACGGGCAGGCCGTCGTCAGCCGCAGCCAGCCGTCGGAAAGTCTCCATATCAATCGTGTCACTAATCGAACGAACACTGCCATCCGCGAAGCATACATTGACTATCCCCGGATGGAACGAATTGATGATCGTATTGGTTCCGTACGTAAACCCTGATCCCTCATTCTGAATGTCATCACCAGCCGTGGGGTAATTGGGGGGGAACTTCACATTCGTCAGTCCGGTTGCATAAAAGTTAATGACCGATGTTATTTGATCCACCCTAGTTACCGATACACTTGCCGAGAATGCCCCCGCCCAACCACCAACCCACTGGCAACGCACGGGCCGAGGACGGAGCACTCCTCCCTCGGGAACCCGAACCTGTCCGGATTGTTCAGCAACCAGCATGGTGTTCGACGTCCCGTCGATGATCCAGGAAAAAGGCTTTGCCTCATTCACGACAAGCGGAC
>Ga0272449_1001662_pt1 | contig 22244 bp, 16 predicted proteins | sample YNPCB0241_FD_198679 | JGI IMG/M metagenome (GOLD analysis project Ga0272449, IMG submission 198679) | Hot spring sediment microbial communities from Yellowstone National Park, WY, United States - YNP-CB-024-1 | ecosystem: Environmental > Aquatic > Thermal springs > Hot (42-90C) > Sediment... | reverse complement strand
GTGTTTCCGTGCTCCACGACTACTTGAACGGTGCAACCGGCCGCGAGATGATGCTGGCCTTCCGCCGCGCAGGCGCCGCTCTCTTCCCAATGCACTACACCGCCAACGGTATGTTCCCGCTCGGCGACCCCAACCCCGTAAAGCCTGATGTTGTGCGTCCAGGCCTTGAAGCTCTCAAATCCGGCTTGTATCTCCCAAGAAATTCCGACAACAAACAAATTGAACGTCAAAACTTCCTGCTCGGAACCTTCTTCGACGGCGATGGCGACCGCATCGACTTCTACAGAGGCGACGGCCAGTACATGTCATCCAGCTTTGTTTACGCCGCCATCCTGCCCTACATAAAAGAGCGGTTCCCCGGCGAAAACCTGGTGGTGTTTGCAGACCTGAAATCCAATCCCTTAGCCGTCATCGAGATGGCCAAGTGCGGAGTCACGGTTCAAGTAATAAGAAACGGCCATTCCCAAATAAAGCAGGAGATGCTCAACACCCCCCAGGCCTTCGGAGCCGTGGAGGAGTCTGCGCACTTCTACGAGCGGTTTTTCTTCGAAGGCCGCGGCCCATACTGCACCGAAAACACCCTGTACATAGCCCTCTTAGTGACCCGCGCATGGGCAGAAAACCCAAAGCGGTTTGATGAACTGCTTGGAATACAGGCTCAGACCTGCCGCGCAAGAGAATGGGGATACAAATTCCCAACCGATTCCCAGAGGGCCGAAGCACTGCAAGCCGTGGAGGAGTACTTCAAATCGATTGGTGCAAGCGCCATGACCAAGATGAAGAGCGGTTTGGAGCTTGAAGCCACCCTTATGCGCCGCGGCGTGCCTTTCGATATTGATGCCAACACGCGCCTCGCCGACGATTGGCTTCAGGTGTGCCACCGCATCTCCCAAAGCGAAAACGGCCTGGCCCGCTGGGAAGTGGTGGGCGCCAACCAAGAGATAGTGGACGACGCCAAACGCCAGATAGCCCGCATCGTGCGGCAGTTCGGCGCCGGTGATGAGTACAAAGGATAGCCGAAAGCGCAATCACTTTTCTGATGAGCTTGCTAAGCAGCCCACCAAACGGGCTGTACCACGTTAAAAAAGAGGAGGAATATGGTTCGGATAAACGATAACTATCTAAAGCTTCCCGGAGCATACCTGTTTTCTGAGATAAACAAACGGGTGGAACGTTTTAAAGCCGAAAACCCCGGAGCAGATGTCATACGCCTTGGCATCGGCGATGTAACAAAGGCGCTTCCCCAGGCGGTAATCCGCGCCATGCACGCCGCCGTGGACGAAATGTCCAGAGACGAAACCTTCAAGGGCTATCCGCCCGAACAGGGATATGCATTCCTGCGCGAAGCCATCATCGAAGGCGATTACAAACCCAGAGGAGTTGAACTCAGCATTGACGAGGTTTTCATAAGCGACGGAGCCAAGTGCGACACCGCCAACTTCCAGGAAATCTTAAGCATCGAAGCCACCGTTGCCGTCGCCGATCCCGTATACCCGGTCTATGTGGATACCAACGTAATGGCTGGCAGAACAGGCCCCATGGATGAAAGCGGCAGGTTTCAGGGGGTTGTGTACCTTCCCTGCACAGAGGAAAACCAGCTTAAACCACCGTTCCCCGACAAGCCCGTGGACCTGATTTACCTGTGCTCTCCCAACAATCCCACCGGAACCGCGCTAACACGGCAGGATTTGGAGGGCTGGGTGGCCTACGCGCGCGAACACGGCTCGCTCATCCTCTTCGACTCCGCCTACGAGCGCTACATCCAGGAGGACGATATCCCCCACAGCATCTACGAAATACCCGGAGCCAAAGAGGTTGCGGTGGAGTTCCGCAGTTTCTCGAAAACGGCGGGCTTTACCGGAACGCGCTGTGCCTACACTGTGGTCCCGAAAGAACTTTTCGGTGTGGCGCACGACGGCACGAAGGTTCCGCTTAAAGACCTCTGGCTCAGGAGGCAGAGCACCAAATTCAACGGTGTTTCGTATCCCGTTCAGGTTGGCGCCGCCGCCGTCTTCACCGAAGAAGGCCGCAAGCAGTGCGACGAGCTTATCGCATACTACATGACCAACGCACGCATCATAAGAGAGGGCCTGCAGTCTCTCGGTTTGCGCACCTACGGCGGAGTGAATGCTCCGTACATCTGGGTGAAAACACCCAACGGCCTCAGTTCGTGGGAGTTCTTCGACAAACTGCTCAATGAGGCAAATGTTGTCGGCACACCTGGCTCCGGTTTCGGACCCAGCGGAGAGGGCTTTCTACGCCTAACCGCTTTCGGCAGTCGGGAAAACACCGAAAAAGCCATGGAGCGCATACGCACCAGGCTTCAACTGTAACCGCCCGCGCATTTTTAGAGAAGGGGGTTGCTATGTCGATCTTTGGCGACATCCTTGGGGCCTTGGCAACACCGCCCATTGGCCGCAATCGGCGCATCTCCGGCAACGAACAGCCCAACTGGAACAACGGCAACTTCGACATGACCCGCCTCGCTCCGGGAGAAACCTTTCAGCTTCCAGAACTCGAGGGGCCAGGCGTAATCACCCACATCTGGATGACCAGCCATTCCGGCGGTGTGGATGAGCTGGACTCCGTAAGCCTGAGGATATACTGGGACGACCGCAAAGAACCAGCCGTGGAGGTTCCCCTGGGCGAGTTCTTCGCTGTGGGCCAAGGCAGACCAGCTGTGGTGGAAAGCCTGCCGGTTCAAGTATCCCCAACCGGCGCGCTGACCTGCTACTGGCGCATGCCGTTCGCAAAGTCGGCCCGCATAACCGTTACAAACGACAACCTCCAGCGCTCCACCGGCTTATACTGGCAGGTGGATTGGCTTCAACTGCCGGAACTTCCTCCAGATACGCCCTACTTCTATGCGCGGTACCGCCAGGAATACCCGGCCCAGTACGGACGGGACTACCTCATCGCCGACATAGAGGGACGGGGCAAGTATGTGGGCACAGTGCTCTCCGTCACCTTGGCCCAGGACGGCTGGTTCGGCGAGGGCGACGACTTTTTCTACATCGACGGCGAAGAGATACCCAGCCTCCAAGGCACCGGCTCTGAGGATTACTTCAACGACGCTTGGGGCTTCAGGGAGCGCCCCAGCATCTGGTTCGGACAGCCGCGCTGGCAGGGATGGCGCGCTGGTGACAGCGGCATTGCCTACCGGTGGCATGTCCTCGACCCTGTCGGCTTCCAAAAATCCCTCAAAGTCACCATAGAGCACAAAGGCAACCGCGAGCCTGCCGAAGACGCTTGGTACATCGAGAGGCCGGACTTTTTCTCGAGCATTGCGTATTGGTACCAGTTGGGCGAGCCAAAACCGTTCGGGTACCTACCCCCGTGGCCGGAGCGCCGTGTCCCCTGGCAGGATCTGATTCTTCTCCAGCAGTTCCGCAAATTGAATTACACGGGCTCGGCAAAACCCCAAATAGGAACCTACGGTTTCTTCGGCGGGAGGCCGGTCATCGTGTGGCCCAATCACGAAGAAAACTCCGCCCTCGAGATACCGTTCACCGTAAGCGAAGAAGGCAGATACGCTTTGCGCCTCATTGCCTTCGCCGCTCCTAACTACGGCACCTTCGATATATACATCGATGACAACCTCTCGGTAGAAGCGGCCAGCTTTGCGGCACCGGACTTCGACGAAAAAGACCTGCTGCTTGGAACCCACATCCTAAACCCCGGCGAGCACAAACTTTCATTCCGAGCATTGCCAAACGGGGGCAACACACCGCGCCCGCTCGTTGTTGAAAAGCTTAGGCTGTTGAAGCTCCCGCCGGAAGCCGTTCGCGAAGTGAAAGGGGAAAACGAAGCCCATTTTGTCAGAGGAGGAATAGGCCGGGCCGTTTACGCCTACCGCCTCGCATACGGAGAACTGCCGGAGTCGCTGGAGGTATTGGTGCAGAATGGTATCATGGACGAGCGATACCTGCGCGACGAAAACGGTGCCCCGCTCCGCTCGCGCCGCGAAGGGGACCAGTTTGTAGTGGAGAGCACCGCACCTGGCGGCTGGCGTCATGTGTGGCGCGGCCTGGATGCACGAAGATAGGGACAGCCGCTCTGTAAACCGACGTGCCTTCAACGTAGAGAAGGGCCAGGGTGACTCCCAATCCCCGGCCCTTCTCGCACTGTGAAGAAAGGAGCGCTTGGTTCTCCCCGCCAGAAACGGTGAGAGAAGCCAAAAGCGGTTCCGAACCTACTTATTGCCGTGTCCCACGGCCTTTCCGGCGTAAATTACCCGCAAAATGCGCAGGAACACCTCCGTAGCATCCATGGCCCCAACGAACTCCTGGGCACCGGCTCCGTAAGCGCTCAACACCACATCCGAAGCAGTGTGGTCTGTGGAAATCGTGGGCAGTTCAAACGGGTTTTCCGGCGGCTCTGTCATGCCGCCGCCGTCCGGTGCCGGTGCCTTGGCTACAAACGGCCCTGTTGACCTAGCAGATCCCCAGCCGATCTCCAAAGCCCGCGGGTCTCCACCAAGCGCACGCAGTGCCATCCCGCCCGTCTCGTGGTCGGCCGTAACGATCACCAATGTATCTCCTCTGGACTTGGCGAACCTCTTCGCCACACCAACCGCGCGGTCGAACTCTATCGTTTCCCAGATTGCCCTGTGGGCATCACCTTTGTGCGCCACCTTGTCGATGGAAGCGCTTTCCACCATAAGCATAAAACCGCGCGGATGCCTGGAAAGGATTTCGATGGCGGCCTCAGTCATATCCGGCAAACTCGGCTGGGCAAAATTCCCAGCCTTCACGCGGTCAACATACGTATCCATGTCGCCATCGGCAAAAAGACCCAGGCATCTTTTCACGCTTCGCGGAAGCTTGCTCAGCCCCTCAGCCGATGTAACGCAGGCGTAGCCGGCACTGCGGAACTCTTCCAAAATGTTGCGCCCATCGGTTCGGGAACCACCTTCGGATGCGGGCAAAAACCACTTCTTGCCGCCGCCGAGCAGAACATCCACGCCGGTAGCCGGATACTGCCCCACAATCTTTTCAGCCTCCCCGCGCTTGTAGCAGTACGCAAGGAAAGCCGCCGGGGTTGCATCAGCGAGCGAAGCAGTTGATACCACGCCGGTTGCCATGCCGCGAGTCCGCTTCAGGTAAGACATGATGTTCTCGAACCTCGGATTATCCAGCGGATCGCTGGTGTTGTCCGGCCACACGCACAAAGCGCCGTTGTCGGTTTTACTACCGCCTGCGAAAGCTGTACCACCATTGGCAGAATCGGTTACAAAGGAGTTCAAGCTGGGGGTGAACACTATGCCGAACGCGTCCATGCTGTCCATCTCCAAAAGCCCGTTGAAGCGTCCGCTGTAAAGACCCTTTGCAACCGTCCTGGCCGCGGTTCTGTGCGCCAATCCCATCCCATCGCCGATCATCAGTATCACGTTTCTGACCGGCTTTCCAGGGCTCTGGAGGTCAACCACCTCGAAAGAGGTGAGCGCCGAAGCCATCCATTCGGAGCCGGAGTGCAGTCGAGCCAGCACGCTTACGCGCACGGGCTTGCTGTACTCCATATCCCTAACCGTAACTGCAATCCACCCGGGGCCGGTGGTGGTAACCGGCTTCACACCCGGCAGTTTATCCAACTGCACGTCGTTCAACCAAACCAAAAGCGAGGCGTTTTCATCCGATACACCGGTTGCCTCCACGCGCAAATCAAACCTCTGCCCAACCGCAAAAACAGATCGGTCGGGCGGAACTATACGAATCGATGGGGCGCTTCCAGCAGACTGAGACCAAACAAGTCCCGCGGCAACAGCCAGAAACGCCGCTACCCCCACTGCAATGGGGAGTCTGCCAAAACCGCTGGCCGCTAATCGAGCCAGGGTAAGGGCGCTTCCACCCCTGAAAACAGACGAAACACATCCGAACACATGTGCAAAGCGCTTTCGAAGCATCTCTTTTTCCTCCTCGCAAAAATAGATCCGCTTGCGCCCCAAACTCCCCACACCTAAGCTTTCGACGCCAAAGCCTTGTTGGCCTTCTCTGCCGCCTTATCCAGCGCCGACTGCGGGGTATCAGTACCGGTTACCACCGACTGCAGTGCTTCTTCAAGGTAGGTTCTCACATCCTGCCAGCCGCGTACATTCGGCTCCGGAATTGCGTATTTGATAACCTCGAACGCCTGCTTCCCCTGAGGATCGCGCTTCCATGCCTCCTGCATCTCCGGCATGCGGGCCACCGACTTCCGTATTGGCATATACGAGGACCTGATGGCCCAGAAAGCGGTTTGCTCCTTCATGGAAAGCCACTTCACAAAATCCCACGCCGCGGCCTCCCGTTCCGGAGTACTGCGGAAAATGGCGAGGTTGGCCCCGTACAAAACGGTCACCGGATGCTTTGGGTCCTTCTGCGGGATGTTCGATATGGCCCAGCGGAACTTGCCGGCAACCGCCTCGCGGAAATAGTTGCGCTGTGTGCTGGAGCCGCAGAACATCACCCCGCGCCCGGCACCAAACTCCATCTGGTACTCCCTCTCGACCGTCATGTAAGCCGCGCCAGCATCCACAAGCTTGCGAATCCCTTCGAATATCTCAACACACGGCTTTTCGTTGAACAAAACCCGCTTTCTGTCCGGAGTGAGCAGTTTGCCTCCGTTGCTGTAGAACCAACCGTCTATAGTTGACGCGTTCGGCGAGATGATAAAGCCGCGTGTTCCGGGACTGCCGCCGGAACCGGGCTTGGTAACAGCCAAAGCCGCCCGCCAGAATTCGTCCCAAGTGCGCGGCGGCCCAGGGAAACCGGCGGCCCTCAAAGCATCCAGGTTGCTGTACATAACCAGCACGCTCTTGGTGAAAGGAAAGCTCAAAAGCTTGTTGCCGAACTGCGGAAACCTGTTCGTTGCCAAGAACGCCGGCTCAATATCCTGCAGGTCCTCGGGTTTGAGTCCGTTCGGTCCCTTCACAAAATCATCAAGCGACCGCACCACGCCGGCACGCATGTACTCCGCCACCATGCTCTCGTAAGCCACGGCAATATCGGGCAGTTTGCCGCCATGAACCGCCGCCATGGTCTTTCGGAATATATCGTCGTAATTGCCCTGATACTGAGCTTCAACCACCACACCCAAGCGGTTGGTGGCATTGTATTTGCGCACCAACTCGTTCAGCGCTTTGGCATTGTCATCGGTTTGCGTATGCCAAAATACAATCTTCTTGTTTCCGGAAGCTGTATCTCCGCCCCGAGAAGAGCATCCGGCAACAATCGGCAGTAGCAAGCAGAATGCCACTGCACAGGGCGCCGAGGCGCCAACAAACCGCCGAAACCGCAAAAAAGCGCCGAAAACCCGGCTTCGAACCAATACCCGCATACGCATAGAAAGCACCTCTCCGTTCAAACTCAACCGCACCAGTACCAACCAACGAAGGGTTTTCCTCCCAAGTTAGTCATCGTTCGTTTCAAAAAACCTGCAAGTACACCCGCGGCTATGTCTTCAAACCGGTGCGGGCTATACCTTCCACAAACTGCCTCTGTGCCACCAAATAGAGCAAAACGATGGGAAGTATGCTAACCGTAGCCGCTGCGGCCGCCAAATGGTACTTGGTGCCGGCCTCGGTGGAAAAATACGCCAACCCCACCTGCACCGGGCGGAGCTCCGGAATATCCGTTACCACCAAAGGCCACAGCAGCGAGTTCCAACTGCCCAAAAAGCTCACTATGCCCACAGTTACCAAAGCCGGCACCGCCAGCGGGAGCGCAACACTCACCAAATACCTGAGGTGGGAGCAACCATCCAGCAAAGACGCCTCGAAAAGCTCGAAAGGTATCGTCATAAAAGTCTGCCGAAGCAAGAAGATGGCAAAAGCGCTGGAGCACCAAGGGATTATAAGTGCGGCGTAAGTGTTGTACCACCCCAACCTGTGCATAAGGATGAAATCCGGTATCAATATCACCTCGAACGGAATCATCATGGTGGCAAGGAACACCCCGAAAATAACGTTCCGCCCAGGAAACTCGATTCGCGCAAAAGCGTGCGCCGCCAAGCTGGAAGTAACCAGCGTTCCAATTGTAACCAAAACCGCTATCAAAAAGGAGTTCAGCAGGTAGCGCGCCATTGGGACTGTGGCGAAGACCTCGGCAAAATTCCCCCACTGCATGCTTGTGGGCCAAAGCGTCGGCGGCAGGGCTTGAGCTTCCGCCTGGGTCTTCAGCGATGTGGACAGCATCCAGTAAAACGGGAACAACATAATCACGCCACCCGCCATCAAAACCAGGTGTGCCGCCGCCCTCCGGATCCATATCCAAATATCGAATCCACCCTCAAGCCGACGTTTAGCGCTCATTGATACACCACCCGCCCAGATGCGAACCTAAACTGCAGAAGTGTGAAGCCGAGTATTATCAAAAACAGCACTATAGCCACCGCGGCACCGTAGCCCACCTCGTGCGATTCGTAAAACCGCGAGAATATATACATCGTTACGGTGCGGGTGGTGCCCATCGGGCCGCCGCGCGTCATAACGTATATCTGGTTAAACGCCTGGAACGCGCGAATCGTGCTCACAATGAACAGAAAGAAAGTGGTTGGAGACAAAAGTGGAAAAGTTACGTGCCAGAACACCTTCCACTCGTCGGCCCCATCGATGCGCGCGGCCTCTTGAAGTTCTTTCGGGATAGACCCCAACCCGGCCAAGAACACTATCATATTGAACCCGATGGCGTTCCACACGGCCATTATCGTCACCGCCACCAGCGCCAAACTCGGCCCGGCCGCCCACGCAGGAGGCTGTACCCCGAAATTCGACAGCGCCAACTCGAAAACACCACGCGGTTCCAAAAGCCACTGCGGCGGCGACTGCGGGTCGCACAACCCAAGCCTTGTTAGCACGTAGTTCAAAACCCCATACCGAGGGTTGTAAATCCACGTCCAAACCACCGCCGCCGCAACCACTGAAGTCACATAAGGCAGAAAATAAATCGTTCTGTAAATCCCGCGGCCGGCCAAAGGTTGAAAAAGCATCAGCGCCAGCACAAGCGATATGCCTATGGCAAACGGAACCGTGCCAAGCACATACCAAATGGTAACCCCAAGCGACTGATGAAACCCCTCGTCCCGCAGCACGGCAACGTAGTTCGATAAACCAACAAACCGCTCTGGAATCAGCGACCACTTGTGCAGGCTGATGAACAGCGCGTAAAATACCGGAGCGAAGTGGAACGCAACAATCAGCACCGCCGCGGGCAGTATCAGTAGGTATGCAGTTGCAATGTCTGCAGTTCGGCGCCTGCGGTTCCTGCTGATCATGGCTTGCTTACTTTGCGCGGTGCCGGCCCAAGCCCCGCAGAACCAGGCTCACTCGTACTCCGCGCTTGATACGCGACTGCGGGCGTCGGGCTCGGCGTAAACCGCCAATATCTCCCCGAAGTAGACCCTGTGGTAATCCCCCGAAGCGTAACAGGAGGATTTTATATCCGGTGACAGCGCTTCCGGCACCACATCGTTCCGGTGCACCACGCGGCATTCATACTGAATAACGCTCTGCTCGATCAGCGGAGACTTCACGTACCGAGCCGGAGACGCCGTCAAACCGCGCTCGGCAAACTTATCGTGGGTGCGGCCGGATACGGTGCCGCAGAACGTGGCCACCTCCGCCATTTCCCTGGGAAGCACATTAACCGTGAAATCCTCACACTCTTCCAGCAGTGAGTAAGTAAACCGCGACGGGCGCACCAAAACCGCAAAAATCGGCTTTCCCCACACAATCCCGATGGTCCCCCAGCCTATGGTCATAACGTTCGGCCGGCCATCCTTTCCAACAGTGCATAAAAGCAGACCTTCGCGCCCCATCGCGCCGATCGTTTCCTTCAGATAGTCAGTGAAGTGCACCTGAACCTTGCTCATTTTCACCCCCTAAAGTTCAACTAGCGCACTGGGAGGTGCTTTTTAAACCAATCCACCGTTCTCTGCTTCATCTCCTCGGTTACTTCATGACCCACGTTTTCGAAAAGCACCAGCTCGTACCGCTCCGGAATGTCGCGGTACAAATCCCTAAGCACCGGGTCCATTTGCATAACGCCGTCCGGTCGCACTATCTCATCCTTCATGCCGTTAAGCACCAGTATAGCCTTCGGGCGTATCTTCTCAGCCTCGGGGATAACGTCAAACCGATCCAACCCAGGCTGATCCGCCGGGGTATCTGGGCCCGGCAAAAGCTTCGGCGAGCCGATGATTGGAACAACGGCCTTGAGCCGCGGTTCGCGCACCGCCGCCAAAAACGTTATGAAACCGCCCATGGATATTCCGGCCAAACCAGCTTCATCCCGCCCGAAATAATCGATAAGCTGGGTTATATCCTGCACCGTGCCCTCTATTACATCAACAAACCGGTTGTAGAAATCGCTTTCGAAAATCTGCTGGAAATCCGGCGGCCTACGCTCGCCGTGAAGCCTGGCATCGGGCAAAACCACAAAATAGCCCTCCTGCGCGATGCGCATGCCAAACTGAAGATCCATCTCCTTGCAGCCGGTATAACCGTGCTGTAAAAACACCAAAGGGCCGCTTTCGCCGCCAGGAACATAGCAGGCCAAAACAGGAATGCCGTCCTGACCAACCAAATGCTTCTCCACCATGCACGAAAACTGCTTCATACTGCCTCCCAAACAAAACTCTCTGCCAATTTACTGGTTTTGGGAAAGATACGCGGAGTCCTCTGCGAAATCCCCAGACGCTTCATCAACCAGTGCCTCGGCAAAGGCCAAAATGGCCCCGGCCGCCACAAACCCAGCGGGGATTACGCCCGTATCGTTCAGCAGGAAGGCCGCCGCCGCGGATATTCCGGCGCAAAGAATCAACCTTCGCAGGTAGGGGCGTCTCTGCAAGACCTCTCTTGTAAACCCCGGCAGAAGCGACGTCCAAACCCCCACCAGCACGGCAACCCCTGCGTAGAACCACAGAGCGCGCGGATCAACCGCAAGCGAGAAGTTCAAAGCCAGCTTTCTTCCGACCAAAGCCCAGAGGTAACCGGCCCCTTGATGCTTCAACACCAGCGCGGTGCGCCCCAGGTGCGTTGTTCCGCCCAGCGCCGCGTCAAACACAGCTAAACCCACCACTAAACCGATGGCCAGTGTGCCCAACCCCAAAAGCGTCTTCAAGCGCACCCGGCTTCCACCCAGAACCACCGCCGCGGCGCCAAATCCGAACACTGCGGAAGCGGCTCCACCCGCGTTATCCCCCAGAAGCGGATGCCCAATGAAGACCGCTGTTCCAACAGCAACCAACCACAGCCAAAATCTATGCCAAGCTGTCCTTGCCGGGGAAACGGTTAAGCAAACAAGCGAGAGCAAGCTTCCGATCAGCACGCCCATCAGCTCGTTGCTCAAACCGTGAAACCTCACGCCGATGAGCGGGAAATCGCTGAGCACCGAAAGACTTATGAAAAACCAAGGAGCATCCGCCCCAACCGCGCCAGCCGCCGTAAGGCCCCACCCCACAGCCGCCAAAATCAGCGCGGCACACACCACCAAAACCACAACAGCCAGCGCATACCTCAAAGCATTGGAAGGAAGCAACGCCGCCGGCACAGACAAAACAAGCCACAGGCCGAACGCCGCAACCCAATACTCCGCCGCGCTGTCCACACCCGCGTACTGAGCAAGCGGAACCAGCACAAGCACAGCGGGGAAAAGCGCCGCAACTCCAACTGCGCACCTGCATGCCCTCAGCCGCCCAGCACCCCGAACCCGCTCTCTGCCGGCAGACTGCGCTCCCGCTTCAGCGCGCCGGCCGGCAACCGAAAACACCGCCACCAATGAAGCCGCCAGCACCAGCAAACCGGCAATCACACCCAAAACGCCGGCCAGAGGCCCTGCCGCCATCTGCCGCTCAAGCTCTATCATCCCCTCGAGAGCGCACAAACCCTGAAGATGCCCCACGGCCGGCACAGCCCGCGCCGGCGATCCAGTCAACAACACACCCTCAGGCTTGCGCAGTTTCAAAATCTCGGCCACTGTGGGAAGGATGTCTATATTGGCGACCAACCCTGCTGTCTGGGTGGTTGAAGAGGTCAAAACCCCGACCGGCAGTCCCGTGAAAGATACAAAGCCCGGCGACTCCACCCGCCCATCTGGCGAAAGCGGCGGAAACCCGGAGACCAAGCACACAACCGTGTGCTGCAGATTCACATGGCGCATCAAACGCCGAACCAGCAGGTCGGCCCGCCGAACAGCCTCCAAACGGTGGTGCAGTGCCGCCTCGGGAGCCAGCCACGGCCTGTAAGCCTCGGCGCGGGAAGTTTCGCCCAAATCAACCACAACCACGGCCGCGTCGGTTTTCAGAAAGGCGCGCTCGAGCTTGATTGGGTCTGTGGATACACCAAACGGCGCCGCTGGGTCGGGGCGAAGCAGATCCGAACTTACATCTCCTTCGTCCACAATTCCGCTCCTGCGCATCACCAAGAGTGGAGCAAACCGCTCAATCGAGGCGCGCGGCTTCGGCGCATCGGGGCATCCAATGCATGCCGTCCTGCCGAGCTGTGAAACCATCTCACCCAAGGCTCCCGGGGTTGCGCCGGTGGCCTTTTCCAAATTGGCGTTCAAGATTGAAGGGAGGCCCAGGCACAAAATCGCGCGCTTTGATGCCCTAACACCGGTGCGCCGCAGAAAAACCTCCCAAGCACTGCCTTCCTCCAGCCGCTCCCAGGCGCCGGCAAACTCGCCGGCCTGTGATGTGGCGGCGGCGTGGGCGCCAGCGGAGATGGTAACGTAGGCGGCTTCCGGGGTTCGCGCAGATGCGCCGGCGGTGTTCATGAGCCCAACAGCCGACTCGGACAAAAGCTTTTGAATTGCAGGGGCTCGGGCGTTCATAACTTCGCGAAGCGACACGCGGTCCAGCACAAAAACCACCAATTTGGGCTCTGCCGAAGACGGCACCGCCCAAAGCACATCCAAAACCACCGAAAGCCAAAAAACAACCCTGAACAGTCTCACGGGGCCTCGCATACGAAAGGTGATGGTTTCCACGAAGGATGTTGCCAAAAACCCGCTACCCGAAGATTTGGGGGCAGGACGGATGCTTCCACCCCACACCGCAGCGAATGCGGAAACAATCCAGCAAGAAGTTTTGGCAAACAAACGGCCACCAATCGATCGCCAAAACTTCTTGTTGTTCAGCAACTTCAGCCAAGCCTCTTTGCAGTGACTGCCGCCCTGCCCCCTCGGCTCACCAGCTCTCGGCGAACCCTAAGGAGGAGAATCACGCTGGAGATGCCCAGCTCTCCGTACCAGTGGAGGATGCCTGCTCGACGAGATAAGCCTTTAGCTCTCGTTGGTCAATGCGCTTCAAATAGGAGCGCTTGTAAACACTACCCTTGCCCTTAGTCAAGGCGTGACCACCATGGTTCGAGCGAAGCTTAGACTTCGGCATCTTTCCACCTCCGCCTTGATTATACAAAAGCAGGTGCGCTGGTCGTCAACGCCGAGCGCAGCGTGGAAAAGAATTTGCAACCGCAACCTCTAATCCGGCATGCAACCCTCTCCTCATTCGGAAACAATTCGGCGCACTACCTTATAGGTAATAACCTCCTCGGCGTTCGGAGCAACCGCCACGGTGAAGCGGATTCTATCCGCCGCCTCTTTTTCATACTTGTGGGAGCTTTCCTGCATGGTCCAAGGCGGGGTTATGTACTCCACCACGCGCACCTCGGCCTGTTTCTGCCCCCGGTTGCGCACCGATATTCGGTACTGCTCTGTCTGGTCGTACCTTACCACGCGCTTCTTCTCTGGATCTATCACCTCGTTAAAGCGCTGGATGTCCACAAGCCTCCTATCCACCAAAACGTTGACTGCCGTGCCCAGGTGCAGTTTTACATCCTCGTTGCTGGAGACCAAACCCGTTGTGGCCTCACCCAAAAGCGCCAGCGTTCCGCCCTCATCGCGGCGAAACACGCGGATAACCCCGTTCGGCAGAGGCTCGCCAAGGCCGTTCTCCTTCGAGTTCTTGAACTCGTACAGCATTGCCACACGCTCGCCGTAGGTGCGCGGATCGTACACGTAATACTTTTTGAGCGTTACTTTCGGCGAACGAATAGCGACTGCCTGCCGCGTCTCTGACGGCTCCAGCGACTCCGGCTCCTTCAGTGTAAACATCGAGTACTCGGAAAAGCCCTCCTGCTGGAATTCCCCTTCTTCAGGTTCCCGCCGGCGGTAAAGCGCTTCAGGTGCCGCCTTTTGAGGCGGGGCTGCAAAAACAGCTTCTCTGAGCGCAGAAGGCACCAACCTAGGCGAGCCCAAAACCAAGCGCACCTTGGCATTTCTATATGCTTCCTCGGTATTGTTCGTGATTCCGGCCCAGCCTATAAGCTCCATTTGAGCTTCATTCGGGTCGGTGAACGCCTCGTAGCGGAAGTTCCAGCTAAACCCCTTGAGATAGTAGGTTACACGAACGGGTCCGCTCCATTCTTTGGCGCTTTCTATCTCCCAAACCACAGACCTGTTGCCGGCGCGCAGGCTGGCTCTGCGAACCGACCAAACATCCTGCGGCTTGGCAGACTCTATGTGGATCGTGCCCGGCTCTACATCTCCCTCCGGCCATGTGAAAACCACCCTGTTCATGCCTTTTGAAAGCGCAACCTTCCTCTCCTCCTCCACCAAGGTGAGAGATGGACCGTAAATGGTGAGGATTACGTTGGTGCGCTCTATCGCGGAGGAAATCTCAACACCCGTGTAGCCCAAAGCGCTCCACAAAAAGGTCAACCCTGTTGCAAGCATGTAAACCATTCCTCCTCAAGTCCTCCTCAAATTCACGCGGCTCAGCCTCACCGGCCTCCATTTGTTAGATACACTCCCGGAGCTCCATCTTCACAAAGCTCCCTTAAAGCGAGCGGCAGCCGCGCTCACCGCTCCCCAAGCTCAACAGAAAGCTGAACGGTTTCCGCCACCTGTTTCAGCTTCACGTAGAGGAACCTTCTCTCCGAATCCCACTTCCAGCCCTCCGCCGCGGAATCGAGAGCTTCCACCCGCTCAAGCTCCGAAGAATCGACCTTAACAGAACTCGGCTCTTTGGGAAGCACCATCATCAAGTGGTGCACAAGGCCCAAAGGATACTTCAGCTTCATGCGCACGCGGCTTCCGTCGAAGCCAGCGTCGCTCACATACGCCACCGAGCTTACGTGCACGCGTTTGCCGCCAGGGCCGTGCAGCACCTCAAACTTCACCGCCGGATCAATGCCGTTCAGCTTGTAAACCAGCGTGGCGATGCCCTCACTGCTCAGGCACCAGTGGTACGCGTCAGTGCCGGCAACGGGGTCGTACGCATCGGGATACATACCGGCGTGGCCGCAGTCGGGAATGGCGCTGGCGAAAGCATGCTCACTGCGGTTGATGGGCCTCTGCTGTCTCAGCGCACAATTGGTAATCCCTTCCGCAATGCGCCTCCAATCTTCGGTGCTGTCAAATCGGCTGAGCTGAAGCAGTGCATCGGCGAACTCCAGTCCGTTCCACTGCACAATGCGCCCGAACCACGCCCCGGTAAACCAAGTGGCGCCGAAGACCGGAATGGAGCCGTAAAGCATGATGGGACGATCAGGTGCGCCCCACAGGTAAATGAAGGGCAAGCCGCGGTATGCCCACTGCACCGCTCTCCTCAGATGTGCTTTGTCGCCGGTAACCTGGTACGCGGCCACGCAACAGCGAACGGCATGAGCGGCTGCCAGAACATCCGGCACATGGAGGGGAAGCTCCCAGGTCTGCGCCCCCTCCGGCCGCTTTTGGGTATCAAGATAGGCAATGGCGCGCAGTCCGGCATTCAGAGCCTCACTGCTTCCGGTGATGAGGGCAAGCTGCCACAGGCGCCATGCCGTTGCCGCCGTATGTCCGGAGGAGCTGTCTCCGGTTTTCCCGAACACAGCGTGGGTTGGCTCGGGCTGGAAAGGCACGCTCCCGTCTGCGCGAACAAAAGCGGATAGATGAGCGGCCTCCGCCGGCAAACTGCGGCAGGCCTTTTCCAACCCACCGCGGTGGAAAGCCACGCTGAAGCCCAAATCGCCGCCGGCTGCCTCCTGAGCACGCACCGCCGCTTCCAGCACCTGCTTCACACGCTCGCCATCGGGATAAGAAGCTTCGGCAGACCAGCGGCCACCGGTTGAACCCTGATTCTCACTGGAAAGCCCCCGCTCCAGTTCCCACAGCATGTGCAGTACGTGGAACTCCGCATAGCTCGGACCCCAAGGATCGCTCAAAGCGCGGTGCCACCTGGCCTGCTCTGGCACCCAAGCGGTTTGGGTGTACTCTCGCATTACGGCGCGTATCTGGGTTGCCAAACCGTAAGGCGGTGTGGGAGGCGCCGGAAGCCCTCCAGACCAGCGTATCCACAGCCGCATCACGCCGTCAACATCCGCCGCCGGCACCGCGAATACCGTGCAGTTCACAGAAAGCTCGCGGCCCGGCTCAAGCTCAAACGGCCGCCCGGCCAAAAGGCTGTTTTCAACAAACCACTCTCCCAACCCCGGAACAGCAAGTGACATCCAATGGTTCGGTTGGTTGTGCACAAAGTTCGGTGAGGCAAACCGCGCTATGGGCCTATCGTGGGTTCCGTCCCAGCGCTGTTTCGGATCCCACATCAATCCAACAGCTTTCGCATCGTGTATGATGCTCATGAGGGGCACGGTGACTTTATGCGGATGCGGAGCCAGCCTCTTCGCCACGGTGGAGGCGGCAAAATCCGTTCCTGAAGAGCGCTCGCCGGATAGCAGATACTCCAACCCCGGGAACAAACCTATGTCGCGCGCCTCTCCAAAGGAACCGTCGCCAGCCAACAGCTCCGGAAACGCGAAGCCGAGAACTTCCGCCTTTTTATCGCACGAAAGCCCTGCGTTTATGTCTATACACCCGGCCTCCCTGCCGGGGCGAAAAACCGCACGGAAGGTCCACCTGCGCCCTTCAGAATCTTTCCAGGAGGTGTTAAGCTGGGCGCCGCCGCCTGCGGTTTCCACTTTATCTTTGGGTGACACTGCGAAGGCGTGCTCGCGCACCCGGCCCTTCTCCAAAACCGCAAGGGTGCCCAAAGAAGGCATGACTCCCACTCTCTGCCAGCCGCCGCGCCCGTTTATGTAAAGAATGCAGGGTCCGTAGCCGTATCTGTTTTTGGCCAAAACCAAACACGCCGGCCCGGATTTAACCACAATATCGTCGGGCTGAACCCCATCCGGAGCGGGTATGCGGGTCGCCACAAACGATGCCGACACCGAATGCCTAGCGCCACCCTCTCCGGCAAGAGACGCTTTCACAACAAACCTGCGGAAAGTATTCGCCTCCGGAAAAACCACGCGCCACACAGCCTGCTTCTCCGACATAGGCGCAATCGAAGGCAGTTCAAGCTCTTCACTGCCAACAATGCGGCATCCGCTTGGAACCCGCAGGCGAAGAGAAACCTTTTCCGCTGGCGCCGCCCCAGTATTCCGAACAACTGCAGTTACAGGCACCTCCACCCCAGCCTCAACAACCGAACCGGGGCCAAAAAGGCTCTTTATCACCGGCTCGGCGGGACCAGCAGGTTCGTACGCAAGCCGCACCCACCTAACCGCAAAGCTTGCACCCGAACGCGCATCTGCCAAGCCTATGGCAAACCGCGTTAACACATCCGGCAGCGCCTTTATCTGCGACAGCTCCACGTTGTAAGTATGGTAGCGCCCGTCCGCCATCACTGCAAAATCCAGCCTGTGCGCCGGCGAAATAGCCGATGTTTCGCCCCGACACCTTAGTTGGGCCGTTTGCGCACCTTTAACCGCCATATTCACCGCCAGATAGCGCACCGCCTCGCTCTTCACTTTGAAAACAGGGCTCAGCACAAGCGGCTCCGCACCGCCCGAAACCACCCTCAGCGCTTTCGACCTCACACCAAGCGAGGCCACATCGGCGTACGGAATCCATCCGGCCGCATCTTCCGCTCGCTGGAACTGGTAAGCGGGCTCCGGTTTCGGCGCTTCAACCGGCCTTTCCAGCACCACGAATTCCGCCACACGCAGAACAGCCCCCGGCACATCCGGCAGGTCCAAGCGTATGCGGAAAACCTTCGCGCCCGGAGTCCACGGCGGAAGCACCGTGTAGGTGCGCATGCGCCCGTCCCCCTCAACGTGGAAGGTTACGAAGTGCTCCGCCCGGAACTGAGCTTCCTGAGCCGACTTGCCCTCTGCCCAGTAAATCTGCGCATCACCGGAGACGTTTGAAGCCGCCCGAATGCGTATGTAATGATACTCACTGGCGGTAAACTCAACCGGCGGCCCGGCCGCGTATGGATCTCCCCCTGTGGATTTGAAAACCAAAGCTTGGGGCTCCGCCTCCAAAACCAAATTGTTCAGCGCCTGCCAGCCCTGCATCCCACCGGCAAACCGCCAGCCGCACACTTCTCTCTCCAGCGGGGCGGCTCCAAAACCCGCCGCCGAGACCACCGCAACCAATGCCGGCAACAACCGCATCACTTCCCCTCCTCATGCACCGACTAAACTTACACCTTCGCAACTAACGTCGAAAGCTTTGTCTCGAACACACTTGCTTTCTCCGCTGACTCTTATGCATCCTTCAACAAAGCGGCGCGGCCGGGAAAAACCAGGCCTTGCTCAGCCGCTCTGAAAGGAATTTCCACGCTCCGGGCAAAACATTAGAACGGCTTATCTAACAAAAACCAACCTGGTAAGGAGGACCGCATTTTGGGCAAGATTTTGGTTCTCTACGACAGCGCTTCCGGGAATACCAGGAAGATGGCCGACCTCGTGGGTGAAGGGGCAAGGGAAATAGACGGAACCGAGGTCCGTGTGAAAAGCGTGGACGAAGCCACGGCGGAGGATCTGCTCTGGTGCGATGGGATAGCGGTCGGCACCCCAACGAACATGGGCACTCTTTCCTGGAAAATGAAGCGCTTCTGGGATGAAACCGCCGCCGACGCTTGGGGCAAGCTGGACGGCAAAATCGGATGCGCCTTCTCTTCGTCCGGAGGGTGGGGCGGCGGAGCCGAACTAACCTGCATGGCCGTCCTAACCGTGCTGATGAACTTCGGGATCCTTGTTTTCGGCGTAACGGAGTACGTGGGGAAGCAGTTCACACTCCATTACGGAGCTGTGCTGGCAGGAGAACCCAGAAGTGAAAAAGAGGTGGCATCCTGCAGAATGCTGGGCAGGCGTTTGGCACAGTGGGTGGCTGTACTGATAGATGGCCGTAAAGAAATCCACCCCGTGCTTTTAAGGCAAACGGAAGAAGCCAAATAGGCGCCGCCGGGTGTTTTGAAGCCACGACGGCTCCAACCGCACTGCTACTTAGGCAACTTTATCTGAAGTGCGGCCGCAAGCGACAAAACCACCATTCCAGACCCAACCAGAAACGGCACGCGGTACCCGAACGCCTGCCACAGATATCCCCCAACCAGCGGCACCGTCACCGCCGCAATGTGGTTGATTGTTGTGGCCATGCTGAGGCTCGGGGTTACATCCTCCGGTGGGGCAATGCGCTTCAGATATGTTGTAAGCGCCATAGAGCATACAAACAGCACATTATCTAAGAAGTAAAGCACATAAAGAACCGAAACCCAAGGTGTAAACGCATACCCCAAAAAGAGCACCGAAAGCACAAGGTAGTTGAAGCACAACACCCGGCGCTCACCAACGCGGTCTATCCAAAGGCCGGCCAAAGGTGCGGCCCCTATAACCGCCACGGTGTTCAGAAATCTCAGGTTGGCAATCTGCGCAAGCCCGGTATTGAACTCTCGAACCAGCGCAAACATGGCAAACGTGCCGAACACCTGGCGCCTACAGCCGTCCAGAAACACAAGGATGTAATACAGAAAGTACTGCCGCCGGAAAAGCATCTTGGGCCGATCCGGCGTTCCCAACTTATTTGAGATGAAAGAACTGAAAAGCGCCGCAACCAGCAAACAGCTTCCAGACGCAATAAACAAAGCCTCGTATGGAGCAAACCGAGAGAGGATGCGGACCAGCGCTATCCCGGAAAGCACCGCCACCGATCCGATTGCCGAAATCTGCCCCATACGGCGCCCCTCAGCGCGCTCCCTGGCCAGCTTCAAAGTAAGCGAAGGGGATACCGTAAACCAAAGGTGCAAGCCGGAACTCCAAATAACCGAGAACAGCACAAGCTGGGGAAATGAATGCGCCCGAGACAGTGCCGCAATCCCAAGCCCTCCCACCGCAAGCGCCACACCGGCAAGCCTCGGCTCCGACAAAAACACAAGCAGTCCCATCACAAAGGCGGTTAGGAAGCCCGGCACCTCCCGCAGGGATTCCAAAAGGCCGTACTGGTCCGGCCGAATATGTATCCTCTGAACCGCGAAGTTCGAGAAGCTGGTTTCGTAAAGCGTGAAACCGAAAGAAGCGGCGAAAACCGTGCATATGAAAAAGAGAAGGTCGCGGTTGGCCGCAGCCTTCTCCAAGCGCATGCGCAGTTCTCTCAACCCTGCTCCTCTTCTGACGATGCCTCCTGCGCCTCACCGGGCTCAGCCTCGCGGCTTTCCTGGGGCTCGGCGCGCTGTTCCTCTTCCTTCTGCAACTGCCAGCACACAACCAGCGACGCCAGGCATTTCTCTTCATCCTCCCAGGTTATGTGCCGGCCTTGATTGCAGATAAGCTGAACAATCTCATCTTTCACAGGGGTCGGGTTGTTCCCCTTGATAAGCATCTTATGGCGCGCCGAGAGAAATCGGCATCCGTTCCCGTACGGTCTTACTTCACTTCTTACAGGCATCGTTACCCTCCGAAGAAACCCAATCGTTCAAAATCCGGAAAAGCTCTTCTATGCTTCCAGCGAAAGCATCCGGAGATTCTCGCTCCAGATCCCCCCGAGAAAAAGGTCCCCACAGAACCGCGATGCTCCTAACACCAGCCGCTTTTGATGCGGCAATATCGTAGGGGCTGTCTCCCACCATCACAGCGCATTCCGGCGGAACCCCCAACCTCCGAAGCGCCTCAAGCACGGGGGCCGGACCCGGTTTGTGCTCCTGCGTGTCGTCTTCGCCAATAACCACCGAAAAGAACCGCCTGAGGCCAACGGCTTCCAATCCGCGCTCTGCGAAAAAGCTCTTTTTCGAGGTTACCGCGGCCAAAAGCAAACCCCTGCTTTTAAGTTCGGCCAAAAGCTCCGGCACACCTGGAAACGGTCGAATCCTTTTCTCGTGGTGCCGGGCGTAAAATTCCCTGTAAGTCCTAACAAGCTCTGGCACCTTCTCCGCACTGAAAAACGCCATCTGCTCCGGCAGGGGCTTCCCCATAAGGGGCAACCAATCCTCATCGCGTGTTTCCACGTCCAAGCACTTGCGGACGGCGTAGCGGTATCCATCCAAAAGGAGGCGCGTGCTGTCCAGCAATGTTCCATCCAAATCGAAAAGCACCGCCCGAATCACAGAACCTCCAACCTGAAAGCGGATGACCCCAGGCGCACCTCATCTCCGGGTTTCAACTGCTGAGATATCACCCTAACGCCGTTGACAAACGTACCGTTGGAGGAGCCCTCGTCAACAATCAGCAGAGAATCTCCAACCCTCTGGATTACAGCATGGCGCCGGGATACCGTTTGGTCCGCCAGCACTATATCCCTTCCCGGCTCACGTCCTATGCTCATCGGTGTTTTGGTGAGCTCGAAGCGCGCCCCCGCGTGCGGACCCGCAATCCCCACAAGCACGTACTGCACAGCGGTTCTGCCGGGGGAAGCCGATGGACCCGCAGTAGATGCACCCGGCGCAGGAGAAACCGTGCACAGGCAGGCGCCGGTAACCGGGTCTTTCGCGCCGCCGCAGTAGGGGCAAATTCCGGGAGCGGCAACAGGCTCGGGCCGGCTCTGCGGAACGTCCACGGGTTGAGGCGCCGGCACGCGCCCGGCCTTCTGGTGGAATTCCAGCCTGAAACTGCCGATTTCGATCACATCGCCGTCCCGAAGCAGGCGCTCGGACACAGAAACGCCGTTTACCCTTGTTCCCGTTGTATTGCCTGCGTCCTGAAGCAGATACCCCCTCTCCGTGCGCCTTATAACGGCATGCTTCATACCCACAGACCTATCGCCGAACAGACCCACATCCGCAAGCTCATCCCTGCCGATTACGGTTATCGGCTTCGACAAAATGTACTCGCGCCCTTCGTTTCTGCCGACCAAAACGCGAATCCAGGCCTGTTTTAGAACCTCCTCCGCAGTGGAAATGCCAAGACCAACCGCGCCCCCAACGGTTACAAACCCAACAGCCCGGCTGAACTCCGGCACCCGCAAAATCAGCCACAGAACCTGGAAAAGAAAGCCGCCAACCGCGCCTCCTGC
>Ga0272449_1001661_pt1 | contig 22258 bp, 10 predicted proteins | sample YNPCB0241_FD_198679 | JGI IMG/M metagenome (GOLD analysis project Ga0272449, IMG submission 198679) | Hot spring sediment microbial communities from Yellowstone National Park, WY, United States - YNP-CB-024-1 | ecosystem: Environmental > Aquatic > Thermal springs > Hot (42-90C) > Sediment... | reverse complement strand
CCAGCTCGACCTTCTTGACCTCGGCGACATACCATGGCCAGAAGTACGACGCCAGGCCTTCTTCGAGCACAGTGGGGGTATCCGGACGGCCAGATGGCGTGAGCAGATGGATCACTTTGTGCGCCAGTCGAAACAACGCCTGCACTTCGTTCGTCGCCGCCGAGCTGGGTCAGTTGCACCAGGATGTGCCGCCGGCCTTCGAACGAACTCGGATAGCATACCTGCGGTGGACCAGAACTAGAGAACTCAATTCCAAGGATCGTCCACGAACGATCGCGTTCTCCGCAGAGCGATTCAGCTAGGGCGAGCGCCTGTCCCAACCGGGTGGTTAGCGTCCATGGGTAGCCATTTCCCTGCGGTAGTGAGCGTGTCAATCAGTCATATATGACCGGGTCGGCGCACGTAAGGGTTGGGCATCTCCGGCCAACCGTGAAACCCACACTGGTTCGTCCCGGGTGTGTGGTTTTGCAATTCAGTCCAGGGACAAGGCATGCGACGGGCCTAAAACTCCACAGAACACCGCACCCCGTAGACCGCCGACCTCCGAATCAATTGGGCCACCGTCGGAGCTGGGCATTTGCAACGCGAGCTCCCGTGGCTAACGACAAAGTGTTCGGCGTCGAGCATAGAGAGTTGAAAGGCCGGTGGTACTCGAACCACGGTGGAATTGGTCTGGACCGTTTAGCTGATTGGCCACATCGCTGAATTGCCAGGCTGGGGCTGTGTAAAGGTCCTCAGCGCTCGCGCGAGATCCTCGCAACGTCGAGGGCCCCTGTACGCCGCTCGCGTACATCATTTTTCTCACGATGCCCGCCAGGCTGCATGCGAGATCGGTCACAGTCGTAATCCGTGACGTTGCCAACGTCGGTGGAGGTTTCGTCTGCTGCACAACTACGTATCCACAGGTGGGGGTTGAGCAATATCAAGCGGGTTGGTACGTTCGTTGTTGAGTACGGGGAGCGCTCAACGATGCTCGGAGTTTGTACGTTTTCAGACATGCGCGAATCCATTGAGCGCGTCGTTTTTCCTTACGGCGGAAGGTCTGGGCCGTGCGGCACTAAATCCTTCCCGCGGCAGGCACTCGTTGTGAGGCTATGGACCGGGTGGGCCGAATTCGGGCGGCTCGGTGGCTCTTCCTTCATGCTCGAACCCTTTACGCGCGGCACGTGTCATAGATTCGACCAATCTGGGCCGTCACGGAATGGGAAGCACTGGCGGGGCGGCACCCACAGCGACGAAGGGTTTGTTCGCAACGGCTATTACAAAGGCCGCCTGCGAAGGACGTCCTGGTTGTCGTTCATCAGGTCACGAACCATCACAACCCCAACGAGTCAGAGGTACGCAATGAACTGGTCCGACTGGACACGCCAAGTCATAGTCCACTGCACTCAGGTATCTGGAATCGTCTCCATTGTGCTCATTACTCTATTCAGTGGGAGAGGGTTCGCCTCCGAACTGGAGGACGGATTTCGGCAACCCCCGCCGGACGCACGGCCGTTCACATGGTGGCATTGGCTAGACGGCAACATCACGCGAGAGGGAATCACCAAGGATCTCGAGGGGATGGCGCGCATCGGTCTGGGCGGCGCGTACATGTTCAACGCCGGACGTGGCGCCGCTGTCTGGCCGGAGGGTTCGGTGCGCTTCCTCCAACCAGATTGGCTGGACATGGTATCCCACACCCTCCACGAAGCCGATCGCCTTGGGCTGGTCTTCGGGGTGCACAACTGCGACGGGTTTTCAATGGCCGGTGGGCCTTGGATCACGCCGGACATGTCCATGAAAATCTTGACCTGGACCTCCCAGGATGTGAAGGGGCCCGGGCCGTGCGATGTAGTATTGCCCACGCCGCCCACACGCGAGAATTTCTACCGCGACATCACCACGATCGCGTTTCCACTTCCGAAGGGCGGCCGTCTGGAGGGCACGCTTGCCGGATCACTACCGCGCGACCAACTTGCGGCGTTGTCGGACCGTAACCCGAACTCGTACGCTAACTTTCCGCCGACGGGTAAGGGTCATGTCGTCACCTGGAGGTTCCCCGTGCCCGTGGTCGTACGCAGCTTGGAAGCGGAGAACGCGGACCCCGAAGTGTGGGAGGGCGACGTGTCGATGTGGCTGGAAGTTTCGGACGACGGCTCGCAGTTTCGACCAGTAGGTGCTTTCACGCTGAACTGGAATTTCAAGGAAGAAACACGGCAAGTGACCGCAGCGGTCACCGCATCGACCGGGCGCGTGTTCCGGTTAGTCTTCACCAACGGATGGTTTCTACGCATCGGAGAGCTATGGCTCAGCGATGCCGCCAAGGTTCACTTTGCCGAAGCCAAGGCCGCACGGTTGCGCGTGCGGGGACACGGCGCGGAATCGAGGCACTATGACGCCTACCCGGGACCATCCTCCGACGAAGTCTTACCGCCGGACACGCGGGTCCCGGGCGACCTCGTCGTAGACCTGCGTGGGCACGTGGATGCGTCGGGACGCTTGCGATGGCACGTTCCTCCGGGCCGATGGCGTATACTACGGATCGGCTACACCAGTAATGGACGTCACAACCATCCCGCTACGCGGGAAGGCACCGGCTTGGAATGCGACAAGTTCGATGCGCGCGCCGTGCGGCTTCATCTCGAGCAGTACGTAGGCCGGTTGGCTCGGCTCGCCGGTCCCGAGCGCGTCGGCCGCGTGTTCGCGGCGATGGAGCTCGACAGCTGGGAGTGTGGGATCCAGAACTGGACCGACGGCTTCGAGCGCCGGTTCGAACAACGCCTGGGCTACGCGCTGCATCGTTTCTGGCCCGCACTCCTGGAAGGGTGGATCGTGGACGACCGCGACACGTCTGAGCGAATGCTCTGGGATTGGCGCCGCTTCTTGGCAGACCAATTGGCGGAGAACTTTTTCGGCACCGCGGCGAAGTTCGCGCGTGAGGTGGGCCTGACTTATGTGGGCGAATCCACGGGCCGCCAACAGTACCTATACGACGTAGCTTGGCAACGTATCGCCGCCGTCCCCATGGGCGAGTTCTGGCTAGGCAGGGGGCCAGGGGTGGAGGTGCGCGTGGATTGCAAGGTGGCCTCGTCCATCGCGCACATCCATGGTCAGCCCATCGTGGCGGCGGAGTCCTACACGGCTTCGCCCAGGGACGACCGATGGGACCAGCATCCCTTTACGTTGAAGCCGCTGGGCGACCGTGCGTTCTGCGCCGGCATCAACCAGTTCGTGTTCCACACATTCGCCCATCAACCGTGGGACGTCGTCGGGCCGGGCTTCACGTTCTACCGCTGGGGACTGAACTTCAACCGGCATAACACCTGGTGGGAACCGGGGCGCGCATGGATCGAGTACATCAGCCGTTGCCAGTTTCTGTTGCGCCAAGGGCGATCCGTCGCTGACGTGCTTGCGTTCGTTGGCGAGGACATCCCCAACCGCATCGGCTGGCGCACGGAGCTACGACCGCCGTTGCCCACCGGGTACGACTTCGATGGAGCCGACGCCGAGGCCATTCGCTCCGCGCAGGTGGTGGACGGGCAGATCGTTCTGCCCAGCGGGACTCGGTACCGCGTCTTGTTGTTACCGGATCGTTCCTGGATGCGTGCGGACATGGCGCGAAAAGTCCGTCGTCTGATCGAGGATGGCGCCACCGTGCTCGCGCCGCGGGTGCCCACGCGATCGCCGTCCTTGGCGGAACGCGGCAAGGGCGATGAGGCTGTGCGGGCGGCGTTCCGTGAAGCGGCCGGAGTGGGCGAGTACCGGATCGGTCGCGGCCGACTGTTCGTCGGCAGCCGGTTCGAGGACATGTGGAAGGCGCTGGGCGTTCCACCCGACGTCGAAGCGCCGTTCGATGCGCTGTACTTGGGATGGATCCATCGCCGGATCGAAACACCGCCGACCGATATCTATTTCGTGGCCAACCACGCGCCGACCTCGGTACTTGCACAGGTGGTGTTTCGGGACGCCTCCGGTGCGCCGGAGCTTTGGGACCCCGTGGCGGGTCGCGTGCAACGAACTGGAGTGTTCCGACGCGGCGCGGACGGGCGCTGCGAGTTGCCGTTGTACTTTCCGGCCCACGGCTCGGTCTTCGTAGTTTTCCGTGGCGGCCCCGTGCCCGATCATGTAGTCGCGTGCCGCGCGCGGCTCACAAGCGGCGGGGAAGCCCTCGAACCGCCCCCGGTGGAGCGCACCTCCGGTGGACAACTCCGAATGTTGCTCGATCACGGCCACGTGGCCGAAGTGTCGTACTGCGTCGGCCGCACCACGCGCATTCCCGCTCCTTCCCTGCCCGCTCCGCGAGTGCTCGCAGGGCCCTGGCGGGTCCGATTCCCGCCTGGCCGAGGCGCGCCCGAAGAGGTCGTGTTCGAGCGATGCCAGGATTGGACCCAGCACGAAAATCCCGGGATTCGCCATTTCTCCGGCACGGCGACCTACTCCATCGAGTTCGATCTGCCCGACGTGGAAAACCGCGCGTCCTTAGAATGGTGGCTCGATCTCGGCGACGTGCGGGAACTCGCGGAGGTCCTTGTCAACGACCAATCCGCAGGCATTCTTTGGTGTCCGCCGTTCCGCTGCCGTGTGGACCCGTACCTGCACGGCGGACGTAACCGACTCACCATTCGGGTGACGAACCTGTGGGTGAACCGTTTGATCGGCGACGCCGCGTTGCCCGACGATGTCCCGTGGAGCGGCTCGAGTATGGAGCGCTTCCCAGCTCGATGGCCGGACTGGCTTCTCTCGCAGGCACCACGGCCCTCCGGCCGGATTGCCTTTGCCACTCGTGGCGGCGTATACAGTACGGCCGATCCTTTGGTTCCATCCGGGTTGCTTGGGCCAGTGGTCCTGCGGCCGCGGATGTGGGTAGAGTTGCCATGAAACGAAGACGGCCCGTGTTTGGAGGTGTTCCCATGAGACGAACGGCTCGAGTGGAGCTGAGTCCACGTGTGGTAGCACTCGGCCTCATCGCTGTGGCAGCCACCGCTGGCCCGGCGCCTCGCCCCAACGTCGTGTTCATTTTGGCCGATGATCTCGGGTTTTCCGACCTCGGTTGTTACGGTGGCGAAATTGCCACACCGAATCTCGATGCGCTCGCACGGGATGGGCTACGGTTCACGCAGTGCTACAACTCGGCGCGTTGCTGGCCTTCGCGTGCGGCGCTGTTGACGGGCTACTATCCCCAGCAGGTCCGACGCGACAACATGCCCGGCGTGGCGGGGGGTGCCAGGCCGAGCGACCGCCGACCTGCTTGGGCGCCCTTGCTGTCGGAACTGCTACGGCCCGTGGGTTACCGTTCGTATCACTCCGGCAAGTGGCACATTGATAGCGACCCGAATGCGTGTGGGTTCGATCGCGCGTATCTCCTCCAGGACGGCGATCGCCATCTGCGCCCCCAAACCCACTCGCTCGACGGCCGCCCGCTGCCGCCCGTTCAGGAGTCGAGCCATACGTGCGCTTCAACCCTCATCGCCTCCTATGCCGTGGAGTTCTTGAAGGAACATGCTCGCAGTTACGCCGAGCGGCCATTTTTTGCGTATGTGTGCTTTTTGGCGCCCCACTTTCCGCTGCAGGCCTGGCCACAGGATATCCAGATCTACCGGCACCGCTACACCAACGGCTGGAGCGCGCTCCAGGCGGAGCGCGGGCGCCGCCTGCGGGAGCTCGGCATTGTACAGCATGACCCGCCGCCCATGGAGGAGCACGTCGGTCCGCCCTATCATTTTCCCGATGCCCTCGAACGCCTGGGCCCCGGAGAAACGAACCGGCCCGTGCCGTGGGAACGCCTCACGCCGCAGCAGCGCGAGTTCCAGGCCGCCAAGATGGCCATCCACGCTGCCATGGTGCACCGGATGGATCTGGAAATTGGCCGGATTCTGGAACAACTGCGCGCAATGAACGCATGGAGCAACACGTTGATCTTTTTTGCCACCGATAACGGTGCAAGTGCAGAGATCATGGTGCGAGGCGACGGCCACGACCCCACCGCGCCGATGGGTTCGGCAAATTCCTACCTGTGCTTGGGACCAGGGTTCTCCAGCGCATGCAACACGCCGTTCCGACGCCACAAGAGTTGGGTCCACGAAGGTGGGATCGCCACACCGCTGATCGTCCACTGGCCCGCGGGAATTCCGCCCTCTGCCCGTGGCTCCTTACGGCGGGCGGTCACGCATTTTATTGACTTCGTTCCGACCGTGCTCGAACTGGCTGGTGTCGAGCGGCCGACGACGATTCAAGGCGCGCCGGTGCCGCCGCTGCCCGGCCAAAGCTGGGTGCCGCTGATTACTGGCGAGGACCGCGCGTGGCACCGTGTGCTTTGGTGGTACCACGAAGGTAATCGCGCAGTGCGGCTGGGCGATTGGAAGCTCGTCGCAGGTCACGATAGCCCCAAGCCCAAAGATCCCATGCCAGGCTCATGGGAACTCTATGACCTCTCCCGGGATCGTAGCGAAACTCGGAATCTCGCCGCCGAAATGCCTGACCGTGTACGAGAGCTGGCCGCGTTGTGGGAACAGATGGCGGAAGAGATCCGCGCATTGGCCAACCGCGACCCGTTGCCCGACACGGAACCCGGCGGGACGTCCGCACCGCCGCGTGTTCGGGTCAAATCCGGGGAGAAGCCAGCCGCGCAGCCGGCGAGCCCACAACAGGTGCCCACCCCGAACTGAGTGGCTGCGTGGCCCAGCGCGAGTGGCAGTCGGTCTCGAACGGAGATGCTTCGGGTGACGCGCGCTTGGGAGCTGGCGCAGGACTTCATGTCCACGATCGTGCGCAAGAAGAAGCGGTTGCGTAGCTCGAGGTGCATGGCGCCGGGCTCGCGCCGACCATGGCGTAGTTCAGCGACTTTGGCGCCGAGTTCGAGCAACCATTCGAGCACCGCGCGGCGCTGCGGAACCCCAATTCGCTCGAGGCCCTCCTCGCGATCGCGTTCCAGTCGTTGTGGAACCGTGGGATTCGAGCCCCCATGGGAACCTCCCCGGGCCGGGTGGGCTTCTCCCGCTGCCCCTCGTCGCCCTTACGCTCGTGTGGGCGACGAAACGTGCGGAACCGATGCACCGAAGGTCCATCGGTTCGCGTTTCACGGGCATCACGGAACGTGGCCATTCCGTTCCGCGGTGGGCGACGGGGACCCAGACGGTGCCTCCGGACCCGCGGGTCCGGGCCGAATGATGAGGTTGTCCAGGTAGAAGGCGGTGTCCCCCGCCGCTACGGAAGCAAACCCCAGCCAGTGCACTTCGCGGAAGTCCTGTCCCCGCATGGGCAGATCTGAGAACACTTGGCGACCTTCTGGAGTGACGACCGTCAACTGGAACTTCGCGTGGGCGACTCCCACCGGGGCGTCCAAGATCAAGCGACTCCACTGCGCGATCGGCAGTCGCGTAAGCTCTCGGCCCGCCACGAGCACGGCACCGCCGGGCCGAACGTGCACACTGGGGCCGACGTTGTCGGGATACTCGCCTTCGTCCCTCCACTCGACGATGAACTCCGCGTCCGGTTCGAGCCACACGTCGAACGCATGTTCCAACCGGCCAGTCACGACAAGCGGCGAGTAGTAGAAATGTGGTTGCCAAGAAGGCTGCAGCGTCCGGCGATCAGTCACGCGCAGGCTATGCCGGCCCGATGCAGCCCGTTCGTCCGTGACGCGAATCGAGGCGCCCGTTTCTTCACCGCTGACTACCGCGTGCCGGGGGTGCTGGCCCACCTCGGTGGACTCGAAATCATCCTCCAGGCGTAGCGGCGGCGGGCTGGGGATCCGCGGCAGCGGGCGGGGTCGACATCGGCGGTGGTGAGCTTCCTCGACCCACCCCGGCTCACCGTACAAGCCGGCCTCGAGGTACTCCCATGGCAGAAACCCCAACTCCAGCGCGGGCGAGTCCGACTGCAGGTGAAAATCATGGCCAAGTGCATCGCGGAACCGCGGATCGGCGACGCGGGAATGGCGGTCCAGGCCCAGGGCCTGCCAGCGGGTAAAGTCGTAGCGGTAAAACCGCAGGCGTTCAGGTCCCCCCACGTGCCAGTAAAGATTTTCGTCCCAGTCGCCCGGCGAGGCTCCGGCGCGGAGGCGTTCGCGAAGCGTGCGCTCGCCGAAGGGCACGAACAACCGGCCTTGCGATACGAGGACGATGTTACGTCGAACCACGTTGGGCTGCTCGCTGGAGTAGGGCCAGATGGCCTCGTAGGCCGACCAAGCGAAGATGTTGTTGGTGATGACGTGGCCATGCCCGCCGTTGTTGAACATCAACCCGCCGTTGCGCGTGTTGTAGACCAGGTTCTCGGCCACGGTGTACCCGCCGCATTGTGCGTCCAGGTAGATGCCCCACCCATAGCCAGGGGTCTCGTAAGGCCAGACGTCGTGGAGAACGTTCCGGCGGATCACGCTTCCGGGCGACACCCCCAGGCAGTAGATCGCGCCCATGTCGCTCATGACCCCATGGCCCAGGTCGTGAACATGGTTGTACTCGATCCGGTTGTGATGGCACCGGTTGGGCGCGGTGTCCCAGTTCCAACCCACGCTGATGCCCGTGTAGAAAAAGTCGTGGATGTCGTTGTGCGACAGCACATTATGGCTGCTCTGGGCCACCCAGATTCCCACTGCGCCCGTGTAGATCCGCCCGCCCTCGTAGATGTGATTGTTGTCCACTACGTTCGCTCGACTTTCGGCCTCGTCGTTGGTGGCCATGCGTTCCTCGCCGATGCGGACCCCGCCGGCGCCGAGGTCGAAGAGCCGACACTGGCGCACCACGCAGGAACGACAGCCGCGTCGCAACCAAATCGCATACGTCCCGATGTGGGCGACCTCGCAACGTTCCAACACACAACGAATGGCGCCGTCACCGGTGATCGTCGCGGGAACTTCCACGGCCGCCTGCGTGCTGCTGTTCCCCTCCGGCCGCAGCACCCAATCGGCATGGTGGAATGTGAGCCCGCGGATCACGATGTCGCTCACCCACACGCCGCGATCGGGATCGCCCGCAAAGCGGATGAACTCCGTGCACCGCGGTGCAATCACCGAGACAAGGCCGGGCGTTTCGCCCGCGAGCGGCCAGTAATAGAGCCGTCCCGTGGTACGGTCGAGATACCACTCGCCCGGCTCATCCAGCCACTCCCGCGCGTTCTCCAACCGGTAGCGCGCATGTTCTTCCCAGTAGCCCAACCCCCACCATTCTTTCATCGGCGCCGACAGCACCACCAGGTTCGACTCCAACACCACCGCACGGACCGGGTGAATGGAGTTCTCCCACGAGTGGAACAGCACCACCACCGCGTCGGGCGAGCCCGTCCAACTGCCGAGGTCGCCCGGATGCACCATGAACCGGTCGTGCCACACCGCGCGAACGGTGTTCGGGCGCGGTGGTGGTCCAGTGACGAGCGCGGCAAACCGATGCCACCCTTGGTTCGGCGAACGCGCCCGCGGCCGACGCTGCCCGTTCACGAACACTTGTTGGAAGTACCATCGCCCTTCTCGCACCTCCGGAAGGTCCCACACCCACCAGTCGCCCTCCACCGACGGCGCGCCCAACCGCACGCCCCCGCTCAACACCGGGCGCGTGGCGGGCGCGGCGGCAATCGTCAACGGTGCGTTCGACTGACCCGAATCTTCTGGCTCCAGCACCAGCGGCGCTCGCAGCTCGTATGTGCCCTCGTGGACTTGCACGGTGATCCGGGGCGGGGCTGCCGTGGCCGCCCGACGCAATTCGCGCCAACGTCGCTGGGCGCCATGCAGGGAAGCTAACGGGCCGTCCGAGCCGTCCGGTGTTGGAGCGGGCACGCGGCCCGACCACTCGTCGCGGCCTTGAGGGGCCACGTGCAGAACGATTTCCTCCGATCGTCCGGGACCGACCGACCATAGTGAGAACGCCGCGATCAGCACACGGAGAAAACTTGCCCGGTGGGCTGGCTCATGCGATGCGGCGCTCATGAGAACCTCCTTTTCCTCCTTCTATCACTCTATTCGCGCCTGGGTCAACCGTGGGCGCGTGGGAAAATTCACGTGCGGCGATCCGCGTGGGTGTTTCTTGCGACTGTTGACGGGGGGCGGCGCCGTTGTTAGCGTACCGATGTCACGGAGAGGTGCCAGAGTGGTTGATTGGGCACGCCTGGAGAGCGTGTGTCCCCCAAAAGGGGACCGTGGGTTCGAATCCCACCCTCTCCGCCATCCGACTCAACCAACGTGAGTGGCTTCCATGGATGGGCGAAAGGCCCTCGGCGCCACCCAAGTCTTCCAAACCTTGGAAACGCTACGCCCTAATTCGTCCAAGCCTTGGAAGCGGATTGCCTCGTTTCGTCCAAGGGTTGGAAAACATCGTGCAAAATTTTCCAAGGCTTGGACGGCGATGCGGCACCGTGTCGGATGGCCGAGGCGGAGTCGCGGACCGAACGGCCTCCGGGGCGGCGGGGGCACATCGCGAAATGCTGGCCGATCCTAATGAGCTCGTGCGGTGTCGTGGTGCCAGGCGGGTGAGCGGGTCGCGCCCGGCACTAGGGCGCGCGAGGAGTGTTCCGGTACGGTAGCAACACCGGGCCGGTGTCGCGCCAGTCGACTTCGATCCAGGACAACCACCACGTACGGCCGCGATCGGCGTTGCCCTGGAAGAACAGATAGGTCCGACCGTCATGGTCCTCCCATATGCCAGGGTGTCCGCTTTCGCTCGCGTTCCAGTCCCCGGGCGCTCCATTGGGCAGGAACGGTTGGTCGGAAAGGCGTCGCCAGTGAATGCCATCGTCGCTCACGGCCACGCCGATCTGTTGCGGCTCGTTGTTGTAGCCGCCCGCGTAGAACATGTAGAGTTTTCCGTTGCGGACGATGACCGACGGCGCCTCGATGCACCGCCGTTCCCATGGCAGCTCGGGTGCCAGCACCGGCCCGTCCTGGGCCAGCGTCCATGCGGACGGGCCCAAGTCCGAATTGGGATCGGCCACGGCGACGCCGACCATTTGGGTGGTCATCGTGGGATCGCGCGTGGCGAAGTAGAGCCACAACTTTCCGCGAAACTCGATCAACTCTCCGTCGATCGCACGGCCCACGGTCCACGTACCTTGCGGCCGGAACACCGGGTTTTGTGGGTGTCGCTGGAACGAGAGGCCATCTTTGGAAAACGCGAGGCACAGCGCGTCGCGCGGTCCATTCCCATAGGTTTGGTAGACCAGGTAAATTCGTCCACCGATCCAGCGCGCGCCGGGGGCGCAGATGCCTCGCTGTTCGCAGGGTTGCTCCGGCTGTAGCTCGGCCACCTTGCGCCACTGGATCAGATCGTGGCTCTCCGCGATGCCAATGCTCCAGCCGCTGGGGGCACCGGGCGGCGCGCGGTTCGAGGCCCACGGTGGCAGCGAAAAATACAGCCGGTACTGATCGCCGATGCGAAGAACGCTGGGATCTTTGGCGAAAGGCCGACCGAGGCGAGACTCGTCGCCGAACCGCATGGGGGCGTGGCGGACGGGATTCTCGCTGGCCGCGAGCCCTAGCGCGCTCCATCCGAGCAGATACACCAGCGCGTCCACCACGGCGCGACGGCGTGCGCGGCAACGGCCGGACCCGACCCCAGGCTCTCCGCGGGGAGCCCGGCTGGATCCTTGTATCTCACCTCTCATGTGGGCACCTTCCTTCCCATCCAAAGCTTACGCCAATTCAGTCTCCGCAAAACCCCATACCCTACTGTCGTTCGCGCACAAGGGTGGGCCCCCAAAACTGACGCACCGAGAAGATGCCACATGCCTGAACCCTTTGAGCACGATCCAACCTGCCGCACTCTTGGGCCCGGTGAAGAAAACTTCCGAGCGTCTACGGCGGCACCAACCTCGGCGGCCTGAGTGCCCAAATTGGCACACTTCTCAGGTCCCCTCACTGCGTCACCGACCGTGCGAGCCCTGGGACTCGTTTTGGGATTCGATGACGACCCAATTCGGGTTCTGCACGTCACTTGGAGGAACCGCGGCAGCGCCCTCGGGTGTAGTCCGGGTGCGCCCCAAGCACAGATGCAGAGACCATTTGGCCGTGTTTGGGATCTCATCCCCAGCAACCGCAGGACGAGCAAGACCAACCACAATGTCTCCTGCGACCCCAATGCAGGAGGATCCCAAGGGGGTTGGATCTTGACCCAATAGTCATCGTCGCGTTGGCCACATGTAGTCCGTTGACGAAGCACGGTCGTCCGCGGAGCGCACGCATCGGATGGCTCGAGTGACGTGATTCGGACTGCAGCATTTGAACACTGAACTGAGGCCGATGCCAGGGGAGAGAGAACGGGCCCATGGGAACGGGAATGCCGGCATCGTGTGGTTCCCCACGAGGGACTCTGTTGGATGCAATGCCGTTACTCCCACTCGATGGTGGCGGGCGGTTTGGAGCTGATGTCATAGACCACCCGGTTGATGCCTCGGACTTCGTTGATGATTCGGTTGGAAATCACGCCGAGGATGTCGTAGGGCACGCGCACCCAGTCGGCCGTCATGCCGTCGAGGCTCTCGACGATCCGAAGCGCCACGACGTGTTCGTACGTGCGGCTGTCGCCCATGACGCCGACGGTGCGGATGGGCAACAAGACGGCAAACGATTGCCAAATCCGCCGGTACTCGGGCCATTTGCGGATTTCTTCCTGAACGCGCAGGTCGGCCTCTTGGAGCAGCGCCACACGTTCGGCCGTTACTTCGCCGAGGATGCGCACGGCCAAGCCGGGACCGGGGAATGGCTGGCGCTCGATGATGGAGTCGGGAAGTCCTAGCTCGCGGCCCAGCGCGCGGACTTCGTCTTTGAAGAGCTCTCGAACGGGTTCGATAAGCTCGAACTTCAGGTCCGGCGGCAGGCCGCCCACGTTGTGGTGGCTTTTGATGGTGGCCGAAGGTCCGCCGATGGGCGAACGGCTTTCGATCACGTCGGGATAGAGCGTGCCTTGCGCCAAGTAGCGCACGGGACCAAGCCGGCGGGCTTCCTCGGAGAACACCTCGATGAACAACCGCCCGATGATCTTTCGCTTTTGCTCCGGGTCCTCGATTCCGCGTAACGCCTCTAGGAAACGCTGGGCCGCATTGACCACATGCAGGTCCACGCCCATGGCGTCGCGGAAGGTGCGTTCGACCTCTTGGCGTTCGCCGCGGCGCAGCAGGCCGTTGTCCACGAAGATGCAGTGGAGCCGCGGGCCGATGGCGCGGTGGATCAGCGCTGCGACGACGGACGAGTCCACGCCACCGCTGAGTGCGCACACGACCTGTTCATGGCCAATGCGTTGGCGAAGTTCGACGATGGTTCTACGGGCGAAGTCGGCCATTTCCCAGTCGGGCGTTGCCCCGCAGATTTCGAGCACGAAGTTGCGGAGGATCGTGGTGCCTAGCGGCGTATGAACGACTTCGGGATGAAACTGGAGCCCGTACCAGCGCCGGGGTTCGCAGGCCATGGCGGCCGTGGGGCAAAAAGAGGTTTGGGCGATCACCTCGAATCCCGGCGGCACCTGGCCGACATAGTCGCCATGGCTCATCCAGACTGAAAACTCTTCGGGCAGGTCGGTCCACAGCGGCGACGGTCGCGTACGGCGGACGGTGGAGTGGCCGTATTCACGTGAGGTGCCTCGGCAGACGGTCCCGCCGAGCATCTGGGCCATGAGCTGTTCGCCGTAGCAAATGCCCAGAACTGGAAGATCAAGTTCGAACAGCTTGGGGTCGCAGGTGGGGGCGCCCGGGTCGAGTACACTGGCGGGACCGCCGGAGAGGATCACGCCGCGCGGCGCGCGACGGGCCAGCTCCGAGGCCGGCGTGTCGTAGCGAAGAATTTCAGAGTACACCTTCAACTCACGTACGCGACGCGCGATCAGCTGAGTGTACTGCGATCCAAAATCCAGTACCGCGATCCACGACGATGGCGTCATCGACAAGCGTCCTCGATCAGTTCGCGAAATCGGCCAAAGAGGTGACGAGCATCGTGGGGGCCCGGACCGGCCTCGGGGTGGTACTGAACGGCGAACAGGGGCCACCGCCGATGCTGAAGTCCTTCGACCGTTTGATCGTTGAGGTTGATGTGAGTGATTTCGACCTCGCTGGGGTCCAGGCTATCGGTTCGCACGGCGAAGTTGTGATTTTGCGAGGTGATGTCGATTCGGCGTGTGCGCAGATCCATCACGGGGTGGTTGGCGCCGTGGTGGCCGAACTTGAGCCGGTAGGTTTGCCCTCCCAACGCCAGCCCGAGCAACTGATGGCCCAAGCAAATGCCCATCAACGGCAGCCGTCCCAATAGCTTCCGAATGTTCGCCACCGCGTAGGGGACGCCGGCGGGATCAGCGGGACCGTTGGAGAGGAACACACCATCGGGCTTCATGTCCAACACGGCCTCGGCGGGCGTGGAGGCGGGCACGACCGTGACGGCCAGGCCTTGCCAGCGGAGGTAGCGCAGGATGTTCCATTTGATTCCGAAGTCGTAGGCCACGACCCGGTGGGTGGCCGGGGGGAGGTTCGCTTCAAAGCCCCAGGAGGTACTCAGGCGGCCGTCGGGGTCCCAGTCATAGGGTTCGCGGCACGTGACCACGCGCACGTAGTCTTGGTTGTCCAAGCCCTGCCATGAGCGGGCGATGGCGACCGCTTCGTCCGGAGAGTGGACACCCTCGGGCGGGATCAGGGACTCCCATTCGGGGTGGGTGATTTCCGCGTCGGGTGAGGGCACCTGCCAATCCTCGGAGGCATGCCGCACCGCCAGGTAGGCGCGTAGTGTGCCGCGTTCCCGGAGGAGCGTCGTCAGCGCGCGGGTGTCCACCCCGGCGAGCGCCGGCGTGCCGGTCCGCACCAGCATGGCGCGGAGTGTTTCAGTGGCGCGCCAGTTGCTCGGCTCGTTCAGGTGTTGGACGATGAGACCGCTGGCGTGGAAGCGGGCGGATTCCATGTCTTCTTCGTTCAGGCCCACGTTGCCGATCTCGGTGCAGGTCATCAGGACGAACTGCCCACAGTAGGAGGGGTCGCTCAGGATTTCCTGGTAGCCGGTCATGCTCGTGTTGAACACGACCTCGCCCAAGGCATCCCGCGCCGCTCCCGCGGACCACCCACGGAACACGGTTCCGTCTTCGAGCGCCAAGAACGCTTCGCGTCGTCGTTGGGCCGACCAGTTCCAGCGCGGTTTCATCTCAGGTGTCCTCCTGTGATTCGGCACGTGGGGTGGCTGGCGAGAACGACGGCGCCGGCCGTGGACGCGGGGGCGTGCGAGGCAGTTTCAGGCGTGGGGCGTGCCGGTGGTACTCCTGAATGCTGCAAACTTCCACGCGCTTCATCTCTCGCAACGTTTCCAGCCCGTGGATCGCCGCGCGCAGTCCGTCCAGGGTCGTTGTGATGGGAATCCCCTTGATCACGGCGCTGGCGCGCATGCGGATCTCATCCGTCCGTGGGGCGGTGCCGCTGGTGGGCGTGTTGATGATCCACTTGACGGCTCGTTCTTCGATCAGATCCAGCACGTTGGGCCGCCCGTCCGATACGCGGAACAAGGCGTGGCTGGGAATGCCGTGGTTGCGCAACAGAGTACTCGTGCCGCGCGTGGCGTAGATGGTGAAGCCCAAGTCCACCAAGCGCCGGGCCAGTGGGATCAGTTCGGGTTTGTCCTCGTCGCGGACGCTGACGAAGATGGCGCCGCTGGTGGGCAGGGCGCTGCCGGCGGCCATTTGGCTTTTGAGGAAAGCCATGCCCAGGCTGGGATCGATTCCCATTACTTCGCCGGTCGAGCGCATCTCGGGGCTGAGCGTCACGTCCACGCCCGGGAACTTCACGAAGGGGAACACGGCCTCTTTGACGGCGTAGTAGCGAGGACGAATCTCGTGCGTGAACCCAAGTTCCTTCAACGTGTGCCCCACCATCACCAACGCCGCCAACTTGGCCAACGGCACGCCGATTGCCTTGCTGACGAACGGAACGGTGCGGGACGCGCGCGGGTTGACCTCCAGGACGTACACTTGCCCGTCTTTCACGGCGTATTGAACGTTCATCAGCCCGCAGACGTGCAGCTCGCGAGCTAGCGCGTAGGTGCAGCGGCGGATTTCGTCCAAAATGTCCGAAGGCAGATGCGGCGGGGGCAAAATGCAGGCGCTGTCGCCGGAGTGCACGCCGGCCAGCTCGACGTGTTCCATGATGCCGCCGACGACGGTCGTCTGGCCATCGGAGATGGCATCCACGTCGACCTCGACTGCATGTTCCAGGTACCGGTCGATCAACACCGGCCGTTCTTCGGACACTCGAACCGCCTCTTCCATGTACCGGCGCAGGGTGTCGCGGTCGTAGCAGATGATCATCGCCCGGCCGCCCAACACGAAGGAGGGCCGCAGCAACACCGGGTAGCCGATGCGCTCTGCGATCGCTTCGGCCTCGGCCAAGGTCGTGGCCGTTCCATTTTCGGCCTGGCGCGCACCAATGCGTTCGACGATGGCGCTGAACAGCTTTCGATCCTCCGCGGCCTCGATGTCGGCGGGGGGCGTGCCAATGATTCGGACGCCATTGGCTTCGAGCGCGCGAGCCAGGTTCAGCGGGGTCTGTCCGCCGAATTGCACGATCGCGGCCTGGCAGCCTTCGTGCTCGTAGACGTGCAAGACGTCTTCCAGCGTGAGGGGTTCGAAGTACAGCCGGTCACTGACATCGTAGTCCGTGCTGACCGTTTCAGGGTTGCTGTTGACCATGACGACTTCGTAGCCGGCAGCCCGCAGCGCCATCGTGGCGTGCACGCAGCAGTAGTCGAACTCAATCCCTTGCCCGATTCGGTTCGGCCCGCCGCCGAGCACCATGATCCGTGGCCGGTCACTGTTGCGGCGGGACTCGCGGTAGTCGCCGTAGGTGGAATAAAAGTAGGGTGTGAAGGCCTCGAACTCGGCCGCGCAGGTGTCCACCAGGCCATATACCGGTATGAGGCCCATCTCCTTCCGGCGTCGGCGCACTTCGTCCTCGTGGGCACCGAGCAGCCAGGCAATCTGCCGATCCGAGTAGCCTTTGTCCTTCACATGGCGCACCAGTGCAGGGTCGGCGAAAAATGCCTCGACGCTGCCCGCGGCGCGGATCTCGTCTTCGAACGCCGCCAACTCCGCCATCTGCGTGAGAAACCATGGGTCGATCCCGGTCAGCGCCCGGACTCGTTCGACCGTCCAGCCGCGGCGGAACGCGGCGCGAATGGCAAAAATCCGCCGCGCGTTAGGGCGTCGAAGTTCCGCCTCCAGCTGTGAATCGCTGCACGCTTCCATTGGCCCGTCCCGCCCGTCGGCGCCGAAGCCTGCGCGACCGATCTCCAGCGAGCGCAGAGCTTTTTGCAGCGACTGTTGGAACGTTCGGCCGATGCCCATGGCTTCGCCGACGGACTTCATCTGCGTGCCTAAGGTGTCGTCGGCCATCGGAAATTTCTCAAACGCGAACCGCGGCACCTTGGTGACCACGTAGTCGATGGCTGGCTCAAAGCACGCCGGGGTTTTCCATGTGATGTCGTTGGGCAGCTCATCCAGCGTGTAGCCGACGGCCAACTTCGCGGCGATCCGGGCGATCGGGAACCCCGTGGCCTTCGAGGCGAGCGCACTGGAGCGCGACACGCGCGGGTTCATCTCGATGATGACCATCCGACCCGTTTCAGGATGGATCGCGAACTGGACGTTCGAGCCCCCGGTCTCCACACCGATTTCCCGAATCGCCGCGAAGGCGGCATCGCGCATTCGCTGATACTCACGATCGGTCAGCGTTTGTGCGGGCGCGACGGTAATGCTGTCGCCGGTGTGCACGCCCATCGGGTCCAGGTTCTCGATCGAGCAGATCACCACGCAGTTGTCCCGCCGATCGCGCATGACTTCGAGCTCGAACTCCTTCCAGTGGACCACGGACTCCTCGATCAGGACTTCGGAGTTCAAGCTTGCGTAGAGGCCACGTTGCACTACCTCGCGAAATTCCTCGTCGTTGTGCGCGATGCCGCCGCCGGTGCCGCCAAGGGTGAACCCGGGGCGGATGATCAGGGGGTAGGTGCCCAGCTCGTCGCGAATGCGAAGCGCTTCCTCGAGGCTGTGTGCGGAACCACTCCGCGGCACTTCCAGCCCGATTTTAAGCATCGCAGCTTTGAACAGTTGCCGGTCTTCGGCTTTGCGAATGGCCTCCGCCTTGGCGCCGATCAACTCGACGTGGTACCGATCCAGGATGTGCCGATCGGACAACTCGATGGCGAGATTGAGCGCGGTCTGTCCCCCCAAGGTGGGCAACAGGGCGTCGGGCCGCTCACGACGAATGATTTCTTCGAGGATTTCCACCGTCAGCGGTTCGATGTAGGTGCGGTCGGCGAACTCCGGGTCGGTCATGATCGTCGCGGGGTTGGAGTTCACGAGGACCAGCTCGAACCCTTCTTCTTTGAGGGCCTTGCACGCCTGGGTGCCGGAGTAGTCGAATTCGCAGGCTTGGCCGATCACGATCGGCCCGGACCCAATGACCAGGATTTTTTGGATGTCCTCACGTCGCGGCATGACGAGCGTTCTCCCAAGCCGCCCCGATGAATGCGCGGAACAAGGGGTGCGGGTTCAACGGGGTGGACTGAAATTCTGGATGAAACTGGCACGCCACGAACCAGGGGTGGGTGGCCAGCTCGATAAGTTCCACCAGCTGCCCGTCTGGCGAGCAGCCGGACAGGACCATGCCGTGGCGCACGAGGTCGTCGCGGAAGCGGTTGTTCAGCTCGTAGCGATGCCGATGGCGCTCGTGGACCACCGTGGAGCCATAGGCGGCGGCCGCACGCGTGCCCGGTTGGATGTGGCACGGATAGGAACCGAGTCGCATGGTGCCGCCTTTGGCAGTGATGCCGCGCTGTTCCGCCATGAGGTCGATGACGGGATAGCGGGTCTCAGGGTTGAACTCAGTGCTGTGGGCGTCGGCCCAGCCACAGACGTGGCGAGCGAACTCGATCACGGCACACTGCATGCCCAGACAGATGCCCAGGAAAGGAATGTTCCGTTCGCGTGCGTAGCGTGCCGTGAGGATTTTACCCTCCACGCCGCGGTCGCCGAAGCCGCCCGGCACCAGAATCCCATGCACGCCGGCTAGCAGTGACTCGGGCCCTTGTTGTTCGATGTCTTCAGCCTCGATGGGACGAACCACGGTTCGCAGACCGTGGGCGATGCCCCCGTGGGTCAGCGCTTCGTACACGCTTTTGTAAGCATCCTTCAACCGGATGTATTTGCCGACGACCGCGATTTCCACCGTGCCGTTGGGCGGGTGGATCAGCACCTGGACCATCTGTTCCCAGTCGTCCATGCGCAGGGGGCGCACGTGGAGCTGCAGCAGTTCGAGCACGTACACGTCCACTTCCTGCCGTGCCAGCTCCAGCGGCACTTCGTAGATGGTGTGCTCGACGTCCCGCTCTTCGATCACCTTGTGGGTATCCACGTTGCAAAACAAGGCCAGCTTAGCCTTGGCTTCAGCGGACAATGGCCGTTCGCACCGGCAGATCAGGATGTCCGGAATGATGCCGATGGACCGTAGGATGGCAGCGGACTGTTGGGAGGGCTTGGTTTTCAGCTCGCCTGCGGCCCGAATGTACGGCACCAATGTGATGTGGATGAACGCGGCGTTTGCACGGCCGACTTCGTGTCGGTACTGGCGAACCGATTCCAGAAACGGCAAGGACTCGATATCGCCGACGGTTCCGCCGATCTCGGTGATGACGATGTCCACGTCATCGGAGGCCAGTCGGCGAATCGCGTCTTTGATTTCATCCGTGACGTGGGGGATGACTTGGACGGTTTTTCCGAGGTAGCCGCCTTCGCGTTCGCGCGAGATCACGCGGCTGTAGATGCGGCCGGCGGTGTAGTTGCTGTCGCGCGTGCACGGGATCCCGGTGAACCGCTCGTAGTGGCCGAGGTCCAGGTCGGTCTCGGCGCCGTCGGCCGTGACGTACACCTCGCCGTGTTGGTAGGGAGACATGGTGCCCGGGTCCACGTTGAGGTAGGGGTCCATTTTTTGAAGACGTACGCGGTACCCGCGGCGCGAGAGTAGTAGCGCAATCGAGGCTGCCGTCAGCCCTTTGCCGAGGGAGGATACAACACCGCCGGTCACAAATACGTGCTTCGTCATGACACTGTCCCTGGCGCGTCCCTAATCGGCGGTGGCTCGACCTCAGCCGAACGGTACGGTCCACCCCGGTATCCTGCGCCGGGTCGGTGCAGAGATCGCTGGGGACGCCGTCAGGGCCGCAACCGTCTCGCTGGAATCGCCAGTCTAGCATCTCCGCGGCCGCGCGGCAACCTGTCTGCACCGGAGAAGAACTTTCCGGACCCACTGGCTGCAAATTCGTGCGCTCTCCACGACGTCGAAAAACAGGGCCCGGGCTGCCCGCCGGCAGATCCGGGCCTACGATCAGCGGTCCGTGACGCCTCAAGCGCCGGACTGGAAGCGGGCAAGCCGCCGGCTCAGCCCCGAGTCAGACCGCGCTCCGATTTTTCGCGGGGTGGCCGGTTTCTACTGCATGGTCTGCCGATCGTGCATCGGTCCCGAGGCAGCACCGGTGCCCCGCGCGAGGCGCCGGCTTGGAGTCTCTACGCAGGCCGCCGTACTGGAACGCCTGGATTGCTGCAGGATCGCGAGTCGTTTGCGCACGCCCCGCTCAAGCCACCGGAGGTAGCCCCAGTAGGCGACGACGTACGTGATCGAGCGCGAATTGAGCCGCCCACCGACGCACGAGCTCGCGGTCGCCGGGGAACCGGCGCGACACCGCCGCCGCGCCGGTTTCGTCCGCCACCGCCCACCACACCAAACCCACTGGTTTTTCCGGCGTGCCACCGGTGGGTCCCGCGATGCCGGTGATGCCCACTCCGATCGTGGCGCCCAGCCGCTCACGCACACCTCGAGCCATCGCCAGCGCCACAGCTTCACTGACGGCCCCGTGGGTAGCCAAGAGCGGTTCTGGAACTCCAAGCTGCTGAATCTTCACCTCGTTGGCATACGCCACGATGCCGCCGCGGAACCAGTCGGAACTGCCGGGATACGTGGTCAGCCGTGCTGCGAGCCAACCGCCCGTGCAAGACTCGGCCACCGCAAGGGTCGCCCCGCGCGACCGCAGTTGGCGCGCCACGACCTCCACCAAGTCCAGCCGCTCCTCCGCGTACACGTGAGGGCCCAATGCGGCTCGAACGACTTGAGCGGCACGCTCGAGCCAATCCGCGTGCTCCGGCTCGGCCGTCAACCTCACTTCCAAGGCGCCCGGCGCAGCGCACCAAGCCAGCTCCAACGGCCCCGGCTCAAAGCCGGCTTGCTTGAGGACTTCCATCACGTCCGATTCGCCCAGTCCACAGACCATCCAGAGTCGACGCAGCCGGGGCCGTCCGGGCCGGTGCACTGCCAACCAAGGAAGGACCTGTGTCTCAAGAATGGCCTCAAACTCGCGCGGTGGGCCGGGCAGAAGAAACCACACGCGGCCGTCCTCCAGCTCGATCCGTTCGCCCGGGGCGGCGCCCACGGGATTCGTGAGGACGACCGCGCCATCCACGACATCGGCTTGGCGCTGTCGAGATTCGGTGAAAGCCTGCCCTAAGCGGAGGCAGCGCTGGCGAATGCGCTCGAGGCTTTCCGGGTCGCGTCGTAGAGACCTTCCCAATACATCGGCCACAGCTTCCCGAGTCACATCGTCGTTGGTCGGCCCCAATCCGCCCGTAACGAATAGGATCTCCGAACGCGTCCGTGCTTCTCGCAACGCTTTCGCAATGGTTTCGCGGTGATCCGGCACGCTGGTTTCTCGGGTCAATTCCAGCCCGAGGGGTTCCAGCGCGAGCGCCAGGCGCTGCACGTGTGTGTTGACGGTTCGACCGATGAGCAACTCGGTTCCCGTGCACATCAACTCGGCACCGCGTGTCATGTAGGCATCGTATCCGCCCACGTGGCCGAAGCCAACTGCCCATCGGGTCATGGAACTCCAATCGACGGCCGGGCCATGCACTAGGGGAGGGGCAGCAGGACAGCGGGACTTTGTCGAGATATATGCAGTGGATGGCGGAAGGCTTGAAGGGCTGTGCGCCCGGTACTCTTTGGGGTACTTGGTCCGCTGTGGGATCGAGAGCATAGCCTTTTGGGCCGGAGCCAGGCGTCACCTTCGGAATAGCTGAGTCGAATCGACGTCTTGGGCGGTGTTCGACGACGAACTTTTCCATCACCGGAACCCAAAGGCAGACCCGGTGGGTGGACTCGCTCGTGCGGGCCGGCCAGCCCACGTGCTCATCCTTGCTCGGTACAAATTATGAACTCACGTGGACTCACTTCACCGTACTCAGACATATCCATTTCGCCGTGACCTCCGGCCAAGTCCTCTTCGGCGCGGTTC
>Ga0272449_1001656_pt1 | contig 22292 bp, 21 predicted proteins | sample YNPCB0241_FD_198679 | JGI IMG/M metagenome (GOLD analysis project Ga0272449, IMG submission 198679) | Hot spring sediment microbial communities from Yellowstone National Park, WY, United States - YNP-CB-024-1 | ecosystem: Environmental > Aquatic > Thermal springs > Hot (42-90C) > Sediment... | reverse complement strand
ATGTAATAATAGCACCACCTAAACCATCACTCACTATTGTAGGATACAATTGATCCCCAGAAGCAGTACATATCGGAACACCATTAGTTGTCCACAAAACTACTCCTGTTGAACTTACCCTCTGAGCATAAATGTGACAATTACCACTACGAGAATCGTACCATGTAATAATAGCACCACCTAAACCATCACTCACTATTGTAGGTTCCAATTGTTCACCAGAAGCAGTACATATTGGGACACCATTAGTTGTCCACAAAACTACTCCTGTTGAACTTACCCTCTGAGCGTAAATGTCCCGATTAACACTACGATAATCCTGCCATGTAATAATAGCACCACCTAAACCATCACTCACTATTGTAGGATACAATTGATCCCCAGAAGCAGTACATATCGGAACACCATCCGTTGTCCATTCCCACTGAGTTAGACCAATTTCATTTAAACAAACCACAAGAGTAATTATATATACTGCATTATTAAAAATCTTTTTCATAATATTAACAATCTTCTCTCAACATAATTCCAGACAACCCATCTGGACTTTCTTGTTGTGATACTGCTTTTATTTGTTCAGGGACTGCTTCAGCAAGTATCGCGTATATTATTCTTGCAACTTTTTTGTCTGAAAACAAATCTTGCGGTGTATTATTTTTGTTAAGTCGTTTTTCTATCCATAAAAGTTCATAAACACGCCAAATGTCATCTTTTGTAGGACGTGATTGCCTATCTTTAATTATAATCTCATTACTTGTTACATCTATAATTTCGTTTTTTTCTTTTTCTTCAATAGTGTAAATAATCTTCCCTTTTAATTTTTTAATTCGTTTCCATAACGCGTTTTTGGTTAACTTTTTACAGCATTTCTTCCATTTGTTTTTTAACCCACAATAACGAGATATTTGAATACAACTAAAAATAAACACTATTCCAAAAACTGTTATCCAGAAAAATTTGTTGATAATATCTATCCAGGGTGATATTATAAAACCGAGTAGTATCAGCAATGATAAAATAGAAATATCAATCCAATCTATTCCTACCACACAACATTTTAGTTCTGTTTCTTTAACTTTGGGACATTTTGGTTCTTCTTTTTCTTTTTCGTTCTTATCCATTTCTTCCATTTTACTTTTAACCTCCAGATAACCTCTTTTTAATTTACATGGATAAATATTGTGCGCTAATACTAAAGCTATAACTACAACTACTACAGCAGTTAAAATAACTATATTTCTATAACAACTATTCGGCACAAATTGATAAATAATTCCTAAACCAAGTATTGCAACTGATAAAATAGCAGCATGAACTCTTAAAGCAGAAGGTGCTATTTTGAAAGTGTAAAGAATGTTAGTATACTTACATTCTGGGTCTGGATCCCAATCTGGAGTAAAACTTGATAAACAAATCCTTTTTTCTATTGCCCAAAGTACAATTGTTAAATACCTATACACATAACTTAAAGCAATAGTATAATACAGTCCCCAACCCATAACAAGTATTCCAGCAATGGCAACAGTAAAAAACAACCATTGTTTAGCTGGATTTTCTAAATATTTATCTAATGCCCAAGCGAATCCACCAACTGCTGGAAGTAAAACACCTAATAACTGAATAACAATAGATTCCAACTTTCTTAAACTTTCAACTTGTATATTATGATATTCTTTTGCAGCTTCAATAGTAATGTTATTTTGTTGTGGTTGTTGAGATGTATTTGTCATACTGATTTATAATTTCAATCTTGTTTATAACTAAAACAAGAAATTCAAAATTTTTAACAGGATTTAGATTAGAATAATCATCAACAACTTTGTGGAAGTTTGTTTTGGCATGAGGAAACTGAGACTTTATCTTCGCAAGAAAAGATAAAAATGAAAAATTTTTTTGTTCCATAACAAAACAAAAAATACTAAATTTAATATTTTGTGTCAATAGATTGAACAAAAATATTTAAATTTCATAATTTATAGAACTTAGAACTTCTCCCCGCCAGCAGTACCGCACTCACGGAATGTAAGTGCGGGATTATTTTCTTCCATTACCGTTTGTGATAAAATACAACATAGTAGATTAGTATTTATATATCTGCTTATTTTGTTAACAATTTCTCGTATTCGTGTTTTATTAACCTGTGGTTTGGGTTGATTTTTAGTCCTTCAGACCAGATTTGTTTTGCTTTTTCTGTATCGCCTGAAAGTTTGTAAAAATAGCCAAGACGATATAGAGACCATATATATGACGGATTGAGTTCTCTTGATTTCTCAAGGTATTCTATCGCTTTCTTTGTATCACCTTTTCTAAAATAACAAAAACCTAAAACATAATAACTATAATAATATGCTCTTAGTTCAACTGCTTTTTGTGCTAAATTAAACGCTTCGGCTATGTTTGTGTTCGCTTCACAATAAATTTCTGCAAGTGAAGCATAACTTAAAACATCAGGATCTAATTTGTCTTCAATCATTTTTTTAATTGTTTTTTCTACTTCATCCACTGTGTTTTTTAAGTTTTGAACATCATTTTTTTCTTTATAGATCATAATTTTTAACCAATACGATTTAGTATAGCAGAGCGGTTTTTCTTTTCTTACCGAAAATTTTTCTATTAAAGTTGTTGATAAAAGCAAAGCGTTTAAAAAACTTCTTAGTATTTGTAACACATTGTCAATTTGTATTAGTGCTTCATTGAGTTTTCCTTGCATAAAATATACTTCAGCAATACCATACATAGGATATTCAGATATTGATAGTTTTTTAGTTTTTGCAAACTTTATTGCTTTTTTATAATCTTCAATAGCTTTGTCATACTCACCTATCTCAGTATAAAGAGTACCACGGTCATAATATACAACATCTGATGTAGGATACACTTTTACTGCTTTATTAAAATAATCCATTGCTTGGTTATAATTTCCTTTTTCATAACAAATTCTTCCAAGTTTGCTGTAAACTGTAGGATGTTTTGGTTCTAATTCAATAACTTTGTTAAAATCTTCAACAGCTTTATCGTATTCACATAGTTCCAAATATACACATCCGCGGTTGTAATAAGCGTCAGTTAGTTTCCTGTATTTTTTAACGACTTTATAATCTTCATAATAAATTGTTTCTTTCAACTTTTTTAATGTTTCTTCATCAAGTAAGTGGGTGTAATATTCGATCTCTGCTGTATATTTTTTTATTAGTCTTTCAGGTGATTGAGCTTCCTTTATCAACTGATGAGTTTCTTCTAATGTTTTTTTAATCTTTTCATTAAATTTTTTAAGGTATAAATTAGCTAAAGTTCTTTCAACTTCATATCTGTTTCTATATTTATCAAGAACTTGTTCTAAATCTTTAGCGAGTGATTTTCCCATTTCTACTAATTCGGGGTCGTCAAATTTTAAATTTCTAAAAGTTTTAATTGCAACTTCTATTGATGACCAACTAAAACCAAGTGAAACATACTCTTTCATATATTTATCTACAGGATCTTCTTTTTTGCTCATATATTCCTCCGTCATTAGTTTGTTTAGAAATGGGCTTATAGAAAAAATAATATCCTAATATTCTGTCATTAATTATTGGTAAGATTTTACCTTGTTTCAAAAAATCTTTATAAATTTTTTTGTAATAAAAATGTTCGGAAATATATCTTATTATATAAACCACAATTCTACAATTAAATACTTCTTCCCTGATTGACGGCAATGCTAAAAATATGTTCATATCATTATTTTTTAAACAAGTCCATATGGTTTTTAACATATAAAAAGAATAAATTGTTTCTAATTCCATCCAACGAAAAAGACAAAGAAATGATGTTCTATACACCCAATGTCTAAAAAGTTTCAACTTCCTTTTTATTTTTCGTCTTAGCTCTTTAATTGTTGGTGGAATCATAGGGTTAATTTACATTAGTTTAAATTTCATTAGGTAAAAATTGATGATAAAAAATATATACTCCAGGTCCGGTGTTGTTAATTTGTCTCAATTGTTCTTTCAGCTCGTCATATTTATAAAGAGGCGAATTAAGAAGATCTTCAAATAACTTTTCATACCTTTCAGCAAAGTTTTTATTCCACGGCTTTCTGTTCTTATTCAATGGAGGGTCAAGTCTTTCTATTACAAACCATTGGAAATCATGTGCTTCATTATAAGATGAACAAATAATATATCTCCACTTGCCTGAATGAATGTAATCACTTATTTGTTTTTCTTCTTCTGGAGACACACGTTTCCTTATACTACCTGATTCTCGTTTTTCCTGTACAATTTTAAATCTTTTTAATTCAGCTATAGTTTTACGAAACGCAGATGATTCTACATTACCATTACAATGGTTATAAATTATACGATTTATTACATTACTTGAATCACCAACATAAATTATTTTATCCATAGTTTTTAGCCCCCAAAAAATATAAAATTTATCTTGATGACTTATATCACTTCATAGCATTTCTGATTATATCTCCTAATCTTCTAAGTTCTTCTTTTATAGATTTAAAATTACCTGTTATTTCGTTAACTACTTTTTTCCAATACTTACCACTCATTGGGCTTGGATGAAGCATAAATAAAATTCTAGTGTCAAAAAATTCTTTATCAAAATAAATTCTACAATGTGCAAATTCACCATGTAATTGAGATATCTGATTCTTTTTTCCTTTTGAGACACACCAATCATTTAAATTCAATTCTTCACTATTGTGAATTATTTTAATATTATTCATTACTTTTAAGGATTCTAATGCCAATCCCCCCATTATTAATATTTTATCCGGCCTGATAATATATATCTCTTTTTTTAAATGCTCTACACAATAATTTATACATTGTTTATTCTTTGAACAGAAACATTTTAAAGCATCAGTAATATATAAATCTTCAACATTGAGTCCTAATCCCTCTTCACTACACAGATATTCATATTCTGGCAAATTAGAACCTTCAGGAGTTAAAAACTTATCAGCAGCGAATGGTGTAGCTAATCCTATATTAGGCTTGGCCCCGGGTTCTTCTGCAATAATCATTATTTTATTATCCAAATTATTTATCCAAAATGGGACATCTTTTCTAGATGTCTTACATCCATTCCCACATATGAAACAACCTTTATATTTATCTATGTCATCTTCGCTCTGGCTGTTTATAACTTTATTTACTTCTTCATATAATCCCCTTCTGAGTCCATCTTTAAACATATCACCTTGCAAGTAATCTAAAATACTCTGGTTGTTGTAAACTCTTTGTGTTCCAAAAATTTTGCCAATGAGTTCTGCGTATTTATTTAGTTTATCTCTCATTTTTGTTCTTTTACCTCCTAATATATATAATAACCACAGCAAGTAATTTATTTCAAAAAATTTGATGAAATTTTTTCCTTTGGTTAGTTATTATATTATATGAAAGGAGATTAAAAGTTCTTTGACATCTTTGTTGAATTTCTGACAAAGATTTTGTAAAACAACAATATGCTAAACTACAAAAAAATCATAACAGATCTTCTTTCAAACAAAATAGACCAAGAAAGTTTTGAAGCTTTTAAATACGATCTTGCAGCAAGAATTTCTAAGTCTATAAGTTATTATAAGGAAAAATTTAAAATTTCAGATAATCTCATAATATCGTTTGAAAGTTATCTTGAAGATCTTGTACAAGAAATTTTTTATATAATTTTAACTTCAAAAAATTTTTTAACACAAATACAACAACTTAACGACGAAGAGTACACAAAAGTTTTCTCAAAATGGTTAAACACAACAATAAGAAATATTACAATAAATTTTCTAATAGGTAAAAAGATTTTAAATAAAATAGAATTATGCACAACATCTCTATATTTTTCTTCGGCATCTGAAGATCCTGAAGAGTACCAAATTGATATTGATGATGGTACAAACTTTGTCGAAGAAGTTGTGGATTATTCTTTATTAGAAGAATTTTTTTCTTCTTTAGATGATGATGAAAAAAAGGTTGTGAGAACAAAGTTACAGAATCCGAATTTTAAACAAAAGGATATTGCTAAACAACTAGGTTTCAGCGAAGCTAAGGTTACTCGTATTATCAAACGGTTAATTGAGAAATATAAAAAAATGAAAAAATGAAAACGAATATATTCAAGTTGTTAGAAAAATTTTATCTTGATAAAGAATTTGAACCTACAGAAAATTGTCCTGATGAAGCAACTTTGTATAAATATGTATGCTCTTGTCTTGATAGAAAAAAAATGGAAAAAGTTAAAAAACATATAATAGAATGTGACTATTGTCTTAAAAAGATATTAGAAATAAGAGAATCAGACGAAATAGAATCTGTGAAAGAAAACAAAGAACTCACCAACAAAATCTATCAAATTTTAAAAAATATACCACAAAATTTTATAAAACTAAAGATAGAACAACAAAAAGATGAATTCTTAATTTGGTCAATTGGAGAAAGTCCTATTTTTAAACCTATTATTGAGAGTTTAATACCAACAGCTGTAGCACCATCTTATGGTCTTGGTTTGTTAATGTTTAAACAGGATAAAATTTTAAGAAAAACAAAAATAGGCAATATTGATGTACAAATAGCAATTGTACCTGTATCACAAAAAGAACTGAAAATTTCTTTTTCGTTTACAAAAAATGAAGTCCCACAAAAAGATATTCGTGTAAAAATTAATGATAAAGAATTTCTGTCCTCAAAAGAAGGTAAAATTGAAACTTTACTTCCAGTGAAAGATAAATACAAAATCTCAATCCTTCCTCAAACTTCTAATCAGCTTGATTTTAATATAATTTTAACAAAATAATACGGATTATCTTCTCTTTATTTTTTAATCCTTGAAAAATTAAGTATGTTTAAATCTTATAAATTTTATGAAATTTTTTTATGTTTTTGGTTATTATATTTATTAGAGTATGTTATGCTCTTTGAAAAACTAAAAGTAAAGTATGCAAATTTTAGGAAAAGATGTGTTTTATAACAAATAATATTTAAAAAATCAAGTATTTTGTTGAAAAAACAAAAGTTTTTTGTTTGGTTTATCAAAAAATCTTTACCAAAAAAATTTCTTGAATATTCGAGAAAAGTCAAAAAATGGTGTGCAAAAAGTCAATTTTTCTCTTTATATATATTATAGGGGGGTTTTTGAAAATCGTACTGTTATGCTAAATGGAAAATACTTAAAAAACTTTTATTTTTTGTCGTTTTGTGAGCCATCCTGTTTTATCAGGATGCTATGGCAAAATAATAAGGTATTGATAAATCAAAAAAATTTATAAATAAACGGAGGTAAAAATAATATGGAAAAAACAACAAACATAATACAAGAAACAAAAAAACAACTAAAAAAAAGAACAAAAGTTCCCCAAAGAAATTTTCCCAACTATCAAAATTTATGGGTATTCAAAAATTGAAGATTTGATTATATCAGCGTTAGTCACAGGTGAACCGATATTACTTATTGGTTCACATGGTACAGCAAAAACAATGTTAGCAAGAAGTATAGCAAGATCTTTAGGACTAAAATTTATTGCTTATGATGCATCAAAAGCATTATTTGAAGATGTGATAGGTTTCCCCAATCCAGAATCCCTTAAAAACGGTAAACTTGAATATGTTTCTTCAGATATAAGCATTTGGGATAAAGAATTTATTTTAATAGATGAAGTTTCCCGCGCATCACCAAGTATGCAAAATAAATGGTTAGAAATTATTCGTTCAAGACAACTTATGGGTAAAAAAATAGAATCTCTTAAATACATCTTTGCAGCAATGAACCCTGCAACAGACAGTTATGTTGGTACCACTACATTAGATGAAGCTTTCGTAGGGAGGTTTGCTTTCATTGTTAAGGTGCCAGAAGCCACTGATATGTCTCGCGAAGATATAATAAAAATTATAAACAATGTATCAGAAGACGACGCTGTTGCTGTAAAAGAGTTTCATTTAAACAACAATGTTGTATCAAACGAGCTAAAAGAAATTGTTGCTGAAGCAAACAAAATAATAGAAAAAATAGATAATAAGTATAGTAATATAGTTGCGAACTATGTTGCAAACATATGTAAAAATTTTGAAGAACATGAAGTTAAACTTGATGGAAGACGGCTCGGTATGATAAAACGCAATATCATTGCTTATCTCACAATTAAAATTCTAAAATATGATGAAGATTATGTTAAGAAAAATATGAACCAAATTTTTTATGATTGTCTTAATTCAAGTTTACCCTTTCCTGCAACTGGTGAAGATGTTAAACAAGAGATTATACAATTTGTTCATATAAAATCTTTCTCTGAGGATAGTTCTTCGGTTAGTTTTGCTTTTTATAAAGAAACGCATAATAAATGTCAAAATACTGCTAAATTTATTATTGAATCATATGACAAGTTAGATTATTTCCACCTACACAGATTAATCTCAAAATTTTTAGAAATAACTTCGTTAGAGAAGGCAAAAAATTCAGAAGAACTGTTAGGTATCTATTTTACAGTAAGACAACTTACAAAATTTTTACAACAAAATGCTAACAAAGTACCTTTAGATATCCAGACAAAAATATATACTAGGTATTTAAGATTGACCTCTATAATTTCCCCATTACTAAACTATAATATGCGTGGTTTAAGTAACATATTAACATCTATACTTTCAGAAGACACCAGAAACTTCTATAAAAAACCAAAAATGTTGGTAATTGACAAAGAAGAACTTGACATACCATTTAGGTTGTTGTTTAATTTATCTTTTACAGAAAAACGTTCGGTAGCTATTAACTATAATACATTGGAAGAACTAAAAGGATTTTTATCTTACAAAAAGGAGGAAAAAATAAAAAATGAAAATATCAGTTTTAGTAAAAAATAATAACCAAAAAAGTAAAGTTGATTTATATCTTGTAAAAAACATTGATTTACCATTTTCAACAATATTAACTCGTCATATTATTCCAATAGATGTAGACGAAAATATTGACGAAGAGGAACCAGGATTTAATTCTTTTTTCTCATCTAAAGAAATAGATTATTTTAAATTTAAGTTAAAACTTAAAAAATACAAAAATTATGTCCGTGGGATTATAGTATACAAAAATTATGATGATTTAGCAGATTTTTTAATAAACGATTATATACCCTCTGGAAGTTATTTAGTTGACACACTGTTGATAAATACAAAAGAATTACCTGCAAAAAGAAGAAAACAAATTATTAAAGAAGAATTGATTAAATACAAAAATTCTCTTTTAGAAAATAGAATTTTTCATCTTGAAGAATCAAAAAAAACGTTTTTACCTGCTCTTTCAGAAAAAGAATTAGTTCAGAAGGAAAATTTAAATATTTTGAATTTATATAAAGAAGAAATATTAGTACAAATTACTAAAAGATATAGAGAAATGTTTATCACAATAGGTATTGAGAATAACAAAGAAATATCAAATAAACAAATTCCAGTAGTTGAGAAAATGATTATGATTACTGCTGAATTCAATGAATCTTTTTCAATGATATATTTTGATGGGAAAAACTATAAAATCGATAGTCATTTGAGAAATATTTCTGCAATTATCTCTTTTTTAGGAAAAGAAACTTATAATGAATTTGATAAATATGGAAAATTTATCTATCCACTGAGAGAGGAAGTATTAATACCGTTTGATTTTAAACCAGAATTTATATTGTGTATCCCTCCTAGGAAAGAACTAAGACAATATTTATTAAAAAAGAAACTGCAAGAATTTAAATTGCCAAGTTGGTTTACTAAAAGTTATTTTGTTTATAACGCTCTCTATGCAAACAGAGTTTTAGATGAATACAAAGATAACATAAAAATTGTTGATTCTCCAGAAGAAGTAATACCAATACTTGCAAGAACAATAAACAATATTGTTTATCCTACTGAAACTCCAACTGAAAACATTTTGTTAAACAATTGTAGTTCAACACCAAAATATCTTATATACGGTGGTATAAAATGAACGAATTAAAACAATTAATACAACAATACATTTCTAAAAATCAACCAGAAAAAATTGTTGAATCAATAATATTTGAAGCTAACGATTTAATCAAAAATCTTAAAAGTAATTATTATATAGAAGCTTTTTCTGCATTAGCTTCAATTAAAAAAATTGAGTTTTCATATAAAACTAATACATTATCAGTTGCGTTAGATTCTGATGATAAAATATTGTTAATGATTAATCCTAAGTTTATATCTGAATATGTAACTACTCCGAGATGTTTATTATTTTTAATATTACACGAATTTTTTCATGTAATATATGGTGATTTAGTATCTGAAATTATCAAAATGGATACTTCTGACAGAAAAATCATTTCTAACATAGCATTTGACATAATTATCAACAGAAATATAATAGAAAAATTTTTTAATAATACCCCACCATTTATTATTAAAATATTATGCAATAAAACTACTGATCCTCTTTCAAAACTTCTTTTCCCACCTGAAGTAGTTTTTGATGATGAATTTCGTAAGATAAATAATTTCATATTATCCTGTAATCCTACAAAATTAATTAAAAAATATATAATTACACCAGCAGGAATAAGAAATAAAAAACTTAAAGAATTAATTGTTGATTTTTATATAAAATCTTGGATCGCTCCATATTCAAAAACTTCTCCCCAATATATGTTTGAAACATTAAAAGAGATTTTTAAATTGTTAGGAAATAAAAAAATAAGAATTAAAGAAATCATACTTATGGGTTCGCATTATGCAAACAAAGATTTTATAAAGAAATATTTAAAAAAGTATTTCAAAAAAATGTATGGTCCTGGTGGAGGGCTACATGGAGAAAAAACAGAACCTAAGGAAAAATATAACAAAAATGAGATACAAAAAATTTATACTGCAATTTTAGCTTCTTTATATGACAACTTTAAAAAACCTGTATTTACAATACTTCCAATTCCTGACCATAGTGTGTTACCTTTCCCACAAAGAAAAGATATATTTTTGTTATCCGCAGGTGTAACACCAATATTGTATGACAATGTTTATTTTAAAAAAGATTTTGATGAAAAATCTGTACATATATATATTGATGTTTCTGGTTCTACAGAGGACTATTGGGGATTTGTCTATGGACTAATTTTAAAATTGAAAGATTTAATAAGATTTCCTATTTATGGGTTTAGTACAAAAGTTGTCCCACTTGAGTTAGAAGATATTAAGAATGGACAAGTTGTTACTACTAGAGGAACAGATTTTAATTGTATCGTTGAACATGCAGTAATTAACAACTTTAAAAAAATATTAATTATTACAGATGGTTATTCATCATTCAAGCATGAAAACGCTGAAATATTAAGGACACAAATTAAACCTTATGTTGTTTTTATAGCATCATCTCCTCATGATGACGAATACAAATTAGCAGAAGTGTTTTTTAAACATAATATCTTAAGACCCAAAGATAAAAACATTACCTGGTGGTTTCTACCTTGCGAGGAAAGATAGCGTATAGGAGAGGTTCCCCCAACTTCAACTTATTCCACTATATTTAATTTTTTGTTACCACTTAAAACATCTCCTCTATCAAGATGGGATAACAGGGGTGTGTCTTCTTATTACTGCACTAATTCCCACATTTCAAAAATGAATACAAAATCTTAATTTATTTCTCAAAATATAAATTTTGTAAGTTTAAAAAAACTAAATTATAAAGTATATTTTAGTGATCTCCAGTAAAATTTTCAACTAATAAATATATTGCTTTTGCAAATAATTCCATTTTTTTAATAGTAGTTTTACATCCTTTAGGTGAATGAAGGTCTCCATCAGGACACTTACAAGGTAAACATAAAGAAATAGTATTTAAATCCCATTCTCTATAAAAATGACTTTCATCAGGTTCAGCTTCAATTATAAAACCTAAATTAATACCTGTCTCTTTAAATATTTCTTCTATTCTTCTTTTTAAATCTTTAATACTATTGAATCTTATTTGTGTTTGTTCAAAATTTTCTTTTTCTATATTTAAATTCTCAATAGAAATATCTTTATCTACATTGTCAGCTGTAACATCTAATGTGATTACCATCCCAAGTCTATCATACCAATCTTCATGCTCATCTTCCAACCAATCACGAGTTTTTTCTGCACCAATAAACTCTTCTCCTTCTTCGCCTCCTGTAAAAGAAATTATAACATTCTGTGGAAAATTATATTCTTGTAAAGAATATAATAAACTTGCAATACAAGCAGAATTATCTAAAGTACCTAAAATTTCTTCTCCATTTTGTTTTAAAAATAGTTGATGTTCATCAAAGACATGGTCAATGTGGCAGGAGATAAGGACAATATCACCTTTAGGACGAATCCCTGTTGTGTAGATTAAGAGGTAATCATCTTTATGAAGCAACTTTATTTTTCGAACCCTTAAGTACCTTTTGACTAAAAAATTGAGATATTCGTCTTTACGTAATAATTCTATTTCTGGATACTCATTAAGAAAATCTATTATATCTATTATATTATTCCTTCTTGTTGGATCTATAAAAATTTCTCCATTGTCTTTACCCTTTACATTTACCAATTTTAAAAGTTCTAGCAAACTGTATTTTTTTCTATATAATATATCAAATCCTCTTTCTCTATAAGCTGGTCTGAAATACTCCCACATTTTTATTGGTTTATAATATTCCAAAATTGGCAGATAATCACCCTTCCCAGGGACACATAGACTATCTACAAGTATATATTCAGGTAAACCAGCTGGATTAGATAACAATGCTCTACAAAGTTCATCTATATAAGAAACATAATTACCACCAAAACCAAGCCCACATCTAAGATGAGCTAACCCTTTCGGTTTAGTATTATTTTTTATATAAAGTTCCTTATACATTGCAACAGCTTCAAATTTTATATTTACAGTCAAAATATGCTTATTTGTTTCTTGATGTCTGAAATCACAAACAACAATGTATGGATTATGAAATTCAAACGGTAATTTTTTGATAAAATATTCATATTCTTTACATAATTCTTCCCAACTTTTGTTAAATAGTTCTTCTGGAGATAATTCTTTTTCTTCAACTAAATCATGATATTTTAGTGTTTTACCAATATTTTCTTTCTCAAAATAATAATCTACATAAACATATAAAGGAAACATATGTTGACATCTTTTAATAGGTGTGCCATCATCTTCACTACAAGGATAAAACATACTTTCAGACAATAATTCTATAATCCTTTTCGCTTCAATCATAAGATTAAAATTGTAAAAAATAAAAAATTTATTAAATTAGAATATAATACAACACATGACTAAATTAAAGTTTTATTTCATATTTATAGGTCATATCCTCTACATAAAAAGAAATCTCAACAGAATCTATTTTAATTTTACCATTATATCTATCTTTCTTTTCAAAAAAAAGAGTTTTTTCTGATTTTATTACATTAATATTATTGTCATTGTTTTCAATAATTTCTTGTCTTTGAATATTTATTTTTACATTTTTTACATCTTTCAAGTCAATTATCGTTATCTCAGAATTTTCAATTTTCAACACAAAACTTGGATTATCCTCAGGTATAGTTAGCCGACGATCCTTGATTTCGTTTAATTGAAAACTAAAAACTTTTTCACTTCTTTTTAAATCGTTTAAATTTTGACCATATTTCTGAGCAAGTCCATAAATTTTACTTTCATAATCACTTTTATCTTCATCTTTTGTTTTATCTTTCAAATTAAGTAACATTTTAAAATATTTCTTTTTAATTCTTTCTTTTTCGTCATCTTCAGAAGTTTTATTTAAGAGATACTTTAATACATCTTCATATAACACTTTATTTTTTTCATCATCATTAAAAAGTGAATTATATTTATCAAAAGGATCTAAAAAAATTTCAATTACATCAAAAATATTGCCGATTTCTTGCTGCTCTATATTCAATATGTTTAAATTTTCCGGTATATTGTGTAAAAATTCTTCTATTTTTTGTGTTGGTTTCCAAGATTTACGAAATTGAGCAAATTTTTGTAATATTTTCCACTTTTCGTTGTCATTAAAGAAAACATCATCATTTAATAATGCTTTAAATGTTTCAAAATATTTTTCAAGATTATCAATATTTATTTCATCAAGAAGTTCGTTAAAAAATTCTGCAGTTTTTTGTTTACCAAAAAATTTTAAATATTCTTTACGGAATTTGTCATTATTTATAAATTGTTCTTTAATTTTATTTCTTATCTTTTCTCTTTGTTTAAAATCATATGTTTCATTATATATAGAAATTGCTTCTCTTAGCATATTGTTATTTAAAACAAATTCAAAAGCTGAAAAATAATCATTTAAATTCTTGAAAGCATCAATTATTAAATTTTTCACTGTATTGTTGATTTGATTAGTTAAAGCAGGTCTTTCTTTTATAACTTTTTTAATTTCATCAAATTTTTTAGCTTTATACAACCATTTTATTTTTTCGTTAATATCATCTGATAAACAAGCACGGGCATAACAATATTTTTCGTTATCATCTTTATTCTCTCCAATTTTTTCCCATAACTCCACAGCAAATTTATAACTTTTCTCATTATAATTTAACTCAGCAGCAATTTTGTACAAATCGTTTCTATGATTAAATCCATAGTTATATGCAAACTGGGTAATATTTATAGGATTTATTCTGATTTGAGTAATATTATTATTCAAAATTTCTACTAATTTTGGAAGTACTTCGCTCTTCCATCTATTAGTTACTGTTATTCTTTGATGAATGTTTTTTATTAAATCTTGATTGTTGTTAGAAGAAATTATCCAATCTATTATTTTACATGCATTATCAATATTTCTATTCTGCATAAATTCAGCAATGTATCTGAATAACGATCGAATACCATATTCACTACCATACTGACTAAGTAAAGACCAATCACCAGCATGAAAATAACACTCACAAGCGTCATCATATTGTCCTAATTTACTAAAATAATCCCCGGCATCTTTATACCGACCTAATTTTTTATACATTTTTGCTGAACATATATATATTGCTTGGTTTATTGTATCCTTTTTGTTTATATCAAAATCTTCACGCTTCATTGCTTCTTCAAAATACCTAATAGCACGTCTATATGAATCTGGATCATCATCTTTTAGTTCAGCATTTTGCATGAGTTTATTTGCATATCCTATAAGTTGTTCTGCAGTCCATATACGATTGATAATATCTCCTTCCAGTATATCTAAATTCCCCTTTTCTAAAAATTCATTAAAATCAATGTTGTTTTGCCATTTATTAAGTTCTTCTTGAGTAATATTATTTTTAATAGTTGTGATTCTGTCATTGTTAAATAAGATATTCCATAATCCCATCCCATCTTGAGTATCAACTAAAAACAATTTTTCTTCAGCACGAGTTATTGCTACATATAATTTTGTAAAAAGATATTTTTCTAAAAATATCTGATTTACATTATTCAGTTGTCTATCAAAGTTGATCGAAAATCTGTTTTGGGTGTAATAATCCCCCCATTTGTAAAGCATAACTTTAGGAAATTCAAGACCTTTTATTTCGTAAACACTAAAAATATTTTTTGGTATTTCATTCAATTTACCTTCCGGATCAAATATTTCTCTTAGGAGTGTATCAGAACGAATAAACTCTAACTCCTTACCTGTATCACATGGAAGTATCACTATTACTTCTCCATCTTTAATAAAATTCTTAAATCCATCAAGTAGAGTATGACCCCCCTCTATTGAAATTAATTTTACTTTTGAACTTATATGACCTATATTAAAAATATCTTGAGGTCCAAGATAATTTTCATCTTGAAATTTATATCTTCTAATAAATTGTATAAAATTAGCAAATTTCGCAATTTCAGGTGTTGACCTGTAATTCATTTTTAATGTTCTTATAATATTTTCTTCTGATGTATTTATTGTTATATTACACTCATTTAATTTACTCCAAAAGATAGATCTGATTCGTTCCCAATTAAAACCAGTTGGATTTAAACTTTGTGATGGATCACCAGCAAGAGCAAAAGGTAGAAATAGGTTTTGGTTGTTTAAGTTAATTTGATTATTAGTATAATGTGACATCATAATAATTAACTCTATTTCTATTTGCGTAAAATCTTGTGCTTCATCACAAAAAATTACTGCATAATTTCCTTTTAATTGAGGATAGTTTTTCACCCAGTAAATACATTCTCTAACCAAATCTATCATATCCCAACTTCTTCCTTCTTCTGTGAAATTTTTATACCAACCATTATACCATTGAAATGCCGTCTCGAATCTATCATTAGGAATTCTTCTATCATTTTCAAACACCTCTTCCTCATAATTCTCTGGAGTTATAATTGTATCTGATTTATATCCTTTGATATATGTTCTTATTACATACCATAGAAATTCCGGTGAAAGATCTTGAGATGAGTTCAGATGAGTAATAGATTTAAATTTAGGAAAATCTATGAAATTATTTTTATCTAAAAACCTATCAATCTTATTTCTACGTTCTATATCATTTCTTTTTATTTCATTATCATTTAGTTTTTTAACACTTTCAATAATTTGTATTAGGAAGTTATCAAATGTAAGAAAACTTTTTTCAATTATTTCGTTAACTTTAGAGCGTTCTTCATCTGTTAGTCTGATATTCGTCTGACTTAATTTAGAATCAATTATTTTCTTTGCTAATTTCTTTACATTATCTATTAATTTTTGGCTGTAGGATAAGAATATTATATCTTCTGGATAATTATTTTCTTTTGTGATTATATCTTTTATTTTTAAAAATAAATATTCTGAAAATATAAACAACATCATAGTTGTTTTTCCACTACCAGCTAAACCTGTAATAAATATCGGCAAGCGATACTCTCTAAGCAAATTCATTTCTTCAGGAGATAAAGCCAAATGAACACCTTCATATTTACCTTCCTCTATATCACACCATATATCCCTATCTGCCACAATATAACCAGGATATGCTCGTTTCGATATCTGTGCAATTTCTAATAAATTGTTAGTATTATTAAGGTTAGAATATTGTGTTATATAACTATTGATTTCATTTTGATTACTAATTCTAATTGGATAACATAAAAGAATAACTTGCCTGTCATCGAAAATTTTATTAACATAAATTATTGCAAGGGCACCATTCTCATGAATCATATATCTAACACCTTGATCTTGAGTAGAATTACAAATATTTAAAACAATATTATGAAAATCAACAAGGCATCGACTATTTTTTTCTATCTCCCTCTTTATTCCATCTATCCAATCTTTATGTTCATAAATTGTTACATCATAAATAATTGAAATATTTCTTCTTTGTAACCAATTTCTATTTATTTGATGGTTCATATTTCTTTTTCCTCCAAATAATTAATATAATCCTTAATTATTTGTTTCTGTCTATTTGCAATTTCTTTAATATCTTGTATTGTCACTATATTATATTTCCTTTCATTCATATTACTAACGATACCATGACAAATGCTTTGTATTAAATATGGATGCCCCTTTGTCACAGTATAAATTTCATTCAACGCGCCTTGTTGATATTGTAATGAAATTTTTTTAGCAGTTTCTTGAACAAATTTTATCGTTGTATCTCTATTAAAACCACTAAGAAATATTTGATTTTCTTGAGGTATTATTGATAAAATATCCGATTTTTTTGCATTATCAATAAAATTTTTCTCTACAACAAGCCCTATTATTATATCTTTTTCTTGAGCTATTTGTACTATTTCTTTGATAAACATATTAAAATAATTTTGAGAAATTTTAATATAAGGATTATTAACATAAAGTTGTTCAAATTTATCCATAATAATTCCTATACAACAGTTACTAAAATTTGTTTTAACTTGTTCTATTTCCTCATTTAAGATTTTTTTAAAGACCATTTCTAAATATTCTGATATTATATTTTTATATTTCTCTACTCTTTTTTGAAATATATCCCAAAACATTCCACCGTATCTTTTACAAAGAAAATCTATTACTTCACTTATAAATTTCAAAATGAATTTATTTATATCTTCTTCTAATACAATTGTATCCATACTAACATATATCAAAATTTTTCCGTCGCTATTTTCATAATCAGATAAAACTTTTTTAATCAATGATGTCTTACCAATTTTAGGTGGGCCTGAAACTAAAAAATGTTCTTTATTCTCAATTACTGTTTTTAATTTTTCAATTTCAGTTTCTCTATCCCAAAATAATTCATTATAAACAGGTCCAGATATTTGATAAATTTGTGTTAAAGGTTGAAAAATTTCTTGAACAAATTCTGAACTCTCAAAATAATTGGAGATATTTTCTATTCTATTTAACCCAAATAATCTTGCGATAGAATTAACCTCATCTTCATCAAGTTTTAAGTTTTTATTACTCCAAGTACAACGTTCATTACTTGTAAAATATGATTTCAATTGGTCCAAACCATTGAATACTTTACACCAGTTAGATGTTTTTATACTACAACTTGTTTTATTTTTGAGCACTACTAAAGGAAATACCTTAACATACTGACGAAATAAATTTTGTTTATTTGGTTTTGTTGAAAAAACATTTCTTACATTGTTTTGAAGAAATGCTTGAACATGGTCCGCAGTATCTTCTGCTTGTTTTATAGGATTTCCAACTTTTTTTCTATCAGTTACAGTCCAATCCCCAGGATATGGTGCATCAAAGATTTCTCTAAATGTTTTAACTTCTAAATTATATATTGCGTCTTTAGTTAAAATTAGTAAATCACATTGTTTCTCTTCTTGATTATTCCATATTTTAAACTGAACAAAAATGCTGTAGCTATCATTTAGAATCTTATTTAATTCTTCAATAACTTCTTTTATTTCTCTCAATTGATTTTCAGTCAATGTTTTAGGACCAAAATATATGGGCATAAACAATTCCTTTCTTTAAATTAAAATTTCATACAGTTAGAAATAAATATGTTATCACATATTGTTGAACATGGAATGTTGACCTTTTGAAGTTAGAAAATACAATATTTTCTTTCGGTTGGATGATAAATCTATACTTTGCTACAGGGAAAGATGTGATTAAGTTTTTTAAGTGCATTTGGTTTTTGTACTTATAAAAACTTTGTTATTTTAAAAATACAAAATTTTATTGTTAATAGCCAAGTAGTAAGAAAAAAATATTTATTTCACAATTTGCAGATTTTCTTTACTCTCAATGGCAGAGAAAATGTTCTATTTTCTTCCGCTGTTGTTTGTGATAAGTTGTGAGATAAACCAATATATCAAAACTTGTTAGTAGTAACTTTAGAGAATATTTGAAGTTTGTAAAAAAATTATGACTTAACAACGGATGAGGAGTTATATTGTTATACTTTAATTGATTCTACTTCCGAGAAAGAAATTAATTCCAACTGAAGAGGATTTTTTCTTGCTAAGTCAACAATTTTTTCTAAATTAGAAACAACATCAGCAACAATCCATACTTCACCACATTGTGAGCATACTTTAGCTGGAACATCTTTCACAATTATAATCCTAAAACCAAGATCAACTGTATAAATCGTATAACCATCTTTTTTCTCTCCACCACATAATGGACATCTTTCTATATTCATAGATTATTTTTTTCCTACTTCTTAATTAGCTTTGAAATCTTATTTTAAACTTATTTAAACAAACTATAATTGATTTTTAATAACTACCAAATAACTTTTATCAATTTTGATTCTATTATTTTTTTATCACAAGAAATCACTACTACTTCTTCTTTATAAATTTCTTTAAGAGATTTTGCAGTAGCAACAATAATTGCGTCATGGATTTCTAAATCAGTATTCATTCTTTCAACAATGTTTTCATCAAGTGGAGTAATATGACATCGGGGATTATAGAGTATGTTAATAAATATTTCCCTAAACTTGTCTAACATTTTATACTTTTTAAAAATATACTTTAATTCTGCCAATACTATAGAGGGTATTACCAATTCTTTACTATCATCTTTTAATATTTTTAATGATTTATTTGTTAATTTGGCAGGATTTTCAAAAAACCAGTATATTGTGTGTGTATCAAGAACATATTTCATTTAAAACTCTTTGCTTTATATTTAAACGACTGGATTTCTTCTAATGGTAAGTCTGTTTTGTTTTTTAATATACCGGCAAGTGAAGAAAATGGTTTTATTTTCTTTCCTTCTTTTATTTTATATAATAACAATTTAAGTTTTTTAATTTCTTTCTCTAAATGATTTAATTTGTTGTTTATACTACTCACTTTCATACTTTTTTACCAATACATTGTTAATTTATTGTAGATATACAAATTTATTATTCAAGTGTCAATACAAAACATTATGTTAGCTTAAAAAGCGTAATTATTTTATCTTCAGTTGCTGTTTGTGATAAGTTGTGAAGCAAAATAATATACCAAAACTTGTTAGTGACAAGCATATTGGACATTCGTTTAAAATTTGTAAAAAAACTACAATTTTAATACGAAAATAAAAAATTGTTTAAATTTTTTCTAATATCAAATTTTTTGTAGTAATGTTGAAAATATCTTCTAAATTGTATCGCTCTGTTGCTCCAACAATTTCTATACCAATCACTTTCCCAGATTTGTCAAAATCAATATTAACACCTTCTTCTATCTCTTTTGTTTTATAAACCTCTTTTTCTTGTAAGTAAATATACAATGTATCTACCTCTTTATCATATTCTATTTTCATAATTGTTGTCTCCTTACCGAGTTTTATCTATCGCAGTGATTACTATTATTTTATTATATTCTTCAACAAAAATTACCTTTATATATCTATCACCAACATGTTTGTAAGCTGCTTTTCTGTTGCCAAATGAATCAACAATTAGTTCCGCAGAAAGAATTGTTTCCTTTACCTGGTGTTCAGTAATTTTACGCCATCTCATTCTATTTTTTGCATGACGACTAAAATGTATATATTTCATATTGATTATTTCATTTTTGTTTAAAATACAAAATTTTTTGTTAACAATCAAGCAATCAAAAAAATTTATTTCACAATTTGTAAAACTTATTCCCCGCCAGCAGTCCCACACTCACATTACGTGAGTGCGGGATTATTTTCTTCCGTTACCGTTTGTGATGAGTTGTGAGGCTAATGAAACGTCTAAATCATATAAAGAGTCAACACCAGCAAGTTCACGAACTTTTTGTAATGAACCATAGATCTTTTTCAATGCTTGTATTTGTTTTTTTGTAGCTGGTCGTTTTTTTCTTTTTGTTGGTTTTGTCACAGTTGTGGTTTGTTTTTCCTCGTCGCGAGCAGATTGAAGATACACAGCAATTGCCATCTTTGTAATTGAATCTGCGTTGAATTCTATGCCAACAGAGTTCTTTATGTCTGCTGTGGTAAGCAAAATCTCGTTTAGTATTTCTTTAAATTTTTGTAGTGACATATGCCTCCCTCCTTGTACAAAATTTTCTGCTGGCGGGGATTATAAAAGTGACAGAAGTATCAGAAGTAACAAAAGTGTCAATAGTGAGAAAAGTTATAAGCTTGAAAATTTTTTGATAAGTTTTTCTATCTCATAACATTTTTGTTTAAACATACACATCTTACAAAATCCGTTTGGAGTTGCTTCGGGGACAATGTTCTGTGTCACAGCAGAATGAAGTTTAGCGAGTTGTCCACGGATAAAATCTATAATCTCATCATTTGGTTTTGGTTCGAGTTCAATTTCATACACATTATTCATCGCAACATACACTATCACGATTCGCTCAACTTTATGAAGTGGTGATAGAAGATACGAATAAATGTTCGTTTGAACAACATGATGTGGTCTCGGCAACATCTCTTGTTTCACAAAGTCAGATATTGTTTTGTAATCATATAGAGTTTTTGTATGTGTGTCGTATATATCAACCTTGCCTGAAAATTTTAGCAAACGTTTTTCTTTGTTTATCACAACTTCAACTGGTTTGTAAAATCTTTTTTCAATCACAAACCTGCCGTTGTAATGAACCCCAACATCGCGGAATGTGTCAAAGTCAGAAAGTACTGAGTGTATCACATTACCACGATATGCAAAGAAAAGTTGATCTTTGGGGTTAGCGTAATAGTCGTATTTAATCTCAAAATATGATTTTCTTAAACACTGAGAAATCTGTGTAGCAGTGTATCCATTAGGTCGTTCTTCAAATGCATAACGAACAATACCAACAAGCATAGGAACTGGTAAACATCTTTTTTGTTGAGAACAGTTTTGTAAACATTCTTTGAAACTTATTTTTTGTCCATTCGGACATTCAAATCCTACTAACAT
>Ga0272449_1001654_pt1 | contig 22314 bp, 20 predicted proteins | sample YNPCB0241_FD_198679 | JGI IMG/M metagenome (GOLD analysis project Ga0272449, IMG submission 198679) | Hot spring sediment microbial communities from Yellowstone National Park, WY, United States - YNP-CB-024-1 | ecosystem: Environmental > Aquatic > Thermal springs > Hot (42-90C) > Sediment... | reverse complement strand
CCTATCGGCAAGGGTCTGAAAATCACGATGCGCCACTTCCTGGAGCCGAAAGACACGGTCTCCTATCCCGAGCAGCGCAAGGAGCAGTTCGCCCGCACGCGCTGGCGACATGTGCTGCTGCGCTACGAGAACGGGCTGGAGCGGTGTATCGGCTGTTCGCTGTGCGCAGGGGCGTGCCCTGTGCGCTGTATCTATGTGGAAGCCGCCGAGAACACCGACACCGAACGCTACTCGCCCGGCGAGCGATACGCCAAGCGGTACGAAATCAACCTGCTGCGCTGCATCTATTGCGGCTACTGCCAAGATGCCTGTCCGACAGGCGCAATTGTGCTGCGCGAGGACTACGAACTGGCGGACTACACGCGCGAGTCGTTTATTGCCACCAAAGAGATGCTGCTGGAGCCGCTGCCCGTGCGCGACGAGGTGGCTGAAGCAGCGAAATGAGCCATACAGTAGCCCCACTGGGGTATACTCCACCTGCTGGAGGCTATCCTATGGAGCGTGCGAACGCAGTGACCTTTCTGGGCAACCCGCTAACTTTGGTTGGCAATCCCGTGTCGCCAGGCGACCTTGCGCCTGACGCAACCGTTCTCAAGCAAGACCTGACCCCTGTGCGCATCTACGACTACAAGGGGCACACACTGCTAATTAGCGTCGTGCCGTCGCTGGACACCAGCGTCTGCAGCGCACAGACCAAGCGGTTCAACGAAGAGGCAAGCCGTCTGCCCAATTCGGTCAAGGTGCTGACCATCAGCATGGATTTGCCGTTTGCGCAGAAGCGGTTCTGCAGCACGGAGGGGATTGACCGCATCGAGGTGTTGTCTGACCACCGTGAGGGCGCGTTCGGGCAGGCGTATGGCGCGCTGGTGAAGGAGTTGCGGATCCTCTCTCGCGCGGTGTTTGTGATCGACCCGCAGGGCATTGTGCGCTACGCTGAGTATGTGCCCGAAATCGCGCAGCACCCGAACTACGATGCCGCGTTGGAGGCGGCGCGCGCTGTCGCCGCGCAGGGGTGAGACCAATGGACTGGCTGCCGACCCCCCGAAACGCGCAGGTCTCATCCGATAGGCTGCCCTTCGCGGGCTGCCACGCCATCAAAACGTCCGCAGGGTGGGAACCCGCCGTCGCGCCGCTACGCGCGCTGGGCGAGGCATACGGCGGCTGGACGGCGTTCGTGGAACACGACGCCAGCCTGCCCCGCGAGGGCTACCACCTCACCGTCGAGAACGCCCGCATCACCATCCGCGCCGAGTCGCCCCGCGCTGCCTTCTACGCCTGCCACACCCTGCTGCAAGCGTGGGACGGCAAATCCATCCCCCTGATGACAGTGGACGATTATCCGTCGCTGGCGTGGCGCGGCGTGGTGGAGGGGTTCTACGGCGTACCGTGGACGCACGACGCGCGCCTGCGCATGCTGGAGTTTATGGGCGCACACAAGATGAACATCTATCTCTACGCGCCCAAAGACGACCCCTACCACCGCGAACGGTGGCGCGAGCCGTACCCCCCCACCGACGCGCAACGACTCGGCGAACTCATCCAGCACGCCCAGCGACACTTCATCGAATTCGTGTTCTGCATCAGCCCCGGACTGTCGATGGTCTACTCCGATCCTGCGGAGTTCGAGCGATTGGTCGCCAAGATCGAGGCGGTGCGGCAGATGGGCGTGCGCGCGTTCGGGCTGCTGGTGGACGACATCCCCGAAGAGCTGCAACACGCGGCGGACAAGCAGGCGTACCAGTCGCTGGCTCATGCGCACGCCGACCTTGCCAACCGCCTGAACCACTGGCTGAAAGCGCGCGACGCCGACAGTTGGCTGATCGTCTGCCCCACCTTCTACCATAACTTGGGCGAGCCGCCCTATGTGAAGGAACTCGGTGAGCGCACCGAGGGCGACATCTCCATCATGTGGACGGGCGAGAAGGTGGTCTCGCGCACGATTACCCACGAGCACGCCGAGCTATTCAAACTCGCCATCCGCCGTAAGCCGTTCGTGTGGGACAACTACCCTGTGAACGACTACGAGACCAGTCGCCTGCTCCTGGGACCCATCACGGGGCGCGACGCCGAGACGCTGAAGCATCTGGAGGCGCTGGTCTCGAACCCGATGAACCAAGCGGAGGCGTCCAAAGTCGCGCTGGGCACTTACGCCGATTTCCTGTGGAACGCCGAAGCATATGACCCGCAGCGCAGTTGGCGCGTGTCGATTGCGCATCTGGTGGGGGAAGAGGCTGCGCCCGTGATGCTGGAGTTCTGCCAACAGAACCTGTGGACGCGCCACTGGAAGGAAGACCCGCCCGCCATCGAACGCGCCATCGAAGAGTGGCAGACCACAGGCGACAACGACGCGCTGCGCGAGGCGTTCACCCAACTCTACACCCTGCCGCGCCGACTCAAGCAAGCCGTCGACAACACCGCGCTACTCGAGGAAATCGAACCGTGGCTGCTGCGACTGGAGCAGGTCAGCGAACTCGCGCTGGAACTGTTAGACCAAATCGACGAGGACGACCTGCGTCCGCGCAGCATCCTCGCCCGCCTGGAAGCCATTCGTGAGGTGAACGAAGCGGTCGTGTGCGACGGCTGGATTGAACGCTGGATCCGCGAGACCGTCGAGGAGTTGGCGGAAGGATGAACACCTTCGGGCACCTGTTTCGCATCACAACTTGGGGCGAGTCGCATGGGGGCGCAGTGGGCGTCGTCGTGGACGGCTGCCCGCCGCGAATCCCCATCACGCCCGACGAGATTCAGTTCGAACTGGATCGCCGCCGTCCGGGGCAGAGCAAACTCGTCACGCAGCGCAAGGAGAGCGACACGGTACACATCCTGTCGGGTGTGTTTGAGGGGCAGACGCTGGGCACGCCGATTCTGATGTTGGTGTGGAACGAGGACGCGCGCCCCGAAGCCTATGAGAGTTTCAAGAGCCTCTACCGCCCCTCGCACGCCGACTACACCTACCAAGCGAAGTACGGTATCCGCAACTGGCAGGGCGGCGGGCGTAGCAGTGCGCGAGAGACTATCGGGCGCGTCGCAGCAGGCGCACTCGCCAAAAAGGTGCTGCGCACCCTCTGGGGGGTGGAAGTGCTGGCTTGGGTGGAGCAAATCCACACCATCGAGGCACAGGTAGACCCCGACGCCGTGACCTTAGAGGCGGTGGAGGGCAACCCCGTGCGCTGTCCCGACCCCGACGCCGCCGAGAAGATGATGCGCCGCATCGAGCAGGTGCGCAAGCAGGGCGACTCGGTGGGTGGGGTTATCCGGTGCATCGCGCGCAATGTGCCCCCAGGCTGGGGCAGCCCCGTGTTCGATAAACTGGAGGCAGACCTCGCGAAGGCGGTGATGAGCCTGCCCGCCAGCAAGGGCTTCGAAATCGGGTCAGGCTTTCGCGGAGCGCGCATGCGCGGCAGCGAACACAACGACGAATTCTACATCGACGAGTTCGGGCGCATCCGCACACGCACCAACTTTTCGGGCGGCGTGCAAGGCGGAATCAGCAACGGCGAACGCATCGACATCCGCGTTGCGTTCAAGCCAACCGCCACGATTTTCAAGCCGCAGGCGACCGTGAGCGAAACGGGCGAGGCGGCAATCTTACAGGCGCGTGGGCGACACGACCCGTGCGTGCTGCCCCGCGCCGTGCCGATGGTCGAAGCGATGGTCGCCCTCGTGCTGACCGACCACGCCCTGCGCCACCGTGGGCAGTGTGGCGAATGACCCCTGCATTTGTGCTTGTTTTTCCCCGCGTGTCTCAAAAAATCCGCCGTGTATGGCAATAATTCCCCTGCGCATGGAGGCGTACGGGAGGCACAACAGGATGCAAGTCTATCAGTTATTCCAACCCGCAGAGCCGACGGCAATTGTAGAACCGAGACAACGGAATGTGCTGATTGTAGACGATGACGCGCTGGTGCGTGAGACGCTCCAGTTCGTGCTGGAAGACAGCGGCTACACCGTTTACGCAACCGCCTCAGGCGTGGACGCGCTGCAGATTCTGGAACAGGAGCCCATTGACATCGTGCTGAGCGACATCTTCATGCCTGGCATGAACGGTTTTGACCTGCTACGCCAGATGCGCGAGCGTGCGCCCGATATCCCCGTCATCTTGATTACGGGCTACGGCAGCATCGAGATGGCGCGCGACGCGCTCAAACAGGGCGCAAGCGACTTCATCACCAAGCCCTACAACATCCACGAGATTCCCATTATGATTGAACGCAACCTGATGCGCCACTCGCTGCTGACCAGTCAGACGCGCCAGATGGAGCAAGAGGTGCAGAAGTCCTATCGGGCGACGCTGGACGCCCTGCTGGCGGCGTTGGACATCCGCGACACGGAGACGGAAGGGCACTCTGAGCGGGTGGCAGCCTACACGATGGCGATGGCGCACCGCCTCAAACTCTCGCCCGACGAGTTGCAGGCGATAGAGTTGGGTGCGCTGCTGCACGACATCGGCAAAATCGGCGTGCCCGACAGCATCCTGTATAAGCCCGGACCGCTCACGCCCGAAGAGTGGGAGATTATGAAGCAGCACCCTGTGATTGGCTATCGGATGTGCATGAAGATCGACGCGCTGCGCCCTGCCGCGCCCATCGTGTTGCATCACCACGAACGCTGGGACGGGCAGGGCTACCCCTACGGGCTGGCAGGTGAAGCCATTCCGCTGGGCGCGCGCATCTTCGCAATCGCCGATACACTGGACGCGATGACTTCCGACCGCCCCTACCGCAAAGCGCTCTCGTTTGCGCAGGCGCGCGAGGAAATCATCCGCTGCTCGGGGCAACAGTTCGACCCCGACATGGTCAAGCTGTTCCTCGAAATACCCGAAGAGGAGCTGCGCATGATTCGCGAAATAAGCCTCGCGAACCGTCAGCAGCGCGCAGCTGCCTAAACAAGCGCGCGTTCCCACAGGCGGCTTCCCCCGTTAGGCAAACCGCCGCTTCGTCGCGAACGCACGTTGCAGCAGCGCAATCAGTCGCTTCTGCTCCTCGTAGCGACGCTGGCAGGCGTCGCACTGTCTCAGGTGCGCGTCCAGTTGTTCGGCGAGCTCGGGCGCAAGGTCGCCCACAATATGGGACTCCATCAACTCCTCGGCTCGCCTACAGGTCATATCAGCCACCTTCCATAAGGATTGATTGGATGATTGGGTGGGCTTTCAGACGCGCCAGCGCTCGCGTGATGCGCTTGCGCACGGCTTCCTCGTTCAAGCCCATCTGCTGGGCAATCTCCCGATAGCTCAAGCCGACGCCATAACGCAACTCGAACATCTGGCGGTCGCTTTCCGACAGTGTCTGCATCGCTTCCTGCAACACAAAATACAACAGCAAATCATCTTCTGGGATAGAGTACGGCACCGCTTCGTGTTCCGTCTCCAGCCCCAGCGAGTAGACCTCCTGCTCGCGTTTGCGTTCGCGGTACCAACTGAACACCGCGTTCCGCACCACTGTGCGCAGCCAAGGCTCCATCTTGTCGAGGTCGCGCAGGCTGTCCAGATTGTTATACACGCGCAGCAGGCACTCCTGCGTCAGGTCTTCCACATCATCGTCGTTGGAGCGGCAGTAGCGTCGTACCAGTTGCTCAATCCGCTCACGCAGCGCGGTGTAGAACTGATGCTCCTCGTACAGCGATGTCCTTTCCGCATAGTACATGGTAGCCACCTTCCTTCCTTTCGGCGCGCTCCTGTAGGAGTCCGCCACTGATTAAAGACTCAAAAACCGCCCAAAAGCGGACAGCCCTCGAGCCGATTCGGGGGCAATTTCCCCCGAATTCGGGGGAAATTGCCAGTACGGGGTGAACAGCGCAGCACTTGCGGGAAAGGGAAGCGGCTCAGCGCACCGCTGAGTTGGAGAGTACCTCCCTACCCTGCTGTTAGAGACTCCGCCGGTATCCCGATGTTTCAATTATATATCGGATTCGGTGAAATGTCAAGGGGTGGAGGGTCTACTCAAGCAATTCTTCGGTTGGGTACGAGGCGCGCGCCAACCCCTTTGGAGTGCGGAAGCGCAGTTTCCGCACTCCATAAGCCCCCTCTCCCACCGCGTGGGAGAGGGGGCTAGGGGTGAGGATTTAGCACCCTGCGCCGAAGTTGAACAGCACCACCAGCAGGTCAGCGTCGTCGACGATGTTGTCGTTGTTCACATCGCCCTGACCGCCTGCGTTGCCGAAGTTGAACAGCACAATCAGCAGGTCAGCGTCGTCCACGCAGCCGTCGCCGTTCACATCGCCCTCAGGACCGCTGCTTGCCTCTTCGCCCAGAATCTCGATGAGGTCGTAGCGCAGCGTGCCGCGCGTAGAGTAGTTGGAGCCTGACTGCGCCGCCGTGTACTGACCCGTGTTGGGGTCGAAGATGGTCACCACGCGGAAGGCGAACTGCGCGTTGTCGTTCACGGCGGAGTCGCCGCTCAGGTCGAGTTCCACCAGTGCGCCGTAGCCGCCGTTAGTTTCCGTGTCGCCGTGCCAGCGGTCGCCGCGACGCGCCTCCAGCACGCGCGCCCGCGTCCAGTTCGCGCCGCCGTCCGTGGTGTATTCCACCGCGAGGAACTTGGACGCCGTGTTGCTCCAGCGCACATCGAACTTCACCACGATGTTCTGATAGCCTGTAGTGGGCACGCTGACCACAATCCCCGCCAGCCCAGAATCCTGACCTTGCGCGGGGTAGTCAGTGGTTTGCAGCCCCCAGTTGGGCGGGTTAGGGTGGGTCGGGTTGTTTGGATCCAGCGGCGAGCCGCGAAAGCCCGTGCCGTTATTGTTATACACGATATTCGCCAGATTGATGGAGATTTGCGCCTGCGCGGCAAACACGCCTCCATCCGCCGCCAGCATAGCGGTCTCGTCCAGCGGATTCGACTCGTTGAAGTTCCAGAACGCCAGTTGCGTCGGTTGCGCCAACGAAACAGCGACCGCGACAGTCGCCAAGCCCAGCGCGCCCAGCGCGCGTGTAATCGTGTGTCCTTTCATTTTATGCCTCCGTATCGGAAATGATACGCCGTAATTGTAAGCTCTGCGAGGTTAAGGGGGCGTTAAGAACCCCCACGCAACAGGTACACTACTTTCCGATGCGCGCTGCTGTCCCCGAAACGCACGAGCCGATTGCACAGCAATTGGTGCAGGCGCGTCGCCATCTCATCGACGCGCTGTTGGCGACCGACGCGCCCATCGAGGCGTGGATGCGCCAGTACGCGACCGCGCTGGACAACACGCTGCGCGCCCTGTACCAACGCGCGTGGGCGCAAGCGTCCCAAGAGGCGCCCGCGCCGCCCAAACGCCCGCTGGCGGTGTTTGCCACAGGCGGCTACGGCAGGCGCGAACTCGCTCCCTTCTCGGACATCGACCTGACCTTCACCCCCGCGCAGGAGAACGACCCCTTCACCGAGCGGCTGGTCAAGCGGCTGTTCCAGGCGATGATGCAGGTGTTCTACACCGACGCCAAACTGAAAGTCGGCTACGCCTACCGCCTGATGGACGACTGCGACGCGCTGGACCACAAAACACGCACGGGGCTGCTGGAGATGCGCCCCATCGAGGGCGACCCCGAACTGGTTGAGGCGTTCACGGCGCGCTTTTGGCGGAGTTTAGACCCCACAGGCTTCACGCTGGAACGCTACCGCGAGTGCCAGTCGCGCTGGGCGCGGCTGGGCGAGGGGGTGCTGCGCGCGGAGCCGAACCTGAAGGAGGGGCGCGGGGGGCTACGCGACCGCCACACGCTGAACTGGATGACCGAAGCGCGCTACGGCGTCGCGCCCGACCAAGTGCCAGAGACGCTGGTCGCCGAGGGGGTGCTGTCGCCGACGGAAGCCGAGACGCTCGAACACGCCACGCGCACCCTGCAACGCTACCGCGCCTACCTGCACGCCATTAGCGGCGAGGCGCGCGAGCAACTGACCCTCACCAAGCAGGGCGAACTCGCCGAGCGACTGGGCATCGAACGCGCCGCGCTGATGCGAGCCATCTACACCGCGCTTGCCGACCACGCCCGCCTGACCGAACGCGCCATCGAACGCCTCGTGAACGCGCCGCTGGTGCTGGGCGTCGGGCTGGACAGCATCCACCGCGAGATTACGCCCGCGCCCGCGCTGGAACGCGAGCCAGCCGAATGGCGCCTGCTGTGCTTCCTGCTGGCGCAACGCTACCAACTGGGACTGAGCCGCGCGATCGAGACCCGCTTGGAAGAGTCGCTGCCCCACACGCCGCCGCCCGACCCGCACGCCGTCGGCGACGCCCTGCGCGAAATCCTCAGCCGCCCCGGCGAGGTGTATCGCGTGCTGGAGCCGATGGCAAGGCTGGGCGTGCTGGGCTGGGCGTTCCCGCCGCTTGCACCGCTGATGACCCTGCCCGCGGGCGACCCGACGCACGACTACACCGTCGGCGAACACACGCTGCAAGCCATCCGAATTCTGGACGGCTACGCCTGCGGTGAAGGCAACGCGCTGTGGCGCACCCTGCTGGAGCAACTCGCCGCGCCCGAACTGCTGTATATGGCGCTGCTGCTACACGACGCGGGCAAGCAAGACCCCGCACGCCCGCACGCCGACGCAGGCGCAGACCTCGCGCGACAGTGGTTGCCCCAACTCGGCTGGAGCGACGCCGAAACCGACGAAGTGGCATTCCTCATCCAGCACCACTTGCTGATGGCGCAGACCGCCCGCCAACGCGACCTGCACCTGCCCGAAACCACCCGCGAGTTCACCCGCGTCGTGGATACGCCCGAACGCCTGCGCATGCTGTACCTGCTGACCTGCGCCGATACGCAAGCCGTCGGCGAGCGCATCTGGACGCCCGCGCAGGCGAGCTTCCTGCAGGAACTCTATCGGCGCAGCATGCGCGCGCTGGAAGAGGGACTGCCCGACGAGACGCCCGCGCTGACCGCCGTGCGCAAGCGACTCCAACGCGCCCTCGCCAAGCACCCCCTACCTGACGCGCTGATTGCTAAGCATATCGAGCAGATGCCGTCGGGCTACCTGCTGAACACTCCGCCTGAGCAAATCAGCCTGCACCTGCACTACATCGAGCGCGTGCGGGCAGGCGAGGGACCCGTCGTGGAGTTCCACAACGCGCCTGAGATGCCCTACACGGAACTGACGCTGTGCACCTTCGATGACCCGCAGCCAGGGCTGTTGAGCAAGATTGCGGGCGTGCTGTATGCCTACGATGTGGAGGTCGTCTCGGCGCGTGTGCTGACCCGCGAGGACGCGCCGCGCGTCGCGCTGGACACGCTGGGGCTAACGGTGCGGTCGCGCCCGCTGTTGCCCAACCAGTGCGCCGTGTTGGAGCGTGCCTTGCAACGGGTGCTACGCGGCGAGCAGGCAGTCGCCGACCTGCTGCGCGAACACGGCAAAGACCCCGACGCCCCCCTGCGCGTAAGCCAACTGCAGATCCACGACGACGCTTCCGACACCTACACCGTCGTCGACCTGCACACTGCGCCCGACTTAGGCGCGTTGTATCGCGCGGCGTACGCACTGTCGCAACTGGGCTGGAACATCCACAGCGCACGGTTCGGACAGTGGGCAGGGCGCGCCGTACTGAGTTTCTACTGCACCGACGCGCAGGGACGCAAACTCGCGCCCGACCAACACGACGCCTTGCGCCGTGCGATAGCGCACGAAGCCTGAGGTTCCAACAAGGCAACGGCAGGTAGGAGACTGGCACATGCCGCCGAATCCCTTCGTGGAAGGAGGCGATAACAATGCAACCGACAGCAATCGATGCACTATTGCAGGAGACGCGGGTGTTCCCGCCCTCAGAGGAGTTTGTGAAGCAGGCAAACATCAGCGACCCCGCCGTGTATGACGAGGCAGCGCGGGACTACGAAGCGTTCTGGGCAAAACACGCCGAGCAACACCTGCACTGGTTCGAAAAGTGGCACACGGTGCTGGAGTGGAACCCGCCTTACGCGAAGTGGTTCATTGGGGGCAAACTGAATGCGTGCTACAACTGCGTTGACCGCCACGCACAGAATTGGCGGCGCAACAAGGCGGCGCTGATCTGGGAAGGCGAGCCAGGCGACGAGCGCGTGCTGACCTACGGCGACCTGCACCGCGAGGTTCAAAAGTTCGCGAATGTGCTCAAGTCGCTGGGGGTGCAGAAAGGCGACCGCGTGTGCATCTACATGCCGCTCATCCCCGAAGTCGTGATTGCGATGCTGGCGTGTGCGCGGATTGGCGCGCCGCACTCGGTGGTGTTCGGCGGCTTCAGCGCAGAAGCATTGGCAGACCGCATCCGCGACGCGCAGGCAAAGGTGCTGATCACCGCCGACGGCGGCTGGCGACGCGGCAATATCGTGCCCCTCAAGCACAACGCCGACGACGCCCTGCGCCAAACCGACTCGGTGCAGACGGTCATCGTCTACCAGCGCATCGGCGGCGACTACACCGTGAACATGCAAGAGGGACGCGACCTGTGGTGGCACGACCTGATGCGCAATGCCCCACTGACCTGCCCCGCCGAACCGATGGACAGCGAAGACCTGCTGTACCTGCTGTATACCTCTGGCTCGACGGGCAAGCCCAAAGGGATTATGCACACCACAGGCGGCTACATGACGGGCGTGACGCTGACCGCCAAGTGGGTGTTTGACCTCAAGGACGAGGATGTCTACTGGTGTACCGCCGATGTGGGCTGGGTGACGGGGCACAGCTATCTGGTGTACGGACCGCTGTCGAACGGGGCGACCTGTGTGATGTACGAAGGCGCACCCGACTACCCCGACCGCGACCGATTCTGGGCGATTGTGGAGAAGTATCGCGCGACGATTCTGTATACCGCGCCGACCGCTATCCGCGCCTTTATGAAGTGGGGCGAGCAGTACCCGCGCAAGCACGACCTGAGCAGCCTGCGCCTGCTGGGCACGGTCGGCGAGCCGATTAACCCCGAAGCGTGGATGTGGTACCACGAGCATATCGGCGGCGGACGCTGCCCAATCGTGGACACTTGGTGGCAGACCGAGACGGGCGCGATTATGATTACCCCGCTGCCAGGCATTGTCGCCACGAAGCCCGGTTCGGCGACCAAGCCGTTTCCTGGCGTCTTCCCTGCGATTCTGAACGACAAGGGCGAGCCTGTGGGCGCGAATCAGGGCGGCTACTTGGTCATCACGCGCCCGTGGCCGTCGATGACGCGTGGATTGTGGGGCGACCCCGAACGCTTCATCCAGACCTACTGGAGCAAGTACGACGGGATTTACTTCACGGGCGACGGCGCACGCCAAGACGAGGACGGCTACTTCTGGCTGCTGGGGCGCGTGGACGATGTCATCAATGTGTCGGGGCACCGTCTCAGCACGATGGAAGTGGAGAGCGCGCTGGTGGATCACCCTGCGGTGGCAGAGGCGGCGGTAATCGGCGTCCACCACGAGATCAAGGGGCAGGGCATCGCGGCGTTCGTGATTGTCAAGGAGGGCTACACCGCCGACGAGAGCCTCAAGGACGCCCTTAAGCAGCATGTGGCACAGAAAATCGGCGCAATTGCCCGACCCGACCAGATGTTTTTCACCGCCGACCTGCCCAAGACGCGCAGCGGCAAGATTATGCGCCGCCTGCTACGCGACATCGCCGAAGGGCGCGCACTCGGCGACACGACCACCCTCGCCGACCCCGCCGTCGTGCAAGCCCTCAAGGAGAAGTACGAAGGGCAGGAGGAGTGATGAGAGCCTTTTTGCCCCTCACCCCCTGTGTCACCCTCTCCCGCGAGGCGGGAGAAGGGGAAACCTGTGGCTGGGCGCACCGCCGTGCGCCCCTACACCCCTCTCCCACCCTGTGGGAGAGGGGCTGGGGGTGAGGGCGAAAAACGCGCGTCCGTTCCGCAGGCGGTGAACCCAAACGGTGTACCCTTATCAGGGGAGGTCATGAGGGCGTCTCCACCCCCCTAACTCTGGAACACGGCGCGCAGGGCGTCGGCGATGTGGCGCAGCCCCAGTTCGGGGAACAGCCGATAGCCGCTCACCTCCGCCGTGATGTAGCCCTGATAGCCGACCGACTCCAGCGCGCTGCGCACCGCCAGCCACGGCACATCGCCCTGCAACGGGTTGGCAAAGCCCTGAATGTTGCCAATGTCGCTTCGGAAGTCCTTCACATGCACCCGCTTGATGCGCGCGCCCAGAATCGCAATCCAGTGCTGCGGGTAGCCATACGCCAGAATGTTGCCCGCGTCGAAGTAGACGCCGACATACGGGCTGCCGAGTTGGTCTATCAGGTCGCGCGTCTCCAACGGGCTAAGCAGGAATCGGTTCCACACATTCTCGATAGCGATGGCGACCTTGCGCCGTTCGGCTTCGGGGGCTAACTGTTGCAAGGCGTCGCGGGCGCGTTCGTAGGCGACATCGTAGGGCACATCGGGCGATACCACGCCCGGCACGACTAAAATCGCGTCCACGCCCAACGCCTGCGCCAGGCGCAACTGCTGGCGGCACAACTCCAGCGACTCCGCACGCACTTGCGGGTCGGGGTGCGTGAACGGCTTCTGCCAGTAGACGCCTGTAGAGAGCGAACTCAGCTCAACGCCAATCGCATCGGCGTCGCGACGGATTTGCTGCGCATCCGCATCGCTGGTCGCAGGGCTGAGCACGCCTTCAAATTCCATGTTGAACTCGATCGAGTCGAAGCCCGACTCCTTGACTACACGCAGGCAGGTTTTCACATCCCAGTTGCCTGGCAGCGTCCAGCGGTTGATGCCGATCTTGAAGGTTGGCATAGGCGCGTAGTTCGTCAGCAGTCAGGGAATTCCTGCAGGGATGTTTGGTAATGGTGCCTGTTCACACACCCACGCGGGGGTATTCCGACTTCAGAGCGGTATGGGCGTGCCGTTGGGCGGGGCGACGCCCCAGAGTGCGCCGATGGTCGCGCCGATGTCCGCCAGCGTGCGCCGCACACCCAAATCGCGCCCGCGCTCGATGCAGGGCGAATACATAAGCAGCGGCAGGTACTCGCGCGAGTGGTCGGTGCTGGGCGTGGTCGGGTCGTTGCCGTGGTCGGCGGTTAGAATCAACAGGTCGGTCGGGCGCAGGCGATCCAGCAACTCCTGAAGCATCGCGTCGAACTCGGTCAGGGCGCGTGCAAAGCCTGCGGGGTCGTTCCGATGCCCGTACAGCATATCGAAGTCCTCGAAGTTGGCGAAGATGAACGCGCAGTCGCTCTGCAGGGCGCGCAGCAGCGCGTCGTAATGCTCGGTGTTGCTCTGGGTGCGCTCGGCATGGCGAAAGCCGCGATACACAAACAGCTCAGGCACGACGCCGATGCCGTAGACGCCTATGCCGCGTGCATACAGCGCGTCGATAAGGTTCTCTGGCGGGGGCAGCGGGAAGTCGCGGCGGTTCTCGGTGCGCCGAAAAGTTTCAGGGCTGTCGCCGACGAACGGGCGGGCAATCACGCGCTGCACATGGTGTGGCGGCTGCAGCAGTTCGCGGGCGATTTCGCACATCCGATAGAGTTCCTGTAGCGGGATGACCGCCTCGTGCGCGGCGATTTGGAACACGCTGTCCGCGCTGGTGTACACGATCGGCTTGCCCGTGCGCAGGTGTTCCATGCCCAGCTGCTTGATGATCTCCGTGCCTGAGGCGGGGTAGTTGCCCAGCGTCTCGCGCCCGATGCGTTCTTCGAAGGGGCGTATCACCTCTGGCGGGAAGCCGTTGGGGTAGGTAGGGAACGGCGTCTCGGTGTGGATGCCCATCATCTCCCAGTGCCCCGTGACGGAGTCTTTGCCTTTGGAGTGGGGTTGCACTTTGCCGAAGTGGGCGCGCGGCGCGTCGGCAGGGGGTACGCCCTGCAGCGGCAGAATGTTGCCCAGCCCCAGCGACTGCAGGCACGGCAGGTTCAGCCCGCCAACGGCTTCCGCCAAGTGCCCCAGCGTGTTGGGCGTGTTCTCGCCTGTGTCGCCATAGTCTGCCGCGTCAGGCGCCGCGCCGACCCCGCACCCGTCCAGCACCACCAGGATCGCACGCTCCAGCCTCATTCCGCGCTCCCCTGCACTACCGCCTGATCAGGCAGGCTCACGATGTGGATGGTCACCAGCCCTTTCGCCAAGCGTAAGCTGGTCTCAACTGCCTCCGCCAAGCGCGACTGCACTCCCTCGCGCACCACCAAGCGGTCAACGACAATCTCGATGGTGTGCTGCTTGTAGCGATCCAGTGGAGGCACTTCGGTGACCTCGTAGGTTTGCCCGTCGACGCGCACGCGCACGAAGCCGAGTTTCTGCACCTCGCTGAACACATGGCGGTACTCGCCTTTGCGCCCGCGCACGATGGGCGCAAGCACCTGAATGCGCGTGCCTTTGGGCAGGCGCATCACCGTGTCCACGATGCTGTCCACTGTTTGGCGCGTGATGGGCTTGCCGCACTGGGGGCAGTGGGGGCGTCCCGCACGGGCAAACAGCAACCGCAGGTAGTCGTAAATCTCCGTCACGGTACCGACCGTGCTGCGCGGGTTGTGGCTGGTGGACTTCTGGTCGATGGAGATGGCAGGGGACAGCCCTTCGATGGAGTCCACATCGGGCTTATCCATCACGCCGAGGAACTGGCGGGCGTAGGACGAGAGGCTCTCCACATAGCGGCGTTGCCCCTCGGCGTAGATGGTGTCGAACGCCAGCGTGGACTTGCCCGACCCCGACACGCCCGTGATGACGACCAACTTATCGCGCGGGATGGTCAGGTGCAGGTTCTTCAGGTTATGCTCGCGCGCGCCCGTGATGACGATTTTGTCCTGCGCCATAAGCGGGTGGAATTGTACCCTGTAGGAGTGTTCGGCGCACGGCTTACTTGCCGCCGCAGCCCTCCAGATACAATTGGCGCAGGCAGTCGATAGGCAGCAGCGTATCAGTGTCGGCGTCGCGGTAGTACCAGTGTTCCCAGCCGTTGCAGGGCGCGCCCGTGATGCGTCGTGCGATTTGGTGAATGGAACCGACTGCGCCGTCCGTGTAGCGAATGTGCCCGTTCGCCAGCACCTGCGCCGTCGCGTCGGGTCGCTGTTGAAAGTAAAGCGTCTCGCCTGGCGCGATTAGCCCGCACTCCACCAGTGCGCCGAACGGCACGCGTGGCGCGCGCCTGCACCCGTCGCCGTAGCCCACAACGAACTCAGGCGGGTAGGGCACGACTGCTGCGATGCGCTGCTCGGCAAGCGCGGCGTACTGGGGGTCGCGCTCGATGCCAAGCCAGCGTCGCCCCAGCCGCTTGGCGACCGCCGCCGTCGTGCCCGTGCCCAAAAACGGATCCAGCACCACATCGCCAGGCTTGGTGGTCGCCAGCAAGACGCGCATCAGCAGCGCCTCGGGCTTCTGCGTCGCGTGCGCTTTCGCGCCGTTCACCCGCAGCCGCTCTTTACCCGTACATAGCGGGATGTACCAGTCGCTGCGCATCTGTAGGTCGTCGTTGAGGGCTTTTAGGTCGGTGTAGTTGAAGGTGTAGGGTTTGCCCTTGTGCTTCTGCGCCCAAATCAGCGTCTCGTGCGCGTTCGTGAAACGCACGCCCCTGAAGTTCGGCATCGGGTTCGTTTTGACCCAGATGATGTCGTTGAGTATCCAAAAGCCCAAGTCCTGCAAAATCTTGCCGATGCGGAAGATGTTGTGGTAGGTTCCAATCACCCACAGCGTGCCTGTGTCTTTGAGGACGCGCCGCGCTGCCGTCAGCCACGCGGTGGTGAACTGGTCGTATGCCTCAAAGCTTTCGAACCTGTCCCACTCATCGTCGACGGCGTCCACGCGCGTGAGGTTGGGTCGGTACAGCTCCTGCTGCAGCTGCAGATTGTACGGCGGGTCGGCGAAGATGAGATCGACGCACCGTTCGGGCAGGCGGTTCATCACCTCGATGCAGTCGCCGACGATGACTTGGTCAAGGGGTAGCGCGTCCATGCGTGCGCCTCCAGTTGGTTGGTGGCGCATTATTCGTCGTAAGGGACGGTTTTCCTGCGGATGCACGCGCCGCCGCATGGGGAGAGCTGTATCGTACCTTGTGAAGGTTTGCACAGGCGTGTCGGGTATACTCTGGAGTGCCATGACTCGCTTCGCGAAGTTCGCCTGGCTGACGCTGGGCTACAATGTGTTGGTGATTCTGTGGGGCGCGTTTGTGCGAGCGACAGGCTCAGGCGCGGGCTGCGGCAGCCACTGGCCAACCTGCAACGGGCAGATTATCCCGCGCGATCCGTCTATCGAGACCCTCATCGAGTTCAGCCACCGTTTGACCAGCGGGCTGGCGTTCCTGCTGGTGCTGGCGATGCTGATTTGGGCGTTTCGGGCGTACCCGCGCAGGCATATCGTGCGGCTGGGCGCGGTGCTGAGCATGGTTTTCATGATCACCGAAGCGCTGGTGGGCGCGGGGCTGGTGCTGTTTGAGCGCGTGGCGACCGATGTCTCGTATGCGCGGGCGGTGTGGATGGCGGCGCACCTGCTGAACACCTTCATTTTGCTGTTGTTTATCACACTGACAGCATGGTGGGCGTCGGGCGGGGCGCGTTTCCCGCTGCGCGGGCAGGGCTGGACGGGCGCGGCGACGCTGGGCGCGCTAGTGCTGATGACCGTCATCGGCATGAGCGGCGCGGTCACCGCGCTGGGCGATACACTGCTGCACCTCGATGTGATTCACACGAACCCCGTCGTGGGCGAGACGCTGCTTGCCTTGCGCATCTACCATCCGACGCTGGCGGTCGGAATCGCGTTCTATATGCTCGTGGTGCTGACCCGCCTGATGCTCGATCGCCCCTCGCCGACCGCCTTTCGGCTGGGGATTGGCTTCAATCTGCTCTATGTGGCGCAGTTGGGGCTGGGGCTGCTGAATGTGTGGCTCAAAGCCCCCGTGTGGATGCAACTGGTGCATCTGCTGCTTACCGACATCCTATGGATTATGCTGGTTCTCTTCAGCGCGACGATTTTGGCGACGCGCCCGCAGGAAAAACCTGCCCCCGTTCGGGTATAATCTCTGTGAAATATTTCACGGAGGCGCGTTCGCATGCATGTTCTGGAGACGATTCTGGGGCGCGAGTTGATGCCCCTATATGAGAAGGTTGTTCGCGGCAAGCGGTTGTCGTTCGAGGATGGCATGACGCTCTACACCACGCCGAATCTTTCGGGGGTGGGGTATCTGGCGAACCTTGTGCGCGAGCGGCTCAACGGCGATTACGCCTACTATATTCGCAACCAACACATTAATTACACTAACATCTGCAATAAGGGCTGCAAGTTCTGCTCGTTTTACGCGCAGAAGGGCGGTCCGAAGCCCTACACGCTCACGATGGACGAGGTGCGCGAACGGCTGCGCGCCTACAAGCACATCCCGATTACCGAAGTGCATATTGTGGGCGGGGTGAACCCGCGCCTGCCGTATGCGTATTACTTGGACTTGGTGCGCACGGTCAAGGAGGAGCGTCCCGAGGTTCACATCAAGGCGTTCACGGCAGTGGAGTGGGAAGAGATTGCCCGCGTTGCGAAAAAGCCGCTGCGCGAGGTGCTGGAAGAGATGAAGCAGGCGGGGCTGGGCAGCGTGCCCGGCGGCGGGATTGAGGTGCTGAGCGACCGCATCCACGCCGAGCTGTTCCCTAAAAAGATTAACGGCAAGCGGTGGAAGGAAATCGCCCGCGAAATCGCAGCGGTAGGGCTGAAACAGTACGCCACGCTGCTTTATGGCATGGGCGAGACCCTCGAGGAGCGCGTCGATCACTTTGTGCAATTGCGTGAGCTGCAGGACGAGACGGGGCACTTCCTGGCGATGACGCCGCTCTCGTTCCACCCCGAGGGCACGCAACTGGCGCACCTACCGCACCCCAGCGGCGACGACGACCTGCGCAATATCGCCGTCGCCCGCCTGATGCTGGACAACTTCCCGCACATCAAGTCGTTCTGGATTATGAACACGCCCGCCATCACGCAGATTGCGCTCTGGTACGGCGCGGACGATGTGGACGGCACAGTCCACGAGTACGAGATCGTGTACCAAGACGATGCGCCGGGCGTGCGCCAGCAGGTGCTAACGCGGTCTGCGCTGATTCAGCTGATTCGCGATGCGGGGCGCGTGCCGGTGGAGCGCGACAGCCTCTACAATATCGTGCATCGCCCCGACGACGAACCCGAAGCGGACGCGCCCGCGAAGCGACTGCTGCGCGTGGTGTAGGCGCGTCTGGTATCATGGGGCGTGTTGCGTCCGATGACCGTAGCGCAGGCGGTTCCCCGCTGGCTGGTGTGGAGCGCGGCGTACTTCGCGCTGCAGCTGGGCGCGCCGATGCTGACCCTGCCGAGCGGCTGGCTGCTGCTGGGCGGCGTGCTGCTGACCACCCTGCTGCTGATGGCGAGCCTGCTGCATCTGGTGTTCGCGTGGGCGCACGAGGCGGAACGGGTGCGCTGGCTTGCGCCTGCGATGCTGGTGGGTGGGCTTGCGGCATGGCTGGGCTGGAACGCGCTGCCGACACTGCTAAGCTGGAGCCGCGCGAACCCGCCGTCGGAGCTGGCGTTGGGCGTCTACCGCGCCGTGCACGGCTACCTGCTGATGGCGGCGGCGGTCGGGCTGGGCGCAACGCTCGCGAAACTCATCCGCGAAAAGAACCTGCTCGCGCCAGTGATTCCCTTCGCGGCGATGGTGGACATGCTGACGGTGCTCACCCCAGGCGGGTTCGTGAAGCAGGTGATGGAGAAGGCGCCCGAAGTCGCAGAGAAGGCGTCGGTGGCGGTGATGGCAGCCCCCAACGCCCCCGAAGCGACCGCGCGCCTGACGCCAATTGCGATTATCGGCGTGGGCGACTTTATATTCCTTGCGCTGTACGCCGCGTGCCTAATACGGTTCGGGCTGCGCGTGCGCGCGACGCTGATCGGGCTGTTCGTCGCGCTATGGGTCTACCTTGCGCTGGTGCTGTGGGTGCTGCCCGCGCTGGGGATCGCGCCGCGCTTGCCCGCGCTTGTGCCGATGGCGCTCGTCACGCTCGCGCTCAACTGGCGCGCGTTCCAACTCAGCCGCCAAGAGGCAGTCGCCAGCGTCGTGGTGATTGCGCTCGCGCTGGGATTGATTGCGTGGGTGTTCACACGAACCCCCGCGTAGCCCCTAAATCTCGCATTTTCCCCAGTTTCGCACCGCTTCAGGAAATGGAAAGACCCCTGTAGCAGGGAGAAGACATGCCCAATCGCCGCCCAAAGGGTGCAGTTTTCTCCCCTGCTGCCAAAAATCTGATACGGAGGGACAGATGATGATGCGCACTTTGCTGAACCGACGCCGCGAGCGGGGCTTCACGCTCGTAGAGATTATGATCGTGGTGCTGATTATCGGCATCCTGCTGGCGATTGCCGTGCCGAGCTTCATGAGCGCGCGCGAGCGTTCCCGCGCGAACGCCTGCCGCGCCAACTTGCGCCAAATCCAAGCTGCCAAAGAGCAGTGGGCGATGGCAAATAATAGCCAACCAACTGCCACCCCGACACGGGACGATTTGTCGCCGACATTTATACAGAACTGGCCCTCGTGTCCAGCAGGGTTTCAGTACGACAATAATATTGGCAACTTGAGCACTCCTCCAACCTGCCCGAGCAACCTTCCTGGACACAGTCTCTAATCACAGAGGAGTTTCTTGTCGTCGCTGGGACGGTACCCCAGCGACGACACAATCTCTCTCGGAGGATAGACGATGTTTCGACAAAAAGGCAGTGGCGGCTACACGCTGATAGAGATTTTGATTGTCGTGATGATTGTCGGCATCTTGCTGGCGATTGCGGTGCCGAGTATGTTCAACGCAAGCGAGCGTGCGCGGGCGAACGCCTGTCGCGCCAACCTGCGCCAAATCCAAGCCGCCAAAGAGCAGTGGGCGCTGGTGAACCGTCGTCCAGGCACGGCAATCCCCACATGGGCGAACCTTGTGCCTCAGTTCCTGCAGCGGCAGCCTGAGTGCCCGTCAGGCGGAACCTACACGATTCGCAACATTCGCACGCGCCCCACTTGCAGCATCGGGGGCGATCATACCTACTAAGCGTACACCCCTCACCCCAACTGCGGGGTGAGGGGTTTGATTTTCCCCTGCCAGCCCCGCGTGAGGTATAATCGCCTCTGGGTGAACTGAGAATGCCGCGCTATAAGATTCTCACTTGGGGCTGCCAGATGAACGAGGAAGACTCCGAGCAGATGAGCCTCTACCTGCAGGAGCGGGGCTACGAGCCTGCCGAGCGGGTAGAGGACGCCGATGTCGTGCTGCTGAACACCTGCTCGGTACGGCGCAAGCCCGAAGACAAGGTGTTCAGCACGCTGGGACACCTGCGCACGCTCAAGCAGCGCAAGCCGCAGATGGTCATCGGCGTGTGCGGCTGCATGGCGCAGCTCCGCGCGGACGAAATCCGCCAGAAAGCCCCGTTCGTGGACATGATTGTCGGCACAGCGCATGTGGCGCAAGTGGGCGCGCTGCTGGAAGAGGCGCTCCAGAAACGGCGGCTGGCAATGCGCCTCGACTTGCCTGAACGCAAAGGCGCCATCGTCACCGACATCCCCGAACGCAAGGTAGACCGCGCCCCTAAACTCAAGGCGTTCGTGCCGATTCAGTACGGCTGCGACAAGTTTTGCACCTTCTGCATCGTGCCCATCACGCGCGGGCGCGAGCGCAGCCGACCGACCGCCGACATCGTCGAGGAAGTGCGCCGACTCGCCGAGCGCGGCACCAAAGAAATCACCCTGCTGGGGCAGACTGTCAACTCCTACGGCAAGAACCTGCTGGAGGGGCGCGTGCCTTTTGCTCGACTGCTGAAACTCCTGAGCGACATCGACGGCATCGAGCGCATCCGCTTCACCTCGCCCTACCCGCGCGACTTCCGCGATGACCTGATTAGCGCAATCGCCGAGTTGCCCAAAGTGATGGAACATGTGCATCTGCCGTTGCAGTCGGGCGACAACGACATCCTCAAGGCGATGCGCCGCCTCTACACCGTCGAGCAGTTCGAGGAGATTGTGGGCAAACTGCGCGAGCGCGTGCCAGGTATCGCCATTACAACCGACATCATCGTCGGTTTCCCCGGCGAGACCGATGAGCAGTTCGAGAACACGCTGCGCGTGGTGGAGCGCATCCGCTTCGACGGCGCGTTCATGTTCGCCTACAGCCCCCGACCAGGCACGCCCGCTGCGCAGATGGAGAACCAAGTGCCCCGCGCCGTCAAACAAGAGCGGCTGCAACGGCTGATTGCGCTGCAGAATCGGATTACCTGCGAAATCAACAGCGCACAGGTCGGGCGGGTGTTCGAAGTGCTGGTGGAGGGTCCCAGCCAGAAAGACCCGACGAAACTGGCAGGCTTCACGCGCGAGAACAAGATGATGCACTTTGTTGGGGGGCGCGAGCTGGCGGGTCAACTCGTGCGCGTGCGCGCCGACGAAGCACACCTGTGGGGCTTCTACGGGACGGTGGTCTAATCGGTTGCCCGCGCAAGGAATTTCGCACCCTGCGTAGAATCCTGCAGGCTGATGAACGCCTCTTGTGTTATACCAACTGCGCTGCCAAAGTTTGTAAATTCGTTGGACTGGAATCCCCCCTCACCCCGCCCCTCTCCCCCCTTGATAAGGGGGGAGAGGGTGAGGGAGTGGGGGGATACCAACCGCTTGCCGTTTTTTGCGAACTTTGGCACAGCGATAGGTATTAGAGCGCTGCGGTTGGCGTTGTGCCTTGCAGTTTCCCTCAGCCCGTGTGTCGCCTTTGCCCAGCCCGCCTCGGATGGGGTGTTCGTGCTGGACGATCTTACGGCGCGATGGGCGCAGGGGCAGATTTCGAACGCGCTGAACGCGCCGAATGTGCGCTCCGTGCGGTCAGGCGAGGTAGAGAAGCGCGGCGGGATGCTACACCCGACGGCACGCCCCGCCCGCAACCAGTTCACCCTGCGTCTGCCCGCTGTGAACGCTGGCGACCTGCTGGCGCTGACCGCGTGGGTGGGCGTAGACGACCTCGCCCGCCGCGACGATCCGCAGAACCCCCACGACGGCGTCCGCACGCGGCTACTTGTGGAGGGCGCGGTCGTCGCCGAAGCCGGCTGCGACACCCCAGGCTGGCGCGCACTGTCGGCAGACCTGACCCCCTACGCGGGCAAGACTGTCACGATTGCCTTCGAGACCGACGCGAAGGGCAACGCGAACTACGACTGGGCATATTTCGCCGAGGTACAGGTGCTGCGCCTGCGCGAGCGGTTCGCCCTCAAGGTCGCGCGCGAGTTGCCGCCTGAAGGCGTGCTGGAAGTACGCGGCACGGCGGGCAGCTCGTTCACCCTGCGTGCGCCCAACCACCCCCCTGTGAACGCCGAGATACCTAAAAGCGGCGTGCTGTGGCTGCGGTATGCCTTCGCGGGCGCGCGGGGCGCAACGCTAAGCGACCTCCCCCCCAACTCGTCGGCGCGGGTGTACCC
>Ga0272449_1001653_pt1 | contig 22316 bp, 17 predicted proteins | sample YNPCB0241_FD_198679 | JGI IMG/M metagenome (GOLD analysis project Ga0272449, IMG submission 198679) | Hot spring sediment microbial communities from Yellowstone National Park, WY, United States - YNP-CB-024-1 | ecosystem: Environmental > Aquatic > Thermal springs > Hot (42-90C) > Sediment... | reverse complement strand
CCAAAAACCACCCAACCGTCCAGCCAGACCTTTTTTCAGTGAAAGAGTCGTGTTCATCATAATGTCCCGAAATTTACTCTGCCAGGTTGTACCCGGGTGAAATTTGAGGAACCCAAATCTTCTCTTAAAAAATCCCCTCACAAAAGCTGGGAGAAAACCAACACGAGTGTATCTGTTCGCATGTTCAAGAAACTCCGGTTGCCAAAGAAAATGTGCCTTTTGTAACGACTGGATGTCTTTCAGGCAGCCGACCAGCGGGTATGCCTGGTGAATTAGTCTCCCAAGGTATGCTTCCGGCGGAGGAGATGATGGTAATGCTGGGCGAATCGATGGGCCTCGTCCCGGACCGATTGAAGAAGCCTTAAGGCGAAGGAGTCACGACTGAGCCGAAGCGGTTCTTCCCGATCCGGCAAGTAAAGCTCTTCTTCTTGCTTCGCTAAGGCCACAAGGGTTGGCGGGGTCAAATTCAGGGCTCGAAACGCCTCCTGAGCTGCATGCAGTTGGCCTTTCCCGCCGTCAATAAGGAGGAGATCCGGGAAGACTTCCTCCTCTTCGCTTAAGCGACGGAACCGCCGCATGATTACTTCGCGGATTGCTGCAAAGTCGTCCACGCCTTCTACCGTACGAATCCGGTACCGCCGATAGCCCGGTTTAAAAGGCAGCCCGTCGATGAACTGCACCACGCTTGCCACCATGTCCGCCCCGGCTAGGTGAGCTATATCCACCCCCTCAATCGTGCGGGGTGAATTTTTCAACCGGAGCACCTTCCGCAGGCCCGCTAATCCCTTCTTTGGGTCTACAGGGAAGACCTCCGGCTGAACATGAGTTTCCAGCTCGCCTCGCTCATCCAAGGTTTCCAACAAGCGAATTTGGTCGCGGATTCGGGCAGCTTCCTCGTACCGACGCTCTTTGGCTGCCTGCTGCATTTCCTCGTACATTTCTTCGAGCAGGGCTTTCTTTTCTCCATCCATGAACCGTTGCAGCCGGTAAATGGCCTTACGGTACTCCTCTTTGGTGACGCGGAGGTTGCACGGAGCAAGGCATTGATTGATGGAATAAAGCAAGCATGGTCGGTACCATCGCCACCGGGGATCATCAGAGTTGATGTCTAGGGAACAGGTTCGAAATTTGAAAATCTTCTGCAGCACCTGGATCGCCCCCCGAAGGCTGCTTGCACTGGCGAAGGGGCCATACAGTTTCACTCCCCGCGATCGGGGTTCCCGGGTAAATTCCACGCGGGGAAACTCTTCCCGTACATAGATCTGAAGATAAGGAAAGGTTTTGTCATCCCGAAGTTCTCGGTTGTACTTCGGTTGAATGTCCTTAATGAGACGAGCTTCCAGGAGCAAGGCGTCGACTTCGCTTTCGGCCTCAAGAAAATCTAAGTCGTAGATTTCTCGGAGTAGCCCGCTGAGCCGAGGATCCTCAGTGGCTCCTTTCTGAAAGTAGCTTGATACCCGGTTTTTCAGGTCCTTTGCTTTCCCAACATAGATGACCCGACCCTGGGCGTCCTTCATGAGGTAGACGCCGGGACGATGGGGGAAAGTCTTGGCCTTCTGAGCACAGGCCTCGTAACCGCCCTGGAAGGTTGAGCCACCCGACGTATCCACGGATTCTGAGATCATACGACCCGACAGATTGGCAACGACTGAGTCCCTAAGTCCGAAAAAAACCCGGTTTGTCCGGAAAAACCTCTCTTAATTATGAAAACTTTTCAATAGCGGAAGTTTTTGGCTGGCTATCTGTTGATCCTGTGTGTGCTTGCAAATGTTCCAGTGCGTGCTAGCAAATATCCCCTTGCGGGCAACTTAACAGGCCGAAGCCACAAGGGAAACCGGCGGGGCACTCCCGCTGTAAATGCTCTTCGAGATCTTCTGCAAAACCCGAAGAAACATCCCGGATATTGCCGGCCGAAAACTGGCAAAGGCCAACCCTGGCTAACCCCGTTGAATGGGTGTGAAAGTACTAAGGTCAGGGATTCTTTCCCGACATCCTTGAATTCTAGGCCTCAAGAAGCCCGGGGTGGGGCCCTTCGAGGTCTTTTGTCGTTTTCCTGTGTTTCCAAATCATGGGATTAAACGTACCCTTCCTTCGGGGTAAAGGTTTTTTGGCGGGTGGGAGGGGGACAACAATGGGCCGGTAGGGGTGTTCCGGTGTAGGGGTCAGACCACCGGGCATTCGGGCAATTGGTCGAAATAACCGAAGCCACTTTTCGCCCGGATCTCTCTTGTTCAGGCTTGCCGCGGGTTAGCTGAGCCATAAAGGCGACAGCCAAAGGCAATGGGAAAAGTCCCTCCTTCCTGCAGAATCTCCGCTTCCAGAAAAAAACTTCTTGGCAAGAACATCTGTCTTAATTCATGGATTCAGTTCCGGGCTTCCGAAAGATGGGCGGCCCCGACTACTCGAGCCCCGAAAAAACCCTAATTGGCGATAGTTACGGGCCTTCTATGACCACTTGGGATTTTCACTGGCAAATTGTCGGGCCTTCCAGAAGGATCATTCGGGGGGTACTACCACCTGCCCTTTAGCGGTTAGATTGATCCCCCGATCCGCTCAGATCAACGAAGACCCAAGATGGCCAACTTCAATCGGCAGAAAGGGAGACGTTGCTGTCATCAGATTTTTTGGACACTAGATTTTCGAATGGCTCCGGCCAGGGCTGAAAGCGGACAGTTTTAGTGCAGGCGTTTCGGCCCTTGAGGAGCCGGGAACTGGAAAGGTGTTCTCCCTTCCCGGAGCCACGACGGCCAGTAGCTTCCTCAATCCCTCAGGATTCTTCAGAGGTGGGAACCTTGTGGCAAAAAGATACCGCCCGATAACACCCAACGGGCGGCTTGAAATGGCAAAACCGTGCGGACTAATCTCCCAAGACTTCACCCTTGACCAAGGGATGAAATGGTATGAATGCCCCCTCCACCAGTGAATGCCGGTCTCATCCAGCTGCACGATTTCGGAGGCGAAAAGCGGGCTCACAGCCAGCATGAGACAGCCAAGAGGCAGAAAAGCAAGATAGATTTTTCCGGTAACCAACCAAGTGCCCAGAAAAACGGCCGTTAAGAACAACCCAAGCGTGAGAACCCTTTCGGGATTCCCCCAAACGCTCGGTTTACTCCACCGCAGGATACCCTCTGGCACTGAGGGTACTAGTCGCCTACAACTTATTGTGCTTCGAGTGGCAGTTTCTGCAAAACCGACGCTCATAAACTTCCTTTAAATATCCCAGACTGGTTAAATCGCAACACTTCCTCGCACCTAGAAGGACAAACGAAGAACCCCGCCGTGGAATGGTTTCTTCCGTCAATATTGGGCCCCCAGCCTGTTCGCCGATAGCCTCGATTTAGAAAAATCGGCTCATCGAGCAAAGACGATTCGGTTTATCCCCGAGGCCGACCGGCTACAAATTCAATAAGCCTCTGTTGAGCTTGCTCTACCGTAGGAACTAGTTTGTGCCGCACTCCTGTTTTTGATTGGAGCGGGAGACTAAAACAGCGAGCATACGCAGAAAACCCAAGACTGCCGCACTGACCGGCCCGAAAGGTTGGTGATCACAAAAAAACTTGCAATTGCCTATTAGCGGTACACAAGAGCCGACGGATCAGACTCCCCTCCGTAGGACTTTGCATCTCCATATGGCGAATCGCCTGGAAAAGCTGTATGCGAAAATCTCTAAAACTTCCGAAAAAGCACAACCCAGCCCTAAACACATGCCGGTCATCAGCGAGATTTTTCCCACCTTCCCGATAAACCGAAGGGGTGCGAGGCCCCTTCAATTGGAATTCTAGGCTCACACGTTCTATGTGGGAATACCCCCGACTGAGGCGGAATTTGTTAATCGGGAGAACTCTCTGCGATGTAGTATGTCCACAACGGAACCCACAAACTCTTTCTGATTTTGCAGAGGTGCCCTATGGCGGCTGGGGGATATCCGCTCCCGAGCGTTTCCCCCGGACATCCCTAAGGAAACTGTGAGCAGCTTGCTCCCAAGCAGGGAATCCTCGAGCGGAGACCGAAAATTTTCCATAAAGTCATGGCCGCGGCCCAAAGGCTGCAAATGATCCACGGAGATTCCGCCCCTGTCACCAAGCCCGCCGCAGCTGGTTGAGGAGATCTTCGATTTGTTGATGCACGTCTTCCGTTTGCCGGACCACGAGAGCTCGTCCTGGAGCCCAGTACCAAATTTGCCCTTTTCCTCCGTTACGTGCCCAAGTATGGGGACTTACCACCTGTTCAATGAGTTCTACCAGTTCCCATCCATATTCCGGCATCCCCTGAGGTCCGCCGAAGTTTCCCGCTTCGGGGGGCCCAGATAACGTTTGGTGGGCAGAAGGACGATTTGCCAAGGAATCTTCGCTTTCTTTTGGCGATGGGACCGTCGTTACACCGCAAAGGGAGGAGGCATTTCCGACAGAATTTGGTAAGGGAGGCTCCCGATTATTGAACTCTGCCCGAAGATTCCGCGTCATCCGTCGCAAGCGGATTTCTAATGGCCGAAGGAGACTTTGCTTTTGGTGAGGGGAGAGATTGGGGGCATCTCGGATTTCCAAATATAGCTCAAGCAGGTGGCCCGCCTGCTTGATGGTTTCCTTGAGCTCGCTTTTCCCCTCGATCGTTAAGGCCGCCTCTACCTGACGGCGGAACCACGGAAACGATTTGCTTTGAGGGTTTTCGGGAGGGGAATCTGCGGGCACCGGGAATGCTGCGGCATCCGCTGGATGCAAGGGTGTTCCCTCGCCCGCCCAGCTAGTGGGAGTTTGAGCCCTGTCGGCCCCCCCACAGGAAGCTGGCGGCAGTGCCCCGTTCCTTTCTTGGCCTCCAGGCTGTTGTGATCTTCCTTGAACAATTCCGTCATGCCCCTCCAGGCACAATTGGCTTTTTGCTTCCCTCGGAGAAGAACTACCATTTCCCTTCTCTACCTCCGACTTGCCGACAAATCTCGGAACCGGGCAGTCGAGGTCTTCCGGCGGACAATCCAGCCCTTCTTCAGCCCAGCCCTGGATTGAAACCAGGACTACCCATGTTGCGACCAAACCGACAAGGAAATCACCGCGAATTTTCTTTCTCACGGCCAACCCCCGCACAATCCCCGGACAGCCTTCTCGGACAGATGCTTTCGGCCCCAACCATTGCTCCCCCATCTGGTGCCGCCGTGCAACGTAAGAACCACGTTGCTTTTGCCATTCTCACACTTTGAGCTGGTGGAAACCCGGCACCCCAAGGGCTCACTAGCATTTTCGGACTCGGGTCCCGCCGGATCAAGGCGTAGGTCCGGCTTCTCCAGCTTCAAGGAATCCTTGAGCAACGGCTTCGTCGATCACAGCGTTGACCACGTCCCACAATGTTTTGCTTCCATCTTCGATGTGGCGATTACGGGTTCGGACAAGCCCTGCCCTTACGCTATGTTCCCGCCAGAGTTGGCCTTTTCTTGCAAAGTTCATAAGAATCGGAAGTATTCGATCCACTGCGGCGGCAAATTTGGCCTCAGGAGTCTCGCGGCCTTCGAATTCCTCCCACAGTGATCGAAAAGCAGCCGCTTGATCCTCAGGCAATAGTCCAAACAAACGATTGGCTGCCTCCTGCTCGCGGGACTTCTTGTCCTGGTTTGAATGTTCATCGTATAGAAATGTATCCCCCGCTTCAATTTCGACGATGTCATGCAAAAGGAGCATTTGCATCACCTTCTCCAAGTTGATCTCCGAAGACGAAGCGTACTCGGAGAGCACTAAGGCTGCCACCGCAACATGCCATGAGTGCTCCGCCGAGTTTTCTCTTCGATCTTGACCGGTGATCCATGTCCTTCGTTCGACGTTTTTTAAACGATCTAAGGTTAGTAAGAATCCGATTTGCCGGTGCAATCTTGGACTCAACCGCTGAAGGAAATCGAACATGACTTGATTCTCTCCTTTTGGACCAGAGCGGAGCACAAAAGCCCTAAACCCCTTTGAGGAAAATGAAGCTAATTGGGATAGCCCCTTGACTTTGTTATCCTTCAATGTTGATTGGCTTGCCGGTGTCCCAAAAACGACTCTGCGACCCCTCCAAGGTCCAAAGCCTTCCTAGGTGTTCCAACGGATAGCCAAGAGCTATGTCTGGAAGAATTACCTCCGGAAAAACACCAGAAGAAGGTCCGCACACCCGAAGGAGCTTGTAAGGCCTATCGGATGGATAATCCGGGGCCCCAAGCGTTTTACAGACTTTCGATGAGGTATTCGTCCGGGGAAGAGTAGAAACCCTTATGTGTTTAGCCGGCGATTCATGCTTGGGTTTCAAGCCCACACCTTTTGGAATGAGCTTACCTGCCGAGAAATTGCCGGAAAAACCTCGGCGGCCCCTCCGGTTAGGTCCCCTGTGTATGCCCTAAGGTCGTTTTCCCACAGGTGCTAGGTAGATCACAAACTCATCCTCTCCGTCAACCCTCACCAGTCGATCCATCAGTTGCTGATGGTATGCTCCCACAGCACAGGTACCTGCCCGGATCGCCTCGCATGCAAGGTACAGGTTTTGGCAGACGTGCCCCGCGTCCAAGGCGATGGCCTTGTGGGCCGCCAAATCATATCGCCACTCCATGCGATAGGGGATGGTGGTCCAGATGAACACAACGGCCGATTCTCCCACAAATCTTTGCCCCAGCGTTGCCTCCACCAATTTTTCCCGCAATCCCGATTCTTGAAATTCCAAAACTAGCTGATGCTCGAGCGGAAGATATCGGTAAATCCCCGGTTCTAAGCCCTCCACCCGCAGAACTGCCAGATAGGTTTCCAACGCATGGCGAGCCCCTGCGGAAGGGACGGTCTTCAGGACTGTGGCTCGGTCCAATTTAGCCCTTACTCCCTGAGTAGCCCAGAGCAGGAAGGAAAGTTCCTCCAATGTGAAAGGCTCTTTTGTGAACGATCGGCGGCTCTGCCGATTGCGAATGGCCGTCTCCAAGTCAATCTTCCCGATGTTTTCCCACTCTCCGGGGGAAACGAGGCGGATTCGCGGCAAATTGGGATCGGCCGGCTTTTGGGGTGGTGGGGCGGGAAGGCCCCGAGCCTGGTCAGTCCGGGAGAAATCGATTTCCAACCTGACCGAATCCTTTAGAAAGTAGCGGTTCTGGGAAAAACGGAATGCTTGAGGGCTTTTGGAAAACATGATGCGGCCACTCCTCATCGAAGTCGTTGTTCGGACGGTTTAGTGAGAACCCTAGCTGCGGGCTCGCCGAGGTAATTTCGTCCTACGGGGACATCGACATTTCGTGTGGGAACAGTCATGGCTTAACAAAATTTCCCAAAATTGCCCCAAAGGAAATTCCGGACCATGCAAAGATCCCACTAGAAAACACAATAAACCCCCGTCCCAAAGGGGGAAAGTTCCTTTGGTGCGTAGGTTCTCACCTGAACCTTCGATACAACACACGATGTTTGTCACTTTTTGGAAGATTGATTAAGGGGTTCCTTGGAGTCCCAAATAAGGGATTTCCTGCCCATCACTTCTGCAGCCTAGCGGCCGGGTGACGGCCCCGGGCTAAACTTCGCCCATCAAGTCGGGCCAAACCGTACCGTTAAGGAACAATCGGGGATGCGGCCCAACCGGTTCGTAATTTGCGGAAGTTGCACCGTTCCCGGCAAGGTTCGCTTTTGGTGTGCTTTTCCGGAAGCCGAGGGAACATGCCCCACACCTCTCAAACCGGAGCTTGCGAACAGCTCAGCTAATTTCGGTATTGGAATCGTTCCCTCCAATTTGCTACAAGGTGGTGTCGGTTTTTTTCTTGGCAGCCGCCCTATTCTGGGTTCTTCTAGTTAACCCGCCGGGCCGTCAGGATATCTTCCTGCGAGCGTTGTATGCGACTACCTGAAACCTTCTTTTTTCCGGCGGCACCTTAGGGTTTTGGGAGTGGGTGGAAAAATCTCTCGAGAATGGGATAAAGCCTGCAAACTAGCACTCTCGGTCGTTACCAACAAGATTCCGGAAGGTCAACGATATTCGGCACGTTGTGCGAACGTAATTCGGCTCTCCGAAAGATCGAGCGAAGGAACCGGCCAAGGAATGCCGGAGTCCTTTTTCCCGTTTGGATGCGGTTATTTTTTTTCTGTTTCTTGGACCTACCTTTGCTCACAGGGGTCGGAGAAGATGTTTCGCTGGCTAGAGTGGTTTCGCTGGCGGCTGCAGATCCTTGCCCTCGGTCGGTTTCCACGAATGTTACATCTCCTCCGTCAACAAGGAATTGGCGGAGTTTTGGAGGCCCTGTATTTCAAGCTTTGGCATCCACTTCGCCAAGCATCGTCAAGGACTAAGTGGTATCGGCTGATCGACAATGTGAACGGTTTTCGAATGCTTGTGGATGTTACCGACCGCGGAATTGGCCGGGAGCTTCGTTTATTTGGCGTGCACGAACCCCTGATCACAAACCTACTTGCCGGAGTTGCCCGGCCGGGAGTCAACGTTTTGGATATCGGAGCCAATATAGGGTATTACACACTCCTTCTATCGCGGTTAGTAGGGCCCTCCGGAGAAGTACTGGCAGTGGAACCCCATCCCGAGAATTTCCGTCTCCTTTGCCACAATTTGTGGCTCAATGCTGTGGAAAATGTGGCAGTGCTCCAGGCGGCTGTGGCGGACGTTCCAGGAAAAGCCCAACTGGCCGTTTCTGCAGCCTCGAATTGGCACACGCTTGCAAGTGGCTCCCATCAGAACGGAACTACAATTTCCGTGTCGACGGTTACAGTCGATCAACTTCGCGAAGCGTGGGGACGTAAGATCGGAATCCTCCGCATGGATACCGAAGGGTATGAAGCTCATATTCTTCGTGGGGCCAAAGTTACTCTTCACCAAGATCGGCCTGCCATCATTGTGGAAGTTCACCCAGCCTTCTTAGGGCCTGCGGAAGGACCTCGTTTCCTCGGAGAACTGATGGAGCTGGGATACGAGTCACGGTTTGTTCTCCTCCGGGGGGATGATTGTCCGTGGCGAAAGGGTGGCCAAATCATTCGGGAGTATCCCTTAAGCCGCCTGGTCCTCCAAAGGGACCTCTTTCGAGCTCGAGAAGCATTTACGCTGATCCTGGAGCCTGGGGAGGTGCAATCGATCGGCCGTTCGGAACTCGCAAGGTGGAAGGAAGGCCTTTCACTAATGCATAGTTCCACTCCCAAAGAACAAGCTGCCTAAGAGGTAAACCAAACGGGATTGGTTTTCCTTTGCCGCAGTAGCCCTAAATAATTTCCCTTGCCTGTTTGCAGAGCTAAACCGAGAATTCTGAACAAACGCGGGCGGCTATCGACTAGAAGATTCCCCACGGCATGGCACTAGCTAGGGATTTCCCCGAGGCACGCACCCGGAGCTTTACATGAGCATCTTTTGAAGATACAGCGGAAAGCTTTATTTCGATTCGCGTTCCGTGAGGTACTATCTGGGCAATCCGAAGTCGACCTGGCGGTCCCTCGAGTTGTTCCACCTGAACCCGCGGTACCTCTCCAAACGGAGGACAAAAAGCAAGGTGCAGAACCTTATGTTGAACGCCTGAAGCCAACTCGGCCCAAAGCTCGGCCTCTACTTTTTCTTCTCCATTGGCCGATAGTCCGCGGACGATTCGCTGAGTAATTTTGAGGTCCTTCCAATGCTCTCTGTCACTCTTTTCCTGCCGTGAAGATCTACGCGGGCAAAAGTCTACCCGAGGGATACTTTGAGGGATCTGCCCCTGGGGCTTCATAGTTTGAATAGTAGGTGGGACGTGCTGGAGCACGACGGGCTCGAGCTTGGCTCCTGCGGCCCTCCTCTGCAACTTGTTTCGCACGTTCCCAAATTCTTCGACTTGCGGAAGAGCCGTTTTAACTCCACGAAAAAGGACCAAAAAATCGCCTACTTGGAGAACGCAAATTGTTCCGTAAAGAGCCACTGCTGCAAGCTCGTCAGTGAGTTTGAAGACCATTATGGTGGCTGCTCCAAGGATTACTATACTGGACATCAACTCAGGTACTACTGGGGCTCCACTGGGAAGTAACTCTTTACGAGGCTGGTATAAACCTTGCTGATTTTCGGCAAATGCGGGCTGTGGTTTGCTACAAAGGGGGGATAGTCTATCTGCCTGGAAACTCCGGAGAAAACACGAGGGAAGTTTTGTGACGGACTGCGACTTCCTGCCCGTTTTGTCGCGAATCGTTGCGATATCTGCCAGCAACGCGGGCAATACCATCCCATATCTGCAAAAAGTAATAGGTAAACATAAAAGGAAACCGACGAAAGCCGCTTGCAGCATCGAAGGATTATGTCCCGGTGAAGAAATCACCCAAAGTAAGGAAATGCCGAGAAGAAGTATCCAAGCAAGAAATCGAATCGCACCATACTGCCCCGACTTACTTCGTGAAATATACTCGATAAAAAGCGGTATGCATTCCCTTGTGGCCTTTCGCAACGGTGATTTTTGAAGTCTTGCTTGAAACCCGCGAAATCTACTCATGCTCGCTTCACAGCCTTTGATTCCATAGGGCATTTGAATATCTGGCACGTACTAAATCAGATATTTGTGCCCAGTCCACTTTAATCCACGTAGTGTATGCTTGCCAAGCATGACGGAGCAAGGATATCAGCTGCCCTTTCGAGAGGGGAATGTTGATTATAAAGTCTTTGTGGCATCGCTTTCTTCGCCACTCCGGTTGCCGGGGTGGTTCCTTCAGTAAAAGTGATACTATTTCTAGCGGAAAGCGGTACAGAATGGTGCCGTGATACAGTAAATACTTCCCCTTTATGCGGATACTATTGCCGGAAAACTTCCGTCCGCAGTATCCGAGATCACTTGGTGGGTAAAACTCTACTTCCGGTACACAACTCTGGAGTGCCTTGGCCACTTGTGTGAGGACAAAACGATGAGCTTCGGAAGGAGATGCAAGCCCCGGCCGATGGGCCCGGTTTAAAAACAAACTATAAATCAGGCAGCCGGGTCCAATCACCACCGAACTCCCGCCGCTAATCCGGCGGAAAATCGGTATCTTCAGAGCTTGACAAAAATTGAGCTTAACTTCGTGATCCAATCGAGTTCCGGAGCCAACCACAACGGCGAAATCCGGAGGTTCCCACACATAGAGCAGTTCTTCTCCACTTCCGTGTGTTTCCAAACCGACAAGGAATGCCTCGTCTACCGCTAAACATGTAGCAATATCCAGGCACGAGAGTTCGAGGTAGAACACGGATCACAGTTCACTCATTAAGAAAAACAACGCAATCGTTCAACAAAACCCGTATGTAGTCCATGGAACAGAGCCAAAATAATTTTGTTTTTGTCCATATGGGTGGCGAAACACCTGGGGCGAGGCAAGTCACCCTTGTGAATCAATGAACAAAACGCCTCGGAGCTGTGACAGCCTCGACTCCCATTGGGCTGGTGGAAGTGCACCACTTTTGCAAGGAAATCGTTAAGCATATCCCAGCTGTTCGAGGTCTTCCTCATCCAGTCCATGGTAGTGTGCCAATTCGTGAAGAAGGGTCACCCTGATTTGCTCCCGCAACGTGCGTGGAGTGATACGTCCGTGTAACTCCCGCGTAGCAGCTAAAATGCCCTCCCGATAGAGAGTTACAAAAGGTGGTAATTCGAACGGCAGGGAGGCCATTCGTTCTGTCAGGGGAATACCGGTAAAAATTCCGCACAACTCATCTCGTCGTTGTGCCCCTAGTTCACGCATCGTCTTTTTGGAAGGGTAATCCTCGACCCGCAACGGCACTTCATCTAACAGTTCGTGAATTCGCGGCGGGAGATCCGCTAGGACTTTTTCCAAAATGCGATCAAAACGTCGCCTCCATCGGGTATTCAGCCGCATTGCCCCATAGTCCAACAAAAGGTGTCATCCATCGGAAGCAAGCCGGTATTTGCCCATCAACCTCCCAAAAAGGGCCATCTACGTGGGAAGCCGGGACCGATGCCGGGCATATTGGACTGCCATCAATGCCGACATGTGGGACTTAGGACGTCTCGCCTGCCGGAGTCTGAGGTACCTCCAATGGGACTGATAATTCCGAAGTGCACAAAGTCAGTCCTCATTCACATCGGGGGTGCGGATATCAATCTGCGAATGCAGGTGCTGTGTTGATCCTGGGGTGCTGAGCACTTTCCACAGTGACCAAATCAGAAGCCCGGTCACAAACCCGACAGAAACGGTCATAATGATCCAACCGCCCAAGGTCATGGAACCACCTCCTCGCGAACTTTCTCCAGCCGTTGCCATCTTCGGACCGACTGCGTCACAAGCAAGCCAAAGAAAACGGCAACGAGTGCCAAGAAAAGCATCGCTGCCTGAGCTGCCGGCTCTTCCAAAATTGTTCGTAATCGTTGGGGATTTTGCCAAAATTCTTGGTAGCACCATGCGGCAAAAATAGTCAGGAGGTACACCGGCGACACATATTTGATGACGAATTTGAAGAACTCAGGAATCTTAATTTCCGCCCCACGCCGTAGCTCTTCGAAACCCTTGTCCACTCCCAGTACCCATCCGAATAGGAGGACCTCAAAGGTGGCCAACAAATAAAGCCCAAAGGTTCCTACCCAAAAGTCGAAGGTGTCCATGACGATCAAATTCTTGGAAAAGTACACGACGAAGAGGCTTCCTACGGCAGTCACGAAGCTAAGGATCGCAACAGAGGCTTTTCGTCCCAGACCTAGTCCTTCTTCCAGAAGAGCAATCGCTGGTTGCAGCATCGAGAGTGAGCTGGTCACCGCGGCCAAGAAAAGGAGGAAAAAGAAGAGAAACCCAAATAACCACCCGAAGGCCATGTGATTAAACACATTGGGGAGTGTTACAAAGCCCAATTCGAAAGTTCCCTTGGGCTGTTCAATCACCTGGCTGCCAAGGAAAACAAAGGCCGCTGGGATCGTAATCAGACCGCCAAGGGCGACCTCGCAGAATTCATTCCCTGCTGCACTGGTGACGCTGGAGAGGGCGATGTCGTCATCCCGGCGGAGATAGCTCGCATAGGTTACGATGATCCCGAAGCCAACCGAAAGAGAGAAGAAAATCTGCCCTGCCGCCTCCAACCACATTTGAGGATTCATTAGTGCTTCCCAAAAATTTTGGCTTTTCGTGGATGGGTTCCACATAAAACCCAGTCCATTGAGAACATTTTGCTCTGGTTTCGTAGGATCTGGAGTTCCAAGAGTGAGCACACGAATCAGGACGATGAATGCACAAAGAATCAGTGTGGGCATAGCCAGCGTGCAAAACCATTCGATGCCTTTTTGGAGTCCTCGGTATATCAAGTAAAAGTTGAGTACAAAACAGAGAACGAGGAAGAAAGCAGCGGAACCAAGTAGGCCGCCTTCGTGAGCAACGAAGGCTCCCCCGTTTTCTCTGAGCCCTACAAAAACGACGAAGAAATTCTCATACTTTGCTGGTTCCAAACCGAAGTTCATGGCACCCAAGAGATACCGAATCGCATAAGCGAGGCACCACGATTCCACGTACACGTAGTACATGTAGATGACAACCGGAACGAGCATCGCCAGGATGCCGGCAAGAGTTGAAATTGGACTTGGCCAAATCACTCGATAGATTCCCGCGGCGGAGTTATAGCCCCGGATTCCACCATAGCGTCCCATGGACCACTCCACCCAGGCGATGGGCAGGCCAAGGAGGATGAGGGCCGTCAGATACGGGATCATAAACGCTCCCCCGTCATACTTTGCTGCCAGGCCGGGAAAGCGAAGAAAATTTCCCAACCCGACAGCACTGCCCATCACGGCCATAATAACCCCTAGCCGAGTGCCCCATGTTTGTCGTGGCTGGCGGATGAGCGTTGCTTGATCCGTTGTGGTCAAGATGGTTGATGACATAACATCCTGCTCCTGCACATACGGGAAATTCGCTCAAGTGAACTTTTAGAATTTGACCCTGGTAGGGCCGGAAATCGTCGAATGTACCCTGGACCAAGCCAGGGAATTATCACTCTCGGCGGACTTTCTGCAAAACCGCCGACTTCACCGGCCCACCTGCGTCAGATCGTGGTCATAGCGTTCGGTTTTCGCCGCAGAGCTCCCGAGCACAAGTTGACCCCGGCGGCTACAACATGCCTAGGATAGCTTTGCTTCCCTTGGATGGAAACCGCAACCTTTCGGAGCGGGCTGTGCATTTAAAAATCGGGGATAATTTGAGCTGATACCGGCTCTACTTGAGGGGGATTCCATGTGAGGCACCACCGATTGAGAAACTTCCTGTTTCCCGCCTCGAAGCTGCCTGTGTTTAAGGCGGCCGGATTCCACCCTAAAGCGGGGGTAAAAAGGGTTTCCGCATTGTCAGGTAATTTTAGTCCGATCGTGCGGTTAGTATGATCGTCAATTCTTCCTGCTTTAAGGCCGGTAGTGAGACCGAGTTTTACCCGCTTTTTGGCAAGTGCCGGTGGCTCGAATTTCTGTTTACGGGGGTTGCCGCAGCTGGGGGCAGAACGCCGTGGTCTAGGCGAGCCTTTTCGCCTTGGGTGGCAAAATCGCTTCCAAATCCCAAATCTGCCTGGCATCGGGAGTTACAACCAGAGACTGCGGTGCAAAACGGAGGGACACGGACCTGGGTAGCTACTGCGAAACGGATACGAAACCGTTTGAACTGCCGGGGTTAGGCGGTCACTTTATGATCGGCACTCACCGATAGTGCGTTTGGAACAGGTGAGCGGGGCCTGGGCACACAATGCGTGGCGGAGCACGAAAGGAAGGTTTCGATAGGTGCGGCTCGGATTTACCATGGGTCGGATTTTCCACGGATTTGTGTCCCACCACCGCCCGAGAAGAAAGTGAGTTGAAGACTAATCATTGTACAATTCAACGGGGGAGGTGGCGGAAGGGATCTCCGCGGAGGTCCAGGAACTTATCCGGGACGGAGGTACCATTCCAAATTTCCCGGGTTCCCACGAAACACGGCTTGGCACACACAAATGATGTCTATCATGACCAGTATAGTGTTTTTGACAGGATGGTTGGGTTACGGATGCCATTAAATTGAGTGATGTCCCGGGAGGGCTTCTGCCTAGAGGACAATCCCGGAAAAAGCGGGTTGCAGGGTAAGGGGTTGGGTGGGGATAAATCGGCTAAGTGAAGGAACTGCAATAGGGGGATGTGGCAGAGGGAAGAGAGGTGAACCGAGGAAACCAGCTTGGGAGTGCCACCGGGGAGCAATTTTCGGGGCAGCGTTACGGCCTCTTAGGTTTCCCGGCGGACTCTGTGGGGGTGAGCGAACCGGGAAAGTATACCCAGTCGCGGGGAAGGTTTGGTCGCCGATCGGCTGTCAAAGACCTGTGGCGGGTTCCGGTGACGTTAAAATGTTCAGGTTGGTGAAAGGCGGTGTTTTTAAGTACCGGAGTGCAAAACTTTAAGCCCGACCGCAAATGCGGGACAGTTAGACGGGAAGAAGCTAGATGTTTTCGATTCACATCACTACCACCAGAGTGTAATGTGCTTACAGGTGTGACTCAGAAACCCAAGCGGTGAGATCGGTGGTAGAAAAATTTAGCGGGCCAAAAATTTGGTCATAAGGCCACAGCCAGTTGATGGGGCATGCTCGCGATCGTCGCAGTGCCGGTAGACGGTGGCAATCCGAGGCCGTGTAGGCGGCACAGAAAAAAATCTTCCCAGCAAAGGGCTTCCATAAATGAGTAGCGAGGCACGAAAGTTCGAAGTGGATCGGTCGACGAATCCCTGGAACTGTCCCGGGGCTATAGGCGGTGGGCAAGTACTCCTGACCACGCTCGAGGAAGTTATCAACTGGGCTCGCCAAGGAAGCCTTTGGCCCCTTACGTTCGGCTTAGCTTGCTGTGCGATAGAGATGATGGCCGCGGGGGCAAGCCGATTCGACCTCGATCGATTCGGTGCGGGGGCTTTTCGGGCCACCCCTCGACAGGCGGACTTGATGATCGTAGCGGGCACCGTGACTTGCAAGATGGCCAGTCGTCTCCGTCGCCTCTATGAGCAGATGGCAGAACCCAAGTACGTGATTGCCATGGGTGCTTGCACCGTTGGGGGTGGGCCGTATTTTCAGTGGGGATACCATGTGGTAAAAGGTGTCGACCTTGTGGTGCCCGTGGACGTTTATGTCCCAGGTTGTCCCCCTCGACCCGAAGCATTGCTGGAAGGGATCATGCGGCTTCAGGAAAAGATTCGCACCGATCGTCCTTTGCGGAGGTTTAGAGGGGCTGGAGAGGTTACTTCGGAAGGTGGTGCTTCTGGGGCAACATCGGAAGCGGACCTACCGTTTCCGCACCATTTCGGGTTTGTGGTGCAGCCTGAACGTAAGCTCGTGTTCCGTCACCAGCAAGTAGCTTCTAAAGGGTCGGGTGAGTCGGCTTAGGGTTGCTCGTGCTTCTTGTAGTGTGCACGTGTGAGTTAAGTGGTGTGCACCTGTGAGTTAACAGGATCAGCAACCTGGTTGATGAGAGTGCCGCACACTGGAACCGTGGAAATCGATACTCACGTTTTTCTGATGTCTTCTTATTTGCGAAGAATAATCGCGGCAGAAGCTGCCGGAATGGCACGGAGAATCCCCCAAGGAATATCCAGGTAGTTTGTCCCGGGTTGCTGGCCCATCTTTTATGTTGTACGGAGACCGGTTGAAGTGGTTTATAGTTCAGGCAAAGCAAGCTGGTGCCGCCGGGGCGGGTGACTGGTGAAGGGGTTCGAGGATTGATGAAATCGGGGTCTAATAGACTGGTTGTCGTATCTCCTCCTCCCCACTTTGCTCCTCGGTAACAAAAGACAGGGGTGAGGAATCTCCGGACAACTCTAATGGACGACGAGTGTTCACCATCCAGGGTGTAATTGGGTCGAAGATTGGACCCTGGGCTTCCCGAGGGTGAAATATCTCGGCCTGTGCCTAGTTTCTTTTGACTTGATGGTTTTAGTTCTGCCCATATCTATTGGCGAGAGGCCGAACTCAAAGTATACCCCCGGGTGCTTCCGGGTGCCGAGGGATGCTACCCAACAGGCTTACCTTGGCCGAGGGGAAGCTTTGCGGCCCATCCGGGGATTCCAATGGGCTTACCCTTCGGATTTGCACCCCGAAGTAAGTTCTAAGGAGAAAGTACGAACGCGAAAACTTCGGGGGTGCACACAAGTTCGAGCAAATTATCTCTGAGTTGGACAGGCTGGGGCTCGCTTCGTGTTCCGTCCTGCCGAAGCACCACAACCTGCCTGGGTAAGGGCAGTTGCCAAGGGAGGTGTGGCCACCGAATCCGAATTGTCCAGGGGGTGGTTCCGCTTTCAGGGAGGGGTGTAACCACAAGTTTTTTGTCCTCCGGAGTAAGCCGGCATCCACCCGCGGTGACAACAGCACCGAAATCAATTTCTCGAGAATCGGGGTTGATGCGTTGCAAGAACGGGTCCTCCGCAGGCCGAATGGGCTTCCACTTAAGCTCCGCGAGTTTCCCGTCGTTTGCGGTGAGCTCTAGGAGGCCGATTCGGATTCGATTGGTCCCATCATCGGGGCCTACCAGGAGCAAGCGACGGCCGCTCCGCGGATCAAACCAGCCAGCTCGCAGTTCAAATTGCCCGGAACGCCATCCCCCTTGCGGAGCGGAAGCAAAACACCGGGCGGAAAACGTTCCAGGTCCTACAGGCCCTGCAATCTCCGGAGGAGCCGAAGCTTGAAATAGGATCTCACCCTCTTGGTTACAAAAGTGAAGGAAAGGACGATATCCGGCTGGTAGTTCTGTTGGGAGGCTCCAGACTACGAAAAGTTCGAGGAGATTGTCCTTGGCAACTCTCGCTTCCTCGACGGTCAAAGTGATGGGGAAAAGATTTCGGCTTGGCTTTCGGCCGTTGACATAAAGCCATCCTGGACACTGCGAGAACTCTGTTATCAGTCCATCTCGTCTGGCGATAGCGGCCTCTACCGGTCCTTGGGGCGTGGTAATTCTGGCGAGGAAACCAAAGGATGGGAGTGTCCACCCGTCAATTTGCCAATCTTCTGAGCCTCGGTTTACATACACTTTTCCGCCGCCAGACCAAGTGACAATCTGCCGATGGAGATTCCCCTGGTAGAAAGTCACATCTTCGATTTTCCTTAGGGCAAGAGCCCGAGCCACCGGCTGAGTGAGCCAGTACTTCCGCACCACATCGTGTCCAAATGCAACTGGGACCATCGCCGGATGCCCAGTCAGGATTTCCGTGCAAATGTAATCGTCGCTGAAAATCCCGTGAAGTCGGCCATCTAAGCCCGCCTGATACCGGGGAGAGTATCCAGCTCCATGGAGAATGAAACGGTGATGGTGGGCAGCGTCGAGCCAAGGAACTCTTTCAGCATCTTCGCACGGCCAATTCCAAACTGCCCATCGATAGCGGCCTTCGCCCGCTGGCGGACCTACCCGAAGATGATTCGCTGTAGCTCCGTCGAGCCAGCCGATCAACTGGTCATGCCCGCTTTCGGAAATCTGAGGAGCATTGTTGCCCAGGTAATCCCGAATCCAAGCGAAGTGTTCCCGCCACGAATTGCGGGTAAATACCCGATCGAAGAATCGTCCGTCGGCTGTCCAGTAATCGTAAGGATTGATGCTTGCCCACACGTCGATAAAGTAAGCAGTTGGGCGGATGTATTCCCGGATAACCGCGAGATTTTCCCGGAGGAAAGGCTCCACTTGGTCGGCTCGAAAACGATAGGACTGGGCATTTCGACCCTCGTTGAACCAGGCCCGAACTGGCAAACCGTTTTGATGAAAAGCTATCCGCTCTCTGTAGGAGAATCCTTTCGCATCCGGGTAAAAATCGATGTAGTTATCGTGGAGCCCAAATAACACGCCGTGTGAGCGACACACCTCTGCTAGCCTTTGCATCTCTTCTAGGGTGCCGAATTGCGGATTTGGCGGGAATATCTCCGGTAGTCGGTAATCGTAACCCCACCGTTGCCAGTTATGCCATAAGACCATGGAATCTGTTAACCCGTAACGGAAAGCCAGCTCCAGTTGTTGCGCGCTTTCCCCATAACGGCCGCCCCAAAGATCGAAAACGAATCGTCCGGCAGCCGACTCCACCCCTGCAGAGGGTTTCATCCCCACAGCGTCCCTGTACACTTGAACCGCCCTCCAAATGTGGGTGTGCGGAATGAAACTCATTGTCAGCGAGTGAGCTCCGTGAAGGGAAGCGTGGCGACTAGCAGGGTCAACCAAAAGCTGCGTGGGTGGGAAATCGATAGCTTGGACTACGCTCCGACCCCCAGGAAATTCAAATCCCACAAATGAGGTGGCAAGCCGATGACCGTCGAAGCCTAGGGAATAACTCCCAGGTTTTTGAACCACATTTCCATGGCCTGCGTAAACTCGCCAAGCCTCTTCATCCCACCGGTCTACGGCAATATCTTCTAGGTAGACAGCCCAGAATGGACGAGGTTGGGGGGTGTTCTCTAGCCAAAACCGGAACTTTAGAACACCTTCTTGCACAAAAGCGTGGATCAGGACATCGAAGGCACCGAATGGCGAATACAAAGTGTGCCTCATTTGAGATCCCTCCGATACCGGCTCCACCTTCGTATTGAGTAACGGGAAGGGAGAGAAGACGTCGTCCACCCGAACTCCGAGTACCCGGATTCGAAAGCCGCGGAAGCGAATTTCCTTGCCTTCTCGATCTCTCATTGCAACAGCACAATCCATCAGGCCCCTTTGGCCCGGCCAAAGGAAATATTGCCACGTGTTTTCCTCCCACGAACCAGCCCCCAAATGGATGGCCTTCGAGTCTTCCGTTGCGATTTGCTCGCTCGGAGCACGGCCAATTTCTAGAATTGGTTCTCCCCAAAAGCTCTGATCCCAACCCGTGTCGTTTCGCGGTCCAGGGTGGGATTCGAGCTGCAGGCGAACCGTGCGTCCGGATAGGCTGCTAAGATCCGCTTCGATCGCTCGCCAATACTTATCAGGGACATGGGCTTCGAAAAGCACTTCGCCTAAGACGGTTGGTGGTTGCTCCCAGGAAACTGAGCGAATCCGGAAGGTAACACCGTCTCCCTGTCCCGTGGGAGTAACCCCCGCATGAAACCGTAACCGAATACTTGGGGCCTCTGGCAACCGGAGGGGGATTTCGTACCAGATAGTACCCACCTGTCCCTGATACCAAGGTGGATGCATAGCCACTGCTTGGCGAGTGACCCCGCCCAAATTAGCAGTGACAACCTGAGCTGAGGCCCGGTGAGGTTCGACCGACCCCAGCCAACCCACCGGATGGATTTGGGGCTCGTGACCAAAAACTTGTGTACCGACTCGAAAGACGGGGATTTCCCAAAGCCGAATGGCACAATCACTCGGCAGTGGATAGGGTTGCCATTCGGGGGCAACCTTCGGAGGGTGTGGGGTGGGAACCTTTGCTTCCACGATCAGTATGGGATGGGCCTCATGTTCTTGCCCTTTGTAAGGAAAACGCACAAAAGCGTGGATCGGATAATGGGCGGGATATGTCTCGGCACCCGGGGTCACTGAGAAATTGACAGCTACGGTTCCTCGGGCACGCACGGAAAATTTTTGCATTCCTTCGGGCTTAATTTGCCAATCGTCGATCACCCGAAAGGCCAAGGTCCCTTCGATCGGCTGTTCACCGCGGTTTTCGATCAATAGTTTGTAGGAGACTGGGATCTCGCGGGCTGTGATTTCAGCGGGACCGTCGATTCGGACTCGAAGAGGACCGGCTTCATCCACCGGGGGATTAAAGGCTTGAGCTGAGGTTAGGAAGCAAACAATTACTATACATACGCTCACTATCGATGCCAGACATGGGAATGTCCTTCGGCGATAGCCCGAATTTAATCGATTGTGCGATCGCTCATTGCGGCGGGATCCCATGGGCCCGACATTTTCCCGCCCTCGGGAGGAACAAAAACCGAAACCAACTTCAGGGACCACGGTTCCACCGGTTGTTCGCATAGCTTCTCTTCTCCTCGAGGTCGTGGCAAATCTCCGGGGGTGATTTGCTCTGAATTGGGGGTTGGTTCCACGGCAATCCAGAAATGGGTGGCCTCCGCAGCCATGCGGCCTAGGTATCCCACACAGGAAGGCACCAGGCAGCGAAGTTGTAGCCATCGCTCATGGTGGCTCTAGGTGAAGAACTTGCTTGAGAGAATATGCTAGGGACGAGCTTCCTGCAAGAGCTGGAGGAGATATTGTCCGTAGGAATTGGAGTAACTTTTGGCCAGCCTTTCCAATTGCTCGGCTGTAATAAAGCCCTTTCGGAAGGCTACCTCTTCCGGACAGGCGATTTTCAGACCTTGGCGGTGCTCGATGGTGGCCACAAATGCTGCGGCCTCAAGAAGGGAGTCCGGTGTACCTGTGTCCAGCCAAGCGAAACCACGCCCTAATACTTGCACCCGTAGTTGCCCCCGGCGGAGGTATTCGGCATTGACGTCGGTAATTTCCAGTTCTCCTCGGGCAGACGGTTTCAGCCCGGCAGCAATTTCTACCACTTGATGGTCGTAGAAATAAAGTCCGGTAACTGCCAATGACGAACGGGGCTGTTTGGGCTTTTCAACAATCGAAATGGGCCGGCCGAAACTGTCCAGCTCGACCACCCCATATCGCTCCGGATCTTTCACCGAGTAGGCGAATACCGTGGCCCCTTCACGGTGGGATGCTGCCTCAAGTAACATCTGCTGAAACCCTTGGCCAAAAAAGATGTTATCACCCAAAATCAGAGCAACCGGGTCGTTCCCGATAAAATCGGGATCCAAAAGAAAAGCTTGGGCAATGCCTTTGGGCTCCGGTTGCACGCAATAACGAATTGTGATCCCCCATTGGCTTCCATCTCCTAGCAGTCGTTGGAACAAGGGGATATCCTGCGGAGTGGAGATGAGAAGAATATCCCGAATACCGGCCAACATTAGGGTGCACAGCGGGTAATACACCATGGGCTTGTCGTAAACGGGGAGAAGTTGCTTACTCACCGCCCGCGTCATTGGATGGAGTCGGGTGCCCGCTCCACCAGCCAGCACAATCCCTTTGCGAAAGAAAGATTTCTCGGCGGACATAGATCACCCCTACAGCGGTTTCCACGTCGTAGCTGGCTTTACCTCATCCTCGCCTCCGTCGACCGCTCCGGCCCCGCCCGGGAAGCCGGCCCTGAATGTTGGCATTTTCCTTCATTGAAGCCACTTCAAAGACCCGCCATCGCGATCAGAAAGGAGGGTCCTAAAGAGCAGAACTCGGCAAAGACCGACCCTCGCGAGCCACGGATTCCAAGCGTTCACTGCCGAAGATCGAACAAAAGCTCCGCCAAAAGGCAGGCATTAAGAGGTTGCCGCGGACTTGCCCAGTCCTAATCTTTCCCGCCGATACTTGCCCGATGTAACTCGCTCCACCCACTGCCGATTGGCGATGTACCACCGGACAGTATCCTCCAATCCCTCGGCGAA
>Ga0272449_1001650_pt1 | contig 22373 bp, 19 predicted proteins | sample YNPCB0241_FD_198679 | JGI IMG/M metagenome (GOLD analysis project Ga0272449, IMG submission 198679) | Hot spring sediment microbial communities from Yellowstone National Park, WY, United States - YNP-CB-024-1 | ecosystem: Environmental > Aquatic > Thermal springs > Hot (42-90C) > Sediment... | reverse complement strand
GTCCTCGACAGCATCTCTGCTCGCAACACCCACTCCTGTGTAAGCGAAATCGAAATCGAGTTTTAGCACCTTTTCGATCGACTTTATCGTCTCCAATAGTCTTTCCTCACGCATGCAAACAACCTGCCCCCTTGAAATTACGAGGTCACCGCAAAAAAGCTTTTTATCTATTAAAAAGCTGACATGATCGAAACTGTGGCCGGGAGTCTCGATTACCTCTATCTCCTCGCCACCAACGAAAATTCTGTCCTGCAAGGGCTCGGCTATCACCGGCAGTGGCTGGCCCCAAACCACCCTCCTGTATTCCAAAATATCTGGCGGATTTCTCAGAATTTCAAGCGATTTCGGCGGAGCAAAAATTCTCATAACTTTTTGCAGTTCTATAGCTCCCCCGCTGTGGTCTTCGTGATAATGGGTGATCAAAGTGGCTTTTTTGTTTCTGAAAGCTTCAAAGACTTCCCCTGCAGTATGAGGGCAGCCCGAGTCGAAGAGAATATCCTTGTAGAGGTAAAAATGGACCCAATAAAGCACCTTCCCACCAACTTCATGCCCGCATTTGACGATCTTGACGCCCTCGTGCTCCGAAGGGACCAGCACGGCCTTTCTTGACCTTATCCTAATTAAATTTTTCGCCGAAGAACAAATATTTAAACCTGCATCTATCTCGAATCATGATTTTGATCGAGAACGCAAGAGTGTTGCGGGATGAAAAGCTTGTCCAAGCAAATGTTCTCGTAGAGGAAAACAAGATATCAGCTATCGGGGATTTTAAGGATAAAAGCGATTACGTGATCGACGGAAAAGGACTTGCGGTAATTCCGGGACTTTTCAACTCGCACACGCATGCTGCGATGACCCTTTTCAGGGGCTACGCAGATGACATGCCCCTTCAGGAATGGCTTGAAAAGAAGATCTGGCCCGCGGAAGCCAAGCTTAACGACGAGATCGTTTACTGGGCTTCAAAGCTCGCATGCATTGAAATGCTCAAGAGCGGGACGACTTTCTTTTTGGACATGTACTTCTTCCCCTCAGCAACCGCTAGGGCTGTGGAAGAAACAGGAATAAGAGCCTGCCTTTCATCGGCGTTCTTCGATTTCTTCAACAAGGATCTGCTTGAGATCAACCTAAAGAGGGTCGAAAAGGAGCTAAGAGAGCTTAGAAGTTACAGGGTTTTAAGGGCTGTTGCACCGCATGCTGTATACACCGTCAGCCTAGAAGGACTGAAGAGGTCGATGGAAATGGCGGAGGAAGAAAACATCTTCGTTCACTTTCACCTTGCGGAAACCGAGAAAGAAGTTGTTGAGTTCAGAAAAAAGTATGGAAAGGGGATCGTAAGTGCGCTCGACGAAATTGGGTTCCTGAACCCAAGGCTGATTTCGGCACACTGCGTCTGGCTTGAAAAGGACGAGATAGGACTTATGGCCAGAAAGGGTGTAAATGCCGTACATTGCCCCGCAAGCAACATGAAGCTCAGCGTTGGAAGAGCTTTAAATTACCCAGAAATGAAGAATTCTGGTCTGAACGTTCTCCTAGGAACAGACGGTGCCGCGAGCAATAATTCTCTTGACATGCTGAGGGAAATGAAGTTCTCAGCACTTCTCCAAAAGTTCTATTACGGCTCGGATTCCTTCAAAGCCGTGGATGCGTTCAGGATGGCAACGGAAAACGCCTCTAGGGCTTTTGGGATAAGGGCCGGGAAAATCGAGGTTGGCTGGCTTGCGGATCTGGTTCTCCTTGATCTAAAAAAGATCCCAATGACACCGTGCCACGATCTGGTAGCCAATCTCGTTTACTCCGCCTCGAGCGAATGTGTTGACACCGTGATAGTGGACGGAAAAATCGTTGTCGAGAACGGACACTTCGAGAGTGAGGAAAAGGTTATCGAAAAGTTCTCAAAATTGACGGAAAACTTCTTCGGTCAACTCAAAACATAGTATTTCCTTTTTTCGTCCCACCTGAGCTTTTTTATTCTGTCAAAAACCTCATCTGAGACCAGATACAATCTTTCCTCCCTGCAAACATCGTAGAAATCTGTTTGGCGAACGTTAAGCCAGTCAAACTCCCAGAAAACACTCTTTGCCAGTACCCGGATTGTCTTTTCCCCCAATCGAAGCCGAATGGCTCTCTTGGGAAGCTCCTTCCTAAGCCTCCACTTCGCCACAACCACTGGCTGAACAGCCCTTATAGCTGTTTCGGCGTCACTGCCATCGAGAACAACACGAAGCACGATTTCCGCGATATGGTTTATTCTATCGGGAACGCCGATTATGTCTCCTCTAAGCTCTATTCTCTGCCTTCTGCATTTGATTCCAGCCTTTTCAAGCTCATCCCCGATCAGCTTCGTCAGATTCCTATTCTCACCTTTATCCACGATCCCGCCTATAACATAGCATTCTGCCTTTTCGCCCTTGAACACCTCATCACCACCAGGATCTAGCAGCACAACCTCATCTATGTTTCTCCCAAGCAAAAATTCCTCAAGCCTTTCGCAGTAAATTCCAACGCCAAAATCCTTCGCAGCAACAACGAGTTTTTCATCCCACATAAACTCCCTGACCGTGCCGAGGGTCTTGGTAACCTGGAGATGGACCTTTCTTTTCTCCTTATCGGAATGAAGATCGTAAAACCTGCAGTCAACTGCGATGATTGGGAAATATCTGCCTCTGATTAAATCCTCCTTTCCAAAAAGGCGCTCTCCTGCTGTACCAACATACGCTTCGGGCGGTTCAGGCAAATATTTCCCCTCAAGATCGAAAGAAAAGTTAATCCCCCCGTCCCCTCTGAAAACTTCAGCCTTTCCATTTGCAACTTCAAGAGCAAGGGCTCTTATGATGTCCTTTGAACGCGGAATCCTTATCTTCACCCCTATTCTTTTAATCCCTAGGTTTCTGAGCTTCTCCACAAATAGCTCCCGAAGCCGCACAGAAAAATTACGCAGCAGATTAAAAGAATTTAAGCAAAACCTCAAAAGGTTTAAGTTTGTTCAAAACAATTTTAGATCGTGAGCTCCGAATACAGAGAAATTGTGGCAAAAATCGGAGGAATGAGTTGCGCAATGTGCGCAAAGACCGTGGAGGAAACCCTCAAAAGATTACCGGGTGTTTATGATGCGGCTGTCAACCTCGCAACGGAAAAAGCCAGAATAGTATACGATCCATCAAGGATCCAGCTCGAGAGAATCGGGGAAGAAATTGAGCGAATTGGCTATCAATTTCTCGGTATCGAAGGCTCAGTTGAAGAAAATGAGCTTAAAAGTGCCAAAAGGAATCTCATAGTTGGCTGGATTTCGGGAATCTTTCTTTTTTCTCTGAAAGGAGTAATTTATCCTGAAATCCAATTTCTGATTGCAAGCTTTGCCATTGCTTTTGCCGGAGCTGGAATCTTCAAAAAGGCAATTGGCGCAATTAAAAATAGAACTCTAACCATGGAAGTCATGTATGCCACTGGAATCAGCTCGGCATACATTTCAAGTGTACTGGCAACCATCGGCTTTATCCCCCAAGAATTCAATTTCTTTCCTGAAAGCGTTGTGCTGATGAGCTTTCTCCTTCTCGGCAAGTTCCTTGAGGAAAGGGCGAAGAAAAGAACCGGGGAAGCAGTAAAAAAGCTTGTTGCGCTTCAAGCAAAAGAGGCAACTGTTTTGAGGGAGGATAGGGAAATAAGAATCCCTCTAACAGAAGTGGGCGTCGGAGAAACTGTTCTAGTTAAACCCGGGGAGAGAATACCCGTCGATGGAACAGTCTTGGAGGGAGAGAGTTTCGTTGATGAGTCCATGATAACCGGAGAGCCAATTCCATCTTTAAAGAAACGGGGGGACAAGGTCGTCGGCGGTACGGTTAACCGAGATTCCGTGTTAAAGATCAGGGCTGAAAGAATAGGGAAGGATAGCCTTCTTTCACAGATAATAAGAGTAACAGAACTTGCCCAGAGCTCCAAACCGGGCGTTCAAAGGCTTGCAGATCGAATTGTCGTTTTCTTCATACCCTCCGTGCTAATGGTTGCTATCATTTGCTCCCTTTACTGGTTCCTTGTTGATGGACCGCTGTTCGCATTCACAACCATGCTGAGTATCCTCGTGATAGCCTGTCCCTGCGCCTTTGGCCTAGCGACTCCAACCGCGATAACCGTATCCATTGGGAAGGGGGCCGAAAATGGTATCCTGATTAAGAATGCAGAAGCAATCGAGGAGGCCGCAAGGGGTACTCTTGTCCTCTTTGACAAAACAGGGACGATCACAAAGGGAGAGCTTGATGTCGTGAAAGTAGAGAGTTTCGGATTACCTGAAATGGATCTTTTAAGACTTGCAGCCTCAGCAGAAAGATTTTCAGAACATCCTGTGGCAAAGGCCATCGTTCGGAGGGCAAAAGAGGCTGGAATAGAGCTTTTAGAACCAGAAAGATTTACAGCAATTCCAGGAAAAGGGGTTTCAGCCAAAATTGGCGGCAAGGAAGTTATTTTGGGTAATTCGGAGTTTTTAAGAGAAAATGGATTGAAAGTAGAGGAGGAAGGAGTATTTTTAGCCGTCGACGGCAAACTGGCCGCAAGATTCCTCGTTTCAGACACCATTAAGGAGAGCAGCAATGAGGCAATTAGAATGCTAAAAGAGATGGGATTAAAAGTGGGAATCGTAACTGGAGACAAAAAGGGGATTGCAGAAGAGATTGGAAAAAAGCTAAATGTGGATTTTGTTGTTTCAGAAGTTCTTCCGACTAAAAAAGCTAAAGTGGTTCGCGATTTCCAAAATATGGGGGAAGTCGTTATTTTTGTAGGAGACGGCATCAACGACGCCCCCGCTCTTGCGCAGGCCAACGTTGGAATTGCAATCGGGAATGCGGAGGACATAGCGATAGAGAGTGGAAACGTAGCTCTGCTAAGAGAAGATCCCGTGGAAGTAGTAAGATTCATCAGGCTCTGCGGGAAGACCGTTGCTAAGGTCAGGCAGAATCTATTCTGGGCTGTATTCTACAATGCGGTTCTTATACCATTTGCGGGTGGGCTGTCTTTTTTGCTCTTCAACATCCCGTTCCGTCCAGAATGGTCGGCCGGTGCGATGGCATTAAGCAGCTTCAGCGTTGTCACAAATTCGCTTTCTCTGAGGAGAGCAAAGATCTAAAGATGACGGGTGAATTTTTTATACCATCTGCTTTCCTTTAACCATGGATGTTGTAATCGGACTCGAAGTTCACGCACAGCTGAACAAACTCAGGAGCAAGCTCTTCTGCTCATGCCCCACAAACTACCACAAAAGTCCTCCCAACACTCACGTCTGCCCCGTATGCCTTGGAATGCCAGGAGCCATGCCGGTGATAAACAGGGAAGCCGTGAAGGCAGCGATCAAGGTGGCTTTGGCTCTGAATTCCAAAGTTCAACCGATGACGGTATTCGACAGAAAGAATTACTTCTACCCCGACCTGCCCAAGAATTTTCAGATCAGCCAGTACGACCGCCCGCTGGCCCTCGGAGGCTACGTTTCAATCGAATCGGATGGCGGCGAAAAGAGGATCCAGCTCAGAAGGATACATCTTGAGGAGGACCCCGGAAAGCTCAGCTACAAAGGTTCGATTACGACTGCAAGCTACTCCTTAATCGACTACAACCGAAGCGGAATGCCGCTGCTCGAAATTGTCACCGAACCCGTGATCAGCTCGCCTAAAGAGGCCAGAATATTCCTGAACAAGCTCAGAATGATACTGGAGTATCTCGATGTTTTCAACGGCGAACTTGAAGGGGCGATGAGGGTGGACGCAAACATTTCGATCGCCGGTGGGAGCAGGGTTGAGGTGAAAAACATCTCATCATTCAAGGGGGTTGAAAAAGCGCTAAACTACGAGATTCTCAGGCAGAAAAACCTTCTAAAGCGCGGGAAAACGGTTGAAAGAGAGACAAGGCACTTCGACGAGGCCCAGGAGATAACGGTGTCGCTCCGAAGCAAGGAGGAGGAACAGGACTACAGATACTTCCCGGAGCCAGATCTACCGATCGTCTCCACTGAGGAGCTTTTGAAAGAGGTCGAGGGAACTCTGCCCGAGATGCCCGAAGAAAAGAGGGAGAGACTGAAGAGGGAGTACGGGATTTCCGACAACTATGCAAAGGTTCTGATCCTCGACCTTAAAATGACCGACTTCTTCGAGAAAGTTGCAAAGCTTATCGATCCGAAGCTGGCGGTAACCTGGGTTGTTGACATTCTTAGAGGGGAACTTAACTACAGGGACTGGAGCTTTTACGAGTGTTTTGAAAGATTCAGCCCTGAGGAATTTGCAAAGCTGCTGAAATTGTTTGCAGAAGAGAAAATAACGGAAAAAGGTGTTGTTGAAGTTATAAGAACAAAACTCGACAAGGGAGGGGATATAGAGCAAATCATTGCCGAAAAAGGGCTGTTTGCGATACCAAAGACCGAAATCGAAAAATTCTGCAGGGAGGCCATTCAGGAGAATCCTAAAGCCGTTCAGGATTACCTTGGAGGGAAGAAACAGGCCCTGAACTTTCTTGTCGGGCAGGTTATGAAGAAGACCCGTGGAAGAGCGGATCCTGAAGAGACTGCAAAGATCATTGCCAAGATGCTCGAATGACCCTAGCAATCGTCGTTCCGGTTTCACCATTCGAAGAACCGAGCGTACTGGAGGAGAGCATAAAGCATGTAAAAAAACTGAAGGCGGAGAAAATCGTTTATGTAATTGACAAAAACGCCGAGAACGACGAAAGAGTCGAAATGGCAAGAAAAATGGGCGTTGAAGTAGTTGCAAGAGCAAGCAGGAGGGGAAAAAGAGCGGGGGCCATTAACGATGCCATCAAATATCTTAGTGAATTCAGGCCCGAATTCGTTCTTATAATGGATGTCGATACCAGAACTGACGAAAAAACGGTAAATGCCTGCATTTCCGCTCTTTTGGCAAATCCAGATGCCTACATAGCGTCTGCAAGACGGTACATTTACAACGCCAAAAACCTCCCCTCTGAGACCGTTGAAGCGGAATACAGGCTTATAAACTTCCTGCTTTCAAAAAGCGCATTCAAACAGTTCAACGGAATGATAGGGGTGCTGAGATACGATATTCTTTGTAAAGGGCTAAATGAGGATGCCATGGCCGAAGACGCAGATTTTGCAACTAGGATGCATGCAATTGGGTTCAAGGCGCTTCTTGTTGAAGGAGAAATTTTAGAGCAGGCCCCCCTCAGCTGGAAGGATTTTTACAACCAGCGGAAAAGATGGTACTTCGGCGGGTTGCAACTCTGGAAGTATAGAAAGGAGATTAAGAGGGCTGAGAGAAACTTCAGAATTTCATGGTATCTGGCTCTTACTATAACCTACGTACCCATAATAATGCTTCCGCTCCTGCCACTTTCAATCCCTCTAATTTTGGCCTACTATCGAAGGATCTCCAAGCTGAAGGTATTCTTGGGCCTGATAATATATACTTTTGTCCTTCAGGCCTCCGCAATATCCGCCTTTCTTGATTATATCAGGAAAAGGGAGGTTGAGTGGAATGCAATTAAAAGGGCTTAGTTTGCTTCTGCTGCTTTTGATTCCCGTTCAGGGATACGAAATTACCGTGCTGCTGAAAAACTACGACTCGACCGCAATGCTTACAGTTTATAACGAAACGGAAACTGTTTTCAGCGGCTTGGTTCTTTCTGGAGACAGAATCTCCCTGGAAGCCGGAAATTACACGCTCGAGCTTAATGCCCTGAACAAAACCTTCATTAAAAAACTGCAGGTCGAGGAGGACCAGACGGTAGAATTCAATCTGGGTTTCACAAACTCCACCGAATTCCTTACTCTGATGCTGCATGCCGGTGTTTTGCGGAACGGGAGCGTTGATGAGGTGATCGTTGTTACGAACAAGGGAAATCTGAACTTCGAGGGTGATCTGGCAATCCCAATGCCCGCGTTCACGAATTTCCAGATAATAACAAAGAGCCTCGACTTCCTGAGCATCGAATTTTCAAACGATTCGATCACCTTCAAATCCCTACTGGTTCCCGAAAATGAATCGGGGATCATAAGAATCGCCTACACCCTAGAATCGGACGAAATGGTCCGAAACCTGAGCAACGTGAGGGTGGTTATAATCCCAGACGCAGAGGTTTTGGAATACAGAAATTTGACCTACAGGGAACAAGTGTTTGAAGGGGAAAGAATTCCCCTGCTCGAAGGAAACGGAAGCTACTACGTGAAATTCAAATTCCTAGACTACTCCATTTCCCCTGTCGCACTTGCGGCAATTCTGCTGATCTCAGGTTCACTGTTTCTTGTCTTCTTTGAGAGGAGAGGGGGGTGGAAGGAGTAAGTTTTTAAAAACCCCGCCCTAATTACCCCATCGAGAATTTCGACAGGCTTCTGGATAAGCTAAGGATAAAGGAGATCGGTGAAGAGGACAGGAAGATCTACGCTGAAGTTCTGGATCTAAGAACGCTCAAGACACTCTACAAGCTATCGACGAAGTACATAAAAGCAATGGGAGGCGTTATCAGCACGGGAAAGGAGGCCAACGTTTTTTATGCAGACGGAATTTACGATGGAAAAGCGGTGCCGATGGCTGTTAAGATCTACAGGATTGAAACTAGCTCCTTTGACAAAATGGACGAGTACATCTTCGGGGACAGAAGATTCGATTACAGAGTATCGCCAAGGGATAAAATTTACCTCTGGACTGAGAAGGAGTTCAGAAACCTCGAAAGGGCTTACGAGGCCGGAGTCCGCGTGCCCAGGCCTTATGCGTACATGAAGAACGTTCTGCTAATGGAATTCATTGGAGAGAACGAGATTCCCGCTCCTACGCTTGTGGAGATCGGGAAAGAACTGGCTGAACTCGATGTGGAGGGCATTTTCAGCGAGATTCTGGAAAACGTGAAAAAGCTGTACAGAAGGGCCAAACTCGTGCATGCGGATCTGAGCGAATACAATATAATGCTACTGGAAAAACCCGTAATCATCGACATGGGTCAGGCCGTGCTTATAGATCATCCCAAAGCAATGGAATTTCTAAAAAGGGATATCAGAAACCTCGTCAGATTTTTCCGCAAGCTTGGAATAAAGTCGGACGAAGAGCAGATATACGAGGAGGTCGTAGGTGAGGGCGATGAGGCTTGAGATCGAGGTACCAGAGGAGAGAGTGGGGGTAATCCTAGGCAAGGAGGGAGAGAACAAGAGGAGGATCGAGGAAAAATGCGGCTGCAGGATTTACGTGGCAAAAAACATTGTTACACTTGACTGTCCCGACAGCCTCAGCCTGATGAAAGCTAAAAACGTGATAACAGCAATAGCAAGGGGCTTCAGCGCTGAAACAAGCATGAAACTGCTCGAAAATGAAGATCTGGTCTTTGAATCGATCGATTTATCGCAGATCCTTCCCGAAAAATCCCTGCAGAGGATTCTAGGGAGGATCATAGGAAAAGAGGGGATAATGAAAAAGCAGATCGAGGACATGCTAAACGTGAACCTAAGCATATACGGCAATTTTGTATCGATAATAGGCGAATTCGAGAACGTTACGATCGCAAGAGAAGCCATAAATATGCTCATAAACGGAGCACAGCATTCAACGGTTATGAAATTCATTGAAAGGAAGAGAAGAGACCTGAAATCCGAATTCAGAATATGAGTTGGTTCATCATTACGGAAAAGCAGAATGCAGCCGAAAGAATCGCGAAGATCCTTTTCAAGGATGTTAAAACCCTGAAGAAGGGGAAGATATCCTACTATTATTCTCCCTCCTGCAACGCCTATGTCCTGGGATTGAAAGGACACATAATAGAGCTGGATTTTCCGAGAAAGTTCAAAAGCTGGACCAAAACTAGACTTTTAGATCTAATAAATGCCGAACTTGTAAAGAAAGAAAAGGAAAAGGAAATAATTTCACTACTGAAGGAGCTTGGGAAAAACGCTGAAAGGGTGACAATTGCAACGGACTACGACAGAGAAGGGGAGCTGATTGGAGTTGAGGCTTTGGAAATGATCTCTAGAGACGATTTGAAAGTTGACAGAGCAAGATTCAGCGCAATTACGAAGGATGAGATCCTAAAAGCCTTCCAAAATCCTTCAAAGGTCGACTTCAACCTTGCAAGTTCGGCAATGGCCAGACAGAAGATCGACCTCATATGGGGGGCCGTTCTCACAAGATTCATATCTTTAAGCTCCGGGAGGCTTGGAAAGGATTTTCTAAGCGTTGGAAGGGTTCAAACTCCGACTCTCAGACTTATTGTTGAAAGGGAAAGGGAAATAGAAAATTTCAGGCCTGAAAAATTCTACGAGATTCTTTTAGAGTTCGAAGGCTTCGAAGCCAAGCATCCGGCAAGATACAAGGATCTGGAGAAAGCCAGGGAGATTTTTTCGAAGATTGGCGACTATGCTACTGTCAAGAATTTCAGTTCAGACAGCAAAATTGAAGCGAAACCGATTCCATTCAACACCACCGAATTTCTTAGGGCTGCCTCCGCGTTCATGCCCCCTCACATTGCGATGAGCGTAGCCGAAAACCTCTACATAAACGGCTACATAAGCTATCCTAGGACCGACAACACAACCTATCCCCCCTCCCTAAACCTGAAGGAGATCGCAAGGGCCTTTTTGGATAGCGAATTTTCGAAGGAAGCGAAGCTTGTTCTGGACCAGAAGGAGATAGTTCCATCAAGGGGAAGAAAGGAAACCACGGACCATCCCCCAATCTATCCAACTGCCGTCGCGAATCGCAGGCAGCTCACGGCAAATGAGTGGAAGATCTACGAACTCGTTGTGAGGAGATTTCTTGCAACTCTCGCTGAGAATGCAGTCTGGGAAATAAGAAACGCTGAGCTGGAAAGCAACGGGATAAAGTTCCTTGCCAGCGGTAGAAAGCTTATACGCCCAGGATGGAGAGACATCTACATTTATTCAAAGGCCGAGGAAGTAAACCTACCTCCTCTCAAAGCTGGAGAGAAGCTCAGGATCAAGAATAAGAGAATCGAGGAGAAGGAAACAAAACCCCCTCCAAGATTCAGTCCAGCAACGCTGATAAAGCTCATGGAAAAGCTGAACCTCGGAACCAAATCCACGAGGCACGAGATAATCAAGAAACTGCTCAGCAGAGGCTACATCGATGGAAATCCATACAGGCCGACAAACATTGCATTTTCGGTCATAGAAGTGCTTAAAGAGGGGGCGGAGACAATAACCCTTCCCGATATGACCGCAAAGCTCGAGGAGGAAATGGACAGAATTGCCGAGGGTACCAAGAGCGAGGCAGAGGTTGTTATGGAATCCCGAAAAATGCTTTACGAGATTTTAAAGAATATAGGAGAAGGAGACGTGACCGTTAAGCTCAAGGAGGGATTAAAAAAGGATAAAGTTGTTGGAAAATGCCCTGAATGCGGAAAGGAAATAGTGATCAGGAAATCAAAATCCGGAAAGAGATTTATAGGCTGTTCAGGATACCCCGAATGCAATTTCAGCTTGCCCTTGCCGCAAAAGGGTTCAATCTATGTAACCTCGAAGAACTGCAAAGACCACGAGGTAAGAATCTTAAAAATAAAGGGGAAGAAATCCTGGTCCTTTTGTCCCATCTGCAATTACAAAGAATTTTTAAAATCCCAGTCTGACAAAGGCTAGTGCGAAAAACTGCTAAAAAATGCGAAGGAAAAAAGATTAATAACGCATTCGAATTTCTAATTATGAAAGAGGGCTGGCTTGCATCAAATCCGAACAAGGTCAGGCTTCTGGAGCTCATTCTGAAGGGGGCAATTGAAAGGGAAGAAATTGCAAAGAAGGTCAGGCTGCCGAGACCTACCATCGACAGTCTCATGAACGAACTGATCTCGGATGGCTTCGTTAAATTAAACGGGAACGTTTATGAGATAACAGAAGAGGGGGAGAAGGCCCTGAAGTCCTTGAAAGAGGATGTTGGAGGAAAGAGAAAGTAAAGAGGAGAAGATTTTCGTTCTAAGAAACATTATCGAGATAAGAATTCCCAAAAAGGATTACGAAAAGCTGTCCAGCAGGTATTCAAAGGAATACATTATTTCAAACTATGAGAATAAAAGAGTGCTGAACAAAGTTACGGGAAGAGAACTTGTTTTTGTAACGAAGGAAAGCGGTATTCCGCTGTTCGGACATTCCGCATTCGGAATAATAGACAGGGGAACAAATCTTTTGCAGGTGAGATGCATCTCGGGATGCAACCTTAACTGCGTTTTTTGCAGCGTCGATGAGGGAAGAAAGAGCAGAACTAGGAAGACGGACTTCATAGTCGACCCAGACTACATGCTCGAAACTCTTAGGGAAATCGTAAATTTTAAAGGAGAAGGAGTTGAGCTTCATTTTGACGGACAGGGAGAGCCTGCACTTTATCCTTATCTAGAAGCTCTGGTTGAGGAGGTCAGCAGGATAAAAGGGGTAGAAGTTATCTCGATGCAGACAAACGGAATTCCGCTGAACGAATACAGGATTTCCCAGCTTGAGGGAAAGATGGACAGGATAAATCTGTCCATAAGTGCCCTGAGCCAGGAGGTTGCAAAAAAGCTCCATCCCGGCTATCCGCTCAAAAAGGTAATCGAATTGGCTGAAATGATTGCGAACAGCAAAATAGACCTTTTAATCGCCCCTGTATGGGTACCTGGATACAACGACGAAGAGATTCCCAAGATAATAGAATTTGCACTCAAAATCGGTGCAGGAAAAAGGTTCCCACCTCTTGGAATCCAGAAATACATTCCCTACCGTTTTGGAAGAAGAACTGGGAAGAGCATGTCTTTCAGAGAATTCTACGAAAAGCTTGAACAGTACGAAAGAGAATATGGTGTAAAGCTGATTTTAAAACCCGAGGATTTCGGAATCGAGAAAAGACCTTCCCTAAGGCACCCCTTCAAAAAGGGGGAAGTCTATTCCGGAAGGATAGTCTCAGAAGGGAGAATGCACGGAGAGAAGCTCTGCGTTTCTAATGGCTGGAGTGTTGCCGTAATCAGCCAGAGTAAAATTGGGGATTTTATCAAGTTCGAAGTTTTAAGAACGAAGGACGGGATAATAGTAGGAAAAGAGGTTTGAGCTTTTTCAGATATTCGTTCTGTCCAGCTCATAATTCACAATCGCTACGCACTGCTCTGCCATAAGCGAAAGTCTAGAGACGCTCAGAACTCCGCTCGAAAATTCAAGGATTATGTCCTCTTCTGCCCTTCTAACGCCTATGTGATCTCCCAACACAAAAAGCGGGTTCTTCATCTTCGTTACTTCTTCGCGAATATCCTTCCCATCCTCTCTTAGATAGTATATCTCGTAGGATTCTGAAACTTCCACAAGCAAATCTCTGAGTGTCTTTCTCGCAACATAAACTCCAGAATTTGCCTCCATCCAATCTTTCGATGCTTTGAAACTTACCGCCTTCCTTAAATGCCCTCCAATGTTCCTCTCGTCAGGAGACATCCTCCGAAGTTCGTCGCTTATTATCCTTATTGCCTTGGGAGGATCCGGTTCTCCGAGGAGCAGAAGATAAACCTCAACCCCTTTTCTTATTGAGTGAGAGAGAAACAGAGCCTGAGAGACGCATCTGCATAGTATGTCCATCCTTCCAGCACCAGGAAGATCGCTCAGATTGAAGGGCTCGGTAAAGGCCTCATTGCCTATTATCAAAAATCCTCTCATCAGAACTCCCCCCTGAGAATCCTTAAAGCAAATTCCCTGTTCTGGGCCAAATCTATTGAGTAATTGTCCCAGAAAACGCACGTTCCCAGCACAAGAACATTTTTGCTTACTGCCCCAAAAACGCCCCGACCTACCACAAAGCTTTTTCCACCGCTTACAGAAGCTGAACAGGGCATAACGACTTCTAGATCGTCACATTTTGCAATTGGAAACATTTCATCGCCGGCATTCCTTTCTGGATCCCTTATTACATCGTAATTTATCCTAAGGCCGAACTGTTTCGAAACGCGGTTAATGTTCCGAGAAACCCCGTCAATGTTTGAAAAATAGCCTGCAAGAATTATCTTCTTACCCTGTTCAGCCCACTTACTGATCCTGAGAGCATCGAAGGGTCTAAACTTTATTTCCGGATAATTGAAGACCAACACATCGTAATCTTTAAGATCCCCAAAAGTCCTGACCTCAACCATCTCCAGCCCCTCCCTTTCAGCAATTCTGTTTAGCTTGTAGAAATAATAATAGTCGCCTATGCTGAATTCACCCCTGCTGGCATTCCAAGCTACACGCATAGCAAAAGTTCGTATGAAATAGAAAAGAGTTTCTAACCTAGCTACACATACTTTCATCGCAAACTATAAATATTTGATGATTAATTACTAAACATGCTGCAGGTCGACGTTTTTTGGGTTTACGGAATCGGAGCCATGTTCGCAACCGCAGCGGCTGCACAGCTAAAGGGAACCAAATCGATGCTAGATAGCAGATACTTCAGCGCTTTGCTGATATATCTTTCAATTATATTCGTTCCAGAAGCCATATGGCTGACATGGAGCTTCCCGCACTGGGAGAGCATGCATGTCTACTCGTCACTAACAGACATTCCGACGCCCGTGGTGGTGACCTTCATACTTCTAGATTTCCTAATCGCTATGATCGGTTTCTGGGTTGCATACAAGTGCATTGCCGCTGGAAGAGACTATCTCGCCCACGTACAGTGGTTTGTTGGCTACCTAGCATTCTTCTTCATCCTGACGAATGGCTGGGACTGCCTCGCATGGCAAAGATTCAGCTGGGATCCAACAGTCACTGGATCTCTGTGGGAACCAGGAAAGACCATGCTCTTGGGCTTTGCCAGTAGCAACGTTGCCATGACGCTGTACGCGATGGCGATCCCCACGCTGCTACCGCTGATAGTTGGTGGATACCTATGGCTCAGAAACGGCTTCAGATCCGCCGGAATCGCCAACGCATCAAGCCAAGCGCTCAAGGGAATAATTGCCTACCTAATCGGTGTTGCAATCACACTGATTATCGCCGGAATTTCAACACTTGCAGGCAGCTATTTGGCAAACATGTGCCTTCCAACTGCGGTTATTACAGCCATAATGCTTGCGCTGCTAGTACTGGTTCGCGGAAGCCTTTTCCACAGGCTGGTCAGCTGGGGATTCAGAGTCCCACGATGAGCTAATTTTCTCTTTTCTTGTTCCATCGAAACTTTTTTTAATTAATACTTGAAAATTGAAGACATGGTTCTCGGAGTTGAAGGGGAAAATATTAGAGAAATAGATCCAAAAAAGATAAAAAAGATATGGCTAAACTTCTACGACGAGGGTGTTAGATACCACATAGACTATCCAAAAATTCCGGCATACGAGATACTGGAGTCCACAGCAAAAAGGATCCCCGATAAAAACGCGGCGTTCTTTTTCGGGAATTATATAACCTACCAGCAGGTTAAGGATGCCTCGGACAAAGTGCTCGGATTCCTAAAATCTATCGGATTTGAAAAAGGTGATAAGGCCATCGTATCTTTGCCAAACACACCTCACTACACTCCCATATCGAATGGAATAATGAAGGCAGGAGGAACCGTTGTTCAGTGCAATCCCCTCTATACCACCAGAGAGATCGAGTTCATAGCAAAGAACAGCGAGGCGGAGGTGATGTTCTGTCTCGACCTCATCTACGGAAACGTTGAACCTCTTGTCAATGAGGGTTTGCTTAAAAAGGTTATAATCTGCGGGATACAAGACTTCATCCCCGGGGCCTCACCAGCGGAAGTTCCGGAGAGAAGGAGTGAGCTAACATCCTTCGACGAAGTTATGAAGGCAGAGAAGGCAGAAAAATACGCCGAAATTGATCCAAAAAACGATGTTGCAATGTTCCAGTACACTGGCGGAACCACCGGCTTTCCAAAGGCAGTCATGCTTACTCACTACAACCTAGTGGCAAACGCTTACCAAGTTAGGGAATGGGATCCAAAAGCTTCTCCCAACGACACGGGAATAGGTCTCCTACCTGTTTTCCACGTTTATGGCATGACGATGCTCAACGCAGGAATTCTGGTCGGAGGAATGGTGATTCCTGTCCCAGATCCGCGAAATTACGAACAGGCGCTGCAGTTGATCCAAGATTTCAGGGTAACAATGTTCACGGCTGTGCCAACGATGTTCGTGGGAATGATGGAGGTTCTTGAGAGACAGAAGTACGATCTCAGCTCGTTACGCGTATGTGTCAGCGGTGCAGCGCCGCTTCCTCTGGAAGTTAAGGAAAGATGGGAGAAAATGACAGGAGTCAGAATCGCAGAAGGCTACGGATTGAGCGAAGCTTCTCCTGTCACCCATGCAAATCCGCTATACGGGCTTATCAAGGCAGGAAGTATTGGAATCCCCTACCCAGATACGCTTGCCGTGGTCGTAGACGATGACGGAAACATACTGCCTCCAGGACAGGTCGGAGAGCTCGCGATATACGGGCCACAGGTTATGAAGGGCTACTGGAAGAAGGAAGACGAAACAAAAAGGACTCTCATTAACGGCTGGCTTCTCACGGGCGACATGGCCAAGATGGATGAGGACGGATACTTCTACATAGTTGACAGGAAGAAGGACCTGATCATCGCCGGAGGTTACAACATATATCCGAGGGAGGTCGAGGAGGTGCTTTACGAGCATCCGGCTGTCAGCGAGGCTGCCGTCATCGGTGTGCCCGATCCGTACAGGGGCGAGACAGTAAAGGCCTTCATACAGCTGAAGCCGGAATACAAGGGCAAGGTGACGGAGCAGGATATAATAAACTTCTGTAGAGACAAGCTTGCTCCCTACAAAGTGCCAAAGCTTGTGGAGTTCAGGGATGAGCTGCCGAAGACGCTAGTAGGAAAGATCCTGAGAAGGGCTCTGAGAGAGGAGGAGTTGAAGAAGAGGGGAAAATGATCAAACTCCTCCTATTTTTCTTATAAAATCGATGTCCTCTCTTGTGATTCCCCTTATAGCTAGAAGAGCCGCAGAGTAAATCACAATTGAGAGTGGGACTATCAGAAGCATCGAGTTAAAATTCTTGGCTACTAAGAACATTAAAATCGCACAGAGTAGCGGTTTTGCAATATAACCCAACTGCGGACGGAGTTCAAATTCTCTTAGACCTATGTAAGCCAACACGAACCAATAAAAAATATGGGACAAGACCGTTGCAATAGCCGCTCCTGCGATGCCGAGGATTGGGATCAACAGATAATTCAGAACTACGTTTAAAATCATCGAGACCATTACAGGATAGAAATAAAGATCAGGTCTCTCTTTTCCGCTGAAAACGCTGCCGTAGATTCCAAAAGCCGGTGAAATGAGTAGAATGCTGAGAACCTGCAGGGCCAAAAGCCCCGGGAGATATTCATCGCCGTAGGCAAAGATGAGTAGATTCTGGGATATGAGACCGAGTCCAAACGCTGAGGGAATGCAAAGAGCAGAGGAATACTTAAAGGCTCTAGCAAAGGCCCTGCTCAAGTCTTCACCTTCAAGCTTCACAAATACAGGCATCAAAACTGTCGGAACTGAGATCAGACCTAGCACCGCCCCCACTATGCTGAATCCTGCCCTATAGTAAGCCACGTCTTCAGAGCTCAGAAAGTAACCTATCATCACCATATCCACGTTCGCATAAATCGTAGCCGGAACCGAAAGAAGGGCCGTGAAGAGTATAAATCTCACGATCCTGTCCGTATCCACCCTTACTTTGCTTGAAAAAAGAAACCGATATTTTCTGAGGGCATAATTTAGGATGAAGAAGAAGGTAACAATGCTAGAGATAACGACAGCGATAACTGCTCCGAACAGAGAGAAACCCAAGATGACCAGCAATACCGTTAAAAAAAGCTTGCTAATACTCGAAACTGAACTATTCAAAAAGTCTGCTTTAAAGTCATTCATGGCGTTTGCCATCCCGAGCAGCAAGGAATTAAAGGAAGTGAAGAAGAGATAAAGGCTCAAAAGTCTCAATAGATCTGAAATTGGTTTATTAAATACATTAGCAAGAAAATCCGATAAAAAGAAAAGTGCCGAAGCAACCAAAACAGTCAGAAGCAATTTTAGGTTTATCAAAAAACGGGCATATCCCCCGGCAAGCCCGTAGTCTTCCAATTTCATTGCATCCGCTATGTATCTCGTTGCAGCACTTCTTATTCCCAGATCGGTGAATACGGAAACTATTGCAACTGTTGAGATTGAGAGGGAATAGAGACCAAACAACTCGGGCTTTAAAGCCCTTGCAAGAAATATTACCGTAACCAGACCAGCCAAATTAGCCACTAATGTGGAGGAACTGCTGTATAGTACGTTTTTCAATACCTGCTGTGCGAGCACAACCTAGCTAATGCTCATGCTTTAAAAACTCACCTCCTTTTCAAGGCTATCCTTGCTCATATCAGTAGAATAGACAGAAAAATGCAGTCCGGAAATGTCTCAAAGATCGTGATCGAAAAGCTTTACAATGTCGATTCAATCCCGCATCGCTAAAAATGCGAGTATCCGCGAAATTCTAAGGCCTTTCTGCCCAAAAATACACCGTTTCCCTCCTCAACTCTACCTATCTCGAGTCCTATCTCGCTCTCCTCTGCAGCAAAAAGAAGCTCGTAATCCCCACCACCATAAAGAAAGAGCTCTAAAGCCTTTTCTTTGTCAACATATTCCGTTAAATGAGATAAATCGATCCCTGGGTCTATCACAACCTTAACTTTGCTCTCTCTAGATAGTAAATGGGCTGATACTGAAAGACTATCGCTTATATCCGTTATCGCATTTGCGAAAATTGCAATCTCCAGACCTTCCTCAATTCTGGGCTCAGGAGTGTAAAGCTTATCAGCATATGGCAGCTCCTCTCTCCCAAATCCTTTTTTTAGCATTTCAAGGCATAGCTGTGCCTTACCAAGGGGGGCTGTTATGAAAAGCCTGTCTCCAGGCTTTGCTCCAGCCCTCGTTATCACCTTCCGTGCCGATCCAACCGCAAAACCTGAGATCGTAAGAACCGGAGAAAAGTCTATATCGCCTCCCGCTACCTTAACGCCAAATTTATCGGCCCATTCCTTAATCCCAATCATAATTTTCCTGAAAAGCTCTTGGTCCGCATTCTTCATGGAGATGGAATTAAGAAAAACCAAAGGCTTTGCCCCGCTCCCAGCCAAATCCGAAAGCGTAACCGCTACTGCCATTTTCCCGAATTCTTCTGGTTTCATGAATTTTGGAAAGTCGGTAATTTCATTGACTGTATCGCATGTAAAGACTAGAAACTCCGAACCATATCTTAGAAAGGCCGCATCATGTTTTCCAGCAGGAACATCCAGGGCTTCCCGGCCAAAAAGCTCCCCCACAATCTCAAGAAGTTCGAACTCTTTCATATTCCGAAAGGATTTTGCTCGTTACATAAAGGCTTGAGTAACTCTCCTTCCCTAGGCTAACAGCTCTGAAGCTACCCAGCGCTCTAAGCGTATCTTCAAAAAATTCGCCGTGAGCAAATGCACCTATGCAGATGGCAACTTCGCCTTCTATAACTTCAGGACTGAACTTCTCTCCTTTTTCGCTCAGAAGAACAACCTTCTTGCCTTTAACGAGCTCGGAAAGGGTTAAGTCAAGTATCTCCATTAACCTCTTATCTCCGCTCTCTATCGTTCTCTCCTTAAAGAGGGTTTCCATCAAACCCACAAAACGGTTGTAGTTTCTTGGCAACCTCGTGTCGCTCGAAACCCTTATGATCATCCCATTTATCGTGTGGACGTAAACTTCAAAACTCTTTCTCAGCGGAGAATCGAGGAGTAGCAGAAGGCAGTGGTGCAAAATGTCAGGTCTTCCTCTTTTCTCCCTGAACCTGAGCCTATCCATCGCTGAATGGTGCTTCGAGTCGTCGAGCAAGATCTCTTCAACCCTTTTCTTTCTCCTTCTGGCATCTGAGATGACCGCAGAATGGTTCCTGATTTCTGGCGGGACCAACTCAACTCCTGCCTCAAGAAAAATGAAGCGGTCCATAATCCGGACTATTCCAAAGGTTAGCTGCTCCACGACTGAAGTCGGGAGCTTCCGGCGTTCCCCTCATATGCCGGTTCAAAAGCCAAGCTCCCCAATCCCATGCCGTTAAGGCTATATTCATATCGCATATCCAGACTTCCTCCTGCAAGGGAACATCACCAAGACTTCTTCAACACAGAATTATTTTAACTTTGCCCGTTCATCCCAGAGCTAAAGCTCTGGGTTTTCTGGAACCACATTTTTATAAAAAATTTTGGATGTTCGAACCCTCCACTCCCTACCAGAATTAACACACAAAAGACCGAGAATTTTCAAGGTCCAAATCTTCATAATTCCTAATTTCCAAAATTTAACGCTGGGGGTGGGATTCGAACCCACGCGGGCAAAGCCCAACAGCTTAGCAGGCTGTCGCCTTACCACTCGGCAACCCCAGCAGCAGAAATTTTATTATCATCCGAGTTATAAGGTTTTCTCGACACCCTAGGTAACTACAAAATTCTGATATTTTTGATTGGTCAAAATTACCAGATCTTCTACAACTGAAAGCCTCCCACCTCAGGGCGGGGACGGAAAAAGCTTACTATGATTGCAATCCTAGGTTTAGCTGTGGAGAATCTCAACAAAACAGAAATGGAAGATATTTTTCAATTTTTTACGTATCATTTGACTTTTTGAGACCATTTCAAGTCAAAAAACACCCCAATGTGCAAAAACAAAAGTTATAAATACCGAATGCCTCATAATTTATTATGGCTTCGGTGTATGGGGAGAATATTAGAGATGTAGACATTTCAAAGATTCCAAAGCCTTGGCTGAAGTTCTACGACAAGGGAGTGAAGCCAAACATCGATTACCCAATGATTCCGCTCTATAAGATCTACGAAAACAATGCAAAAAAGTTTCCGGACAAAGTGGCTTTTGACTTCTACGGGACGAAGTGGACTTTCAAGCAGCTCGACGAGGCTTCGAAGAAGGTTGCATCCTTCCTATACGACATGGGAGTCGAAAAGGGAGACAGGATAATAGTTGGACTTCCAAATACTCCGCACTATTTCGTTATTGCAAATGCGATATTTAGAACAGGGGGGATAGTTGTTCAGTGTAATCCAATCTACCCGCCGAGGGAGCTCAGGCACATAGTGAAAGACAGTGGAGCCGAAATAATGTTTGCCATCGAGAACATGTACCCCAACTTGAAACCGTTGGTCGAAGAGGGTTCTTTCAAAAAACTCGTCATCTGCAAAATAGAAGACTTCCTGAAATTCCCACTTAACGTGCTTTTTAAGGCATTTGTTAAGAAAAAGAGGTTTGGGGATATAAAAATCGAGCCCAGAAGCGAAATAATGGAATATCAAGATATAATGAAGTATCCGAAAAGTGAGAAAACAGTTGAAATTGACCCGAAAAACGATGTTGCGGTTTTCCAATACACCGGTGGAACCACTGGTCTGCCAAAAGGCGCAATGTTGACGCACTTTAACCTCGTAGCAAATGCACACCAAGTTGCAAGCTGGGATGTGATGGCGGGCCCCAACGATGTTTATCTTGGTGCACTACCAATCTTCCATAGCTACGGATTCACAATGGCAAATGCTGGATTCCTCCTCGGCGGAAAGTTTATCCCGCTCCCAGACCCCAGAGAATACCATCTCTACCCGAAACTAATTCAAAAACACAAGGTCACAACATTTCCGGGTGTACCAACAATGTACATAGCGCTCCTTCAGCTTCCCGACCTGACAAAATACGATCTCTCCTCAGTAAGAGCCTGCATAAGCGGCGCAGCACCTCTTCCAGTCGAAGTAAAGAAACGGTGGGAGGCAGTTACCGGAGGAAAACTCGTAGAAGGCTACGGATTGAGCGAGGCTTCTCCTGTCACCCATGCAAATCCGCTATACGGGCTGAACAAGGCTGGAAGCATAGGGGTTCCAATGCCAGATACGCTTGCCGTGGTCGTAGACGATGACGGAAACATACTGCCTCCAGGACAGGTCGGAGAGCTCGCGGTATACGGGCCACAGGTTATGAAGGGCTACTGGATGATGGAGCGCGAAACGGAGAAGGTTCTGATCAACGGCTGGCTTCTCACGGGCGACATGGCCAAGATGGATGAGGACGGATACTTCTACATAGTTGACAGGAAGAAGGACCTGATCATCGCCGGAGGTTACAACATATATCCGAGGGAGGTCGAGGAGGTGCTTTACGAGCATCCGGCTGTCAGCGAGGCTGCCGTCATCGGTGTGCCCGATCCGTACAGGGGCGAGACAGTAAAGGCCTTCATACAGCTGAAGCCGGAATACAAGGGCAAGGTGACGGAGCAGGATATAATAAACTTCTGTAGAGACAAGCTTGCTCCCTACAAAGTGCCAAAGCTTGTGGAGTTCAGGGATGAGCTGCCGAAGACGCTAGTAGGAAAGATCCTGAGAAGGGCTCTGAGAGAGGAGGAGTTGAAGAAGAGAGGGGGATAAACA
>Ga0272449_1001649_pt1 | contig 22379 bp, 14 predicted proteins | sample YNPCB0241_FD_198679 | JGI IMG/M metagenome (GOLD analysis project Ga0272449, IMG submission 198679) | Hot spring sediment microbial communities from Yellowstone National Park, WY, United States - YNP-CB-024-1 | ecosystem: Environmental > Aquatic > Thermal springs > Hot (42-90C) > Sediment... | reverse complement strand
TTGCGGGATTACTATCCCCAGTGAAGTACACAGAGAGGGTTCCACACTCACCATCAAAGCCCTGACCTCTGATTGTCAGGAGAGTACCTCTCGGCAATTCTCCTGCTGGCTCCCTTCTCTGCACAATGAGGTTACCACCCGCATCACAGGATGATATATCAGAAATATCACTTGTATCAATACCTGCATCATCTGTATCACCCGAATCGGATGGCTCTACCACCTCCTCCACATCCGTAATATCATTGCCCCCATCTTCAATATCTCCTCCTGCATCCTCGAATATATCCTCAGCATCGCCGGCATCAGTTGTGACATCAAGCACCTCGTCACCGGCATCCCATCTCTCAATATCCCTGCTCCCATCAATCTGAACTACACCTGTGTCACAATCATTTATGGGCTTACACACACCATCATTGCACCTCTTACAGGTACCACATTCACTATCCTTACTGCAACCTGTATTTGGATCTATCACACCAGGATCAGGCGTAATAACCCCGGAATAACACTTCTGATTCAGACATCTATGCCCCGATGGGCAATCTGAATCTTTATTACAGGTAGTAGAAGAACTGCATCCATAATAAACTACATAAGTAATAACTATCACCAGTATACTCAAGAGTTTCCTCTTCATTCTTAAAATCTCCTTCCTCATAGAAACCATATTTTATATTGTTTTTTTTATTTTTCAACAAGATAATACTCGACTTTGAAAATTGAGTCTGTAAAACGAGTATTTCCCTATTTATTTGTGCTCATTCAAACACACTTCAATCCCTCCCCCTTTACTTGCCTGCCAATTTACAGAGTTTTTATTTCTAAACCAGATATTTCATTCCAACTATATATATCTCCTTTGAACCCTTACGGGTAGAATTGGGTCTTGTGATAAAGACCCTCTCGAATAACTCCTTTACCCTCTCGACAAATGACTTGAACTCCTCCCCCTCGAATATCTTGATAAGCCCATTCCCGCCCTTTCTCAACAGATAGGGTAATGAATCTATTGCTGCCTCAGCCAGTTTGAAGGAGAGATAGGCGTCTCTGAATTGAATCCCTGATGTATGTGGAGCCATATCAGAAAGAAGGACATCGTATTTTCTATTATCAGATAGCCTCAGGAGCTCCTCCACCTTTCCCTTCTCCCTGAAGTCGCCCTCGATAGTAATGGCATTTGAACCAACAGGTACAACAGAGACGAGATCAATACCAACCACTCTTCCCTCTTCGCCCACGAGTCTGGATGCAACCTGCATAAATCCACCCGGGGCACATCCGAGGTCGACTACATAATCCCCTTTTTTAATAATGTGATACCTGTTATTAATCTCTATAAGTTTATACGCCGCCCTTGACCTGTACCCCTCCTCCTTGGCCTTCTTATAATAAAAGTCCTTTCGATTGTATATCCCCATCTCAGAATCTTATGGACAACCTCAGCCCCTCAGAGGAAAGGTGTAGTTTATTATCCTCTGCCATCTTCAATGCCGAATTAAAATCTTTACCCGAGATATACGCATCAAGCACATTCAATAGCCAGACTGCAGCACCAGCATATATAAAATAATTCCTCATCTTGTAATAATTCTCTCCATCTTCTCTCAGGGCAGTGACCTCATCACTACACTTCTTATCATCCTCACACTCCGAATCCCGGTATTTCTTCTTGTATTCATCCTCCTTACTGGCACCGAGGAGATGCATAGCGACAGCCGTACCAAACAATCCGGCCTCAACAAGAGTAAACGCCGCACCCTTTATCTTATCTCCGTTGTAGAATTGTCCCCATCCGGGGAGTATGAGGGACCTGTATGTGGTATCCCACTTACTCCTTAAAACCAGAGACTCACTTGAGAGGGCAATCATACCCTCGATTGGAGAATTGAAGCCTTCCTGATAAAGCACCTTCGCACTCTCCACATCTACAACCCTCGCATTAATCACAAATTTGTCAGCCGCCTCATTCACCTCACCTACGATGACCACCTGTGCCTGTAACATCTTCCCCACCTGAGCAGCAGTCTTCTCATCGGCAAATCCCAATTGAACCAGTTTCATCTCATCAAGCACCTTCGCAAGTTTCTCCCTCTCTATCAACTCGATATTGTTGAACTTTGAGAGGTTTATCATCAACTCTCCCATCACGAGAGTACCTATCTCCTTCTTCTTTGCAATCTCGCCGTTGTTCGAGAAACTACTCACTACCACCCTTACTATTGCACCGCTCTTTATCCGCTCCAGTTCTTTACTGATATTCTTTGCCACCGATTTCAGTTTTATCTGAATCTCCTTCTTGTCCGCCTCCACATCTCGCTTCTCCCCTTTCCCCTTCCCATCCACACCCTTCCCCGATTCCTCCTTCTTCTCAACCTTACTTTCACTCTTAGAGGCGGGTTGTGCCTTCCCTTTACTCTCCTGAGCAGATGCCATCAGACTGAGAGATAAAAACAGGACAATAAAAAATGTTATAATTTTTTTCATATCTCCTCCATTGCTATACAAGGATGGGTCAATACTACAATAGAAAGATAAATAATCAAGTGATATTAAGCACAAAATTGAATTTTTCCTCAGATTAATCGGCTTGACAATCCCAAACCAGGCAAGTATATTCAACTAAAGTTTTTTAAGGGGTTTCATCCCTTGAATAATGATGTTATGAAATGAATTTCATTCTTTTAGGAGAGGTTTTATGAATAGATTAGTATTATTCCTGATATTCGTCTTTATGCCCATCGCCCTGTATGCCTCAAATTACACAAAGGTGGCTGGGGCATTTTATGAGGACGACCCATTTGATGCCAACATAGACATATTCTTTCAGGGATTCTATAAGAACTCCACCATAACCAGGGAGTTCCTCGACAAAAATAGGGGGAAGATAATAGACGCCAAGAACCTGGATTACAATGAGACATACTATCTCCTCTCCCCAAAGCTCGAAATAGGTGTATATAAAGATCTCGAGGTCTATGCAGTCTTCCCGATCTATATTACATATGAAAAATCCATAGACTTTGCTACTCAAACAGGCTGGAAGCAGATCACTTTGAATAAAGAAAACAAATACTATGGAGACACAAAAGAAGACCCCAATAGAATAATAAGGAACATCCCGGATAAGGCAGTAAGAGGCGGGTTCGGAGATATGTCTGTTGGTATAAAATGGGCTCCATTCTATGACCAGAAACCCTACCATATATTGAACAGGGATAAATCCAGACTGCACTGGGATGACACAATGGCAACCTGGGTCCTTGGATTTGAATACACCATTCCAACTGGTGCAAGGTATGACCTGAATGAACAGGCTACATCTTCCAATAAAGGGGATATCGGGAAGAAGATTCAGATTCTCTCATTCTGGACTGCATTCTCAAAGAGATTTGAATATGTGGACCCATACTTTGGGGTATTCTACAATCTCCCACTTACAACCAGCAATTCCCTCATCTCAGGCTCTCACAGGGCCGGTTTTGATATAGGTACAGAGATCATCCCCTATGAGGATGTTCAACTGGGGAATAAGTTTGCCTTTGATTTCAGGCTATCAGCTGCCTTTGTAAGCAATGCCGAGAAGGCTTATTCAGAGATTGCCGAATTCCTCCCCAATTTTAAGAAGGACTCTGATGGCAACTATATACTCGGCGAGGATGGTCTACCCATAATCGATTCCTGGGGGAGAGTTACAGCTACAGAACAGTACTTCGAGTTCAGGGGGACCTTCGGGATCAGTTTTGTTGTTTCAAAGTACCTAAGACTGATGAGCAATGTAGGTTTTGGCCACGATACCTGGCACTTTATCACCTATGCAAACTCCTGCTCGGAGGACAGGAACAACAACGGGAGATGCTCTAAAGATGAAGGAGATATCCCAAATCCTGTCTATGAGCCTATCCTGGATCAGAGAGGTAATAGATTCAGGATTGCAGATACACTCATAATATTTTGGAATGCCTCTCTGACAGGACAATTTTAGATATATAGGAATACTCCGTAGATGTACTACATTTTCTCCGGGAAGTCACAGGGCACAAGAGAAAAGGGCATCATAGCAAAAAACATAAAGACATAATGGAAAAAGAGTATTTCATAAGGCTCAGGGGAATATTGAGTCTTATTGACAAATCGGAAGGAGATAATCAGGGGATAACCAAAATCAAGGAAGAGGTAAAGAGGCTTAAAGAATTATACCCTGAAAAGAGAAACTTACTAAATGACCTCATTCAAACTTTCATAACTGGTGATGAGACAGCCGTCAGGCTCTCAAAGATCTTGATAGAGAGTGAACTTTTGAAGTCGGGCATCACTGAGACAAAGGCGGTCCAGAGAAATAAGAGGCAGAATACAATAGTTGACCCATTAGAGCGGCCGATCCAATATGTAAAGGGTGTTGGACCAGCCCTCTATGAGAGGTTCAGGAAGAAAGGACTCGTCACAATAAGGGATGCCCTATTCTTCTTCCCCAGGAGTTATGAGGACAGGAGGAATATAACCCCCATCAGTCATATCAGGATTGGAGAGACCGTCACAGTAATAGGGAGGGTTGTCTGTTCGGGCAGAACCAACAAGACATTTACAATCACCATCGCAGATAAGAGTGGATTTCTCGACCTCGTCTGGTTCAATATCCAGAACTATTATTATGAGTATCTGAAAAATAAGTTCAAAGAGCAGACGACAGTTATAGTGAGTGGAAAGGCGAGTCTGTTCAGAAGGAATTTACAGATAACACACCCCGTAATAAAAGAGACATCAAGTCTCGAGGATGAGATATTCTTCAGAAGGATAATACCAATCTATTCTGCCATCGAGGGTATAGGAGAGAGTCACCTTATTAAGATAATGAACAACATAGTTGAGGAGTATGCAGATTACATTCAGGATGAACTCCCATCAGAGATAAGGAATCGCTATAACCTCATAGGTCTCTCCGATGCCATTAGAAAAATACACTTCCCGCCGAATGATACCAACTTTGATGACCTCCAGAGCAACAGCTGGGCTCCGAGGAGGAGATTGATATTTGGTGAACTATTCCTAATGGAGTTAACCCTCGCCAGAAGAAAGGCAGGGTTCAAGCAGGAGAAGGGGGTCCCTCACGACATAAGTGATACCAGTGTGGAGAATGCCATATCCCGTTTGCCCTTCAGACTCACAAACTCCCAGCGAACCTCCCTCGATGAGATAATAAACGACCTTCGAAGTACAAATCAGATGAATAGAATACTGATAGGAGATGTGGGTTCAGGGAAGACCGCTGTTGCTATGGTATCATCTTATCTCGTGGGACAATCAGGCTCTCAGGTGGCAATCCTTGTACCTACAGAGATACTGGCTCAACAACACTACAGAAATTTTTGCAGGATGCTACCGGACATCTCTGACAGAATCGGGCTCCTCACAGGCTCAATAAAGGGGGCAGAGAGGAATCGAATACTCGGGGATATCGCTCTGGGACATAAGAAGATTGTAATAGGGACTCACGCCCTGATAGAGGAGAGGATAAAATTTAAGAATCTCACATATGTAATCATAGATGAACAGCACCAGTTTGGTATCAACCAGAGGGCAAAGATGAAGTCCAAGGGTTATAATGTAGATCTGTTGATGATGAGTGCCACACCTATACCGAGGACACTCGCCATCTCCTTATACGGGGATCTGGATATAAGTATGATCAAGGAACTCCCGCCAGGCCGCAAAGAGATAATCACCAAAATCATCAGTGGGGATAAGGTCGACCATCTCTATGACAGGATAAGAAAGGCAATTATAGAAAGGGATGAGCAGTGTTACATCGTCTATCCCCTCATCTCCGAGAGCGACAGGGTCGACCTGAAGGCGGCAGAGAATATGTACCAGACCCTCAAGGAGGGGAAATTCAGGGATATACCCGTTGGGTTGATTCACGGGAGGATCTCTGATGAGGAAAAAGAGAAGATTATGAATGAATTCAAGGATGGGAGAATCAAAATCCTCATTGCCACAACAGTAATAGAGGTGGGTATAGATGTACCAACAGCCAGCATTATGGTGATAGAGCATGCTGAGAGATTTGGATTGTCACAACTGCATCAGTTGCGAGGAAGGGTAGGTAGAGGGGAGAGGACATCATACTGCTACCTTGTGGCGTATAACTGGCTATCCGAGAATGCATATGAACGGCTCAGGATTATGGAACAGACAACAAACGGATTTAAGATTGCTGAAGAGGACCTCAGGATCAGGGGTCCCGGTGAACTGGCGGGCACAAGGCAGTCTGGACTCCCTGACCTGCATATGAGCAATCTCATAAGGGATGCGGCAATTCTGGAAGAGACGAGGGCCGCGGCGTTTGATATCATCGAGAGGGACCCTGAACTACTTCAGAATGGATTTTCAAGGTTACGCTACCTTTTGAATAAGAAGGAAAAGGAACTGGAACTCATAACCACAAGTTAGACCTCGGTTTTTTTATATATATCAGGTAGCCTTTCAGAAAGAAAGGTGTCAGGTATAAACTGGGGATATTTGTTCCAACATATTGATATTACTGGATTTTTTAGAATAAGTGCCAGGTAGAAAACCACCCAAAACACTTCTTAACAGGGACTAAAACCTGATCCTATTCGCCTCTCCTTATGAAATCAAAGAACTCCTCATCCTCCATCGGTCTGGGGCGGGCATACCTCAATTTGTGTCTATATAGACCTTCTGCAATCCTCCCCAGTTCCTCTGCCTCCTCTGAATCAGGGTATTTCTCTATGAGTGTCTTTCGCTCCTTCTCTGCCTCAGCCACGAGGGGGGAACGGCTGAGGAATCCAAGTATCTCAGTCTTTATCCTCTTTGCAAAGTTATGAAGGATCTTCCGATCAGCATTATTATTTTTGAGATTGACAATTAACCCAGCCAGATAGATCCCGTTCTCAAAATATGTATTTATTGCTTTTGTAATATTGTTCGCCGCATATAGCGACATCCCCTCCTCAGATGTGACAATCACGACTTTGTGGGCAAAGCCCAATCTCAAAGGAGCTGCAAACCCGCCACACACCACATCCCCGAGGACATCGTATATCACTACATCATACCTTCTGGATTTTATCACCCCATTCTCCTGGAGGAATTCAAGTGTCCTCGCCACTCCCCTGCCCGCACATCCCACCCCAGGTGGGGGTCCTCCCGACTCGATACACTCTATCCCAAGCTTCCCTTCATTGATTATTTTTGAGAAATCACTCACTGTAATATTATCTCCTATTACATCAAGCACCGTCATTGCCCGTACATTGTCTTTCAACAGAAGTATGGTACTATCGTGTTTCGGGTCACATCCGATATGTAGCACCCGTTTTTTCTTCTTCGCCAGATAATAACTCACATTTGCTGAAATGAAGGATTTTCCTATCCCGCCCTTGCCATAAAAGGCTATACTCTCCATATACACCTCAATACATATAAAATCCCCACCCTAAGCCGAGTGAAAAATAAGAGCCAATAAACTGCTCCCCAGATAATATATAGGAATCCAGTATCCCCAGAAAGATATGTAAATCTCCATTATCTACACTCGATTGAAGAGGGAAATTGAGCCTGAATATGTTATAAACCAGGCCCCATTTACTCTCATCCCCCATTTTTATCATTCCAGCCCCAAGGGTCAAGAGTTCGAACTGCCGGGTGTTATACAAGGTTAGAGCAAAATTGACTGAATAATCTCCATCACTCGTATACAACGCCTGAATCTGTGGAGTAAACACAACTGGTAGAAGGCTCACCTTTATTCTCCCCTGTATAATATGCGATATAGTAGTATCAAAATCGTCTATAGTCTCATTTTTAACAAAGGTGCTACCAAAACTATAAAATACATCTGTCGTCAGATACCCATCACCCACATCCCGCCTGTACTTCTTCGCAATCTCTGTGGCAGTTGCCTCGAAGTCTATAAACACCTTCGTCTCCTCCTGGTCCTCTGATACAACTGCCTCCGCCTTTCGCTCCCCATACTTTTTGTGATAGAATCTAACCTGATATTTGCCAGGTGCCACATCCTCTATCTTTGCGGGTGTAAAATACTTCTTGTTATTAAAATACACCTCAGCCTTATCTGGCCTGGAGTCAACATATATAGAACGAACCTTCTTAACCAGTTTTATCATCAATGGCTTTATCTCATCCTTATTCAAACTCACGGTTATTGTCTCATCCTTATATCCCTCCTTTCGGGCAACAATTATATGTCTCCCGTTTCTCATCTTCTCAATCTTGAGCGGTGTTACCCCCTTATCCTCATTGTCAATAATCAATCTTACTCCCGATGGTTCACTCACGATGTCGAGCCCGGATGTAAAGAATACCTCCCCCTTTACATCCTCCATCTCCTTCTTAAGTTTTTTGGGGTCAAACAACTCCTTTACAATTCTGGGAACCTCATCCAAAAGGGCATTATCGCTCTTATAGACCTTCTTAATAAGCCTGTTTATAACCTCTACCTTCTGGGCATTCATCAGTTTTACGGCGATGATATACTTATCCCCCATCTCCCCTACAGAGCCCTCTACATAGTATTCAGCCCCCATAGCCCCGGCGATCTGGGTAAGACAGGAGGACTCGGTGCAATTCTTCAGTTGTTTGTTGCCCTCCCAGAATAACATTGAGTCCAGATCCTTCTGACCTATTACCTTGAAAAGGTTTAGTTTGCTGATCTCATCTATCAAGATCTCAGTTAACAGATTTGCCTTACCCTTGCTCACCCCCTCCTCTGCACTTATATTGAACACAATCAATGATGGGAGTTCCTCAGGATAAACAGATGAAGATAAGAGAAAAAAGAGAAATATAAAATACATTATCTTTCTCATCTCATAAAACCTCATTGGACATTGATACTATACAAGAATATATAAAACTTCAATAAATTTCGCAAAATAATCCTTTTGTTATAAATGACAGGTTATACTTTATTGAACCTGGGAGCAACTACACCCTGCATTATCCGCCTCTCCATCTGTACTCCCACTATCAGGTTTATGGATCACCAGATCCATACCGCCCGCATCCTTTGATACTGTTGTATCAAATCCTTCTACATCATAATGGTCGGAGGTTGTATCGTAATACTCATCGCTGTCAATCGAATCCGAGTCTTCATCGGATAGAGTTGTATCTTCGACCAATATATCCGCCTGAACTGCATCGAATTCAAGAATATCCGAGAATCCATCATCTGCTGTCTTTACATCTTGTATATCATACCCCGCATCCCCTGTCGGTATCTCGTCCGGGTCCTCATCTCCGATCTCACAGGGGATATCGGAGGCATAAAACTCGTTTGTAGTAGTATTTGTGACATCCGATTTCACCTTCACAGTTATGCTATGCAATCCAACTGATAGTTTCGAGGCATCGAAGTAACCTCTATATTGATATCTGTTTGTCTTTCTCTTCTCCATAACAATCTCTTCGCCATTGTCTATTTTGAAAGTAACATCGGGATTTTCTGCCTTCGAGAAGACAAGGGCACGAACAGGTGCCCTGTTGCATTTTACCGAGACAGGTGGGACATATGGATTTTCCAATCTGTTCTTCGGGTCATCCAGTACTACATCCGCGGGGGCTGTAATTACAGCCGCTGGGAGCATAGACATAGCCTTGAAGGTCTTTATAGTCACGGCATAGTTATCTATTGCCCAGATCCCCACATTATCCCCTTCGGACTGACCGAGTGAAGCGAGTCTGTATTTTATGATGTTCCCATCCCCTTTTCTAAAACCGAGGTCGTGTTCGTGTCCGTGTCCAAAATAGGATATACCATACTGCTTGAGGAGTATCAGGAACCTATCCTTATTCTTTACATTCTCCTTCTCATAATCGTGGTGGGCAAAGGCAATCCTCATATTTGCATTCGGATTCTCACGCAAGAATCTATCTATCTGAATGAGTTCGTCGTCTGTGAGCTCCTGATTGTCCGAGGGCCACTGTTTGCCATCATTTGCCGTCGTAGCCGCATAGAAGAAGTGATAAACCCCCTTTCCATTGTCTATATACCAGGATGCCTGCGTACTATTCGTGAATGACCCCTGCATAGAATATTTCAGATAATAGGCAAGCTGTCCATCCCCGTAGGCGTCGTGATTACCTGGACAATCGTAGTAAAAACTGGGTGTCATCATCGCACCGGTATAGATCCCCTTATATTTGAGCCACTCATCCTCATGAGGACCCGATCCATAATACGGGAATGTATAGGATGTCGAATCTGTCAGATCCCCGGTCACAACTACAAAATACGGATTTATCACCGGGACGGCATCGCTTAAGACCCACGGGAAATAATCCTTGTAATACTTCAGTGCATCCGAATCCACATGGGTATCCGTTATCTGTAGAAACCATATCACATTGGAGCCATCGGCAAGATATCTTGCCGGCGTCTGGGCGTTCAAATTATAAACAACCAATAAAAATAAAATTGTCAAAACCCCAATCTTTTTCATACAAACTAATATATCACAATCTCACATATTTTGGAACTACCTTCTATTCATAACAAACATCTCGAAGGCAAGTACAACTGCAGCAAAAAGCAATAGAAACTCGATGAGATTCACATTCCTGTTTCCAGGTCCTAACGGGGTAATTCCACCGGAACCTGCATAACCCTTCCTGTTATAGAGGGATTCTATCTGCTCTGAAGGAAGTCTTATAAGCTCCGACTCTCTCTTATCTGCATTTACCACTATCAGTAGTTCTGTATCAGGCATATTCACAGTGTAAAACCCGAAGGTCTCGGGGGATCGTATATTCAGTGTACCCGAGCCATCGGGCATAAGATTGCAGATGAGTCTATTTTCTACTACCTCCCCTCTAATATTCAACATCTTCGCATCTTTGCAATTCACACCATTTATAGAAATATCCTCGTATGGTCTCGAATAAACAAACCTCTTTGTAATGAGTCCCGAAAACATATTCTTGAAAAGGGTTGCCACAAACGGGAGATAGTCCTTTCTTATGGGAAGGTCATTCATATCCATATCAATTGAGGTGGTGTAGAGATATACAAGTCCATCTCCGTATCTCTTTGAAATCAGGAGGGGTCTGTCACCCCTTGTCTTCAATATCACCTTAGAGTCCTGAGGGCATATCACATCAAACATCCTCTGAATTCTAACCTTCTTGAAGAGATTTGAGGTATCTAACACCTCTCCCCTGAATGAACTATCGCTTATCTCGAAACCCTCTTCCGGCTTCATTTCAGAGGCAAGAGAGATATTGCATGGTATGAAGTCCACACCATTATAATCCTGCGTATCCACCCTTCCCCCGAGAGTGATCAAAACCCTCCCTCCTGATCTGATATACTTTGAGAGCAATTCCAGATTGTAAGATAGTCTGTTCACATTTGACAGTACGATAACATCGTATAACTCGGGGGTCTCAGGGATCATATCCTCCAGAACTGTATACACCTGCACCGAATCACCAAAATAACTCCTGATGGCACTGCTCAAAAAGAAGGTCTCACTCTTTGTCTCAATCGATGCGGGCTCGCCATTCACAAGAAGCACCTTCCTGCCTTTCTGGCTCTTATAATAGAGATACTCTGTATTATCATAGTCAAAATCATCCCCCTCTACCACAACCTTGAAAAACCGCTCTCTATCAGAATTCCCATTGCCATCAGGCATAAATCTCACTTCCTTCTTACTATGAGGAGGGATATTCACACTCTCAGAACCTATCTTCTCATCCCCTTCAAATAGAGAGGTAGACCCATAAAAGGGGGACTCACCGCCATTGATTACATCCACAATGAGTGTATACTCATTATCCCCCGTCCTCTCAAAACCCCTCTGCTCTATATAGGCATTCGAGACGGGATTTAGCCTTATATGCCTCACCTCCACATTATATGCCCTGATTAACTCCGAAAGGGCTGAGATATTCTGAACTGAGTGAGAATAGAGGTCAGAGAAGAGAACTATTCTGTAAAATCCTTCCTCACCCACGCCCTGCTTGAGGGCCAGAGGGAGTTCCTCATACAACTGAATATATCTACCACTACTTGAAAAGAGCCTCTTAATCAAGGTGTCTGATTTAATCTCCTCGGATGGGATCTCAAATCTATCCTGCTCAGACAGTCTATGGATCACAAATCCCTCGCAAGTTGAAGAGTTCTCCTTTACATATCTTTCTATCTCCTCAATGAGATATTCACCCAAAAGCCTCCCCCCACTCATAACTCTCACAGATGGGGAGTTATCCACAATGAGTAAGCACTTACCCTTGGACCTGCTCTCAGTTGTACCCACTCTTAAATACACCCCTGCAAAGGATAAAAGGATGAGGAGTATCAAAAGGATACGAAGCAGGATTAGAAGAAATGAGTGGAGTCTCTTCCTCTTTATTATTCGGCTCTTTATGAGCAGCAGAATCGGGTAGGGTGCAAAGACCTGGCTGATGGGTCTCTTTATCCCGAATAGATGTATAATCACAGGGATTAATACAATCGGAAGGGCGTATAAAAATACTGGATTCAAGAAATCAAACAACTGTAACTTTACCTCTCAAAAAGCTTCAAAAGAATCTCTCTGAGACCCACATTGGTCGGGCATTGTATATACTTCCCGGACCTGTTTGAGGTCAGGATGTCCCGGATTCGGGATATATACTCCTGCAGGACCTCCTGATAGTCCCTCCAGATATTATCAGCCTGAATTATCATCTCCTCCTTCGAATCCGGATCAATAAATAGCCTCAAGCCCCTGATAGAGGGGTTCAATTCAGACCTGTCAAGGATATGGAAGATATACTGATAAACCCCGGAGCCCGAGACGACCTTTATCTTATCTACGACACTCTGGACATCAGAGAAGAGGTCTGAGAAGAGACACAATACGGAATTTGCAGGCAGAAATTCGAGAATACCATCGTAATTCGAAAAGATATCGATGGATTCAAATCTCCTCTGAGAGTATACCCGAACCATTGCGGGGATTACAGGATTTCCGTAGGCATCTCCAAGCCTTATAATCTCCCCATTAAATATGAGATATACATCATCCCCAAATCGCAAAAATATACTTGCCACAACTGTGGCAAGGAGTACAGCCCTGAAAAACTTATTCGAATTCCCCTCCCCAATATCCATAGAACGGGAGTAATCAATAAAAAGGTACACCTTCTTTCTCTTGTTGTCGTCAAACCTCCTCACATAAAATCTATCAGACCTTGCAAATAACTTCCAGTCCACATATCTCAAATCATCCCCGTATACATAATCCCTGTAGTCAAGAAACTCTATATTGTTGCCGCTACATCTACTTCTGTGTATGCCCGATACTATCTCATCGAGTACCACACCAGATTCTAAGACAGCCCTCCTGAACTCCTCAAGTACATCTATGGAACTCTGGATACGGGAGATATTATCCATACCATCAATACTTCTCTTCCACCTCTTCGGGCTGTCGGGTTCTGTAATTCAGGTCAATATACTCTATCAGGTCGAGCAGTGAGTCCTCATAGTTTGCAATGAATTTATCACTATCTTTCCTGCTTTGTGCCCAGATATTAGATACGGCATTTGTATAGAACGAACCTCTATTGCACTCCCTCACAAGGTCGCTATTCGGGATATCTCTCTCTTTACCATCTGGACCAACGCACGCCTGCATACCCGGATTACTCGACCCCGTACACCCGCACTCCACCTCATCTGTCTTAATATTTCTATAGCAGCACTTCCCATCGGGATAGACGATGATAAACTTCGGAAGTGCCCCCTGAGCCATATATGTCTGAAAGATAGACCCGGCTGCGCCCATATCTCCAGGCTCCATACCATAGCCGTGCATTAGATAGACCACGGGATATCTCCTGTCCTTATTCTCCTCATCATTATAACCCGGTGGCAGACTGATTGCGTATCTCCTGTAACTCTTCAGAGACTTGCTATAAAACCACTTATTCTGGTTCAAACCCGAGAGAGATGTATTCACTGGTTTTTTATCCCATTTGGGGAATCTCTTGGATGCAAAGGCGAGGAAGGTGAGAAATCTATTTATCACCTGAGAAGCAGTCCCCACATGCGCCCCATCTCCATCCAAGATCTGCTTCTTTGTAGCATTAGGATTACCATATCTCACCAGTACATACCTGCCAAAGCTCCTTCGGGAGAAGTCTATATCCGGGATTCTCTCCATATACTCCGATTCCGTAACACCAGGAAGAATCGCATTTGGCGTAGAAAAGAAATCATCATAGACCCTCGCATCCAGACCATAGGACCTGAGGGCACCAATGGGTCCTATAGAGTCAGCGGCTGAGAGGAATATGTCTCTGATTCCAGCATCTAAATAAATATCTAAGTTCTTCAGGATATCGATGTCTTTTTCGGCTATCCTTATGATATTCAATCTCATATCGTGGGCGAAGAAGTTGAGCATATTCGGAGAGTAGTCAAATCTTCCATTCCCCTCACCAAAATCCGGTGGAATACCCTTATTCGAATCTGCCCTGACTCCATCGAGACCAAAGTCGTCAAAGGGTTCTCCCTCATCATAGAGCCCATTCTTCTCGGTACCACGAAAGTTGTCCCATACATTGTAATTGTCGCCATTGGGGTCGGGATTATTTTTACTGTCATATTTACACTTAGACCTATCTGTAAAACAACAGCCACCCTGCCCATCCTCGTCCTCATCAAAACACCCATCTACACCCGTATCTCTGAACCTCTCGTGGGCATTGAATATGACAGGCTCTCCGTAATCCCTGAGACCATTCCTGTTATAATCAACGGCAAGTGCTACCACCATCGGCTTATTATGATTGGGATAATATGGGTCGTATTTACCTGCCTCTTCGTAATAATTGGGGTCCTTCTTATCGATAGGCTCCTCTCCATCACAGAACGATATCAAAGGATACTTACACTCTGGATTATACTCAGCATTGCAGTTATAGGGTGGCTTGTCCACGATAAGTGGTTTGGAGCATCTATCCGGTGAGTTGATCCAATTATTATAATCCTCAACGGAGATACCCGCAGGGAGAAATGGGGAATCTTCGTTATAATAGCCTGGATTACCGAGTGCCATCGACAGGTCCTGAAACAATTGAATATACTCATCTCTGTCGAAGGCGCCACCCGAATCGAAGAAATACCAGTGATTAAAGCACTGCTCCCATTCAATATAAACCCTGTCCACAGGATTAATCGGAGGTTTTTTACCACAATATATTTTGGGATTTTTCTTCGGGTCATTTATATCGTCTATATTGGCAAGTATCTGACTCATCGGGCAGAAACCACCCATATGATACTTCTCCATATAATTTAAGAGGTAGACCCAGTCCACATACCCACCAATTACGCCTATAATATCGAATAGCTCAGGGTGTCTGAGTCCTATCATACCCGCCGCCGATGCCCCCATAGATACACCGGAGAGTGCCCTGTACTTAAATAGTCTCTTAGTCACCCCAACATCAGCACCCCCATCTTCCCCTGCATCCCCGATATTAATATCAGAGGTATCTGCGATTGTGGATATATCCAGAGATGCATCCCCTGCGTCAGGGTAGATGATCTCATTCTCACTAACACAGGCGGCAAAAGTCATCAGAAAAATGAAGAACACTAAAAAAGACATCCTGCTCATTCTTCCTCCATAGAGTAGGTTCATTTATAGGTCTACCTCCACCTTCCCTTTATTCCCGTACAAATCCTCAATACCAATCGTGTACCTCCCGCTCCCTTTATAAGGTATTGAAACAATAGAAGAGACCCTGTTCTTGTAGGTCCCCTTTGTTGGTATTGCATCTACGACCTCTTCAATACCACCATCTTTGCTTACCCTAACCCTTACCTTTTCATCAAACTCAAGGGGATAAGGTTCGTTATAGCCCGTATATAAAGAATGGAGTCTCTTGCTACCGCTCTGGGGTGCAGGATAACTGACAACAAAGGAGATACTACTATCCCGAACCTTTATATCCTCAATTAAGACATTATCAATGGGAAGATACTGAAATTCACTGCTATAAATCTCGTACTGATTCACTTTACCCGAATCATCTACATAGTGCCCTGCTACCTTGAATCTATAAACTCCTGTATCAAAACTCACCTTCTCCTCCCATCTCGCCTGCCAGTCTGCATTGTCTCTGTAATTCCCGAGGAATTCGACAATCATATGGAAATGGGTATCCACATAGTCAATCCCCCCTGCAAACTTTACATTCTCAAAGGTGTCTTGATTCTTCCTCTGGAGATAAATCACAGGGTTATCCACACCAGGATGACCACCGTGCCACTTAACTGTCACTATCTCCCCCCTCTTTATAGCCGGGGCTGGATTTACAAAGAACGCAGGCTTATTACTCGCCGCCAGAGGCTTAACAGCTGGCTCATCCTCCTCCCACCACTCTGGTTTGATATTGTTGCTATTGTCCTCCTTCTCAGGTGTCAGCAGCTGTGATGCAAGTTCAATACTCTCCTTTGCAATGTATTCCCCGTTCTTGTATCCCCATATAGACATACTGGACTCATAACCACCAAGCAGCCACTCGTCTCGTAACAAAATATACAGGTGGTGATCCATAGAATATCCAACTGTAAGAACATCCTTCATACCCTTCTTTTTAAGCTCTGATACCACATATTCTCCATACTGTGCCGATGGCTCTCCATTTACTGAGACAAGATATAAACCCCCCAGATTTACAGCAGCGAGTCTCGTCTTTGTAAATTGATAGACCGGTCTGTCATAATTCAAAAATGTAGTCTCAAGCAAGCAACCCAGATCTCCATCCTTATACCCACCCTCTTTATACTCTGTACAGCACTGAAATGCCCCGAGATAGTATGGAACAGGCTTTCCATTCTCCATCTTATAAAACTCACTATCCGTATATCCAATGTATTTCCTGCTAAAGGGAATCCGCTTTGTGGTTATCTCAAGGTCTACACTGTTACTTGTCTTTATAAGCGGGAGCTTCTCCTCAATATATCTCGATACAAAATACCCTATTGCCTGTATCTGATGGATATTCTCCCTCGCAACCCCAATCCCATCGGGATTCTTCCCTCCCGTAGGAGCGACATTCCCTGCATTACCATTCATAAACAACACAGGTATATGATAACCATTCTTTCTCCCGAGGACCTCTTCAGATATCATCTCCGCCGCAATTGGGGCATCCCCGCTCATAAGGGTGTCCTCCATATGAGTCCCGTGAGTACCATATCTGATGATTACAGCCAGTATCTTCCCATCTTTCTCACCACCATCATACTCTATCTTTATGACTGCACTCCTCTTATCCTTATAAGGCATTGAATCCTTTCTTCTATTAGTTGTGATATAATCGTCGGGGTCAAAGTTATCGTCCAGTATATAACCCATTCTTGCGGGGACCATATTCTTTACCGCCATCTCAACTGCATCTGCGTGAGACTTCACTATCCTCTCCCAGATCTCCTTATTGAACTTGTCGTGTCCGAGTACCCCGAGTCCCATCTCGGGCAAGAGATGCCAGAACCTCGCGGGATAAGAGTGAGAATGAGAGGAACTCATAAGAATCTTGTTGATATAATTCTCCCCCAATCTCTTCTCCAGTTCCTTTGCAATACCCGAAACTAAATAGTCCTGAGACCAGCCAAGCCCATTTCTAATATATACGACCCGCTCGACTCCATTGTCAAACACAAGTGCCTTTATCGTGGGCCTATCCCAGAAACCTGTAGTACCGCCGAGTTCCTTATTGTACGGGGTCTTTGGACCCTTCCTCGCCCCATAACCCGCCATAGAGACGCCCACCGGGACATCCTCATATGCTATCCCATACCCCACCCTCAAAGTGGATTTTGTACCGCCATTCTCGTATGGGGCCTTTGCCTCAATCTTAAAATTATAGGGTTCGCACAACCCATTATTACACTGAGCGTCCTCACTACAATCCAGATCAGTCTCACAGATCCTCACCCATCTCTGCTTATAACAGATATAATAAGGCTTGCATACCTCACCATTGTCATAGGCACATCCACAGAATTCATCCCCTATATTCTCACACCTGCACCTCTCAGCCTGCACACACCTGAAGTCCACACAGTCCTGCCTCTGACTGCAATCATCTTTATACTTACAGGTCTTCTCTCCCCCATCAGGCTGAACTACTGCATCCTCTCCAACATCCTGAATAGCCCCATCTCCACCAGTAATATCCGTAGATGCATCCATATATACAACCTCGTTCTCAGTACATCCGAGGCTCAATAAGACAATAAAAATAAATAACGGAATCAATCTTTTCATAGGACCTCCCATCAAGAGACAAGGCAATTCTATATAAGTCTATCTGTTATTTCAATAAAATAATTCCCCTTTTCTGTTCCAATAAAAAATTTGGTTTACATTTTTGTAGATTATGTTAGTACTCATCAGGATGATAGCTATGTGTTTTCGACATAACCACATAGAAGAATTTATCTTTATTAAGAGAGGGGTTGAGGTATATGGAAGACTTTAAGGACAAACTCAGAGAGATAAAAGAGCGATTGAGTCACACAGAAGATACTGGCAATAAAGGAAAGATAGAAAAAGAAAAGAGCATCGAGAATAACCAGGGGCACAGTGACTTAGAATACTTCAATAGGTATATGGAAGGGGTAAAAAGACTAAAATTTGACAGTATCGTCATCCCCAGAAAAAACCCGAAGAAACACCCCTTTTATAATGAAGACGAAGAGACAATGAATACTCTCAAAATGATGATAGATGGAGACATCGAATTCGAGATAAGTGATACCATAGAATATATCGAAGGACACATTAAGGACATCGACCCAAACATTATGCGAAAGCTCAAAAAGGGGGAGATCTCTATTGAGAGCCAGCTCGACCTCCACGGTAAGACTAGAGAGGAGGCAAAAGCAATCCTTAAGGCATTCATCGAGGAATCGAGAAGAAAGGGGATAAGGTGCGTACGAATAATACACGGTAGGGGGTTACACTCAAAGGATTATATCCCGATCATCAAAGAGGCACTGAAGGGCTGGCTGGTGAGTAAATCGATAGGGAGGCATATCCTTGCCTTCTGCTCTGCCCGAAAGAAGGACGGAGGTACCGGGGCACTTTATGTGCTTTTGAGAAAATAATTCATTTACTTTGATCAGCATTTAATGTATATAAGTCATCTATGGGCAACAGCACTATGGAAAATGAGATTGAGTTATACAAGAAGAGGATAGAGGAGCTCGAGCAGGAGGTCAGGAGGCTTAAAGAGGCTCAAATATCCACAACATCACCTCGAACAATCTTCGGACTTACCAACATTGTGATTCAGACTGACCCCAGTTTCAGAATTACCTATATCAATTCAGCTGCTGAAAATCACCTTGAGAAGAGTAGAAGTGAGGTTGTAGGTAAACACATCTCATCGATATCAGCACCAGGTCTCAATCCCGACAAACTAATCGAGTATCTCACGAATGCGTTAAAATTCGGGAAGCCATACGAGGTAGAGACGAGATACATACACCCAAAGAGCAATAAGGAGCATTTCATAAAGATAACGGCTACAGTCATAAAGGACGGGGCCCAGATAATGGTTGAGGATATCAGCAAATTGAAGATGATAGAAAAATCCTTCAAAAAATATGTCTCCCCGAAGGTTATTGATCAGATAACCTCACAGGGTGTGGATGTATTCAAACCGAGGAAGTACGAACTCTCCGTACTCTTTGCAGACCTGAGAGGATTTACATCTATGTCCTCGGGTATGGAGCCTGAACAGGTAAAAGAGATTATAGATGAATTTCTTTCTGCAATGATAAAGACAGTGATAGACTCCGATGCAATGGTAGACAAGATCGTGGGAGACGAGGTAATGGCCCTATTTGGTGCACCAGTTCCTTATGAAGATCACGCATTGAGGGCTGTAAACTGCGGTATCAATATGCTTCGAGCCCACAACAGATTAATAGAAAAATGGCAGAGTGAAGGGAAGCCAGCACCAAAGGTCGGGATAGGTATAAATTCGGGCATTATGGTAGTGGGTAATATCGGTTCTGACCAGCTTACCAACTATACGGTCCTCGGACACAATGTAAATCTTGCGTCCCGTTTATGTGCAGCCGCCCCGGGAGGGTATATACTCCTCTCGGAATATACCTTTCAACAGGTCAGGGATCTGATTCAAAAGAATCCTCAGGCAATCAAAGGGAGAGTCAAATTCAAACAGGGGGATATAGTGGAGGCAAAGGGGATACCCCAGCCCGTCCAGACTATAATGGTAGAGCTCATCGAATAGGAATGACATAGAACAAATTTCATTGAACTATCAGCCCTAAAAATACAAAAAGGGCGAGATCTGTACCTCGCCCTCTCAATTTCTTTATTATTTCTATAGATTAAAAGAACTGTTTAGCAAAGAATTCCGGGGAGAGCTCCTCACCTGTAGAATACTTTACCAGTTCTTTCCAGTTGAGTCTTGCACCCAAAAAGAATACTCTATCTATTAAAAATTCACCCACATCTGGCATATCGATAAAGTCTATCTTATTCACCTCGCTGAGAGGTACATCAATCAGTCTACCCTCATGTTTTATGTGCTTTGCGGCAATTGCGAATAAGAGTTGTGAACCAAAGAGCTCACCAAGAATATAGTTGTGGTAATAGACCGGGACTGTAGCAATATGTATCTTGGCTGCATAATCAGGTTCGTTTCGATCGGGGATTCTCTTTAGGTGCTGATACTTCTCAACCAGATCCCACCATAACTTGTTCAAATCCTGCTCAGGATTGGCATATGCCTGAGCCTCGAAATTGACCATAACCGCACTCCATCTCAGGAATATCAACTGTCTGTATCTCAACTGCTTGTCGAATAGATACCTGAATTTAGCCCTCTCCTCATCAGATAATCCAACATACTTCTTCAGGAATCCATCCTTGCCAACCGCTCTCTCGAAGAGTTGAGCAATCCCCTCGGTAGAAAAGCTCGAGGCAGGGCTTCTGAGCAACCACGGCAGATTCTTGTCGGTATACTTGTCATACAAAGCATGCCCCAGTTCGTGAATCAGAGTTGACATCCAGTCATAGTCATTTCTCAGATTGCAGAGTATCCTTATGTCATTCATCCTATCCACACTCATCTCGAAGGCATGGGGATTCTTCTTTGGCTTTTCATACAACGAACTCCTCTCAATTATATCAGTGGGATCCATATTCAACCCCTTATAGAAATCGGTAGCCACCTTAATCAGGTCCAGTTTCTGGAAATACTTATCGACGCTCAACTCCTTGAATTCGGGTGCCTCCTGAAAGAACGGGTCATAATAGTCCCACGGCATCAATTCTTCGGGTTTTATCTTCAGATTTGAGGCAATCATATCATCAATCTCTTTCTTTACCACCTTAAATGGCTCTTCTGTGAGATTTACAAGTTTATCAAAGAGGTTCAGTACATAATCTTTATCCAGCTCCTGAATCGCCAGCCTGTATTCATAATAATCCTTGAATCCAACCTTATTTGCGGCGTAGTTACGAATCTTCATCAGTTCCACGATCTCTTTACCAATCTCTCTGCCAATGGACTTCTGGGCAAGATATGCCTTCTTCCTCAATTCCCGGTCGGTGGAGGTCCTGAGGATATCCTTTATGTCATTCATAGAGACCTCTTTATCATCTATCTTTCCCCTGAATGTATTGAACTTCTTCTCTATGGCATTGGACCTCTTCACAAGCTCCTCGATGATATCCTTATCGAGCTGGTTCTCCAAAAACATAAGGTAGAGTACCTCTACCTCCCTCTTTAGTGTGGGGTCCTTTATCTTCATTGATTTATACAATTTCAGTTTTTCGAACTTCTCCTTATCTGAGAGTTTCAACCTGTAGAGGGTCTCAAGCTCCGCCGCCTTCTGGTAATCTGCATCCAGACCACCCTCCCAGGCATTATACTGTGTATTATTCCACTCCTTCTCGATTGGTGCTAACTCGTTTACAATAGAATCAATAAACATTCTCACCTCTTTTTCGCTCGTCTTTGAAAATTTTGGATTCGGTACCTCTTTTATACAACCTGCGATCAAAATCAATAAAGAGGCAAAAATTGCAAATTGCTTGAACATAACAAGACCTCCTTCAATAATGACAACTAACCCTTATCAAAATTCCATATATTATTCAAGTAATAAACAAAAAGGAGACAATAGATTACACATCAATGAGCATTAACCATCTTCCTAAAAATGTAATTGCTTTGAAAATAGGTCTAAAGAATCTTCTTATCCGATGATTTTTTGTAATTTTTGCCAGGTTTTTCAACTTTATAGGGATTAGTAAATATATCTATTCTTTCTCTTCTGAACTATC
>Ga0272449_1001648_pt1 | contig 22385 bp, 23 predicted proteins | sample YNPCB0241_FD_198679 | JGI IMG/M metagenome (GOLD analysis project Ga0272449, IMG submission 198679) | Hot spring sediment microbial communities from Yellowstone National Park, WY, United States - YNP-CB-024-1 | ecosystem: Environmental > Aquatic > Thermal springs > Hot (42-90C) > Sediment... | reverse complement strand
GAGCTGATAACCCCAAGGCTAGAGGAATCCGTTCGCTTCTTTACCGAAGTAATGGGGATGTCCATCAGCGGCCAGGAAAGGGATTCCTTCTACTTGCGGGCTTGGGACGACTATGAGTTCCATACTCTCAAGCTCACAGGGGGAAAGAGACCTGCCTTGGGACACTTCGCGTTTCGGTCAAAGGATGCCGGTGCTTTTGCAAGGCGGGTGAAGGCCCTCGAGGCCTCCGGCCTGGGCGAGGGATGGACAGAGGGAGACCTAGGCCATGGGCCCGCCTACCGTTTCCGCACTCCCGATGGTCACGTGATGGAAATCTATTACGAAACGGTTTGGTACAAGCCCACAGAAGAAACAAGGCCAGCCTTGAAGAACCAAGCCTCGCGCTTTCCGGGGCGCGGGGCAAACCTCCGGCGCTTGGACCACATCAACCTCCTAGCCTCAGACGTAGCCGCCGTGCGGCTTTTCATGGAGAGGTACCTGGGGATGAAGCTGACGGAGCAGATCGTCTTTAGCGATGGCAGCGAGCAGGGAGCCTGGCTGACTTGCAACAACAAGACTTACGACGTGGCCATTACCAAAGACCATCTGGGGGCACGGGGGAGGCTTCACCACTTTACGTATGCCGTGGATAGCCGGGAAGAGGTATTGCGAGCTGCGGATATCTGCCTTGAGCACGGAGTGTTCATTGAAACCGGGCCCCATAAGCACGCTATTCAGCAGACGTTTTTTCTATACGTGTACGAGCCGGGAGGGTGCCGGTTTGAGATCGCTTCTCCCGGGGCCAGGCTCCTCCTTGCACCCGACTGGAAGCCCATCGTGTGGAACGAAGAGGAACGGAAGAAAGGCCAGGCTTGGGGCCTGAAAACTGTGGAGAGTTTCCATATCTATGGAGTGCCTCCTGTGGAGGAGTGAGGCAATGGCAGCGGTCCCGGAAGGCAAGGTAACGGAGGGGCAAAGCGCTTACCAACGGCTTCGCTTGGCCATTCTAAAGGGTGAGTTCCTACCAGGGCAACGCCTGGTGGAAAAGGACCTTGCCGAGCGTTTCGGCCTCGGCAGGGCGGCCATCCGAACTGCTCTGGCTCGCCTCGAGCAGGAAGGGCTGGTGGAAAGTGCGCCTTACCGGGGGGCTCGGGTCCGGATTCTCTCCGAAGAAGAGGCCCTAGAGGTTTTGGAAGCGCGTATGGCCCTAGAATCCCTAGCCGCACGCCATGCAGCTCGGAAGGCCACCCCCGAGGATGTCGCCCGGATTCAGGGCATCCTAAGGGAAATGGAAGCGCATTATGCCCAAGGTGACCTCCTGGCTATGTCGGAGCTCAACGCCCTCTTTCACCGCACTCTTGTGGAGGTATCCCGCCACCAGACGGCGGCCCGCCTCATCGAAGGCCTTCGGGCCCAGGGGGTGCGGCACCAGTACCGCACCATCTTAGTCCCGGGGCGCTCCCAGCGCTCCATTGAGGAGCACCGGCGGATTCTGGAGGCCGTGTCCGCCCACGATGAAGAGGCTGCAGAGCGAGCCATGCGGGAGCACCTCCAGGGGGTAATGGCGGCCCTACGCCAGGTCAAAGCAGGGCCCGTATGAGCCTTTGGGAACGCGCTCTAGTCCTCGTTCAGGGGGGGTGGGACCTCCACGTGCACGTGGAGCCCGACATCTTGCCCAGGAGAACCGATGACCTTACCTTGGCCCGGCGCTTCCAGAAGATGGGCCTAAAGGGCTTCCTCCTAAAGTCCCACTACGCCCCTACGGCGGAGCGGGCCCAGGTGGTGCGCAAGGCGGTGCCCGGGGTGGAGGTGCTAGGAGCTGTGGTGCTCAACCACGCGGTGGGAGGGCTAAACCCTCTGGCGGTGGAGGTGGCCGCCCGAGCCGGGGCGCGCTTCGTCTGGTTCCCCACGGTGGATGCGGCCAACGAAGTGAGACATATGGAAAAACTACCTCCTGAGAAAAGACCCCAGTGGGCAGGTCTCATGGAAGCCCTGCGGAAAGAGGGTGCGGTTCCCGAGCCCATTGCCCTCTTGGAAGCTTCAGGGAGGCTTCGCCCTGAAGCTCGGGCAGTGTTGAGGGTGGCGGCCCGGCACAGGATGGTGGTGGCCACGGGTCACCTCTCCCGGGAGGAGGTGTTCAAAGTGGTGGAAGCGGCCCTGGAGGAGGGTGTGCCCCAGGTGGTAGTGACCCATCCCGATTACCCTACCCAAGCCCTATCCCTGGGCGACCAGCTCGTTCTGGCCCAGTGGGGAGCCTACCTGGAGCGGTGTTTTGCCCCTTCCCACACGGGAAAAGTACCTTGGGAGGCCTTGTTCTGGGCTATCCGGGCCACCCCTCTGGAGCGGAACTTCGTTTCCACAGACCTAGGGCAACCTCAAAACCCTCCGGTGGAGGAAGGCCTAGTCCTGATGGCCAAGCGCCTTCTGGAGGCGGGGTTTGACGAGGCGGAGGTGCGGCATATGGTGGTTACCGTGCCGGAAAAGTTGGTCTTGGGAGGGGCAAGGTGAAGCGTCTCCTGGTGATAAGCGCCCACGCCGCAGACTTTGTGTGGCGGGCAGGCGGGGCCATTGCCCTCACCGTGGCTCAGGGAGGTGAAGCTTTGGTGGTGGCCTTGAGCTATGGCGAAAGGGGAGAGTCGGGGGAACTTTGGAAGGAGCCCGGGCAGACCCTGGAACAGGTCAAGGCCATCCGAGAGACGGAGGCGAAGCAGGCTGCCGAGGTATTGGGTGCCAGGTTCGTGGGCCTGGACCTTGGGGACTACCCCTTGAGCGTAGACGAGAAAGCCCTTTGGCGGCTCGTAGATATCCTAGTCACCTTTGCCCCTGATATCCTCATCACCCACACCCCGAAGGATCCCTTTAACCCTGACCACCCGGTGGCCTACGAGGCCACGGAGAAGGCGCGCCAGCTTGCTTCGGGAGCGGGGGTGGCGAGCGCGTTCCGGACCATTCGCCCCCCCGAGTTTTGGCTCTTTGAACCCCACCAGCCCGAGTTGTGCGGGTTTGTACCCAACCTTTTTCTGGACATCACCTCGGTGTGGGATAAGAAGAGGGCTGCCATGGAGGTCTTCGCATCCCAGGCGTACCTTGTTCAGTATTACAGCCAGCGGGCCGAACACAGGGCTAACCACGCACGGCGAGTTTCCGGCTTGAAGGACATTGAGCGGGCCGAAGCCTTTCAGCGGGTTCTGCCGCAGGTGCTTCGGACCCTTTGAGGGGGGGAGCGCATGCTTTCCCGGGAGGAGATCCAGGAGCTTGCGGCGCTGGGGGTCGCCACAATTTACGAAGCCTCGGGGCGGAAAGGGCTCGTGGAGGCGGGCTTTGTGCGCATACCCGAGGGCAGCCAGGCCGCTGGCCCTGTCTTTCCCGTGCTCTGTGCCCAAGGAGATAACCTGGGGGTCCATGCGGCCATGGCGGTCGTGCGCCCTGGGGAGGTGCTGGTCTTGACCATGCCCGAACCTGAGCCCGTGGCCCTCGTGGGGGAGCTCCTTGCCACCCAAGCCAAGGCCAAAGGAGTGGCGGCCCTTCTCGTGGACGGAGCAGTGCGGGATGCGGACGAGCTTCGGTTCCTCGGGCTTCCCGTCTGGGCACGGTTTGTCAGTCCAAGGGGGGCCCGGCGGGAGAGGGTGTTGGGCCTGGGTACCCCGGTACGGGTGGGAGGGGTGGAGGTGCGCCTGGGGGACTACTTGGTGCTGGACGGGGACGGGGTCGTGGTTCTCCCGAAAGAGCGGGCCCGGGAGGTGCTGGAGCGCGCCAGGGAGCGGGCTGCGCGGGAGGCCGCTCTCAGGGTCCGCTTTGCCCAGGGGGAACTCTCCGTGGACATTTATGGGTTGCGCCAGGAGTTGAGAGAGGTTTTGTCGGAGGTGGAGCGGCTTCGTGGGGGAGGGGATGGCTAAGCTACGGGTGGCTGTCTTAGGGCTGGGGGAAGCGGGATCGGCCTTCGCCCGGGACCTCCTCCGGGTTGGGGTGGAGGTGGTGGGCTTTGATCCCGTTCCAGAAAAAACCGTTCCTGGCCTCCTGCGCGCTCAAGGCGAGGCCGAGGCGGTGGAAGGCGCTTCGCTCATCCTTTCTGTGAACTGGGCCCGCGTGGCCCGGGAGGTGGCGGAGAGGGTAGCCCCTGTTTTGCGACCCGGACAGGTCTATGCCGACCTGAACACAGCTTCTCCAGGCCTTAAGTGTCTTCTGGCCGAGATTCTGGCTCCCACGGGCGCCTATTTTGTGGATGTGGCCCTGATGAGTCCGGTTCCCGGCCGGGGCCTCGCTACCCCCTCCTTGGCCTCGGGCCCTGGGGCTTGGGTCTACAAGGGGTGGTTGGAGCCCTTGGGAGCAGCGGTGGAGGTGGTGGGGGAAAAACCTGGGGAGGCGGCGTTAAGGAAGCTTCTCCGGAGCGTGTTCTTCAAGGGCATGGCGGCGGCCGTGCTCGAGGCCCTAGAAGCGGCCAGGAAGTTTGGCCTGGAGGCCGAGATTTGGGACAATATCGCTAATAAGAAATCCTTCCGGAGCCTTCCCTCAAGTAAAAGCACACGCCTAGCCAAGCGCCTATCGGAAAGGCCGAGGCTTTAGCTCCCCCTGCTTAGAGGAAGGAAGCGGGAGGACTTCATATAAGACCCTAAAGGAGGCGGACGAGACCCTGGTGGGCCGCTTGGTGGAAGGGAGCCTGCGCCACGCCGAAAGGCGCCGGGAGGAAATGCTGGCTGCGGCGGAGCTTTTGCGCGAGGTGGGTGTAGAGCCGCTTGTAACCGAGGCCACGGCCCGCCAGCTGGGACGGCTCACGGGCCTGGAACCGGCCTAGCTCCTGGTTTGGTTCCTATCTCCCTTGCTTGAGCCTGGAGGCGGATGCTGGCGTTGGCGGCGCCGAAGCCCGCGTAGCCGTTTTGCCGTTCCACCACTTCAAAGAAGAAGCGGCCTTGATAGCTCGGGGTGTACAGATGGAGGAAAATCCCTCCTTTTGGGTCCTGGTCGTAAAGGATGTTGAGCGCTTCCAGACGCTCCAGCAACGGGATGGGCAGGGCATACCGGCCGGAGAGGTGGCGGTAGTAGGAGCTCGGGATGCGTAAAGGGCGAAAGCCCTTTTTCTGCGCCTCTTCGGCGAAGGCAAAGAGATCGGGAACCTGAAAGGCTATGTGCTGGATTCCCGCATGGCCTAGGCTTTGGAGGAAGCGAGAGGCCAAGGTTTCCCGCCCCTCAGCGGTGTTAACAGGAATTTGGACGGTGCCTTCTGGGTTCCGGAGGGAGCGGCTGTAGAAGATCCCATAAGGATCAAAGACTTCCACCACAGGGTTGACCTCGAGGCCGAGCCAGGCTTTGTAGAGGAGGACCCAGCTATACACCTCAAACCGCGAAACTACGTTGGTGAAGTGATCTACCCGATCCAAGGTGTTTCCTGGTTCTCCCAAGGGTTGGAAGGAGAGGGTTGTGTCCAACGGCTCGTCCACCAAGTAAAGGCGAGTCCACCCTACCCCACGCACGGCGGTAAAGCTGGGACCGCCCTCTTCCCGGGGGAGCAGGTCCAGCCCAAGCTCCTTTGCCCGGGCAGCCAGGGGGGCAGCTTTGGCCACGGACAAGCCTACTCCGAGGACAGCCGGGAGTTCCCGGGTGGGACATTCTTCCAGGTCTCCGCGGAGCAGGAGGCGCGCCCTCCCCGAGGCCCAGAGCTCCTGTTCCAAGGCGGGGTGGCGGGCCACGGGTTTGAGGCCCAAGGGGCGTAGAAAGTCCTTTAGGGCCTCGAAGTCTTCTTCGTGGCCGCCGAGTTCCGCAAAGGCCACCCCCTGAACCCGACTGCCGGGAGGCAGAGGTGGCAGGAGAAGACCCAGCTGGTCAAAGAGGAGCTTAAGGGAGCGCATCCCGTCCTGGGCTACCCACTCCGGCGGGGCCGCTCGGAACCATTCGTTGAAGATCTCTAGGGAAATGACCCCTCGGTACCCCGTAGCCAGTACTGCCCTGAGGAAGGCCTCCATGGGCCAGTCCCCTTGCCCTGGCATGGCCCGGTGGTGTCGGCTGAGGGCGAGAGGATCCATGAGGAGGTTCGGGGCGTCGGAGAGCTGTACGAGGAAGATCTTTTCTCCAGGGAGGTCGGCGCTTTCCGGTAAAGGGTTGTTCCGGACGAAGCAGTGGAAGCTGTCCAGCACAAGGCCCAGGTGGGGGTGGTCGGCCCTTCGGACCATCTCCCAAGCCCTCGGCCAGTCCTTGATGTAGCGCCCCCAGGCGAGGGCCTCATAGCCCACCCGGAGGCCGCGGGAAGCGGCCAACTCTGCCAGGGCGTGGAGGTCCTCGGCGATGGCTTCAGGGTCGTCCAGGGCCAGGGGAGAGGTGTTAGAGCACAGGTAGGTGAGCTCTGCGCCCAATTCCGCCACCAAGTCCAGCCAACGCAGCGCCCGCTCTCGGTTCCGGCTCCGGTAGGGCTCGGGCATGCCTTCGTAGTCCCTTAGGGGCTGAAGGGCTACGATCTTTAAACCGAGATCCTCGGCCAGGGCGCGAAGCTCCCGGGGTGTTCCGGGAAAGCCAGCTAGGTCCTCCTCAAAGACCTCTACGGCTCGGAAACCTGCTCGGGCGATGGCCAGGAGCTTTTCCTCGATGTTTCCTCCGAGAGCGCAGGTGGCGATGGACCACTCCATGCTTCACCAGACCAGAACCAGTTTGGGCTCGGGTACTTCCCCGGCCAGAAGGGAATGAAAGGCCTTGTCTGCCTGTGTCATTGGCCAGAGCCGGACCAACCCTTCGGGAAGCCGAGGCAGGAGGGCTACGGCCTCGGCGAACTCCTCTGGAGTGAAAAGGTAGCTTCCCTGGACTCGCTTCTCCTCTAGAACCAGGCGAGCGAGGGGAAGGGGGCTCTCCACTGCGCCTAAGCCCAGGACCGTTACCCTTCCCCCAGGGGCGCAAGCGTCCAGGGCCGCCTTCAGGCTAGCCTCTTGCCCCACGGTGTCCAGCACCAGGGGAAAGGTCTTACCAAAAGCTTCGGGTGCCCCGGCCACCTTCCCTAGCGCCAGGCGGGCCAAGACGGCAGCCCGTCTAGGGTTAGCCTCGGCGATGTGGACCCGGGCTCCCCTTAGGCCCAGAGCGAAGGCCACCAGGCTCCCGATAGCTCCTCCTCCCAGCACCAGCACCTCCTCTCCCTTCTCGGCCCCGGCCAGGGCCGCCCCGTGGAGGGCCACAGCTAGGGGCTCGGCCAGGGCGCCCTTCCAGGGGGGGAGGCCTTCGGGAAGAGGATAGGCGGCTTCAGGAGGAACGAGGATCCGTTCGGCGAGCCCTCCCGGGCGGTGAAAGCCGAGGTGAACCCGCCGTTCACAGAGGTGGGGCTTTCGCTGCCGGCAAGACGGGCAAAGGCCGCAGGGAGGAGCGGGGTGGAGGGCTACCGCCTTTCCTAGAAGCTCCGGCGGGCCTGCCTCCACCACCCCTGCCACCTCGTGCCCGAGCACCAGGGGCAGGCGCCAGCGGGCACGCATGGCTGAAGTACCCCTGTACGTGCTAAGATCGCTGCCACACAAACCACAGGCTTCGACACGCAGGAGAACTCCCTGCCCCGAGGGCTCGGCCGTTTCTACTAGTGAAAGGACTTCGTAGTCCTGAAGAACCCAAGCCTTCACTTTATTCCTCCTGAGCTGGCCCCACCCTTACTCTCACCCTCATCTTGTAGCGAGCCCAAAGCATTCCCAAGATCAGGCCCAGGGTTGCCAGGGCGAGAATTATGGCCACGGGACGATCAAAGAAGCTGGTAAGGTCCCAGTGAGTTTTGATCATACTTACCATGAAGTTCCGCTCCAGAAGGGGTCCTAAAACCATCCCTAGGACAACCAATCCGATTGGAAACCCCCCCTGACGAAGTAGGAAGCCAAAGAGGCCCAATACACTCAAGACCATAAGGTCAAATGGATTATTGTTTACTGCGTAGGCCCCTAGAATACACAGGCCTAGGACAGCACCCATAAGCGGTTGTACAGGAATACGCGTAACAACACTAGCTAGAGCTGCAGCGAAATAACCCCCAAGGGGGATGATAACCACACTCGCTAAAGAGAAGGCCATATAAACCGATATCACTAGCTGACCATACCTTTGGAAGAGATCTGGACCCGGAGTAATGCCTAGAGCGAGAAACAATCCGAGAAGAATAGCTGTTAGAGTATCTCCAGGAAGGCCTAGGGCCATAGCAGGAATCCAAGCCCCTGCTACAGCAGCGTTGTTGGACGATGTGCCGGCCAGGACCACATCTTCCTTGGCGCACTTCCTTAAACGCATTAGGTTGCTATTTATCCATGCGGCGAGGTCTGAGCCTGCACCCGGGAGAAACCCCACAAGAGTTCCTATGGTTGCGGAGCGAAGTATAGAAAACCTTGCCTTCCAGCATAGGCGAGCGGATTCCACATAGAAATCCTTTAAGAGGGATGGTCTTCGAGAAAACTGCCGAAGGCGCTGTTCTTGGTGATGGTGTCCTTGATAAATGTGCCAGAGCACTTCGCTAACCCCAAAAAAGGCGATAAGAGCGACGATAAAATCCAACCCTCCAAGTAGCGCAGGTAGACCAAACGTGAAGCGAGGGTAGCCAAGAGCAGGGTCGTAACCAATGGTTCCAAGGAGCATTCCAATGCCAAAGGCAACAATTCCCTTTAACATGGAGGGCACCGCGAAAATCCCACTCACAATCCCCAGCAGGATGAGCCAGAAATACTCGAACGACGAGAACTGCTTAGCCAACCATACTAAAGCAAAGGAGCCGATCACCAAAAACCCTAGACCAATTAAGCTGCCGATGGCGGAACCTAGGGCCGCAATTCCCAATGCATAACCTGGAGACCGCTCCTGTGCAATATCATGAATCTCTTCGGTGTAAGCAGCCGATGCTGGGGTTCCTGGCACTCGGGCGATAACCGAACCGATATCCCCCGCGAAGATGGCCGCGGCCGAAATTCCAATGACGGCAGCCACGGCGGTCTCAGGCCCCAAAAAGAGAAGGACAGGCAGAGCCAGACTCAGCGCCAAGGTAACAGTCAGGCCGGGGATTGAGCCAAAGATAATCCCGTACAGAGAACCCATTAGAAGGGCAAGGAGAGTCTCTGGGCTCAAAAGACTCATCCTTGTACCCCCAGGAAGTGAACCAGTAAATGGGCAAATATGGCTACAAAAAGTCCTGCTCCAAGGGCCTCCCACCACTGGCTGCGTAGCAAAAGAGCGGCAACTACAGCGTAGAGTGCGGCTGTAGGAATCAGGCCAAGATATCCTAAGAACCAAGGGGCGAGCGGCAGAAAGGCTCCCATCCCAAGCAGGGGGGTAAGTCGGGTAGGTGCGGGCGTTCGGGTTCCGCTCTTCCTCACAAGGAGGGTTAGACCACTAGCAGTTAAAATAGCACCCAGGATCTGTGGAAAGAGGGAAGGACCAGGATAGCCACCCTCCAGGCGTGGAAGGCCTTGGCTAAGCCCCAGGGCTGCTAAGCCCAGAGCCAAGGCCAACCCCGCTCCTAAACGTTCCCAGGGGGCGTTTTCCATGCCCGATTCCCCGATTCTTAGAACCTAAGGTTCAGTGCCTGAACCAGCTGGCTCATGGCCTGGTTTCGCTCCTGTAGGAAGGCTAGGCTAGCCCGGCGGTCTAGGTGGTTAACGACTAGGTTAGCGTTATTCATGAACCGGACGAAATCCGGATCCTGAACAGCCTTCGCAAAGGCCTTATCTAGCCTATCTATCACCGAAGGGAGGGTAAACTTGGGTGCTGCAGCCATAAGGAAGGAGGCAAAGGACCAGTCTATGCCGAGTTCCTTGAGGGTAGGAATCTCGGGGAAGGCCGTAAAGCGCCTTTCGGTCATGAAAGCAAGGTATCGGGCCTCTCCAGCTTTGACCAAAGCACTAGCTTCTCCTATAGCCACAAAAGCAACGTTAATGCCGCCGGCGAGAAGTTCCTGCAGGGCTGCCGCTGCCCCCTGGGTAGGTACCCAAGGAAGGTCGCTATCCTTTAAGCCCAGTTTCCAGAGAAACCCTAGGCGAGCGAAATCGTAGGAGCCCCAACGGGCAGTACCCGAAGCCTTATACCTGCCAGGATTCTGTCTTAGATCGGAGACGAACTCCTGTAGCGTCTGCCAAGGTGCATCCTTGCGAACCACAATGGCCACCGGGTTAAGGACCAAAAGGGAGATCGGGGCGAACATGTCAGCGCTTATCTTCGTTTGGGCGACCCACGGTGGCAGGACAACCTCTAGTGTAATGATACCAATGGTGTATCCATCCGGTCTGGCCTGGGCGATGGCACCGTGACCTATAGCTCCTCCACCCCCCGTGCGGTTCACCACCTGAACGGGGACTCCCAAGTCCTTCTCCAACGCCGGAGCCAGGGCCCGGGCGGTTAGATCGGTGCTCCCTCCGGGAGACCAGGGAACGATGAGGGTAATGGGCCTCGAGGGGTAGCGTTGGGCCAATGCGGGGCTAAGGAGCAAGGCCGCTGCCCCAAGCCCCATCTTTCGAATAAAGTTGCGCCTATCGTTCATCCAACACCTCCTTTTTGTTGTTGCACGGTATCATAACTCATAAAACCGCACAAGTCTAGGTGGCCTTTCTGTATTCCTGAATGCTGGCGGCCTAGGAGCTTTGGGGAAGGTAATGCGCGTAGCGGCCGCTCGTGTATAGGCCCACGTAGTTTTCCGCTAAGAAGCGTTGGAGGTGGGAGCTTTCCCCTAGATGCCGGAGCTGGGCTTGCCGCAGGCGGTCCCCAAAGGGATCCACGGCGGCGTGAAGCAGCGTGGTCATCCAGTAGGAAAAGAGCTCCGCTTGCCATACGTGGCGAAGGGCCTCTTGGGTGTAGCGTAGAAGCAGGGAAACCTCCCCCTCCTTGTAAAAGGTGAACAAGGCTCGGTAGAGCACCGCCACATCGCAAAAGGCCAGATTCATGCCCTTGGCCCCCGTGGGAGGCACCACGTGGGCTGCGTCTCCTGCGAGGAAGAAACGGCCATGCTGCATGGGCTCCACCACCAGGGACCGCATGGGAGTGAGGCTCTTTTCCAAGATGGGCCCTGGTTGAACCTCGGCCACCCCGGAAAGCCGGAGGTTCAGCTCCTCCCAGATCCTTTCCTCGGGCCAGGCCTCGAGGCGTTCCTCGGGGGCCACCTGGAGGTAGTTGCGGGCCAGGGTAGGGGAGCGCATGCTGAAGAGGGCAAATCCCCGGGGATGGCTGGCGTAGATGAGTTCTTCCGCTGCTGGGCGGGTTTGCGCCAGGATGCCAAGCCAGGCGTAGGGATAGGTCTTCTGATAGACCCGGATCCCGGGGATGGATTCCCGCACTAGACTATGGGAACCATCGGCCCCAACCGCGAACTCGCAACGGAGCCGCTCTAGGTGGCCGTCCGGAGTTCGGTAGACCAGGGTGGGAGCCTCTTCCAAGTCTTCCACACCCACCACCTCGTGGGAGAAGAGGATCTCACCCCCCGCCTCCAGGTGGTGCCGGATCAGGTCGGTTACCAGATACTGCTGCCCGTATACCCAGATACCATGGCCTGCCAAGGTATGAAAGTCCAGGTGGAGGAGCTGGCCGTCAAAGGCCAAGTAGATTCCCCGGTGGCTTAGGCCTTCCTGAACCATCCGGTCTCCCACGCCCGCCCTCACCACCATCTCCCGGGTTCCCCACTCCAGGACGCCGGCCCGAATCCGGTGGGGGCTCGTTTCTAAGTACTCGCGGGTTCTCGCCTCCAAGACCACTGTTTCCACCCCTGCGTTGTGAAGGAGGTGGGCGAGGAAAAGTCCTGCGGGGCCAGCTCCCACGATCCCTACTTGGGTCCTACGCATGCTCTCCTCCAAACAGGATCAGGTCCGAGAGGGGCCGCATCTCGGCGCTATCCTCATCGGGTCCGTAAGGGGTGCGAAGGAGGTGGGAAAAGGTCTCCACGGTTTGCCACGTGAGGGCCTCCAGCTCCAGGGGATCCAGGTCTATGCTGTACCCCAGGCGGGGTGAAGAAATACGCAAACGTTCCCCATTATGGGTGCGGACCTTTTCTATAATAACCGTGGTGAACTCATTGGTCAGGGTAAGCAAAGCCACCTCCTAGAGGAAAAAGCTTAGGTTATGTGTGGGTAAGGTGCTGTGGTCCAAGATGACCAGCCTGCGGGCGAGTTTCCAGCCACCATTTTCCCTTCGCAGGAGGTCTTGGCGTTCCGCCGAAAGGAAGGTGAAGTCCGGCCTGTCCCAGCGGCTACGGAAGAGAAGGAGGTAGGAACGCACCTCAACTTCCTCTCCGCGATCCCCCCTTACTGGCTCGCCCACCCGCACGTTGGTGACGAAGTGTCGCAGCCGGGAGGGGGGATCTTCCGCCCAAGCGAACCCCGTTTCTAAGCGGGCAACCCGCATCTCCAAAGATGCCCGGTCTTCATCCATGTGGAGCATACCCTCTGCGATGCCTCCGTAACCCCCTTGCGGGGGACGTTCCCGGGTGAGACGAACGGGGATCCGGTAAACCACGTCCTCCGTCAGCAAGGAGAGCCATTCCCGGTACCGACCTTCGTCCAGAAGGGCCGCTTCCCGGTGAAGGAAATCTAGGACCTCGCGGATCACATCCATAGCCGACCCCTAACCCTGGATCATATCCAGGTATTTCCGGTAGAAGTTGCGCAAATTCTCATCGGTAAAGTTGATCGGGTAAGCCACCCCAGGTCCGGGCCAGTTTGGATCAGGCTTGAGGTTACGCCCCATCTGGTAGTTCAAGCGAACCTTGCGCCCAAGCGTGCTGGCCGCGTTCTGGGCCACGTGGCTCCAGATCTCCGTGTCGTCTTGTTCAAAGGTTCCGGAGGAGCCGAAGAAGCGGAGGTAGGAAAGCCTCGCTTTCTCCTTGAACCACTCGGGTGCATCCCGCTCCACCATGCCCCAGGAGACGATCTCAATTCGTCCCGGTCCAAGAGGGTGCCAGACACGGAAAGTGAGCATGGGCACGGGCACAGGGTATTGGGGATCAGGCTTGCGGATGGGGTTGTGAAGAGAGAAGTTGGGGAACAGCGTGACCAAAAAGATCCGAGTCTCCCGGGCCACCTCCCACTGCTGCCGGGTAGGGTAGGAGGTACGGGCCCGCTCCATCATCTCCTCTGGGTAGCCCCAGAAGGGGGGAAGTTTGGCCCCGGGGGGTGCCCCCACCACCATGGTCCCGTGTCCTTTACCCGGGATATGGATCTGCTCCCCGTACATGGCGTACTTGGCATCTTTGGGCGCGATACCAAGTTCGATCATGGAGCGGTGGGTCATGAGGGTGTGGTAGCTGTCGCTGATAAAGGTTTCCAGGGCCAGTTTCCAATCGGTGTTGACCACGAAACGTTGGGGTGGGCCTAGAACCTCCAGGCCCATCGGGCTCCGCTTGGTCACGAGCTCCAGGTACCAACGGATCTCTCCCAACCACTCCTCCAGGGAAGAGGCTTCAGGATCCAGGTTGCCGAAGACGAGGCCGTCCCACTCCTCAAGCCGGGGAATGGGGAGCAGACCCCAGTCCTCCTTGCGGAACCCTTCCCCAAAGGCCTCCCGTTCAGCAGGAACTCCCACTAGGCTCCCGTCGTTGCGGTAGGTCCAGCCGTGGAAGGGGCAACGGAAGTGGCTGGCGTTGCCCATTTCCGCCCTGCAGACCCGCATGCCCCGGTGGCGGCACATGTCCAAGAATGCGCGTATTTTCCCGTCCTCGCTACGCACCACGATGAAGGCATTGTTGAGGATATAGCGGAGGACGTAATCTCCAGGGCTTGAGATCTCGGACACGTGGGCCAGGTAGACCCAGGAGCGGGAGAAGATTCGGGACGCTTCCAGCTCAAAGAGCTCTGGATCGTTGAAGATCCCCGCGGGGATAAGCCCTTCCTCCAGACCCCGCTCCAAACCCTCTAGAAGCTCCTGAAGCCGTTGGGAAACGCCTTTAGACTGTATTCGCGCCATACCGTGCCCCCCTAGAGGCCCAAATACCGGTGTAGGATTGCACCTGTGGCTTCCTGAGGCTGACCTTCCCAGACGATTTCCCCGTGTTCTAGGATGTACACTCGGTCGGCCACGGAAAGGGCCATCTTCACGTTTTGCTCCGCCAGGAGGACGGTTTCCCCTTCAGCCTTTAAAGCCCTCACCACCTCGGCAACTTGGCGCACCATCAGGGGGGAAAGGCCCTCTGTGGGTTCGTCCATCAGGACGATGCGGGGGTTGCGCAACAAGGCCCTAGCGATAGCCACCATTTGTTGTTCCCCCCCGGAAAGGGCCCGGGAGGGGGTTTTGAGTCTTTCCCCCAGCCGGGGGAAAACATCGAGAACCCGTTCCATCGTCCAGGTACCCTTTCGCCCCCAGGCGGCCATCCGCAGCTCCTCCTCCACCGTGAGGCCCTCAAACATCCGCCGGCCCTGGGGCACCAAGGCCAGACCCAGCTCTGCCCGGGCGTAGGGGGGTAGGGGACCTAAGGGTCGGCCCTCGAGGCGAACCTCACCTTTTTGAAGGGGAAGGAGGCCCATGAGGGTGGACATCAGAGTAGTCTTTCCCATGCCGTTGCGCCCCAAAAGGGCTACCACCTCTCCTTGGTTTACCTCCAGGCTCACCTGGTGCAGGACCCGCATACTGCCATACCCGGCGGAAATTCCTACTGCCTCCAGAACCTTGGGCCGGGAGGCGGAAGAGTCCAGGTTCCCCCGAGGCGCTTCCTCGGGTTTTCCTACGTAGATTTCCTGGACCACGGGGTTTTCCCGAATGGCTTCGGGTGTCCCTTCGGCCACAATCTGGCCATAGTGGAGCACCGCGACTCGGTCAGCGAAGGCCAAAGCATAGTCCAGATCGTGCTCCACCAGAAGCACCGTGGTGTTGCGATCCAGTTCCCGGATAAGGCGGCCCATCCGCTCGCGTTCAGCCCCGGAAAGCCCCGCCAGGGGTTCGTCCAAGAGCAACACCTGAGGCTTCTGCACCAAAGCCATGGCGATCTCCAGCTGCCGCTTCTCCCCGTGGGAAAGGTTGCCCGCTTTCTCCTCCGCCCGGGGGAGGAGGGCTACTCGTTCCAGTACTGCCCGTACCTCCTCCTCCGGTACCAAGGGGTTTAGAAAGTCCCGCTCTTGGCCTCTGGCCGCCTTCCACGCCAGGGCCACGTTCTCCCAGACGGTGAGCTCGCCAAAGGCCGTGGACTTTTGGAAGGTGCGGGCAAGTCCCATCCGAGCCACCCTTTCCTGGGGCAGGCCGGAAACCGGCCTGCCCTGGAGGTAGACCCGCCCCCGGGTGGGTTGGAGTTCCCCAGCGATGATCTTGAACAGGGTGCTCTTACCCGCCCCGTTGGGCCCGATCACCGCTCGCCGCTCCCCTGGAGCCACCTCCAGGTCCACTTCTGCCAGCGCCAAGAGGCCACCAAAGGCCTTGCTGACACGCTCCACCTTAAGGGCCGGCATTCCCACCTCCCAGACGCCTTTCCAGTATCGGCCAGAGGCCCTCGCGGGCGAAAAGAACTGTGAAGATGAGCAAAAGGCCCACAAAGAGCCCCCAAAGCTCGGTGAAAGAGCTGACCCAGGCTTGGATGAAGGTGTAGAGGATGGCACCGAAGGCGCCACCCCACAGGCCCCGGCTTCCCCCGAGGAGGACCATGACCATGAGGACCGCCGAGGTGAGCCAGAAAAGGTCGTGAGGGCTGACGAAGGTGCGGTGCAGGGCCAGGCCCCCCCCGGCCAACCCGGTTAGGGCGGCGGCCACGGTATAGGCCAAGAGCTTGTGCCAAAAGGCGGCTGTACCCAGGGAACGAGCCTTCTCCTCGCTTTGACGGATGGCCTCGAAGGTTTTGCCGTAGGGAGTGCGAAGGAGATGGCGGAGGATCAGGATGGCCACGGCGAGGGCGGAAACCGCTCCGACATGCAGGAAGACGGGGTTCACGCTCAATTGGGAAAGGCTCAACCCGTCATCGCCCCCGGTAAGGCTGGTCCACTTGTAGGCGGCGGAGTACACCATCTGGCCAAAGGCCAGGGTGAGCATCAGGACGAAGATGCCCTGGGTCCGGAACACGAAAAGACCGCTCAAGATCCCATACGCTCCCGCCACCACGGGAGCGAGAAAGAGGCCAAGTCCCAGGGGCAAACCCTCGCGAATGGCCAGTCCCACAGCGTAACCCCCAAGGCCCAAAAAGGCCGCTTGGCCAAGGGAGGGGATTCCTCCGTGGCCCAGTAGGAAGCTTAGGGCCACTGCGGCCAGGCCCAATAGGGCGGCCTCCGTGGCCAGATAGAGAAAGTACCCCTTGAACGCGAGGGGTAGGAGCAAAAAGCCTATGAGGCTTGCTCGCAAAACAAGGACCCCGGGATGGATCTTCCGGAGGCGGACCACTTGAGGTAGCCAGCCCATCATGTGCCCCTCCTTCCAAGCAGACCCTCAGGCCTTAGAGCCAAGACCAAGGCCATTAGGGCGAAGATTAGAAACATAGCAACTTGAGGGAAAAAGAGGCGGCCAAACCCGTCCACAAGCCCCACCAACAGGGCCCCAAAGAAGGACCCTTCGATCCGGCCTAGCCCCCCGACGACCACGACGATCAAGGCGAACAGGGTCATCTGGGCATCCAGGCCAGGAGCCAGGGCGATGAGAGGGGCGCCCACAACCCCGCCCAGGCCCGCAAGAGCACTTCCTAGGCCAAACGTGGCGAGGCTTACCCGGGTGGGACGGATGCCCAGGGAGCTGGCCATGGCGGGGTCGGTGGTTACCGCCCGGACCTGGATGCCGAAGGGTGTCCGTGCCAGGATCAGGCGCACAAGAAGAAACAGGAGGAGGCCGGTTGCAAGGACAAAAAGGGGATACTTGGGGTAGATCAAGGGCCCCAGGATAAGGGGACCAGAAAGTTCTGCAGGGGGTGGCACAGAGCGGATGGAGGCCCCAAACCACGCTCGTAGGAGGTCCGCCAGCACGAAGCCTAGGCCAATGGTGAGGAGGACTTGTTCCAGCTCTCTCCCGTGAAGCCCTCGAAGGAGCAAACGCTCTACCGAAACGCCCAGAAGGCCAACCAGTAGAGGGACTAGGAGAAGGCTTACCCAGAAGCTTCCCAGGGCCTGGGTAAGGGCCAGGCCCAGATAGGCCCCTAGTAGGTAAAAGGCCCCGTGGGCGAGGTTCACCACCCGGGCCACTCCGAAGATAAGGGAAAGGCCTAAAGCCAAGAGGAAAAGGAGCATCCCAAAGGCGAGGCTGTTAAGGAGCTGGGTCAGGAGCAGTAAGGCCATGGCCTATTTCCCAGGATCGCGGATTATTCCTAGGTCGGCGATGAGCTTATTGGTGAGGAGGCCGTCTACGCGGGCCACTTCCCGGGCGTACACGTGCTGGGTGGCGTTGTTGGTTTCGGGGTCCATTTGGACAAAACCTCGGGGGCTGATGATCTTGGCGCTTTTAAAAGCCTCTAGGAGCTTGCGCTTGTTGCTAACGTCTCCCTGAACGTCCTGAACGGCGTTGACGATGAACTGCATGGCGTCGTACCCCCGCACGGCAAAGTGGTTGGGTACCCCCCCGTACTTCTTGCGGTAGGCTTGTTTAAACTCCTTGTTGGCTGTATTGTTTAGGGTATAGACCCAGTGGTCCCCGCTTTTGGCTCCGAGAGCGGCTTCACCGATGGCCTCGAGGACGTTCTCGTCCGTCACCTCCCCGCTCACGGCCAGTTGCACCGTGCGGTTCAGGCCGAACTGGGTGAACTGCCGCATGAAGATAACCGCATCGCTCCCCGAGAGCACGGCATGTACGCCCTCCGGTCGGGCCGCGGCGATGCGGGAGATCACCGCGCTGTAATCGGTGCTTCCCAGGGGGGAATAGACCTCGGCCACCACCTCTCCACCTGCTTGTAGGAAACTCTCTTTGAAGGCGGCGGTGGCCTCTTTCCCGAAAGCGTAGTCCAGGGCAAGAAGGAAGACCTTTTTGCCGATGTTCTTCGCTACCCAGGCCCCCATGGGGTAGTGCTGCTGCCAAGCGCTAATGGAGGTGCGGAAGATGTAAGGGCTCCGCCGCTCGCGCGTGATGCCATTGGCCGCTGCGTTAGCGATGATCAAGGGAATCTGCTTCTCGTGCACGTAGTCACGGATGGCGTAGGCCGAGGAGGAGAGGATAATCCCCGCCAAAAGGTCTACCCGGTCCTGCTCCACCAACTTGCGTACCTTCCGAAGGGCCACGGCGGGATCAGCCTCTTCGTCTTCTTTCAGGAGCTGGATTCGCCGCCCTCCTGCTTGCAGGTTGACCCGTTCCAGGTAAAGCTCCATCCCCCGGGTGATCTCCTGCCCCAGCCTGGCGTAGGGCCCGGAGTAGGAGAGCACCACACCGATGCGGAGGGGCTCTTCCCGTTGCGCAACAGCGAAGGAGAACTTGGAGGATGCCGCCAAACCGATAACCCCGAGCCCCGCCTTGACCACTTGCCTACGGTTGATCCTGCCCATGCTTCCTCCTCCTTGGTCTAGGGCTATAGCCTGAGGATACCCGTCGCCCGACAAAATGTCAACAATCTTGTCGGCACATCACCATTCTAGGTCCCAACCCTTTCTCCTACAGGCGGGGTGCCGTAGGAGTAAAAGGTTTCCGGTAGCTGTCCGCCAAACCAGATGGTGCTCTTTTCCAAGTCGTTCACGTTGGTCACGTCCCAGACGACCGTCTTCCACGTGGGGTCAAAGATGAGGTAGCCGGTGTCCCCGAAGAGCTCTACCCGGGTCCCGCCCGGCTCAAAGACGTACATGAAGTAGGCCTGGGTGGTGCCGTGCTTGCCGGGGCCGGCTTCAATCTGGACGTCGTACTCCACCAAGACGTCCGCTAGGTCCAGGAGGTGCTGGGGGTAGCCGTACCAGAAGGCGATATGGTGGAAGCGGCCCCTTAAGCCAGTGGCGTCCCTCATTAGGCCGATCTCGTGGACCAGGGGGCTTACGGAAAGCCAAGCGCCTAGCTCCTCGCCCTCACCCCTGACCTTCTGTTCCCGGAGCTTGAACCCCAGGACTTCCTCAAAGAAGCGGCGGTTAGGGGTGACCTCGGCGCAGAGGCAATTCACGTGGTCAAGCCGCCGCACCGGCACGCCCCTTAGAGGTCTTTTGGAGGGGCGGTTCTTGAGCTTGCTCCTCTTTTCGGGTGGGGCCTCATAGTACTCCACCTCAAAGAGGAGTTCCATGCGGTGGCCGTCCGGGGTGCGGAAACGGTAGGCGGGCCCATGGCCTAGGTCCCCCTCGGTCCATCCCTCGCCTAGGCCGAAGGCCTCCAGGGCTTTTACCCGGCGTGCTAGGGCTTCGGGGGAAGCGGCGCGCCAAGCGATGTGCCCGAGCCTCGCTTCCTTGGCCTCGGTGATCTTCAGGGTGTGGTGGTACCAGTCCTCGTAGGCCCGGAGGTAAACGGTTTGGCCTTCGCGGGCGGTTTCCTCGAGGCCCAGCACCTCTTTGAAAAACCAGAGCGTCCCTTCGGGATTAGGCGTGTAGAGTTCCACGTGTGCCAGCTGCGCCACATCGAACCCTTCCATTAGAGCCTCCCTTCTTCTTCCAGGCGAAGGATCTCTTGGATTACCTCCGCGCCCCGGTTGGCGGCAGGCAAACCCCGAAAGAGGAAGGCGAGTCCCACCACCGCGTTGAGCTCCTCGTACGTGGCCCCGGCCCGTCTTGCGGCGATGGCATGAAGCCTGGCGGCATCCGACAGGTCCATAAGAAGCATGCCGAACAGCATGAGCTGGGCGGTTTTTACGTCAAAACAGGGCGGGTACATCAGCCGAGCTCGCAACTCCTCTTGCATCCGTAAGGTCTCCGGATCTAAGCGGGCCAGGAGATCGGTGCGGGCTTGGATCCTTGGGGGGACAAAGCCGATGAGCTCGCGGTAGCGGTCCCGGAGCCTTTCTAGCTCCTCGGCAGACATGTGCAGGTCGGGTTGGGCCATAGCTTGCCTCCTTAGTTGCTCACGAACAGCAGAAAGGTAAGGTTGCTTCCTAAACGATACGAGGGGATAGGGAAGGGGGGCAAGGGGGTTGTTCGCATATGCGGGACATACATTTCGGTTATCCTGAACCTGCCCCTCGGCACACCAGGGGATCTGACCTAAGCTGGGAGGTAGGGCTCATGCTCGGAACGGTCCAGAAGGTAGGCGAGGTCCTAGAGCTTTTCACCCGGGAGCACCCGGAGTGGGGGGTGAGTGAGGTGGCCAAGGCCCTGGGGATTCCCAAGTCCAGCGCCCACGCCCTCCTGGCGACCTTGAGCCGCATCGGCCTCCTCAAGCGAAACCGGGAAGGGCGCTACCGGATCGGTTGGCGCGTCTTGGCCCTCTCCCAGGTTCTTCTTTCCACGAGTTCCTGGAGGGAGGAGGCCCGCCGCGTCATGCAAGACCTGGTGGCCCGCTATGGCGAAACCACGCACCTGGCCGTCCTGGAGTGCGGACGGGTGATCTACGTGGAGAAGTTGGAGGGCACCCGGGCCGTGAAGGTGGCTACCACGGGAGTGGGCGTGGAGCTTCCCGCCCACTGTAGCGGGGTAGGGAAGGTGCTTTTGGCCTTCCGCCCGTGGGAGGAGGTGGAACGGATCGTGGAGGTCCGGGGCATGCCTCCCCTCACCCCCAACACCATCACCAACTTGGACGAGCTCAGGACCGAACTCCAAGCGGTTCGGGAACGGGGATACGCCTACGACATCGAGGAGGCGGTGCCCGAGCTTTGCTGCGTGGCTGCCCCCATCCGGGACCACACCGGTGAGGTCATTGCGGCCATGAGCCTTTCCGTGCCCTTCTACCGCTTTCAGCAAATGAAGGAGGAGTACCGGAGGGCGGTCCTCGAGGCTACCCGCACCGTCTCCGAGCGCTTGGGCTACATGGGGGAGACTGTATGGAAAGGGTCAAGGTGGCAATCCTAGGTTCCGGCAACATTGGCACGGACCTCATGTACAAGTTGCTGAAAGACCCCGGACATATGGAGCTGGTGGCCCTGGTGGGGATAGACCCCAAGTCTGAGGGGCTGGCCCGGGCTCGGGCTTTGGGTTTGGAGGCCAGCCACGAGGGGATCCAGTACATCCTGGAGAGGCCGGAAATCAAGATCGTCTTTGACGCCACCAGCGCCAAAGCCCACGTGCGCCACGCCAAGCTCCTTCGGGAGGCGGGCAGGATTGCCGTAGACCTGACCCCTGCCGCCCGGGGACCCTACGTGGTGCCCCCGGTGAACCTGAAGGCGCACCTGGACAAGGACAACGTGAATCTCATCACCTGCGGGGGCCAGGCCACCATCCCCTTGGTGTATGCGGTGCACCGGGTGGCGCCGGTGCTCTACGCGGAAATGGTGTCCACGGTGGCCTCCCGCTCGGCGGGCCCCGGGACGCGGCAGAACATCGACGAGTTCACCTTCACCACCGCCCGGGGCCTGGAGGCCATCGGCGGGGCCGAGATGGGCAAGGCCATCATCATCCTGAACCCCGCGGAGCCGCCCATCATCATGACCAACACGGTGCGGGCCATTCCCCTGGAAGAGGGCTTTGACCGGGAGGCGGTGGTGGCGAGCGTGCGGGCCATGGAGCGGGAGGTGCAGGCCTACGTGCCGGGGTACCGGCTAAAGGCGGACCCGGTGTTTGAGAGGCTTCCCACCCCGTGGGGGGAGCGCACCGTGGTCTCCATGCTCCTGGAGGTGGAGGGGGCGGGGGACTACCTGCCCAAGTACGCGGGGAACCTGGACATCATGACGGCTTCGGCCCGGAGGGTGGGGGAGGTCTTCGCCCAGCACCTTTTGGGGAAGCGGGTGGAGGAGGTGAGGGCATGAGCTGGAGTCTGGAAGGGGCCAAACCCCCGGTGGTGGTGGACACCACCCTGCGGGACGGTTCCCACGCCCACCGGCACCAGTACACGCCGGAGGAGGCGCGGGCCATCGCCCGGGCCCTGGACGAGGGGGGCGTGTACGCCATAGAGGTTTCCCACGGGGACGGGCTTGGGGGAAGCTCCCTGCAGTACGGTTTCTCCCGGGTGAGCGAGATGGAGCTCATCCGGGCGGTGCGGGAGGAGGTGCGGCGGGCCAAGGTGGCGGCCTTGCTCCTCCCCGGGATCGGGACGCGGAAGGAGCTCAAGGAGGCGGTGGAGGCGGGGATCCAGATGGTGCGCATCGCCACCCAGTGCACCGAGGCGGACATCTCGGAGCAGCACTTCGGGATGGCCAAGGAGATGGGCCTGGAGGCGGTGGGCTTCCTGATGATGAGCCACATGCGCCCGCCAGAGTTTTTGGCGGAGCAGGCCCTTCTCATGGAGGGCTACGGGGCGGACGTGGTCTACATCGTGGACTCCGCGGGGGCCATGCTGCCCCAGGACGCCTACGCCCGGGTCCGGGCCCTAAAGGAGGCCCTTTCCCGGGCCAAGGTGGGCTTCCACGCCCACAACAACCTGGGCCTGGCCATCGGGAACACCCTGGCGGCCCTGGCGGCGGGGGCGGACTGGGTAGACGCTACCCTCAGGGGCTATGGGGCGGGGGCGGGGAACGCCGCCACGGAGGTGCTGGCGGCGGTTTTGGACAAGGC